>Ga0310913_10000454_pt1 | contig 18947 bp, 16 predicted proteins | sample GREbulkMGOX082_FD_203447 | JGI IMG/M metagenome (GOLD analysis project Ga0310913, IMG submission 203447) | Lab enrichment of tropical soil microbial communities from Luquillo Experimental Forest, Puerto Rico - GRE.bulkMG.OX082 | ecosystem: Environmental > Terrestrial > Soil > Tropical forest >...
AACATGCTGATAAAGCATGAGCGCCAGCAGCGCGGCACGGTCGACCATACGCCCGTTTACCCGCGCGAGGTCGTCAAGCGCGCACTCGAGCTCGGCGCCTCCGCCCTGATCCTGGTACACAACCATCCCTCGGGCGACCCGACCCCGTCCAAGGCCGACATCGCCGTAACCAAGGAAATCAAAAAGGCCGCAGCCCCGCTCGGCGTGGCATTGCACGACCACCTGATCATAGCTTGCAACGGCCATATCAGTCTGCGCGAGCTCGGGGAAATCTAGCCTTCGCCGTTGTGGCCGCGCGTCGCGCGCATTACGCCGACCTTTGGCGGACCAACCCACGTAGCGAGCGGGCGAGGGTGGTCAGCCGGTCCGGGATCAGTGGTCGCGCTCGCTGGGCCTGATCGACGATCCAGTCGCCAATCACAAACCGGCGAAAAAGCGACAGGTCCAACCGATGGCGGGTGGTCGGCACGATCTCGCCGCCGAATTTGCGCAAGAACAGGTGGGCGCCGCCGAGGCTGTATTTGGCGATGCCTTCGCGGCACCCCCACTCGATTGCCCGCCAATGCAGCAGGTCGTTGGGCCGCAAGCGAAGCGCACTGTCCAGCGAACTGTTCGCCGCGTACTCCATGACCCCATGTGCAAAATACCGGATCACCAGGCCCGCAATGATCTCGCCCTGATGGCGGGCAAGAAGGAGCAGCCTGTTGCCGGTCAATGCGAATGTCTGTTGGAACTCCTCTTTCGGTGTGATCGGCAAACCCTTGCGGCGCGACCAATCGAGATAAATTGCGTAATAGGCGGCGATCTCATCGGGGGTCGACGCGGGCTCGACTGAAACCCCGTATTTGATTGCTTTCCTGATATTGGTGCGCTTGTTTTCGGAAAATCTGCGGAACAGCGCATCGGGACCGCGCGACAGATCCAGCATCACGACCCCCTCGTATTGCCGGCGGCGGAAGCGAGGCGGGATCACAGACTCCATGTCGGACCAGACAAACAGATCGACCAGCTTCGCGCCCTTTGCCTCGCTGACGAGACCGGCGACGAGACTGGCCGTTGCGCGCCCGCGATCGGCACTGCGCGAGAACGCGATCTGAGGGCGCACCGACAGTCCGGACTGCACGTGATCGCCGTCATTTACCCCGGTTAGCATGCCGGTGACTTCCTCGCCGATCATGCTCAGAATGGCGAACGCGCGCCGCTGCCGGAGCATCGGCTCCAGGAAGAATTCAGGAGTGGTGTAATGGGTAGGAAAATCGGAATTGGCGAGACAGGCTCGCCATCGTGCTTCGATCGGACCGACCGGCAAGCTGTGCAAAATGCAAAATTCACCACGGCCAGGGTTCGCCGCATTCAGGGCGGCGGCGGGCTGGCGAAACGTTGCGGTTCGAAAATTCATAGCCGGAGCTGGTGCGCTTGCTGCTTCGGTGTCTCACTCGCCAGTACCGCTGCTCGCGCGCGGCGGATTTGGGCGGACAAACGCGGGAGATGCCGCTCAATCCGCGCCCCGGCCGTGCACGCGCAAAACTTCAGCCGGGCTGCTGCTCGCGACGCCTGCAGCACGAGACAATGTGCCAATACCAAGATGAGATATTTTGCGGTGATGGGAAACCAAATTACCTTGACGTAATCGATGCTTCCGGTCGCGAAGAACGCTTTGTAGTCCAATGCCGTCCCCCCGAAGTCAAGGAGAGCAAACCTGCGCTCTGCGAGCAAGCGCTCTATCAAGAGAAGCAAAAGCACGGTCCCCGGCGACAACTTTCCAAAGCTTGGATCGTATCCGACAAGAGTGTAAGTGACGATATCCGCTTCAACCCGACAGAGGGCGTACGCGACCGGTCGATTAAAATGAAATAATAGGAAGCTGCAGACCCGGCCTTCTGTGGCCTCGCGAAAGAGTTGGTGCTTGAATTCGTCGGTCTCAGGAATCCCACACCCGATTTTGCTTTGATAGGCAAGGTTGGAGACGGCGGTAGCGCATTCGTAAAATTCCATCATTTCTTTGGGCGACGTGTAGTGGCGAAAATCTATTCGGCCACCTGCGTGCTCCTCAAATTGACGAACCGCGCGCTTGAGATTGTACCTTGCCTTTTTGGAAAATTTGGCAAGATAGCTGTCGAATGATCCGCTGCTCAGGTCGATAAAATAGCGGATACCATGGTAGGGCATATAGCGAATGGCATTCCCATCAAGAGACAACGTGGCGCCGCTCAAGCCGACAGCCCGCATTTGCTGGTAGACGATAGGCTGGGAGACGGGCGGCCTGTTGAATAGCTGCTCGCGTAGCGGGCTGGTGGTGTTAGAGACAGAGGGGAAGCGCCACTTGGCGAACACCCACGGACCGAATTGGAACCTCAATACTTCGTTGGCTTGTTTCCAAGGCGGTGGTACGCCTTGAAATACAACGTACGGCATAAAGGAATTGCTGGTTTCATCGAACGTTTCGCCATGCCGGATCTGTATGAGCCAAGGCGTCTTGGTAAGCACCTCGCACCAGACTGGATTGAGATATATTATAGTGACCAGTACGCCCTGCGCCGCCGAGCCAGACAGCTTCTCTACTGCAGTCATCAAAACCGATTCACTGCAAGGATTGTACATGTAAATCAGCAGATGATTAGCAGTTCCCAATTCCGGGTAATCAAATTCATCAATTCCTCTGCGGACGACTGATATATCGCACTGGCGCCGGCGATGCGTTAGGTACGTCTCGATGTTATCGGTCGCGATTTGACACAAGATCAGGGAAATCTCGACCCCAATGATAGACCGAAACGGGTAGTGGGATGCCAAAAGCAGCACTCTTCCCTTGCCGGAGCCGAGATCGATGAAAACCGTTCTGGAATAGTCGATGTCCAATTTATGAATTAGCGAATGAAAAAAGCCGATCGGGCTCGCCTCGTATCGAACTGATGTTTCAGGGGATAAACCTAGCTCCCGAAGCGATACCGGTCCGGCGGTGCGGATACCGGCGCGCCGATCGAAGCGAGCATGCCGGTCATGAAAGTAGCGGGCTATAAGCCTGCGGCCCGGGTAAATCACGTTTTTTGCTGCAATCCAGGCCAACAAGTGTGGGTCTATCCGTTGCCGCATAATGCCGAATATTTTGCTGTCACACGTCACATTGGTCGAACAAAAGCACTACTTGTAAAGGCGATATAATGTCCTTAACTTCTGTCATCCCGTCCGGGGGCGGGTCGATCGAACGTATGAATTATGACCGCCGCACGTGCAAACTTCAACTATAGACCTGGAAACCTTTATAAAACCACACCGGACGAACTGGTGGACGCGTCGCGGGTTCATGCGGCGCTCGATCAAGACGTCGGCTGCGCGGTGAACCGAGCGGACCGCGATCGACACTCGGTCCTTGGCGCTCACGCTGCCGACGGCCGGCTTGTGGTCAACAAATTGTCAATTGAGGCTGGCTAGGGAGAGCCGGGAACATTTTCTTCATCGGCCGCTGCTATAATAGCCAGAGCCGATTGCGTGGAAAATCCGATGCTCTTGAAGACCGAACTCAGACCCGGACGAGGCGAGCCGCTGCCCGATCGTGCCGCAGTGCTGTCGGAGGTGTACCGGCGCTTATGCTCGTCGAGCGGGCTGGTGAGCAGCGGGGCCGAGGACGGCAAACTCAAATGGGCAGAGCCGCGGGTGGCCCACCCGTTGTTGTTGCGGATGCTGCAGGCCGATCCGTCGGTCTGTGCGATCCTGCCCACAGCACGCGTCCCGGTCGCCCTTGGCCTGTCGGAGCATGCGCCGTTCCTGATCAACCGGTCGGGTCTGTTGTTGCTGCCGCCGGCGCTGCTCGGCAGCGGCAGCGCGCTCGCCGCCGCGACGCGCTGGGGCCTCGAAGCCGCGCACTTTTTTGCTTGCGACTCTCTGCCGCCTTCATGCATCGGGCACGCCTTGGCCTCCACCGTGCACCACGGGGCGGCGTTGCTGGCGAACCTTTGTGAGCACGACCGAAACCTTGTTCTAGATTTGCTGCCGGACTGGGTCGCGGCGGCCCTAACTGCTGGAGCCGCGCTTAAACTGACACCGAGGTTGCTGGCCTGGCAGGCATCGCGGGTCGAAACATTGGACCCGGATTCGCAATGGTTTACGGCTCCGGTCGATCCCCCGCTGGCAGGCGAGCTATCGCTTCCGATGGAGCGCATCCTTGCGGCGGGCGGTGACAGCCGCCTGATCGTCGACCCGCAAACCGGGCTCAACCGTTATGGGACGGTGCCCCGGCCGCGCCCTGAGGCGGTGCATTTCTCGTCGTCAACCGCATCGAGCATCAGTGATTATGGGTTTACTTTATGCGAAATGCTCCGGCACGACCTGCTGCTGGCAGCGGTCAGCGATGGTATCGCGCTCGACGAGTTGCGTTTGCGCCTGACCGATGGAGTGATTCATCAGCTTATGGCTTTGCTGTGTATCGAACCCTCTGCCGCGGATGTGGCACTTGCCCCCTCGGGCTCAGACACCGAGCTGCTGGCGGTGATGCTGGCAGCTGCGGCGGCGGAAGAGCCGCTCACCAACGTCCTGATCGCTCCCGAGGAAACCGGACGCGCGGTAGCGCTCGCCGGAGGCGGCCGTTTTTTCGACGATTTGGCTGGTGCCGGCGCGCCCGTGCGCAAAGGTCAACAGGCGTGGCCCAACCACTCGATCGAGGTCAAACAAGTTGCCATTCGCGCGGTTGACGGGCGGCCGCGCGCGACCACAGAGATCGAAGCCGAGCTTCGCAATATCGTTGCGGCCGCGCTCGCACAGGGTCACAGAATTCTCCTTCACGGTCTCGCCTGCTCGAAAACTGGTCTCAGCGCGCCCTCCACGGCTGGGGTGATCGAACTCGTCGCGATGGCGCCCGATCGCATCGATGTCGTCGTCGACGCCTGCCAGATGCGTACGCCCTTCGATCAAATCGTCAACTGGATCAACCTCGGCTGGATGGTCCAACTTTCCGGATCGAAATTCTTCACCGGACCACCTTTCTCCGGTGCGCTGACTATTCCGCCGCGCTATCGCGAGCGCGCAAGCCGAGTCTGCACCTTGCTTGCTGCGGCTCCGGGAGTAGGTCGGCCCGAGGACTGGAACGCGTGGTGGCGCCCACGCCTAATGCCGCCAACCTCATCGAGTCCGCCGAGTTTCGGGTTCTTGTTCCGCTGGCTGCCGGCGATTGCCGAGGCTCATCTGTTGGGCGCGCTGCCAACGCAACTCTGTCGCGAGGTATTCGATCGCTTCCGTAATAGCCTCGTCTCACGGCTCGCGCGCAGCCAGTTCCTGACCTCGATTGCGCCGCCCGACGCCCCCGGAGAGCGCGGATTTCGAGGCTGCGTCCGAGCGCGGGCCGACAGACCTTTCCACCCGTTCGATCGTCTGCTTTACCGTCACAGTTCAGGATCGCTTTGGCGAGCGGCGAACGCTCGACACCCAGGAATGTCAGAGATTGTTCGAACTGCTCAATTTCGACCTCAGCCAACACCTCGGGCCGCTGAGCCCGGCGGAGCAGATTACCGCGGCACAATGCGCTCACATCGGCCAGCCGGTGACGCTGGCCATCGGTCCGGATCAGCGCGAACTCAGTATTCTGCGAATGGTCATCGGCGCGCGTTTTTTCACGATTGTTGGGTATGCCGGGGCGGGTGCGACCGAAGCGGCTCTTGCGTCGGAGATCGCCGATGCCATTCGTGCGATCGATAAGGTCGAGCTTCTGGCCGAGCGCTGGGGGCAGATTATGGAATTGGCAGTAGCGTCATAGCGGGCGAACCAATTTCGCTGGCGCTGCCGACTGCTATCAGGTTCGTCGGATCAATGCGCAAGTAAGTTGGTGGGGTCGGTCGGCTGCCGTTCTAATCGAGTGCGTGAGCCGGTGGCCCTGACGCCACACGTCGCCACTCCAAAACTGCCAATAGTCTTGCCGTACAATACGCGCTGGAGGCGCCTCGGCCAGCCATTGGTCGAGCACGGCTCGGTTGTAACAGGCACAGCAATAATCTTGCGGATCACCGAGATCGCCCCCGGGAAGTTTGTAGACATCCTCGACATATTTGGTCTCGTTATAGGGCATCGTCAAAACCAAATGCCCACCAGGTATAAGAAGCGCGATCATCGAACGGAATGCTGCAGCGGCGTCGTCGATGTGCTCGATCACGCTAATGCAGCTAATGAAATCAAAATCTGCTCTCAAACTGGAAGGCGAGCGGATATCCTCATCGATCACGTGCCAATACCTGTTGAACATACCGCGCGGCCAATAATCGGATATGTTGTCGATCGCGGTAACATGGCAGCCACAGCCATGTAGTACGGCAGGCAGCGGGCTCGTCCCAGGCCCCACGTCTAGAACGCGGGCTGGCCGCAAATCGGAAAGGGCTTGAAAAAGGAAGGCCAACTCGATCGGCCTTTCATTGATGGCGCGCGCCTTCTGGGACTCGGCTTCTGACTCGAGAATCTGCCCTAGATACCATCGTCCTAACCGATGAATCGTTGCCTTCAGCACGATTATTCCTCCGCCCGCCGGGCATCCGCCGGTTCGATCGTCGGCCGCTTCAAACGAATATGCCAGAATCCCCGAGGGCGAGCCCAATTACGCCGATACCCGACGCACCGCAACTCTCGCTGCCGAGATCCCGAGCAATTCGCTGGATAATGACTCCACATCTGCGGATTGGTCATGAACAACATCACCTGAATCAATTCATAATCGATGAAAAATTTTGGGCGCGAGCGTAATCAACTACTGGCGCAGGCGCTGCTGCCATTTCGCAGGTTGCCCGGATACCCCCATACCGCAGTAACGCTCTTCTAGAGCGCCGCCGGTTCTTGGGTCGGTTGGTTTCGTGTAGCCGCTAATCGTGAATTTCGTTTATCTGTTCGTCGTGAACTTCTCCGGCCACCGCACCAGCAGGAGTCGACCCGGCGGTGTCAAGGGCGCATTCTTGTGAAGGTTCATCCGGGCGATCGCCCCGATCATCCCTGTGAGTGTCGCAACCCACAGGCTGACCGGACTCGCCAGGATGAACAACCAAAGCAATGACACCTAGATTGCCATGTGTAGCGGAGAGGGGGTCAGACATGGTGCAAGCGGTTCCCGAGGGCTATCACACCGTCACGCCGTATTTGATGTTCAGCGGCGCGGGCGAGGCGATCGAGTTCTACAAGAAAGCGCTCGGCGCCTGCGAAGTGATACGCCTGGACGATCCCAGCGGCAGGATCCACCACGCCGAGATCAGGATCGGCGATTCCTGCATCATGCTCGCTGACGAGCACCCGGAGCTGCAGGCGCTGAGCCCGAAGACGATCGGCGGGTCGCCGGTATCGCTGCACGTCTATGTCGAGGACGTCGACGCTGCGGTCGATCGCGCGGTCAAGGCCGGGGCAAAACTGGTGCGTCCGGTGGCGGACCAGTTCTATGGCGACCGCACCGGCGGGATCGAGGACCCGTTCGGCTATCGCTGGTTCATCGCCACGCACAAAGAGGACCTGACGATGGACGAGATCCGCCGCCGCGCCGCGGCGCAGCGCGGGTAGCGCTTCAATCGGGCGGGCCCCCGGGCTACATAGGGTTCGGCAACAAAAGGAGGTTCCAATGGACGACAAGACCCGCATCGAACTGGAGGCCGCGACTTTCCGCCGCCTGGTCGCGCATCTGCGCGAGCGGACCGACGTGCAAAACATCGACCTGATGAACCTGGCCGGCTTTTGCCGCAATTGTCTGTCGAAATGGTATCGGGCCGAGGCCGAGGAGCGCGGCATCGCGCTGTCAGACCCCGAATCGAGGACGATTGTCTACGGCATGCCCTATGACGAATGGCGCGCCAGATACCAGAAGGAAGCGTCACCCGAGCAAAAGGCCGCGTTTGAAGCCGCGCAGAAGCATTGAGATCCGAGCGGGCGGCGGCTATCGTCCTGTCGCCGCCGCGGGGGCGGCGGCATCGCAATTGGGGGAGAGGGGGATCATGCCGGATGTCGGCGGCATCGCGGGCGCGCAACTGAAATCGTTCATCGAGCGCATCGAACGTCTCGAGGACGAAAAACGTGCGCTCGGCGAGGACATCAAGGAAGTTTATGCCGAAGCCAAGGGTACCGGCTTCGAGCCGAAAATCATGCGCCAGCTCATCAAGATCCGGAAGATGGACAAGGACGAGCACGACGAGCAGGAGAGCCTGCTCGACCTCTACAAGCGCGCCCTAGGCATGCTGCCGGAAACTGCCTCGGAGGCTCAGGCGGCAGAATGACGCGCCACTCTCCGCCGTGTGTCGACCGGAGAGATAGTGGACAGGCGTTCGGGGACACAGTGGACGGGTTGGCACCGGCGCAGCTTGCCTCGACAATCGACAGGAGGGAACCGCGCGGAGCGCAGCACCGCCACGAGCCCGGCGGCGCGCGGGAGGTGCCTGTGCACCGACCGACTTGATGGGAACGTATCATGAACCCATATGCTGGTCTCATGAGATCGTTGCCGATCCGTCTTCGCCTCCCTGTTGTCACCCTGTTTACCAGTGCTGGAATCCAGGGATCTCAACAGCTTGGTCCTGATCTTTTTTCGCCTCGCGCGTGCGCGAGGGGCGCGGGCGCTCCCGATCGCAAGGGTGACCATCGAGAGACCCGGCGGTAAGAGAGGCATTACAATCAATAGTAGAGCGCTCGCTGCTGATTTGCTGCAGATTGCAAAATGGTTGCCTGCCAGGTCAATTTTCGGTTGTGCCTCGAGCAAATGGCCGCGTGGGCGGGCAGAGCCAGACCTGTCAGATCCCGTAGAGGTTCTCGGGCCGCGCCGGGATCTTGCCGAGCTCGACTTGTTTGACCGCCGCGACGAGCTTGACGTGGGCCGGGGCGGAGACTCCGACTTCCTGGCCTTTGGCGGCGATGACGCCGTTGATGTAGTCGATCTCGGTGCGGCGGCCTTTGAGCATGTCCTGCCCCATCGACGGCCGCGCCAGCTCGCTGCGGGTGTTCGACTGCAATGCTGCCAGGATCTGCGATTCGACCTCGTCGAGCGCGGCGGGGTCGCCCTCGGCGGCGCGCGCCAAGCTCTCCGGGTCGTGCATGCGGATGTGCTCGAGCTGATAGCCGAGCGCCTGGCCGACGCGCACCCCTTCGCCGGCGAGACGAATGCTGAGGCGCCGGATCTTCTCGTTACGGTTCATGTCGTTGCCGGACAGGCCGGTGGCGGCCGCAACGCCGTTGGCCATGCCGTTGACACACAGCTTCGACCAGCGCTCGCCCCAGAGGTTGGTCGTCGCCCGGACGCTGTCGATAGTGCGGATGATGTCGGCCAGCTCCTCGATTCGCTTGGTGATGCGGCCATGCAACTCGCCGGCGCGGTAGACCTCATAGGGCGAGGAGCCTTTTGCCGCGGTGCGGCACACCCGGCCCGGCGCATAGAGTTCGGCGCCGAGCAAGGCCGGGATGACGCCGACCGTCTTGTTGGCGCCTACGATGCCGGCGATGCGCTCCTCGTTCATGCAATTCTGCAGCGAGACGACATAGCCGTCGGGCGCCAGATATTGCGCGACCAGCCGAGTTGCCCATTCCGTGTCATAGGACTTCACCGCCACAAACGCGATATCGACCGGTTTTTGCTTGGCGAGTTCTTGCACCTCGGTCAAATGCATCGTCTTTGGCTTGACACAGACGAATTCCTCGGTAGTAACGCCTTCGATCGCCAGTCCGTCCTTGCGGATTGTCTCGATATGCTCGGGCCAAGGATCGATCAAGGTCACATCGAACCCGTTATGCGCGAGGTGACCGCCGGTATAACCGCCGATTGCGCCGGCGCCGATCACCGCAATTCGTTTATCCATGATCTCGTTCCTCCTTGACCCAGGCCGGGGCATGATAAGCTGATCCCGGGTGCCGGAAAAAGTTCAAACCCGGCGTCGTCCTTTCCCTTGGGGCTTCCGATTGTCGACGATCCGAAACCTGCTCGCCTCCCTGGCCGTCGCCTTGCTCTGTGCCGGTTCTTGCGCGTCGCCGCAGCCGCCTCTGTCGGGCAGGTTGCAACTGAGCAATCCTGATTTTCCGATCATCAACGTCGAGGCTGTGATCACCGCCAATCCGGACTGCGACGCGCGCGACAATGGCTACGTCTCGACCCTGGAATTTGCGATGCCGAACAATTCGACAAAATTCATCGACGCGCCGCCGGGTGCCGATGTCTGCTGGCGCAGTGACCGCAACCCCGGCCGGCCGGTTCCCGGGAGATGGTCCCGCTGGGACAGGGCCTTTCTCGTGCCCGGCAGGCTGGTGAACGCGAACCTGTAGCCGCGGATCCCTGTCGCCGGGCCTGGGCTCGGTATTTGGCCGCAGACTTGGGGCGCGCTACGACTTGTTTCGCAACTTCATCGCGGGCCACAATCGCGACCCAAATTTACCCGAGAACGAGGACGATCCAATGCCGGAGAGCGAGCTGTATCGAAAAGGGGCGGCGCTGCGTCGCCAACTGATGGGCGAAGCGGCGGTGGAGCGGGCGGCCCGCGAGATCTACCGCGACCCGGTCATGAAGAAATTCATCGATGTTGCGACCGAAACCGTCTTCGGCGCGTTGTGGACCCGGCCCGGCCTCGACCTGAAGACCCGCGCCTTGATCTGCGTCGTGTCAGACGCCGCTACCGGCCGTGAACCCGAACTCGGGCTGCATTTGCGCATGGCGCTCCGGCAGGGCTGGACCGAAGAGGAATTGACCGAGGTTTTGCTGCATCTGTCCGGCTATGTCGGCGTTCCGATCATCCGCGAGTGTATGATGGTGGCGAGCAAAGCGTTTGCCGAATACCGAACCGAAAAGGCGGCGGCGGAGCCCGTCACCGCGTAGTTGAGGGAACTTCGACGTTCCGCAGCAGAGACACGAAGCGCGCCGCCGCGGCGATGTCGGCGGCGAGTGCGCGCCGGCGCCCGGCCTGTTCGGCATCCTCACCCCACGCCTCGATCTGAAATGTCTCATCGAGCTGGGAGGCTGCGAAGGCCTCGTCGGCTTCGATGCGTCCTTCGAGCAGAGCCAACGCGATCACGAGAGAGCCGCAGGCGGCTGTGGCGGTGTGCAGAGCGGTCAACGCGAAATCGTCAAGCTCCGCAACCGCTGTGGCGAACGCACGAAGGCTCGCCTCGGGCTGGCCCCTCGGGATGACGCCCGTGGTGACCGTGAGCGGCGCATCGAAGCGCAATACCGCCCAGTCGATCAGCGGCTGCCAAGCCGCCTGCTGGCGTGCAGCGAGTGCCGGTGGATGCGCCGCCCGGTAGCAGACGAGATCGGTCGCGACATATTTGGTGACCTGCTGCGCAATGGTTTCGCGTTGCCCACCGACGCGGTCGAGAGTCGCCGCCGCCAGGCGCATCAGCGGCATCGTCTCCGGCCGCACCTCTTCTTGCTGGCTCTCCCACTCTTCGGCGATCGCGGCGGCGAGCGGCCCGCCCGGCACCACCAAATCGCGCTTGCCCGGCGTTTTGACTGTCCTGCCGTCGAGCACAACTCCGTGGCCGATCGGCAGCTGCACGGTCTCGGCCTTTTTGTAAAACCGCCTCATGTTGGCAATTCCAGATCGGCGAAGGGGTCTTCGGCATCGCCGGCAAAACCGAAAAACTCCCAGGTCCGCCGCAGGTGCGGCGGCGGTGGTGCGGTCACCTCCAATGTTCCGCCAAGCGGGTGCGGGATCGACAGGCTGCGGGCATGCAGGTGAAGGCGCCGCGATCGGGGCAACCCGGCCAGATGCGCAGCCGCTGCGCCATACTTGCCGTCACCGAGGATCGGCGTGCCGATCGCTGCGCAATGAGCGCGCAACTGATGCGTCCGCCCGGTGACCGGCATCAGGGCGAGCCAGCTCACCTGGTTTCCGGCATTCTCGATTATGCGGTAGTAGGTGACCGCATGCTGACCGTCGTCGGCGTCGGGGCGTACGCGCTCGCCGCCACGGCCAGGGCTTTTCGCAAGCGCCAGATCGATCCGGCCCTGTCGGGGCTTCGGCAGGCCGACAACGACCGCCCAGTAGATCTTTCGCGTCGCCTTTTCCCGAAACGCGCGTGTCAGGAATGCCGCCGCCGCAGCGGTGCAGGCGATGATGAGAACGCCGCTCGTATCCTTGTCGAGGCGATGCACGAGGCGCGGGCGTTCGTCATTCCCGAACCGCAGCTCATCCAATAACCCGTCGAGGTGCCGCTCGGTCGCGGTCCCGCCCTGGACGGCCAGACCCGGCGGCTTGTTGAGGACGATGACCGCCTCGTCGCGATGCAGGATCGCGTCGCGCAGCATGGCCTGATCCGCCGGCCGCGGTCGCATCGGCGTCGGCTGAAACGACGGCGACAGGTCATTCAAGATCGGGACTTTGATTGCTTGACCCGGCTCGATGCGGTCGCCCGAGCGGGCGCGCTTGCCGTCCACTCGGATTCGCCCGGTGCGCAGCAATTTCTCGAGCCGGCCATGGCCGAGGCCTGGATAATGGCGCTTGAACCAGCGGTCCAGACGCAACGCCCCGTCCTTGACGTCGACGGTTACGGTCTCGTCCTCCATCATCATTGCGGGGATGCCGCCCGGCGCTGGCGCAGCTTGTCCCAGTAATCGAGCCGCTTTTTAACCTCGCGCTCGAAGCCGCGCTCGCCGGGGCGATAGAAGTTGCGGCGCGAGACCCCCTCCGGAAAGTAATCCTGGCCGGAGAACCCTTCCGCCGTGGCATGGTCGTAAATATACCCCTTGCCGTAGCCAAGGTGACGCATCAGCCGCGTCGGTGCGTTGAGGATGTGCATCGGCGGCATCAGCGAGCCGGTTTCGCGCGCCATCTGCTGCGCTTCGCCGAACGCCTGATAGGCGGCATTCGATTTTGGTGCGGTCGCCAGATAGATTACGCATTGGGCAATTGCCAGCTCGCCTTCCGGCGAGCCGAGCCGGTCGTAGGTGTCCCACGCCGCCAGCGCTTGCACGACAGCCTGTGGATCGGCGAGCCCGATGTCTTCGACGGCCGCCCGCGTTAACCGCCGCAGGATGTAGATCGGATCTTCCCCACCCGCCAGCATGCGCGCCAGCCAGTAAAGGGCCGCGTCCGTATCCGATCCGCGCAGCGATTTGTGCAATGCGCTGATCAGGTTGTAATGGCCCTCCTGGGCCTTGTCGTAAAGCGGAGCGCGCTGCTGCACGAGATGCGCGAGTTCATCGGGTCCGAGCAGATTTTCGGGCGGCAGCCGCGCAATCTCTTCCACGAGGTTGAAGAGAAACCGCCCGTCGCCATCGGCCATTGCGCGCAGCGCGGTTCGCGCTTCGCTCGTCAGCGGCAGCGGTCCTCCGAGACGCTTTTCGGCGCGGCGCAACAGAGTTTCGAGATCGTCGTCATCGAGGCGGCGCAACACGAATACTTGGGCCCGCGACAACAGCGCGCCGATCAGCTCGAAAGACGGGTTCTCGGTCGTCGCACCGATAAGGATGATCGTCCCGTCCTCGACAACGGGCAAAAAGGCGTCTTGCTGAGCCCGGTTGAAGCGGTGGATCTCATCGACGAAAAGCAGCGTGCCGTGGCCCATCTCGCGCCGCTTCTTCGCCGCGTCGAAGACTTTGCGCAGATCCGCGACGCCGGAAAAGACCGCCGACAACGGCTCGAAGACGAGCTCGGTGCCTTGCGCCAGCAGCCGCGCGATAGTTGTCTTACCGCAGCCGGGCGGTCCCCACAGGATCATCGAGGCGAGTTGGCGGTGCGCCACCATGCGAGCGATCGGACCGTCCCGACCGAGAAGATGATCCTGACCGACAACCTCCGCTAAGCTCTTCGGGCGCAGGTGGTCGGCGAGCGGATGCGGCGCCTGTGATTCGAACAGGGTGGTCATCGTTGCGCTCCGCAGGCGAGCACGTCGCCGAAGACCTCGCCGAAAGTGCGGCGCAAAGCCGTGTCGACCTCTTCCATTGTCGCGTCGACACCGGCCGCAGCAAGCGACGTCACACCGTGATCGGTGATCCCGCAAGGAATAATGCCGCGGTAGTGTTCGAGCTCGGGGTCGATGTTGAGCGCCACGCCATGATAGGTCACCCATCGCCGCACACGCACGCCGATCGCGGCGATTTTTTCGTCGCGGGCGCCGGCTCGGGCCACCCAGATGCCGACGCGGCCGTCACGCCGTTCACCACGCACCCCGAAGCGCGCCAATGTTCGGATGATCCAGTCCTCGAGCTGGTGGACATAGCAGCGCACATCCTGGCCGCGCCGGTGCAGGTCGAGCATCACATAGGCGATCCGCTGCCCCGGCCCGTGATAGGTATAGCGGCCGCCGCGCCCGGTGCGATGCACCGGCAGGCGGTGCGGCTCGAGAAGATCTTCGCCGCGCGCGCTGGTGCCGGCGGTGTAGAGCGGCGGGTGCTCGAGCAGCCAAACGAGCTCCGCGGCGGTTCCGGCGCGGATCGCTGCGACGCGCTGCTCCATTTCCCCGACTGCCGCGAGATAATCCACGGGCGTCGCGCTGATCCGCCACTCGATCTCGCCCGTCTCGGTTCCTATCTGAAGGTCCATGTGACTTGATATGGTGGGCCGGATTTGCTAATCACGCCGGCCCCCGTCGTGCGGTCGTGGCGGAATTGGTAGACGCGCAGCGTTGAGGTCGCTGTGGGGGAAACTCCGTGGAAGTTCGAGTCTTCTCGACCGCACCAGCCAGCCCATTCTGTAAAGCGTCGTTGCTGGGGTTGTCGACCCGTCGTAAATGCCCGGGTATGACGAGGCAGTAATGCAAAATACGCGGCTCGCCTCGCTCGATTTTGATTTCGATCCGGAGATCGACATGCTGCGGGCGACGGTTCGCGGCTTTGCCGAAGACCGGATCGCACCGATCGCCTCCGAGATCGACCGCACCGACCGCTTCCCGATCGAGCTGTGGCCGGAAATGGGCGCGCTCGGTCTGCACGGGATCACTGTCGAGGAAGAATATGGCGGCGCTGGTATGGGCTATCTCGCGCATTGCGTCGCGATGGAGGAGGTCAGCCGCGCTTCTGCCTCGGTTGGACTGTCCTACGGGGCTCATTCTAACCTGTGTGTCAACCAGATCCGGCGCAACGGCACGGAAGCGCAAAAACGCAAATATCTACCGAAATTGATTTCGGGCGAGCATGTCGGCGCACTAGCGATGAGCGAGCCGGGCGCCGGCTCGGATGTCGTCTCGATGCGGCTGCGCGCCGACAAGAGAGGTGATCGCTACATCCTGAACGGCAGCAAGCTGTGGATCACCAACGGCCATTACGCTGACACGTTGGTGGTCTACGCCAAGACGCGCCCCGACGCCGGACCGCGCGGCATCACCGCCTTTCTGATCGAAAAGGGGTTCAAGGGGTTCCGGCCGGCGCAAAAGCTCGACAAACTCGGAATGCGCGGATCGCCGACCTCGGAGCTGGTCTTCGAGGATTGCGAAGTGCCGGCCGAAAATGTGCTCGGTGCGGTCGACGAGGGCGTGCATGTACTGATGAGCGGTCTCGACTATGAGCGCGCCATCTTAGCGGCGGGTCCGCTCGGTATCATGCAGGCCTGTCTCGACGTCGTGATCCCCTATATCCACGACCGCAAGCAATTCGGCCAAGCAATCGGCGAGTTCCAGCTGATCCGAGGCAAGATCGCCGACATGTACACGACGATGAATGCCTGCAAGGCCTATGTCTATGCGGTGACGAAGGCGTGCGACCGTGGCCAGACGACGCGCAAGGATGCGGCCGGGGCGATCCTTTACGCGGCCGAGAAGGCGACGGTGATGGCGCTCGATGCAGTGCAGATCCTTGGCGGCAACGGCTATATCAACGACTTCCCGACCGGCAGGCTGCTGCGCGATGCCAAGCTCTACGAGATCGGCGCCGGCACTTCGGAAATCCGCCGCATGCTGATCGGCCGCGAAATCTTCAATGAGACGGAGTAATATGGTTCTTCCTGTCATACCGGCGAAGGCCGGTATCCACGAGCGGCCTGGTCGGCCTTCGCCGGGACGACGCATATGCGGCGGCTGATCTCCTCCGGCTCGTCCTTCGAAAAGCAGGCCGGCTACAGCCGGGCGGTCGTCGACGGGGATTGGATTTTTGTCGCCGGCACGACCGGCTTCGACTATGCACGGATGACGATGGCCGAAGACCCGGCGGAGCAGGCACGGCAAGCCTTCCGCAATATCGAAACAGCGCTTGCCGAGGCGGGCGCGAGCCTCGCCGATGTCGTACGGGTCCGTTACTACGTACCGAACGCTGCGGATTGGCCATTGATCGTGCCAGTACTGGGCAAGGTCTTCGGCACGATCCGCCCGGCGGCGACGGCCCTCTTCTGCGGCCTCGTCGATCCGCGCATGAAGATCGAGATCGAAGTCACCGCGAGGCGCGGGAGCGGAACACAGTCATAAAAACGGGTAAGACGGGCGGGTTGTTGTTCGCACTTAGGGTGAGACGGTAGCGATAAGTTGATCCCGCGCTTGCGATTCGCGCCCTTGCGCTCCGCGCCATGGTTAAAACCTCCGCTTTTAAAGTCATGGCCTTGTGGTTTATGCTGGAGCCGCAAGATTCGCGCTCCAAGGGCTTCCCATGCGCTGCCCAAACTGCATGGCGGAAAACGTGGCGGCCAGGCGCTTTTGCGCCCAGTGCGGAACGCCGCTTCCTTCGCCGTGCGCAGCTTGTGGTTTTGAGAACGAGCCTTCAGCCAAGTTCTGTGGTGGTTGTGGTCAGTCACTCGTAGAGGTCGCAGCTGCGCGAACGCCGCCGTCGACTCATCTCGCCGACAGTGCGGAGCGGCGGCAACTCACCGTCATGTTTTGCGACCTGGTCAGCTCGACGGCGCTGGCTTCGCGGCTTGATCCTGAGGATCTTCGTGACGTGATCGGCGCGTACCATAGGTACGTCGCCGAGACGATTAGTCGGTTTAACGGTTTCGTCGCGAAGTATATGGGCGACGGCGTGCTGGTGTATTTCGGCTATCCCCAAGCACAGGAGGATAGCGCCGAACGGGCAATCCGGGCTGGACTATCGCTCGTCGATAGGATCGGTCGACTAGATCTCGCGTGCGGCAAACTTGAAATCCGCATTGGGATCGCAACCGGACTGGTAGTCGTCGGTGATCTGGTCGGCATCGGTGAGTCGCAAGAACGCGCTGTCGTCGGCGAGACGCCGAACCTTGCCGCCCGCCTCCAGGCATTGGCCAAGCCTAATACCGTACTGATCGCGGAGAGTACCCGGCGCCTGGTAGGAGCGCTTTTCGAGTATCGCAGCCTCGGTGCGGTCGACGTGAAAGGGTTGGCCGGGCCGGTTCCGCTTTGGCAGGTGCTTCGCCCGGGCACTATTCCCAGCCGGTTCGAGGCGTTGCGCTCAGCCTCGCTGACCCCGCTGGTCGGCCGCGAGGACGAAATCGAGCTGCTAATGCGGCGTTGGGCGCGGGCGAAGCAAGGCGAAGGCCAGATTGCGTTGCTCTCGGGGGAAGCGGGCATCGGCAAATCGCGGATCACTGCGGCCTTGCACGAGCGGGTGCGCGACGAGCCGCACACGAGGCTGCGCTATTTCTGCTCGCCGCATCATCGCGACAGCCCGCTCCACCCCTTCATCGCGCAACTCGAAAGAGCTGCCGGATTTGCTCGCGAGGACGCACCGGAGGTCAAGCTCGACAAGCTAGAAGCCCTGTTATCTCAATCGGAGGAGAATCCAACCGAGGCGGCGGCACTCTTTGCCGATCTCCTGGCAGTGCCCATCCATGGCCGCTACCCCGCGCTGACTGCTGATCCACAGCGCCGGCGGGAGCTTACGATGATGGCCTTTGTCCGCCAGCTTGAAGGTCTGGCGCGAAAAAAGCCGGTGCTGACGATCTTCGAAGATGCGCATTGGGTTGATTCGACATCTCTCGAAGTGCTGGAGATGACTGTCGATAGAGTCCCGCATTTGCCGGTGCTTTTTTTGCTGACCTTCCGTCCGGAGCTCGATCTGCCGTGGACGGGCCAAGCGCATGTCATGACACTGACGCTGAGCCGCCTCGGTCAGCGCGAGACGGAAAAGCTTGCCGAGCGGGTCGCGGGTGGCAAATCATTGCCCATCGAGATTCTCGACCAGATCGTCGAACGTGCTGATGGGATACCGCTATTTATCGAAGAGCTCACAAAGACCCTTTTGGAAGGCAGCCTGCTCCGCGAGCAGGATGGGCGCTATGTACTGGACGGTCCGCTGCCGCCGCTGGCGATCCCCTCGAGCCTGCATGCTTCGCTGCTGGCGCGCCTCGACCGGCTCGCCCCAGTAAAGGAGGTTGCGCAGATCGGCGCTACTCTCGGCCGGGAGTTTTCCTACGAGGTACTGGCGGCAGTGGCGCGGCGACCCGGCGACCAGCTCGTCGACGCGCTGGACAGGCTGGCCAATGCCGGCTTGATCTTCCGGCGCGGTGCCCTGCCGCGAGCGTCCTTCATCTTCAAGCACGCCCTCGTACAGGACGCCGCATACAGCACCCTCTTGCGCGGGCAACGGCAGGAGCTTCATGCGCGTATCGGCAAGGTTCTGGAGGAGCAGTTCCCGGAGATGGCTGCCACGCAGCCGGAAATTGTGGCGCATCACTATACTCAGGCAGGGCTCATCCCATCGGCAATCGAGTACTGGCGCAAAGCGGGTGAACGCGCCTATCGGCGCTCGGCTGTGGTAGAAGCGACCAAACACCTGACGCACGGAATCGAGCTGGTCTCATCACTCCCGGCCGGCGCCGAACGTGACCGTAAAGAACTAGGACTATCGCTCGCCCTCGGTCGAGTGACTTGGGCGGCAAAGGGGCACGGGCCTGATACATTGCGTGTTTATTGCCGCGCTCGCGATCTACTGGACGAGAGCGCCACGCTCGAGGAGCGAATGGCCGTCCTAAACGGCCTCTGGAATGTCGAGGTGCATCGCGCGGAGCTGAGAACAACTCGTCAGTTGGCCCAAGAAGCCCTCACGCTTGCCGCGCGCCATCGGGATCCTCAAACGGCGGGTTCGGCCAACAGCCGCATGGGCATAACCTTGTGCTTAATGG
>Ga0310913_10000458_pt1 | contig 18856 bp, 19 predicted proteins | sample GREbulkMGOX082_FD_203447 | JGI IMG/M metagenome (GOLD analysis project Ga0310913, IMG submission 203447) | Lab enrichment of tropical soil microbial communities from Luquillo Experimental Forest, Puerto Rico - GRE.bulkMG.OX082 | ecosystem: Environmental > Terrestrial > Soil > Tropical forest >...
AATGGCCGTTTTGTTTCGCCCAGTCGATGGCTTCATGTTGTGTTTTGAACGTGGCGAGTACGTGATCGGCGTGGTCTTCTATCACATAGTCGTCAATATGGCTGCCTTCGGCGCGGCCCTTAGGTCGCGGCTCAATATAAACGTTCGCCATGCGCACAGCTCCTTGTTTGGACGCTGATTATAATCCATTCAGAACCGGCCCGGTTCTTTGATCTAAATCATGCTAATTCCAGTGACGGGGCGCGGCGGATTGCGGCGAATATTGCGAGGTTGCCGGAGTTGGTGCGCAAGCCTTAGCCGCTTAATAACGGTAGCGCCTCGGGAGTGAGTCGAACAAATACGGTCCCCGCCGAGGCTGGTACCGCGGATTGGCTCCACACGACCCACCAACCCCTCTCACCGTCGCCACGCATTGCTGATATGTTGCAAACCCGCAATTCGTGGCACCGCCATGGAAAAAATTGTAATAGGCGCACCACGGATACTCTTGCGCCTGAGCAGGGTACGCGATGAAAAGCGTGGCCGCGAGAACTCCGAGAACAAATAACCACAGCCTCATAATTCTCTCCTGAGATTGTCTCCCTGCCAACACCCGGAACGACGGTTTGTTTCCAACCCTGAGACGTGGCGGATTGCGGTGAATATTGCGAAGCTGCCAAAACTGTTGGCCGCTAAACGCGCGACTTGACGGGCCACCTACTATGACCCCGCCTCGAACGGAGGGGCGCATGCATAGGCGCATTTGGTGTGGGCTACTTTGTTTGTTGCTGATTGCCGGTTGCCAACCGACTCGATGTTCACCCGGAGCCAATCCAGACTTCGCTCCCGCGAGTGCCCTAAAGTAGCGGGACTGGTTTTGGTGACAGCTCGCCGCTGCCCGCCGCCGTGGTCCGTTGAAGAATTGGACGCCTGCTTTGTCGTTCGCGACGACAGCGAGTAGCAACTCGCTTATGTCGATTTCGAGGATGAGCCGGGGCGGCGAGCGGCAGCTAAGCTACTGGCTTACCCGCGCCAGCCGAATCCGCAAAATCATAGTTGCGGGCCAAGTCCGACCATTGATTGGCAATTCGCAGATAAACAGCTTTCAAATGTTGATTAGTAATTTGCGCGGCTTGGATTTCTGCTTCGGCAGCTTGCCGCCAACAGTATGTGGCGGTTTTGAAAACTGACATAGGGCACCCTCAGTGCCCGACTACCCCAAGATACAAAGCCACGCAAATAGTGGCGAAAGTGTGAGAGTTGAACTTTCGCAGCGACTGACAGCTAGCGCTTTTTGCGATTGCAGATCATCAACCCGCCAGTATTGTGCAATGCGGAACCAAATCCCGGTGGTCGCAGCTTTAAGCTGGCGTCGAAAGACGTAGGGGGATTGGATGTCTGGCAGCGCAAAGGTGGCGGCGTATCGGCTACATGCTGCGCACTGCGCCGAGATAGCGCAAAGAAGTTCGAACCCTGACGCGAGGGCCAGCCTTACCAAAATGTCCATGGCCTGGCAGCGGCTCGCCGACCTAGCCGAGAAGAATAGCGAATCCCAAGAGCCTAACGCGGAAAGGGCACAGTCGCCGCAATCCGCTCTCGGTGATCGACGATAGCCATGAGTTGCGCCGAACTACTCTGCTGCTTCCCGACGTGCCAGCTTTAACAGCTCAAGGCGCTCACCGGCCAAGCTACCCACCAAAGACGAGGCGCGGCGGATCGCTGTTAACTTTGCCCGGTTGCTAAAGCTACTGAAGTCGCAGCCTCCTAAGGCCGCCTTTATATGCTGTTTGTTACACGCCCGTTACACATAATTCGTCGGAGACCCCATAAAATCGGGGCTGGCTCTTCTCGTCCCCGAGAGCCTTGGCCCCAATCTCGGTCCCCATCCCCGACACCCCACCGAGGTTGGGGCCGTCATCGCGACAGACTATCTAAGGGGCTGCAGTGTCCGTTCTCGACACGGACCCGGGGGCGTGCGGAACGCGAGCGTAGGTTTTGCAGCTTTGGCTAATCCGCCATGGTCCAGTCTCGGCGGCCAGGCTGCGTTGTGATCCTAGCCCTGATCAACTGCGTGGAGGGGGTGATAGCTCCCACTTTACTCCCTGCGATGCGCAACTTTCGCCTCAAGGTTCGGAGAAGCTTTTGGGCATCGCGCAAGTCCGCTGTGTCAAAGCCCTCTGTGAATTGATCATAAACCGACTGTAATAACTCTAGAGCTTTCTTGCTTTGACCTCGATGTTGCCAAAGGCGCGAAAGATCATACGATGTGCGCAACTCCCAGCAACGCGCTTGTTGGCGGCGCGCGATTTCTAGGCTTTGGAGGAGTATACCTTCTATTTCTGCGTCGTCAGCCCGCCGTGCTGAGAGTAATAAGTGAGCCTTAGAGCGCAGCACTTCTGGCATAGCCCAGCGCTCGCCGCTATCTTCACATATAGCGAGGGCCCGCTCCACTGCCTGTAGCGCTGCCTCATCGTGGCCCGATTTACGGTAAGCTTCAGCTTCCAACATCAGAAACATCGGCATCCACAGACCGGCTCCGGACTTCTGCCATCCGACCATACCTTCCCGAAGCACTTCCATTCCTGTGCCGACCTGGCCGCGGCAAACAGCGGCCCAGCCATGGAAAATTTTGCCGCAATTCATCCAGTGCGAGAATCCATTCTCCCTGCAAATCGAAATGACCAAATCCGCATACGACTGTATGTCCTCATAACGTCGCCGAAACAGGTCCATGAAACCTTGGGTGTGGCAAATCGTGTAAACAAGCGTGTGTGGGTGAGACAATTTCTCGGCTAACTCCATTGCCTCGGCGGCAACTTCCGACGCCTGATCAACGAATCCGAGCTGCCAGAGTGCCCAGCTGAGATAGCAGAGTGCTGAGGCCCCAATGTCCTGACCGTATTGATGTCGGTAGTTAGCATGATGTTCCGAATCATAAAGCGCGCGTGCCTGCTTGAGGTGATCTAGTGCGGTAGCAAATTCCCCCATAGTTAGATCGGTCGTCCCGACGATTCTGTGGGCAATACACTGTAGCGCTGTGCTAGACGTTCGTTCTGCCTCGGCTAGGAACTCCACCGCTAAAGGCCGTTGCTTGGCGGTTTCCCCTGCGACGTAGGGGGAGGCCCAGCCCCCGTACAGGACGGCAAATTTCTGCGTGAGATTGGTCGCATCGTCGATCAGCGTCCTAGCCCGCAAAAGGATCTCCCGTGTCTTTGGCGCTGCGTACCCGTAAGCGGCAATCATTGCTTGGCCTAGCATCACTTCCACCAAGAACATTGCGCGCTTGCGTTCTGATGTATCGGGAAGTGCTTGCATTAGTTCGAGCGCACGCGTCAGATGTTCGATGGCCTCGGCATTAGCGGATTGCTCAATCGAGCGTCGGCCTGCCCTTAGCAAGTAGTCGACGGAGCGCTCGGTAAGTCCGGCCTGCCCAAAGTGATAGGCCAGTAGCTCGGGTTGCGTTTCGATCGTGAGCGGAAGGCTGGTCTGGAGAGCCTGCGCAACACGGCCGTGGAGTTGCTGCCGCTTCGCCCTTGGCAACGTGGCGTAAGCGGCTTCCTGCAGTAGTGCATGTTTGAATTTGTATACTGTGTTCGCACCTCGGCGACTTGTGAGTAGCAATTCCGAAGCTTTAAGTTGCGCAAGTGCGCTCTTGAGTGAATTGGATGAATCCGGCGCCACAGCCGCCAGCAGCGGTTCGGAAAATTCACGCCCGATGACTGCACCGATCTGGGCGATTTCCTTGGCCGGACCGAGCCGGTCAAGGCGTGCTGTCAATGAGTCAAGCAGCGACGCTGGAACAGCCACGGGTAAGGGGCCAGGGACGACGTATCGGTTACCGCCATCTTGAACCAACCCGGACTGCACCACGCTCTTGGTGAGTTCCTCGATGAACAAAGGAATCCCGTCCGCTTTACAGATGATTTCCTCCTCGACCTCTCGGGGAAGTGCCTTGTCACCGATGACCTCGGAAATAATAGCGCGGCTGTGGTCATGTCCGATCCGATCGAGCGGAAGCATGGTCACGTGCGGCTCGCTCGGCCACCGCCGCTTGAAGTCAGGTCTAAATTTTATGAGGAAAAGAGCTCGAGCCTTCTTGATCAGCGGAATAATTCTGTTGACCAGTTCAAGCGTACTGGAATCGATCCAGTGCGCGTCCGCGAGCACGATAACTAGCGGCTGTTTGTCAGCGTAGCTCAGGATGTGTCGAATTAGCGTGGCAATAGTTAAATCTTTCTGCCGTTTTGGAGTGAGACCTAGCGATCGCTCACCCTGTGGCGTAATCGATAATAACGCGGCATATAACAAAACGTTTTCTGTGATCGGCTCGAAAGTGTGAGAGAGCGCGGCTTTCAGCTTATCGAATTTGAGTTCGGGGGTGTCCGCCTGCTCAAAACCCATCACGTGCTCGAGCTGGCTGGTAATGGGATAAAAAGGACTGTTGAGATGATGCGAAGAGCATTGATATCGTAGAGTTGCGTGCAGCTCTTCGAAGATATGCTCTAGGAAAAATTGGCAGAGATGCGATTTGCCAATGCCCGCCTCACCGCAGATGAGGCCCACTTGACCCTCGCCGCGTTTGGTTCGGTCCCAGAGGGTCAGCAGTTGCTGCAGCTCATGATCGCGACCGACAAGCCGCGTGAGCCCTTGTGGCCGCATCGCCTTGAAACGACTCTCGACTGTTCGCCGCCCAGTGACACGGCAAGCGTTCACCGCGTCGGAAGCACCGGTAAGTTGGTGCCGCGCAAGGTTCTCGCAAATGAAAACGCGGCTGAGAAGCTTACGCGTGTTCTCGGCAATGAGCACCGAGTTCGGCGACGCTCGTTTGCGCAATCCTGCAGCCAAGCCTACGGGTTCCCCGACGACGGCTTGGTCCGGACCAACTAGAGCCAAGCCAGTCGCCACGCCGATCCGTACCTGCAGCGGCTGGTTCGCTGGTGATCGAAGCTGGCCGATTTTTCCCACCAGATCGAGTCCTGTGTGCACCGCGCGCTCAGCATCGTCCTCATGGGCTTCGGGATACCCAAAGAGAGCCAGCATTTTATCAGTCGAACGTGTGGAAATTTTTCCCCCCATGCGCGTGATCACCGCCGTGCAAGAATCATGGAAACCGCGCATGATGTTGGCCAGTTCCTCGGGATCGAATTTGCTAGCAAGCGCTAACGAGTCTTCGAGACTACAAGAGAGCGCCGTGAGATGTCGTCTCTCGGGTTCGCTCGAGTGTTGGCCAATGCCGTTCTGTCGCTGAACGAGTTTGTATCCAGCTCCTGCTATGGTCACGATGAAACGCGGATTCTTCGGGTCTGGTTCGATCTTCTGCCGCAGCCGAGCGACGAGCATGTCGATGCTGCGTTCGCAAGGATCAGCGCCGCGGCCCGCAACGGCGTGACGCAAATCATCGCGTGACCTAATCTGGCCAGGACTGTTTGCCAATTCACCCAGCAGTGCGCATTCAGCGCGGGTCAGAAGTAGCTCCCGACAGTCGGCATCGATGAAAAGATGTGCCGCCAGATCTAGTTTGCAGTCGTCAATCAACAGAATGGTAGGAACGGGAGCATGATTACCCCCCGCTTTGGGGGGCGCCACCAGTTCGGCCAGCCGACCAACGAGCTCCTCTTCACTGCATGATTTCAATAGAAACGCATCTGTCTCCGGAAGCGAGCGGCTCAAACGAGCCATGTCCTCACTTCTCTCCGTAAGCACGAGCATTTTTGGCACGATAGCGCACACCTTGCGTGCCATCGCCAAACCAGCGAGGCTCGAGCCTGGCGCCACTATTGCCGCGTTGATCCCTTGGTGCGAAGCCAGCCCAAGAGCCCGACACTCATCACTAGCGAGCTCAACGCTATAGCCGTACGAGTGTAACCCGCGCGCAATCTTGGCCCGCAGATCCATCTCTTGCGCGACAACCAAAACGCATTTACTCACTCCGAGATCCCCTACTTGGGATTATCGCTCCCTAGACAAGTCGTAGTACGTGCGGGGATCAGGCGCATGTGACCCCCGTCACATTAATGCCGATTGGACATCCCCGGCTGGGCCAAAGACGACAGCCTGACGATGATATTGAACCGAGCGCGCTATTTGCGGACGCGATCGGTCTGAACTGATCTCACTTAAGATATTCGGCTTGTCAGGACCGATTGTTGCAAGATGATTTCACGTGGAAGTGACGTGAAAACCTCTGCGTCATGTCGAGTGGTCTCTAGCGTTTGTTACAGCCAAGTTACAGCAAAAACAGGCGTTCCAAGGTAGGAATTTCTCTCGGAGGGCGACTTTCAGGACGACGGAGTAACCGATGTCCAGGATCACCTTGTTGGGCGGCGTGTTCGCCTTGCTCGTGGTGGCCGGAACCACCTTAGCGTTCGAGATCACTAAGCCGGAGTTAGCGAAGCAGCGCTCGGCTTCCGCCAAGCCAACCGACACGGCGATATTGATCGAGCACCTGCAAAATATACGGGGAGAGATAGCGTTGCCCTAAGCGACGCGCCGAGAACAAGGCATTTTGTTCATGCCCCGGCCCCGCCCCACGGGCGGAGTCCCGGACAGTTGAGGGGTTCCCATGGCGCCGTTGTATCAAGGGCCAGTCACTCAGTGTGCGCAGTGTGGTGCTGCTATCATTGCACCAGAATGTTCTGAGCATCGGTTCGACCGCTGCGTTCGGAACGTATGGTCTTGCGAAGTGTGCGGATACCAGTTCGAAAATACGGTCTATTTCTCCGCGCCGAAAATCCAGCGCGAATTAAGAGTTGAAGAAAACGAGCGGGCTGCCTGAAACTCGTGGCGTCGATATAGCCTGCTGCAATGACTTTCAGGAATTCTTCGGTGAAGTCTCGCGTGAGTTTCGCGCCCGCGCAATTTTTGCGCGTCACGATCTGTAAGGGTCTGATGCCCGCTTTGGGTCAAAAGCAGACATGACGCTCTGAAACCGTGATGTCCGCTTTACCCCCAAAAGCGGACATTGCTGCGCGCAATCAGGATGTTCGCTTTGTGCCAAAAGCAGACGTGAGCAACCGCAGCAATCTAGGTTCCGATCGATGCGAGGCGCGACAACGCCCTAGCGGCGACCGCGGTGCCTAATCAACCGCTTACGATGGCAGCATTATCTTCAGGAAGTGCAGCTTGCGAGGGCATGGAGAGGTAAGCGGCACATCAATCTCGCACCTGAGGCCCTCGAACTTACCGCCAAGGCTACGCTGAGCAATTGGCTGTATGACAGCAAGCAATCGCCCCGTTCCAAGTTTTAAACTGGCCCGCTGCGCCGCTCACGCTGCTTCGTGCGCCTCGTCGATGTGCGACACGCCGCAAACTCGACATTCAAAGATATAAAGGTCGGGCAGGTTCCCAAATCGCGAAGTTATTCGAGCGAGCCGCATAATTTCAGCGCAGCTTGGGCAAAGCGGCGGCCTTGGCGTATCTTTTTTAGATTGTTCGTTGCGCATGGCAGAAACCGGTCCTTGAACCGCAATGTGGTGCGAGGCCAACCAGCGGCAGCGCTAACGCATCAATGCGGTAACGGCGAACTAACAAACAAACAAAAAAATTGGTAGCGCATTCGCGTCTTTGGTGACGACTGTCACAGGGACGATTTGCCGTAGCGCATTCGCGTTTTTGGTGACGACCGTCACAGGACGATTTGCGGCGCAGGGAGACTTGTGTACCAAAGATATACGCAGGGCGTACTGGTTCTATACGAAAGATGAGGCGCGGCGGAGCGCCGTGCTAAAGCTCTGCTTCATTCTGCAGTTGCGCTTTGTTCTCAATCCAATAATAACCGCTCGCCCAGCTGATTAGCTTGCGGCGCTTCCAGTCGCTGAGAATGCGGTTGACAGTTTCACGCGCGATACCGGCCATCGCGGCAAGATCCCTCTGTCCGATCTTCTGGTGAATTACAATACGACCAGAGCCGACGTCTTGGCCGAATTCCTGCGCCAGTTCGAGCAGCGTGCACGCGACACGGCCGTGTAGCGGCAGAAAGGTCCCGACCGCAATTGTGGTGTCGGTCTCGCGCAGCCGTGCGGCGAGCAGCGCCAGCAATGCTTCGTAGACCTGGGGATGTTCCTTGGCGAACTCACGAAAATCGGCGTCGCTGAGAAAGCTCAAAATTGCGGGACGGACCGCTAACACTGAGGCGGAACGTGGCAATCGGTCGATGACCGCCATCTCACCGACGATCGCGCCTAGGCCAAGAAAGGCGAGAATGCGCTGGTTGCCCTGCGACATCATCACGACTTTGAGTAGCCCATCCAGGACGCGATAGCAGCCGTCGCCGGGATCGCCGGCACGAAACAGCACTTCGTCGGTCTTAAGCCGCACCGTTGCGGCACGGCTGAAAAGGCTCCCAAAAAGATGATCGGGCAAGCGCGACAGCAGGCCCTGATTTGTCGGCCTTATCGACGGTTGCTGGCCGATCAACTTGGAACTGCCGCTCTCGGCAGAGCTACGTGGTCCATTGCTGGGCTTGTCGCTGATCATGGCCATTATGCCGAACGACGAACAACGTATCGCCCCAAGCGATGCCGCCGTGCCCCCCTGACGACGCTTGCCGACGCGCGAGCCGCTCGAACGTCATCTGGGCGAGAGCGCAATTTCAAGTGTGGCCCGGTCCATGGTGTTTAGCGATTGGGTGTCCGGGGCCACTGGCGCGACCGGCAGCCTGAGGCATCTCTCGCCGGCCTGCCAAAATTGATAAACCCCGACATCATGGGCCGTTCCCAATTACAGGGCGTAACGGGCCTTAGCGGTACGTTGTCGGCTTGGACGTGCCGTGTTTTGCTACGCTCATGGCCAGATTGGAGCGCCTGACCAGTTCAAGTGGCTCCCGATGCGAACGTCCGCTTTGGGTCAAAAGCGGACATGGCCGCATGTCCGATCAATGTCCGCTTTACCCCCAAAAGCGGACATTCAGGTTTTATGAGTACACGCCCTGGCAGGTCGGCCTTTCTTTGCGGCGTCCCAGGCTTGCGCCTCCTCCACCCCCGCGTCATGCGGCGGGCTGCAAATAATTTAACGCACGCCGGATCGCGTCGGTCACGTCCACGCTGCGAATTTTTAGCTGCTGCGCGACTAATTCCAGAAACCTGCTGCGCATGTCAGGCGGCAACGGGCGGGCGGCGGCATTCACTAAGGCGTGTACTCATAAATTCGCCATGTCCGCTTTACCCGCGAAAGCAGCCATGTTCAGCACAGCGGCGAATTGTCCGCTTTGTGCCAAAAGCAGACATACAGACGATCGTTGGATATGATTGATGGTGCGCCTTGGAAGGCCGCTCGACCTCGCGGGGTATGACTATGAAACTTCCCCGCCGCAAATTCCTCCATCTGGCCGCGGTCGCTGTTTCGCTGCCGACCGCCTCGCGCTATGTCTGGGCGCAAGCCTATCCGACACGGCCGGTGCGGATCATCGTCGGTTTTCCTGGTGGTATTGCGCCCGACATTGTCGCGCGGATCACCGGTCAAGCGCTGTCGGAGCGGCTCGGTCGGCAATTCGTTATCGAGAACCGGCCGGGCGCTGGCAGCAATATCGGCGCCGAAATTGTCGTCAAGGCGCCGCCCGACGGCTACACGCTTCTTCTTGCCGTATCGTCAAGTGCCATCAACGCGACGCTCTATTCAAACCTCAGTTTCAATTTCATCCGCGATATTGCGCCGGTTGCGATGATTGGACTTACCCCCTTTGTCATGGTGGTAAATCCTAAACTGCCGACCAAAACCGTTCCCGAGTTCATCGCCTATGCTAAGGCCAATCCGGGCAAGATCAACATGGCGTCGCAAGGTAACGGGCTTGCGTCCCATCTCATGGGTGAACTTTTTAAGATGATGGCCGGCGTAGACTTGGTTCACGTGCCATACAAGGGTGGTTATGCAGCCGATCTGCTCGGTGGACAGGTGCAAGTCGCATTTAGTCCAATACCGACCGTGATCGAGTACATTAGGGATGCTCGGTTACGCCCGCTTGCTGTAACCACTGCGACGCGGGTCGAAGTTCTGCCTGACATCCCGTCCATAAGTGAATTTGTATCCGGCTATGATGCGACTGGTTGGAATGGCATTGGCGCGCCCAGGGGCACACCCGCCGCAATCATCGAAAAGCTCAACAAAGAGATCAACGCCATTGTATTGAATCCTGCCACGAAGGCGCGCTTTATCAGCTTAGGCGTCGAGCCGCTGTCGATGACGCCTGCCGAATTCGGAAAACGCATTGCCGATGATACCGAAAAGTGGGCTAAGGTGATTAAGTTTGCGAATATCGCGGCCGAGTAATCATACGACATTCCTAATGTCCGTCAGGCGGACGCCCCATAATGTCCGCTTTGGGTCAAAAGCAGACATCGGTTTGGCGTCCATTGATGTCCGCTTTACCCCCGAAAGCGGACATCGTTCAGCACGGCGGCGATGTCCGCTTTGTGCCAAAAGCGGACATTCATTGACTGGCCTCAACATTGCAGATCATCCGGCGCGAGCGGCACTTGGAGCGGTGGGCTCGACTGGTAGAACGATTTTGAACAAAGCACCGCTTTTGCCGTCCGAGGACGCAGTAAGCTGACCGCCGTGACGTTCAATAATCCTGCTGCAGATAGCCAAGCCTAATCCCGACCCCTTGGATTTTGTCGTGACGAACGGCTCAAATATGCTGCCTAAGCGTTGTGGTTCGATGCCCTGCCCGGAGTCTTCTACTTCTACGATAACCGCCTTGTCGCCATCAGACTTGGTCCTCACTCTTAGCGTCCGATGATCGACTTTGACAGAAGCCATTGCGTCAATCGCATTGTGGACCAAGTTCAAGATGACTTCCTGCAGTTGAACTCTGTGACCAATTATGTGCGGTAATTCGGATGCCAATTCGACATCAGTTCTAACATCGTGATCATTCAGCTCTCCGTGCAGACTCTGCAGCACCTCGACGGTCAGGTTGTTCACGTCAATCGACTCTTGTTCGTGATCGGTGTCTTGGAACAGGTTTCGAACGTTTGTCAGCACTTCGTTTGCACGAAAGCCGGCTTGTTCAATATTGGTAAGCAACCTCGTCGCCCTGTCCAAATCAGGCGGTACTCGGTCCAGCCAGTTTCGCGCCGCGGAGGCGGATGCCGTGATGCCCATAAGAGGCTGCCTCACCTCGTGGGCAATCGAAGACGCTGCCGCTGCAATATTCGTCAACCTGTTCTTTCGTTCGCGCTCCAGCAGCTTATTTGATTGGGCGAGGGGCGCATACAGTTTCGCTTTCTCAGAAAGTAGCGCTGCAAGTAAAACGATTGCAGTGATAACCAAATACACGCGGATGCAATAAGATCCGAGGTTGTTGCGATCTTCGATGAAGAACGTCACAAGCGAAAGCTCCAACACCATTGCGAAAACTGCAACTAAAAGCCACTGATCGAGTACGGAACTTCGGCGAAACCACATTATCAGCAACGCTGAAATTCCAATTACTAAATCCAATCCAGCAGCATAATGCGCGAGGGGGGTTAATCTTGAACCATCTAAAAAAAACTGAGGGATGAAGTTACCGAAAATCACCATGGCCGAGGTTATTGCGCAAACAGAGCCAACCACGATCAGTATGCTCCAGCCAATGGGGTGTTGTGTGGAAATTGGCGTCGAGTCTTTCAGCAATGCGTAGCAGATCACGGCCGTGCCGAAACCCAAATGCCAAATTGCATAGATGAAGGGCCTGTTGTGAATACTGGTGCCAAAGTCTGTCCACGAGAAATCGCCTGCAATCGTGACATTAGGAATCATGATCAGTGAGGAAAACAAATAGCCACTCGCGAGCAGCAGTAGTGCCCGGGAATGAGTGATGGAGCACTGACTAAATATCAGAATGGCCGTAACAAGGTTTGTCGCAAATATCAGGGTGAGCAGGATTTCGCGTAGTCCTATTGGTGGCGGCGAGTGGAAATTGGCGAACGGAGCCACAGCTCCGAATGTTAGAAGCAAGATCACTGTTAGGGCGAACGCCACCCGGGTCTGCGCGCGGGTTGGCGGCAAATTTAAGAGCGAAACCGAGGTGCTGTCCGCTATCACTGACACCACAATTCTTGCGCGCGGTACATTACTGGTACAACACAGTGATGAAACCCCAGCTCATATTTAAAGAAATTGATTTGGCTCAAACACACCGCCGCTGATGTCCGCTTTGGGTCAAAAGCAGACATGAGGGGGCGAATTTGCGATGTCCGCTTTACCCCCAAAAGCGGACATTCGCCAACGCGATTAGGATGTCCGCTTTGTGCCAAAAGCAGACATCGTCAGGAAGACTTACGGCAACAGCAGCAACTTGCCTACAACGGCACCGCTCTCCAGCATTTCGTGCGCTCGCGTCGCCTCGCTAAGGGGTAAGCGGGCGTGTATGTGCGGATGGAGCTTCCCGGCTGCAAGCATTCCGATGAGGGCGCGCATGCCGGCGCGACGCTGTTCAATGAGATGATCCCAGGTGTGAATGGTGAATTGTCGAACCGCCGGCGAGTTCCTGCGCAAACGCGGCGTTGGCAAGAGATCGAGTTGAGCCCTTCCGCCAAGCGCACCGTATATGAGGAGCGTCCCGCAAGGGGCAAGCATTGAGATGTTTTCGGGAAAGGCAGGTCCAGCGACAGGATCGATGATGGCCTCAACGCCGCGGCCGGCTGTAATCTCGTTGACGCGTTCGCTGACCTTAGTCTCTTTGCGATTGACAACGTGATCTGCGCCTAGCTCGCGGACAAAGCGTGCTTTCTCTTCGCTGCTCACCACACCGATCACTTTCCAATCCGCTACCTTCGCCAAGTCAATCAGTGCATTGCCCATGCCGCCTGCGGCGGCAAAGATCAGTACCGTTTCTCCCTTCCGAAGGCACAAAGCATCGTTGAAGATGTGATAAGCGACCTGATAGTTGGCGAGCGCCGCAGCGGCCTCGAAGTCCACCGTTTCGGGCAATAGAAAGGTCGCTTCGGCAGGCGTCGCTACATACTGAGCATAGTGACCGCCGCGATGCGGCCGTTCGCGCGCTGTGGTATATACACGCTGACCCTCCTGCCGAGTTGTCACGCCCGGCCCAACTTTCTCGATAACGCCGGCTAACTCGGTACCAGGCGTCGCCGGAAGTGGCGGCATGACGCTATAAGTCCCAGCTCGGATCAAGCAATCCGGCATACCGACGCCGATCGCATGGGCCCGGATCAAAACTTCGCCCGATTTAGGCTCGGGGGTCGGTACATCGAGGCACTGCATAACGGCAGGAGGCCCTGGCTCACGAAACTGGATCAGTCGCATGATCAATACCTCCAAGAACGGAACGGCATTAAGAACGCAGTTAGACGGCCGGTTGCTGACGTCATAACCTTCGCATACCGTTCTACTTTGAGCTAACGGGAAATCTCAGATGTCTGTCGAAGGAATCATTCTGCATCATGGTGAGGCTCACGGCGTCACATTGCATCAGACCCGTATCGACTATCTGGTCACGGCAGAACACTCCAAACAGTGTTCGTTGTTCGAGTTCACTGTTGCGCCGGGATTCAATACTGGCGCGCACTACCACACCAAGATCGAGGAGATTTTCTACGTTCTCGAGGGAGAGCTCGATCTGCGCTGCGGTGAACGGACCATTCGTGGCGGGCCTGGAACTTGCGTATTCGTCCCTCCAGGCGCAGCGCATGCGTTCGGAAACTCTGGTTCGGCACCTGGAAGGATGCTTCTGATTACCGCACCGCCCGGACATGAAAAATATTTCGACGAACTGCGAGATCTGGTCGCCAAGGGTGGAAAGCCGGACCCCGATGCGCTCGCAAAGCTGCGTGCAAGATATGACACCGTCCAGCTTGCCACACTAACGCCGGGCTGAGATCGGCTTTGGGTCAAAAGCAGACATTGGATCGGCGCCCGTTGATGTCCGCTTTACCCCCGAAAGCGGACATTGGCAGGGTGCCAAAAGCAGACATTTAGGCACCTCGCGGAATATAATTGATCGTGTGCCTGGGAAAGTGCTCAAGCTCGCGGGGCATTAGATGCAACTTCCCCGTCGCAAATTCCTGTATCTCGCAGCAGGCGCCGGAGCGCTCCCAGCTTGGTTAGATGCGGCGTTGGCGCTCGATTATCCGGCTCGACCCGTACATCTAATCGTAGGTTTTCCAGCCGGTTTCACCCCCGACATTATCGGGCGCCTGACTGCTCAGGCGCTGTCAGAGCGGCTCGGGAAACAAATCATTGTCGATAACCGCCCCGGTGCGGCGAGCAATATCGGTACCGAACTCGTCGTGAGAGCGCCTCCGGACGGTTATACGCTCCTTGGCGCCACGGGCGCTAATGCTATCAATGCGACTCTTTATGAAAATCTGACTTTTAACTTCATCAGCGACATCGCGCCGGTCGCAAGCATCGTCCGTGCTGCACTCGTCATGACCGTGAACTTATCTGTTCCGGCTGAAACGGTTCCCCAGTTCATTGCCTACGCCAAAGCCAATCCAGGCAAGATCAATATGGCTTCGGGCGGGATCGGCAGCACGCCTCACGTTGCCGGCGAGCTGTTCAGTATGATGGTAGGCGTCGATTTGGTTCACGTCCCCTATCGCGCCAATCTCGTCCCCGATCTGCTCGCCGGTCAGGTGCAGCTGGTGTTCGCGCCGATACCGACCGTCATCGGGTACGTGAAAGCCGGCAAGCTGCGTGCTTTGGCCGTGACCAGTACAACGCGCGTGCCGGCGCTGCCGGACACCCCGACCATGACCGAGTTCGTGCCAGGGTATGAAGCGAGCACGTGGTTCGGCATCGGTGCGCCGAAAGGGGTTCCCGCCGAAATCGTCGTAAAGCTCAACAAGGAAGCCAATGCGGGCCTGACCGATCCGAAGATGATCGAGCACCTCACCGGTCTTGGCAGTAATCCGATGCCAATGACTCCTGACGAGTTCAGCAAATTCATTACCGACGAGACCGCGAAATGGGCAAAGGTGATCCGAACGTCCAATATCAAGCCCGAGTAAAATTCGACCGCACGCTGGCAACTGGCCGCTTTGGAAACTCGTACACCATGGAGAACCTGCAATGGGACGGGCTGTAACATTTTCGGACTTGCAGCCGAGCAAGATTATTAGTGGCGTTCACAATGCGGCTATTACCCAGGGAGAAACACAGGAGATGGCGGCCGAATACATTCGGATACCGCCAGGACAGCAATGGATCGCCACGGCACTTCCGGAGACAGACTGCTACTTGTTCATGGTCGACGGTGCATGCGCGATTTCTGTGGCCGATAGTCGGCTTCGTTTCCCCACACAGGCATTCGCGGTAGTGCAAGAAGGCATTGAGTTCGGCGTCGAGAACGACAGCAGCGCGCCGGCTAGCATAATCAGGGTTATCGCACCGCCGCGGTCGAACGGCCGCGGCACGCCTGGCTTTACGGGCAAACTCGCGGTCATGCAACGCGCTGCGGCACCGATCGTCAATCTGCCGAAGGAGAAAAAGAAACGTATTTATTTTGTAGATGACAATGCGATCAAATCGCAGCGCGGTCATGCGATGATCGTGGTCTACGAAAAAGATACGGTTACCGGCCTGCATCACCATCCCAATGCCGAAAGCATGTTCGTCATACTCGAGGGCGCGTTGCAGTTTATTGTGAATGGGGAAACGGTCGTGCTCACGCCTGGTCAGGCCGTATATTTCGGCCTTAACGATCAGCACGGACTGCGTGTTGCTGATGGAGTGTCGAGCGCGAGCTTTCTCGAGTTCCATATCCCCGCCGCCTACTCGACAGTTCGGGAGCAAGCCTAGCGGACCGCCTCATAGACTTCCCCAGGCAGAAGATTTTACACCCTGGCACATCCACAGGTCGGTGCGGCGTTGTGCGTTACAGCAAAATTAGGTGCCGATGTCCGCTTTGGGTCAAAACCGGACATGGCGAGTTCAGTTTGCGATGTCCGCTTTACCCCCAAAAGCGGACATTGGCGGAGTGAGTTCCGATGTCCGCTTTGTGCCAATAGCAGACATCGACTACGTCTATCATCCGTTACCGGCCCAACCTTCCGATCAGTAGAGACTGGGCGGCGTGGACAAATTTGGTAGTGGGCTACTTTGAATTGCTGCCCCTGAGCTAGGCCGTGGTGACTTTGCCGTCCCAGTCTCCGCCAGATGGGACGGAGGCGTGTTGATGAATCAATTTCCACTCGCCGTTTCGTCTCTCGAAGCAATCAGTTTCGCGCACCACGAGGCGTTTCGCGTCGCCCGTCTTTAACACGACGCTCACTCGTTGAATCGTGCAAACGAGGCCCATATTGCCGTTCACGACGACGTCCATTTCGAGGATGTCCACCTTGCAAGACTGGAAACTGCCGAACACCCTGTCAAAAAACTTCAGTGCAGGCTGAATACCCCGCGAGGCAAAGGGTGGGATGTCGAACCATAAGGCGTCCTCGGCCCAGTGTCGCGTGCTTTGGGCTCCGGTCATGGATTCGGTCATCTCCTTGACGATAGAGATGAGCGTTTCCTTGTCCTTCCCCTTGGTATCGCTAATTGGCTTGGCCGGTGCGTCAGACATTTGGCGGGCTCACCTCCTGCGACTCCAGTCTAGCTTTATCATTGGCTTCAAAGTAGCCCGTATTTTGAAGGTTTTGTTGCCAGTAGAGCGAGAGCGCCGTCACGGACGACAAAACAGTCCCGCCGATGGATTTGCCGGGTTTGTCACCAGCAGCCGGAGCTATGGGCGGACGCACAATCCCGCCGCGGCAGAATAAGAGGCGGGCGCCGGGCCCCATGTCCGCTTTGGGTCAAAGGCGGACATCGCATTAAGTCGGAGTCTTGTCCGCTTTACCCCCAAAAGCGGACATTCCGCGCTGCGACAGAGACTGGCGCTATTCGATTACCTCGTCGGCGCGCTGCAGGAATGATTCCGCTATGGTCAAACCAAGCGTCTTTGCAGTCTTAACATTGACCACAAGCTCGAATGTGGTTGGCTGTTCCACCGGAATATCGGCCGGCTTGGCACCGCGCAGCAGCTTGACAACCTGCCGGGACAAAATACTCCCGTAGATCTCATATTAGTCCCAGAATTCAGGCTGCTGTGCCTCAAGGTGTGGCCCTATCCTCAGGGCTGCGATCCGAACGGCAAGACCGGTCTTGTCATCGGTCTCGACGGCAACACCGCACATCGTGGCGACGCCGGTCGCCGCCACGAATCGACCGGATGATATGCCCGTTGCAAAGCGGTTGATCGGTTCACTTCGATCCAAGCCAACGACGGAATTGTAGTCCCCAGTCATGCCCGCATCGGTAATATAGGCGGTGCCGCCGAAAAGAATGCGGTGATCCGCGCTCGGCGTGTGGGTATGCGTTCCCACTACAAGACTAGCTCGCCCATCACAAAAATGGCCCATGGCCTGCTTTTCTCCGGTCGCTTCGCAATGGAAGTCGAGCACGATCGTATCGACGTCTCGCCCCAGCCGATGCGTCTCCAGAACTCGCGAGACTCCACCAAACGGGTCGTCCGAAGGTTCCATGAATAAGCGTCCCAACGCATTGATCACCAGCGCTCGTTTGCCCTTGCTGGTGCTCATTTCGACCAGCCCCGAGCCCGGTGCACCTGGCACATAGTTGATAGGACGAATGAGACGGGATTCTTGATTGGCCAGTTCAAGCGCCTCCTTGCGAGCCCAGGAGTGATTGCCGAGAGTCACGACATCGGCACCCGCATCTCTTATCGCCTTGTATGTATCGCGCGTGATTCCGAATCCCCCATCAGCCGAATTCTCACCGTTTACGATCGTGACATCGACGCTCCAGCGGGAGCGCAACGGTGGCAAAAATGATGACAGGACACTCATACCCGCTTTTCCGACCACATCACCGATGAACAGGATTCGCATTTGTCAGAATTCCTAGCAAATTTCGGGCATTGGACCAGCCTGCAGCAGTTTGCGAGCGCGCGCAAAGGGCCTGCGATGCTGCTCAGGCTTGATGTCCGCTCTGGGTCAAAAGCGGACATGGCCGCGTGTCCGATCGATGTCCGCTTTACCCCCAAAAGCGGACATGCCGAGCGCACCTGGGATGTCCGCTATGTGCCAGAAGCAGACTCATGCACTGCAGCAAATGATACCGCCGTTATTGCAGAAAATTGCGAATTTTCGCCAGCAGTTGGCCTGGGCTAACGGGCTTGGGCACATACTCGTCGCAGCCTGCGGCTCGCGATTCTCCTCCCCACTGAGTGCATAGGAGGTGACTGCGATGATCGGGATCGATCGTAGCGCCGGATCACTTTTGATTTGGCGGGTCGCTGTGTAGCCGTCCACGATCGGAAGCTGGATATCCATCAGAATAAGATCCGGCCGCTGCTTCGCGATGCTCAATCCGAAAGGCATCGTGGGCTGACCGTAGCGTTCGCGGCGAATGACCGCGGCCAGCATTGTTGTAGGTGTTTTGCCTGCGTCAAACTATTCGGATAAACAGTTACAAGAATCCGATGCAAATGTCGGCTTTCGATGCTTGAGATATCGTATAAGATTCATTTGCTTCCGTAACATCAAAACGTTCGTTGATAAAATAGGACGCCGAAGGATTTCGGTACAACAAAAAGGCCGATGGATTTCCCAAATTTCGAACCTCGCTTGAACGGACGTATCGGGATTTCCCGCTTTCTGGGACCCGTTCGACGTTCAGCAAGGTCCGCGAGTGGTTCCCGAACGGTCACTTCCTCGCTGGTTCAAGGCGACAACAGATTCACCCGAAGCCTCGCGGCCATGGTTTGCCAGGTCTTCGGAAGCCCGCCCGCAGCTTTCCACCTTGGCTACATCTGTCGCCGGCTTGAGGCTTTCGAGCAGTAAGCGGGCGTCCACGAGATCCGGCATGTCAAAGCCCTCGGTGAACCAGCCGTAGACGGGTTCGAGCGTGGTGCGAGCCTCTTCTCGTCGTCCTT
>Ga0310913_10000460_pt1 | contig 18831 bp, 14 predicted proteins | sample GREbulkMGOX082_FD_203447 | JGI IMG/M metagenome (GOLD analysis project Ga0310913, IMG submission 203447) | Lab enrichment of tropical soil microbial communities from Luquillo Experimental Forest, Puerto Rico - GRE.bulkMG.OX082 | ecosystem: Environmental > Terrestrial > Soil > Tropical forest >...
GTGGCGGTCTGCCGCTCGCTGCCTTGCTCGTCTTTGGCCCGTTCATGCTGCCCGAGCAGCGCGCGATTTTCGCGAGCCGGGCTGCACGGCTCGAGAATGTCCACGCCATCACGTTCAACGCACGCCTCGAGGCGCTGATGGCGCGAGCCACCGGAGTGGTCGCGATGGGGGGCTACAACACGTTTTGCGAAATCCTTTCGTTTGACAAGCGGGCGCTGATCGTGCCGCGAACCGCGCCCCGCTTGGAGCAGTACATCAGGACGCGACGCGCCGCCGAGCTCGGCATTCTGACCATGCTATCAGAGCAAGAGGCTCGCGACCCGAGAGTGATGGCTGCCGCTCTCCGGCATTTGACCGAGCAGGCCCCACCCTCGAGCGTCATGATTCCCGGCTTGCTCGACGGAATGCCGAGCGTTAACCGGCTAGTGCGAAAATGGCTCGATGAGGGTCGGGCCGGCTGTTTCGCGGCACGTGAGCGTCTCGAAGCGTGAGCGTGGTTCCGTCATCACCGCCAGCGGCCGGTCGTATCGGTTTTGTTCTGAAAGGCTATCCGCGACTATCCGAGACTTTTATTGCTCAAGAGGTCCTTGCTCTCGAACAACGCGGGCTCGAAATCCTGATCGTCTCGTTGCGCCATCCGACGGATCGCACGACGCATCCGGTCCACCAGCTGATCCGTTCCGCGCTGCTGTACCTTCCGGAATATCTATATCAGGAGCCACGTCGTGTCTGGCGGGGATGGCTGCGTTCGCGCCGACGCTCGGGATATCGCAGGGCACAGCGGGCTTGGCTCGCCGATCTACGACGCGACCCGACACCGAACCGCATCCGTCGCTTCGGCCAGGCTCTAGTGTTGGCGGCAGAGCTCCCCGAGAATGTCAACCACCTCCACGCGCATTTCCTCCATACGCCGGCCTCGGTTGCCCGCTACGCCGCGCTGATTATGGGTCTTAGCTGGACAGTTTCGGCGCACGCCAAAGATATCTGGACGGTTCCCGTATGGGAGAAACGCGCAAAACTTGCCGAGGCCCGCTGGGTAGTAACCTGTACGCAAGCCGGGCTGAGCCACCTCGCGAGCCTGGCGCCTCGCCGCGACACGGTCGCGCTTTGTTATCACGGGCTCGACCTCGAGCGATTTCCGGCGGCGCCACCACGATCGAATGGGAACGACGGCAGTGATCCTGAACATCCAGTCATCCTCCTCTCGGTCGGGAGGCTGGTTGCTAAGAAAGGCTACCAGGACTTGCTTGCTGCGCTTGCGCTGCTGCCCCCGGGTCTGGAATGGCGCTTCGTTCATATCGGCGGCGGGACACTCAGTGCCGCGCTGATACACCAGGCCAGGCGCCTGGGTCTAGCGCGCAAGATCGAATGGCGGGGCGCCTTAGCCCAACCCGATGTGCTCGCCGCTTATCGACGGGCGGATCTATTTGTGCTCGCCTCGAAGGTAGCGAAGGACGGCGACCGCGATGGCCTGCCCAACGTCTTGATCGAGGCGCAGAGCCAGCGGCTCGTTTGTGTTGCAACCGGTGTATCAGGGATCCCCGAGTTGATCGAGCAGGGAGTGACGGGGTTACTCGTGCCTCCCGATGACCCGGTTGGGCTTGCTCAAGCGATGAACGCGCTAATCCGCGATCCCGCGAGGCGAGCTGCGTTGGGCGCCGCTGGGGAACGCCGTGTGCGCAGCAACTTCGCTATGAAATCTGGGATCGATGTGCTCGCGGTGCGCTTTGGACTGCTTCCGGCTGATGGGCAGCCGGTTAGCCACGGCGGTGCCTCGCGGCCGTCGCACGTTACCCATCGCCTTGGGGTGGATGCGGTTTTGCATGCAGCTGGTTCTCCACTCCGCGGGGTTCGCGCGCGTGAACGGTCGGAGAAGTAGCTTCGACCGGGTGCTCTTAAGCGCATGCGCATCGCCTTCTACGCGCCGCTGAAGCCGCCCGATCATCCGGTCCCGTCGGGTGATCGTCAAATTGCCCAGCTGTTCCTCGCCGCTTTACGCCTCGCCGGGCATGAGCCCGTTCTTGTTTCGTGCTTTCGCAGCTTTGAGGGGTATGGCGATGCCCTTCGACAGGCCCGACTGGCTGTACTTGGAGAGCGGATCGCCAACCGTCTTCTCAGCCATTGCCAAGAGGTTCCTAAATTTTTGCCAGAACTTTGGTTCTCGTATCATGTTTATCACAAGGCGCCCGATTGGCTAGGGCCGGCAGTCGCAGGCGCGCTCGGCATCCCGTATGTCGTCGCCGAGGCTTCCGTGACCCCGATGCAGGGGTCCGGTCCTTGGGCAGATGGTCATCGCGCCGTCGAAAGCGCGATCCGACAAGCTGATGCGGTGATCGGGCTGAACTCGGAAGATCGGGAGTGCATTTTGCCGTTGTTGCGCGAGCCTTGGCGCTGGGTTGCCCTCAAGCCGTTTGTCGATGCTGCGACCTATGGCCGAATAAGGGAACCAGAGGGCGAGGCGCCGCGCCTGATAGCGGTTGCGATGATGCGCCACGGAGACAAACTGGCCTCTTACCGCCTTCTTGGCGACTCGCTGTCTCGCCTACTTGATTTGCCTTGGTCGTTGGAAGTGGTCGGCGACGGTCCCGCGCGATGCGATGTCGAAAATGCCCTCGTCCGGCTCAACGAGCGTGTGACGTGGATGGGATCGCTTGACCACGAGGCAATCGCGGCGCGACTTGCCTTGGCAGATCTCTTTGTCTGGCCCGCCTGCAACGAAGCCTTTGGCATGGCGCTGCTCGAGGCACAAGCTAGCGGTTTGCCGGTGGTTGCCGGCGCGGACGGTGGAGTCGCAGAAATCGTCGTACCAGAGGTCACCGGACTTCTCGTCGCTCCCGGCGACGCCCCTGCCTTCGCCGCCGCGGTGCGTAGTGTGATGCTCGATCACGGACGCAGGGCGACGTTTGCGAAAGCGGCGCGGCAGCGTGTTCTCTTGGAGCATGATCTCCCGGTCGCCGCGCACCGACTGGGCGAGGTGATCGATGCGCTCGGTCCGGCTTGTGCTGCGTGATACAAGTGTTGGACGAGGTCGTCTGGTCAGCTGCGTGTTTTACCTCCAGCCGACCACCGCAGTTTTTTTCCTTGAGATTTCGTGACTGGCTCCGTGTTATTTTACGTCCAGCACCTGCTCGGCATCGGGCACGTGCAGCGCGCTTTCCGCCTAGCTGACGCGGTCGCACGCGAAGGGATCAGGGTAACCCTGGTCTCCGGCGGAGAACCTATCCCCGGACCCATCTGCGTGCAGTCCGCGCGCATCGTCCAGCTTGCGCCGATCAGAGCCCGCGATGCGAGCTTCAAAGAACTCGTTGGTCCGCGCGACCAGCCGATTGACGAAAAATTGCGAGAAGCGCGGCGGGGAGCGTTGCTTGCTGCCTTCGAAGCGGCGCGACCCGATGCCGTGGTGATTGAAGCTTTTCCGTTCGGACGACGCGCGTTCCGTTTCGAGATCGAACCGCTGATCGAAGCGGCACGATCGCGTTATCCTCGACCGCGAATCCTGTGTTCAGTCCGGGATATTGTAGTTGTACCCGACGAAGCCAGCCGCCATCGCGAGATCGTCGATCGAGTGCGGGCCGATTTCGACTTCGTGCTCGTTCACGGAGATCCGGCGTTCATACCGCTGGAAGGGAGTTTCTCTCCTGTATTGGAGATCGCCGATCGCCTTATCTATACGGGTTACGTCGGTGATCCAGATCAGGCCGATGGAGGAGACGAGACCGTGGGAGCGAACGAGGTGTTGGTCTCGGTTGGCGGGGGTGCGGTCGGCAGTGCCCTCTTATCGACGGCGCTCGAGGCTAGGCGCCGTGGCTGTCTCGCCAGTCTCACGTGGCGCCTGCTCGCCGGACCTAACCTATCGGAACAGGCATTTGGGACGCTGGCAGGTGCTTTACCGGAAGACGTTGTCCTCGAACGCTATCGCCCGGAATTCCCCAAGATGCTGCGGCGCTGTCGGGTATCGGTGAGCCAAGCCGGGTATAATACCGTCCTCGACATTCTCACCGCCGGCGCTCGAGCCGTGGTCGTGCCGTTCGCGTCCGAGCGGGAAACCGAGCAACGGTTGCGAGCGGAACGCTTGGCCGCCTGTGGGGTGCTGGAACTGCTTCCAGAGAACCAGCTCACCGCGGCGCGGCTCACTCTCGCCGTCGAACGCGCAATCGAGCGCGACCCTCGGACGATCTCGGTCGATATGGGCGGCGCGCGCCGCTCGGCCCGCCTAATCGCGAACATGATCCGGGATACGGAATCCGACGTCCCGTCGGAGATTTTGCCTCGCGATCGCCTAGCGTTATGATGGGGGATGAGTCATCTGCCGCGCAAAGATATGGCGAGGACAGCGGGATGGTCCGATCTGGTCGGCGAGTTTGACCAATGGGGAGAGGGGGGACGAGTAGCGACCCTCTGGTGGCGTGACGACGATGCGGTGACGGCGAACTGGCGACTCGACCGCCTCGTTTCTATCGCGGGCGACGTCCCGATTTCGCTCGCGGTGATTCCGGCGGCCACGGACCCGGGACTTGCAGCATTGATCGCCCACCTATCTCGGTCACTTCAAGCAACCCGTATTTCTGTCCTGCAGCATGGGTGGTGCCACACGAGCCGCGCCGTCGATGGTAAGAAGAGCGAGTTCCCATCGGAGCGCTCATGCGATGCTGTGAGATCCGACCTGACGGCGGGCCGAGCGCGGCTGACGGCGTTTTTCGGGACCTGTGCACTCCCGGTTCTGGTGCCGCCGTGGAATCGTTTTGCTTCGTGTTTTCTGCCGCTCCTCCCCGCTTGCGGCCTCGGCGCGATCTCACGCGTAAAGCCGCGCCGCACTCCTTGGCCGGCATCCGGCATCGCCGAGGTCAACATTCATATCGATCTCGTCGCGTGGGCAGAGCGTCGCGGTTTCATAGGAGAGGAGGCGGCGCTGGGTGGCCTCGTTGGACACCTGCGGGCACGCCGCCTGGCCGAAGTCGACGCCCGGGAACCGACCGGAATTTTGACACACCACTTAGTGCAGGACGAGGCCACAGACGCGTTCCTTCGCCGGCTTGTCGCAATCACCAAGGGGCACCCTGCAACACGCTGGCTCGATGCGGCAGAAGTATTCGCGGACGCACTTTGCCCCGGGCGATGACCTCTTACGCTTACCCGACCTCAGCTATGTATGGGGATTACGTTCGCGCCGCTGCCGGGTTCGTCCCGACCGCAGCAATCCTCGCAACCATGCCCGTCGGCATGGTTGCGGCCACCGTGTTGAGCGGCTTCGTAGCACTCTTTGCGGTATTCGGTCTACGTACGATACTTCGTCATGGGACCCGTTTTGAGATGACTGCGTCGGCTCTGCGCGCGTCGGGACTGCGGCGCACCTCGATTGCTTGGGGGGAACTCGACCGGATGACGCTCGCTTACTATTCGACTCGCCGCGATCGGCGCGACGGCTGGATGCAACTCGAACTTCGCTCTGGCTGGACGAAGGTCCGCCTGGACAGTCGGATCGAGGGTTTTGCCGAGCTGGTCGAGAGGTCGGTCAGCGCTGCGAGGTTCCGGGGGTTAGAGCTGAGTGCGGTCACTTTAGCCAATTTGGCTGCCCTCGGGGTCATCTTACACACCGAGCCCAGAGTCCGGGAAGCGGCGGGAGATCCAATTTGACCGATCTTCTCGCCATCCACGACCTGCATGTCCGTTTCGCTGCGCCAGGCGGCTTCATCCGAGCGGTTACGGGGGTCTCGTTCCGCGTGCGACCGCAATCAACCGTGGCGCTCGTCGGCGAATCCGGCTCAGGCAAGTCGGTGGTCAGTCAGACGATCCTTCGCATCCTGCCGCGCAGCGGTGTTATCACCCGTGGTGAGATCTTGTTTACTGATCCCCGGCTCGACGGCGAGGTCGTCGATCTTGTGAAACTGCCAGACGATGGTGCGGAGATGCGAGCGATCCGAGGCGGGCGCATTTCGATCATCTTCCAGGAGCCTATGACCTCGTTGTCCTCGGTCCATACCATTGGCAATCAGGTCAGCGAAGCACTGCGGCTCCATCGACCGGTGACCGCTGCGCAAGCCTCCGAGTTGACGGAGGAAATGTTACGCCTTGTTGGATTCCCAGATCCCAAACGGGCCTTGAGCAGTTATCCCTTCGAGCTGTCCGGCGGGTTGCGCCAGCGTGCCATGATCGCGATGGCGCTGGTTTGCCGCCCAGCGCTGCTGATTGCTGACGAGCCGACGACGGCGCTCGACGTGACCATTCAGGCGCAAATCCTCAAGCTGATTATCGAGCTCCAGCATGAACTGAGCATGGCTGTGCTGCTGATCACCCACGACCTTGGTGTCGTTGCCAACGTCGCCGAGGAAATTGTGGTGATGTACCAGGGCGAGGTCATGGAGAGCGGTACCCTCGACGACATCTTTCGGCGAGCGGAGCATCCCTATCTGCGGGCGCTGCTGCGTGCTGTCCCACACTTCGACATGAAGCCTGGGGAGCGCCTCGTCCCGATCCGAGAGATCCCGCCCGGAGATGCGCCGCATCTGATGGCCGAGAAGGCGGAATGGCCAGCTGGTGCTAATGGGCCGCTACTCGACTGCGTCGGGGTACGAAAGACCTTCACCATCCGCAAGAGCGGTTGGTTCGGAAGTGGACGATCAGGTCCCCGGGTGGTTGCCGTCGACGGTATCAGCCTGAGGATCGAGCGCGGCGAGTGTCTTGGGTTGGTCGGCGAGAGTGGGTGCGGCAAGACGACCTTGAGCAAACTGCTACTGCGGGCGGTATCACCCGATTCAGGATCGATCCACTTCAACGACCGCGGACGGCTCATTGATGTGCTCTCCCTGGATGGCGAGGATTTGAAGCGGTTTAGGCGGCAGGTGCAATTTATCTTCCAAGACCCGTTCGGGTCGCTGAACCCGCGGATGACGGTCTATGACATCATCGAGGAGCCGCTCGTGATCCATGGGATCGGCGATATTCGCTCGCGCCGTGAGATGGTGCATGAACTGGTGACACTCGTTGGCCTCGACCCTCGACATCTCAAGCGTTACCCGCACAGCTTTTCAGGAGGTCAGCGCCAGCGCATCGGGATCGCGCGCGCCCTTGCGTTGCGGCCTGATCTGGTGATCTGCGATGAGCCGACATCAGCGCTCGACGTTTCGATCCAAGCACAGATTCTCAACCTGCTAATGGATTTGAAGAAAAAACTCTCGCTCACTTACCTTTTCATTTCCCACAATCTCGCGGTCGTCGACTATATCGCCGATCGCATCGCGGTCATGTGTGCCGGCCGGATCGTCGAAATCGCCGATCGTGCAACCCTGTTTCGCAATCCAGTTCATCCCTACACGCTAGCTCTGCTCGCGGCCGTGCCCACGCCGGATCCGTCGCGCTCTCTCGACTTCCAGCGGTTGATGGAGGACAAGGCCTCAGACCCGGCTGCTTGGCCCGAGCCGTTCCGCCGTGAACCGATGAACGCACCACCTCTCATCGAGATCGGTCCAGGCCATTGGGTGGAGGCGAGGGCATCGTCGCCGGCGATGGCGGCTCTGGCCAGCGACGCCGTCTCGGCATATATCGAGACGTAGGGAGGAACGATGTGAAACGGATCGGCCTCGTCGTGGTTCTCTCGATGGCCGTCCCCAGCACGGGACAGGCCGAGCTGCAGGAGACGCCGTTTTTCAAGCAAGACGTAGCCAGCGGGAATCTATCCAGGGTTAACCAACGGCTGCCAAGCGATCCCGGGCTGGCGGAATCCGAAACAATCGGCGATCCCGGCGGCGAGTTGCGGATGTTGATGGGCGGGCCTAAGGACACCCGTATGATGGTGGTGTACGGCTATGCACGACTGGTCGGCTACACCCCTGGGTTGACGCTCGTTCCCGACATCCTGACATCGGTGGATGTCCAGGATGGCCGGATCTTCACGCTCCATTTGCGTAGCGGACACAAATGGTCGGACGGGCATCCTTTTACCTCCGAAGACTTCCGCTATTGGTTCGAGGATATTGCACAAAATAATCAACTATCACCCTCAGGCCTGCCCGTGTCGATGATGGTGCAGGGCGAGGTACCTCGCTTCGAAGTGCTAGACGAAACTACGATTCGCTACGTTTGGACGCGGCCGAATCCCTTGTTTCTGCCCGATCTCGCCGGGGCGGACCCGCTCTACATCTATTGCCCGTCACATTATCTGAAGAAATTCCATGAAAAATTCGCGGATAAGGACACTCTCGAAGCGCTCGTAAAAAAGCACAACCAACGTAATTGGGCGGCGTTGCATGCCAGAATGGATACGATGTACCGCAACGACAACCCAAACCTGCCGTCCCTGGAACCCTGGGTGCTGAAGACGAAACCACCTTCGGAGAGATTTATATTCGAAAGGAATCCTTATTATTATCGTGTTGACGAAGCCGGGCATCAGCTTCCCTATATCGATCGCGTAATCATGTCGATTGCCGACAGCAAGATTATCCCGGCAAAAACCGGCGCGGGCGAGAGCGACCTCCAAGCCCGTTATCTGCGCTTCGACAATTATACCTTTCTTAAAGACAGCGAAGAGCGCAACAAATATAATGTACGCCTCTGGCGTACCGGCCCAGGCAGTCAACTCGTCCTCTACCCAAACCTCAACGTAAACGATGAGACTTGGCGGGCCTTGGTTCGCGACCTGCGCTTTCGTCGCGCCTTGTCGCTAGCGGTGAACCGGCACGAGATAAATCAGGCAATCTACTTCGGGCTGGCGATCGAAGGACAAAACACAGTCTTGCCGCAGAGTCCGCTTTACGAACCCGAATACCGCTCGGCCTGGGCAAACTTCGACCTGCGTGAGGCCAACCGCCTGCTCGATTCGATCGGGCTCACAAAGCGGGACAGCGACGGTATTCGTCTGCTGCCGGATGATCGACCCATGGAAATCATCGTAGAGAATTCGGGTGAATCGACCGAACAATCGGACGTGCTGGAGCTGATCCGCGATTCTTGGCGGCGCATCGGAATAAGGCTCTTTGCCAAGCCGTTGCAATTGACCTTGTTCCGGCGCCGGGTCTTCTCGGGCGAGACGTTAATCTCGATCGACAAGGGGATTGAGAACGGTCTTGCGACGGCCGCGATGTCGCCTTGGGAATTCGCGCCGACCAGTCAACAGCAGCTGCAATGGCCGAAATGGGGGCAGTACTACGAGACGAAAGGGAAGGCCGGCGAAGCCCCCGATCTGCCGTCCGCGACGCGGCTGAAGGAGCTCTACGAGGATTGGCTCGGTGCGGCGCTGCAGCCGGACCAATCCCGGATCTGGCATGCCATGCTGCAGATATGGGCCGATGAGATCTTTTCGATCGGGACGGTCGCGGGTGTGCTCCAGCCGGTCGTGGTGAGCGAAAAACTCCACAACGTCCCCGAGGAAGGGTTCTACAATTGGGATCCCGGAGCTTTTTTCGGGATCTTCAAACCGGATACGTTCTGGCTAGACAATTCCGACACCGGGGCGAAGTCGGCGTCTTCGGGCGTCTCGCCGCCAGTGCACCCCTGACGACAGAGTGCATCGGACCGCGCAGATCTGGCGAGATCGGCCTTATGCTGAATTACTTGATTCACCGGATCCTGATCATGATCCCGACGTTGATCGCGATTAGCATCGTGATCTTCACTATTATCAACCTGCCGCAAGGTAATTATTTCACGACCTACATCGCTGAGCTGCAGGAGTCCGGGGAGCCGGCGGATCTGGCCAAAATCCATTTTTTGGAAGCTGAGTACGGTTTCGACCTCCCGCTCTGGGAACAATACTTGTATTGGGCCGGCGGGCTTCTTCGCGGGGACCTGGGATACTCCTTCACCTATAACCTGCCGGTTACGAAGGTGGTCGGCGACCGTCTGTTCCTAACCTTTCTCGTCTCCTTCACGACGATCGTCTTTACCTACCTCGTCGCCTTCCCAATCGGTGTCTATTCCGCGACACATCAGTATAGTTGGACGGACCACTGTCTGACGTTGCTAGGGTTCCTCGGGCTGGCCACGCCGAGCTTTCTTTTTGCTCTTGTCCTGCTCTACCTAGCGAATGTGTATTTCGGGATTTCGATCGGCGGCCTGATGGATCCGCAATACGTCGATCAGCCCTGGACTTGGAACAAGATGCTCTCTGTGCTTGCTCATATTTGGATCCCGGTCATCGTCATCGGTACGGCGGGAACTGCGAGCATGATCAGGCGGTTGCGCGCCAACCTACTTGACGAGTTGCAAAAGCAATATGTCGTGACCGCGCGAGCCAAGGGGCTGCCTCCGGTCAAGGTGCTTTTCAAATATCCGTTGCGGATGGCTCTAAATCCGTTCATTTCCGATATCGGTTCTCTCTTGCCTCATGTTATCTCCGGCGCAGCAATTGTCTCGGTGGTGATGTCTTTGCCGACCACCGGACCGATGCTGCTCGACGCACTGCGTAGCCAAGACATGTATCTTGCCGGCTCGTTCTTGATGTTCATGGCATTCTTGACCGTAATCGGTGTATTCGTGTCTGATCTCGCGCTCGCCGTGCTCGATCCCCGGATCCGCCTGCAGGCAGGCCGCCGTCGATGAGCGATCTGGCCTTCGCATCCGGCGGCCTGCCGCGCAGCAGCAACAAGGACGCGACGGCCGTTCACGCCGACAATCAGCTGCCACACTACGTCTCGGGCGCGCCTTTCGACCCCTACGCGGTCGAGCGGATGACGCCAGCGCAAGAGCGTTTCTACGTGGCGTCCCAGTGGCGGATGATGTGGTGGAAGCTCTGCCGCCATAGGGTCGCCGTTGTATCCGGTGCGATCCTGTTGACCATGTACCTGTCAATTCTAGTCTGCGAGTTTCTCTCCCCCTACGGTCTCGACGCACGCAACACCGATTTCATCTTTGCGCCGCCACAGCGCGTGCGGATCTTTCACGATGGCCGCTTGGTCGCCCCGTTCGTCTACGGTTTCGACTATCGGCTCGACATGGCCAACCTCGAGCGAATCTATACGCCGAACCCGGAGAAACGCCAGACGATCCGTTTCTTTTGCCATGGCGACGAGTATTTGTTCTGGGGATTGTTCCGTAGCGACCTGCATCTTGCTTGCCCGGCTCGCGGCGGGGAGCTGTTCTTGTTGGGTACCGATCGGTTGGGTCGCGATCTCCTGTCGCGGATGGTCTATGGAGCGCGGATCTCGCTGACAGTCGGGCTCCTGGGCGTCGCCGTAAGCTTTACCCTCGGCATTTTGATCGGCGGGATCGCGGGCTATTACGGGGGTTGGACCGACATCCTGATTCAGCGAGGGATCGAGGTTGTCCAATCCTTTCCACACCTGCCGCTGTGGATGGCGCTGTCTGCGATCCTGCCGGTGAGTTGGAGCCCGATCCTCGTCTATGTTGGCATCACTTTGATCCTTGGAATGATCGAATGGACCCACCTCGCCCGCGCCGTGCGGTCCAAACTCCTGGCATTGCGCGAGGAGGACTTCTGCACGGCCGCGGTGCTGATGGGGGCGCGGCCGGCGCGCATCATCGCCCGCCACCTTCTGCCGAGCTTCATGAGTCATTTGATTGCCTCGGCAACATTGGTGATCCCGAGCATGATTCTCGGTGAGACCGCGCTTTCCTTCCTCGGTCTCGGGCTCCGACCGCCAATGACGAGCTGGGGTGTCCTGCTTAACGAAGCGCAGAATATCAATGTCGTCGCGCTCTACCCTTGGTTAATGCTCCCGGTAGTCAACGTCGTCATTACTGTCCTTGCCTTCAACTTTTTTGGTGACGGTTTGCGAGATGCCGCCGACCCGTACCACTGAAGGCCCGCGACGCCTTCGGCACACGAGATGTGAGAAGCGCACTTTGGCCGTCCATTTCGCTGCAGGAGACACATCTGAACCAACTAGCCAAGGGCTTCGCCCTTGATATCCCTGTTCGTCGGGGCGTCTCCGCTCCGTCTCGGAACGGGAAGAAAATTCTCGTTAGGCGCCCCATAACCGACTAAACGTTATCGTTGACTTGCCTCGCCAGCAGCAAAAAGGGGTTCCATGGAGAAGCAGGACCGGGTGGCCTTTGCTGTGTTTTTGATATTTTCGTTGACTGCGGCCGAAGTATCGGCCGGCGGCGAAGACGGTCCGATGGCGCGCGCCCCGTTGCCGCCGCCGCTCTCCGCCGCTCCGCAGCAGATCAGCTCGGCGCAGGGTGGGAGTCAGAGCCAAACACCGCAGCACGAGCCGCGGTCCCATCGAAGCGCGGAACGCCGTATGTCGGCCGCAGATCTGCACCAACGGACCCGTCGTCCTCGTCATCTCGACCGTGCGAGTTTCGCCGCACGCGGCGAGGAGAAGCACTCTCGGCCCCCCCTCGGCGATGTCGAGCGCGAGGAGGCGTATCGCGATCGGCAGGTTGCGAGCACCATGATCCTCCCGTTCCCGCCGCCGTCTCCCTTTGGCTACCCCAGTGTTCTGCCCGCATACGGTTACCGGCGGGTCTACCCTTCTCTCTGGCTCCCAGGCCCGGCTCCGCCTTGGTGAGAAGACAGCGCCCGTGTCGACGATATCGGGGTCCCAAGATCCGTTGCGTCCCCTGCATCTACCAGGCGGGTGCCATGGCGCGCTTGAAGGGCTCGTCAACAAGCAACACTTTGCCGTGATGATCGACAATGACCGGTTCTCTGCGTAGAGCGGTCTGGGAATTTCGCATGCGCGTCTTGCAGCCGGTCCGCGGTACTCAAGATCTTCTTCCCGCGGTGGCGCGGCGCCACCGCAGAGTGATCGAGACCGCCCGGGCCGCGGCCGAGCTCTACGGCTTCGCCGAAATGGCGACGCCGATTTTCGAGTTCACCGAGGTATTCGCGCGACCGATCGGCGAGCACACCGACATCGTTGCCAAGGAGATGTACACCTTCAACGACCGCGGCGGCGAAGAAATCACGCTGCGGCCGGAGAACACCGCCGGCGTGGTTCGCTCGGTGATTTCCAACGGTCTCGCTCAGAGCATGCCACTCAAATTCTTCTACAGCGGCCCGATGTTCCGCTATGAGCGACCGCAAAAGGGCCGCTTCCGCCAGTTTCACCAAATCGGAATCGAGCTGATCGGCGTGGCACAGCCGCAAGCCGACATCGAGGTCATCGCACTGGGGAGCCGCATTCTCGACGCGCTCGGCGTCGGTGAGCGGGTCGTGCTCGAGCTCAACACCTTGGGCGACCTCGAGAGCCGCGCCGCCTACCGCAAAGCGCTTGTCCACTACTTTTCGGCACGCGTCTCCGAGTTGTCGGAGGACAGCTGCCGGCGCCTCGAACTCAACCCGCTGCGGATCTTCGATTCGAAGGAGGAAACCGACCAGCGCGTCACCCGGTATGCTCCGGCGTTTGCCGGTTACCTGAATGCCGAATCGCGCCGTTTTTTTGATCAGGTCCGTGCCGGGCTCGATCGGCTCGGCATAAATTATCGGCTGAACCCGTACCTCGTGCGCGGGCTCGACTATTATACGCATACGGCATTCGAGTTCGTCACGACCGACCTCGGCGCGCAAGGCACGGTAATGGGGGGGGGTCGATATGACGGGCTGGTCGAGATGATGGGCGGGCCCGCGCTGCCCGGGGTCGGCTGGGCGGCGGGCATCGAGCGGCTCGCGATGCTGATCGCCGCGCCGCCCCCGCCGGCGAGGCCGGTTGCGCTGGTGCCGATCGGCGAAGCCGGTGAAACCGCCGCGCTGAAACTCGCCGAGGAGCTTCGGAGCCACGGCTTCACGATCGATCTCGGCTATTCCGGCAATCTTGCGCGCCGTCTGCGGCGGGCCAATCGGATCAACGCGTTTGCTGCCATATTGCTGGGTGAAGACGAGTTGGCACGAGGTGCGGCGACTTTGCGAAATCTGGGTAGCGGGGAGCAGACCGAGGTGCCGCTTGCCGACCTGCCAACGCGACTCCAAGCGCTGGCCGACGAGCAAATCCTTTTCTGAGCTCGGGGCGCGATGGAAGCGGCTCTCGAAACGCATTTGGAGCAGCTCGTCCGCCGCCACGCGGAGTTGCGCGACGCGCTCGGCGACACGGTGCCCACAGGCGCCGATTTCGCAAGATTGTCGAAGGAATATAGCGAGCTGAGCCCGATCATCGACGGCATCGCCGCGTTGCGCCGCATCCGCGACGAACTCGCCTCGCTCATCGAAATGGCCCAATCGACCGAAGACGCTGAACTGAAGGCGCTCGCCGAAGAAGAGCTGCAGACCTTGCGCGAGCGCCTCCCCGCGCTCGAGCAACAGGTCAAGCTGGCGCTGTTGCCAAAGGATGGCGACGACGCGCGCAACGCCATCCTCGAGGTGCGTGCCGGTACCGGGGGGGAAGAGGCGGCGCTGTTTGCCGCCGCGCTGTTCCGCATGTATCAACGATACGCGGCGTTGCGCGGCTGGGAGTTCGAAATCCTCGACCTTTCCGAGACTGGCCTCGGCGGGTTCAAGGAAGCGCGCGCGCTGATCAGCGGGCGGGGCGTGTTCGCCCGGCTCAAATTCGAATCCGGAGTGCACCGCGTCCAGCGGGTCCCCGAGACCGAGGCGAGCGGGCGCATCCATACCTCCGCCGCCACCGTCGCCGTCTTGCCCGAGGCGGAGGAGGTCGACATTCGGATCGATGAGAGGGATCTGCGCATCGACGTCTTCCGGGCGAGCGGACCAGGCGGTCAATCGGTCAATACCACCGACAGCGCGGTGCGGATTAGCCATTTGCCCACCGGGCTCGTCGTGATCCAGCAGGACGAAAAATCGCAACACAAGAACAAGGCCAGGGCGCTCAAGGTGTTGCGCTCGCGCCTCTATGAGATGGAGCGGCGGGCGCGCGATAGCGCACGGGCCGCCGAGCGCAAGAGCCAAGTCGGCAGCGGCGACCGGTCGGAACGCATCCGTACTTACAATTTCCCGCAAGGCCGGGTCACCGACCACCGCATCAACCTCACTCTTTATAAGATCGACAAAGTGATGAGCGGCGAAGCTCTCGACGAGATCGTCGATGCGATCCTAGAGGAGGACCAGGCTGCGCGATTGGCAACTGTCGAGGGCTAACGTCGAGGTGAGGGAGACGCTCGGCTCGTTGCTCGGCGAAGCCGCCTCCATGGTGTCGCGAGCCGGATTCGCGGAGCCGCGCCGCCTCGCTCGCCGGTTGGTCGCCTCGGTGCTCGATCTGACCCCCACCGAGCTTCTGGGCTATCCGGAACAGGCGCTCGACGAGAGACAGACCTGTCGCGTTCGGCTGGCGTTGAATCGAATGGCCGAGCGCGAGCCGTTGAGCCGCATTCTCGGCCGTCGCGAATTCTGGAGCATGGAATTCGGCCTATCGCCCGACACGCTCGATCCGCGGCCGGAGACGGAAACCCTCGTCGAAGCCGTCTTGCGGCGCGTTCCCGATCGTCGGGCACCGCTCCGCCTCCTCGACCTCGGCACCGGCACCGGGTGCATCTTGCTCGCGCTCCTCTCAGAACTCCTGGCTGCGACCGGGTTTGGTGTCGATATCGCCGCCGGCGCGACGATGACCGCGCGTCGCAATGCCGCGGCGCTCGGCCTTGTCGAGCGTGCCCATTTTCTTGTCGGTGATTGGGGAGCGGCGCTGTCGGCTAAGTTTGATATAATCGTTTCGAATCCACCTTATATCGCCGGCGCGGGTCTCGCCGATCTGCCGCGCGAGGTCGCACTCTACGATCCTTGTTTGGCCCTCGACGGCGGCGCCGACGGTCTCGGCGCTTATCGGTCCCTCGTTGTCGACCTCCCGCGGATGTTGGAACCCGGGGCCGTCTTTGCGTGTGAGGTCGGGCTGGGCCAAGCATCGGCAGTCGTGGCGATGCTGCAGGCGAGTGGACTGCCGATCGAGGGATGCGAGCGCGATCTTGCCGGCACCGCGCGCTGCATTGTGGCCCGTGCGGATGCGCGAGCAGCGCAGAAAGTTGTTGGAATGCGCCGCCTTCCCGTCTAGGGTGGCGCTGCTCGGGGGCTCATCATCGTCTGGGAAAGCGGCGCAAGCCGGTCTGCAACTACCCGAGAGGGGCCATGGTATGCTCCCGCCGGACAACGGTCCGACAGCGTTCACCGCGATTAGACGGGTGTCATGAGACCAGGACCAAACAAGCGATCGCGCGGTCGCGGCAATGGGGGCAATCCGCACTACAACCGTCCGCGGATGCCCCAACGGAGTCAGACTTTTGACAGCAATGGCCCAAACGTAAAGATCCGCGGCAACGCGTATCAGGTCTTTGAGCGCTATGTTGCGCTGGCGCGCGAAGCAGCGACCAGCGGCGACCGGATAGCGGCCGAAAACCTGTATCAGCACGCCGAGCACTATTTCCGCGTCATGAACGCCAATGGCGAGGGCAACCCGCACGGGGCGCCGCGCCCGACCACACCGGCTGATTTCGAAATGGGCGGGTCCGAGACGGAAGGCCGCGAAGCGAACGAAGCGTTGGTCCAACCATCGCCGCCGATGCCGGCAGGCGAGGATCCGCCGCCCGGTAGCGAGCCCTCTTATTCGAGGGACACGCCGCCTTTCCGCTAGCGGCCGCGCGATAGGGCGAGCGGCGCCACCAGGGTTGAGCGCCACCCTGACTGCACCATATTGGGTCGGCAAGGGTTGCGGGGCTGCCTGACGAGGGGTGCCGCCGCCGGTTCAGCGGAGCGAGCGCATCATGGAATTCGACAAATATACCGAGCGGTCGAAAGGATTCATCCAATCGGCTCAGGGCTTGGCGTTGCGCAGCGGCCACCAGCGCCTGACGCCCGAGCACCTCCTCAAGATCCTCCTCGACGACAAGGAAGGTCTCTGCGCCAATCTGATCCGCGCGGCGGGCGGCGATCCTCATGCCGTGTTGAGTGCCGTGGAGACCGAGCTCGGCAAGCAGCCGCGGGTCGAGGGCAGCGGCGCCGGCCAGGTCTATCTCTCGCCCGAAATCGCCCGCGTGTTCGAGCAGGCCGAACAGATCGCTCAGAAGGCCGGCGACAGCTTTGTCACCGTCGAGCGGCTGTTGCTCGCGCTGGCGATGGCCAGGGAGACGCCCTCCGGCAAGGCGCTCGCCGCCGCCGGTGTGACGCCGCAGAAGCTCAACGCGGCGATCGAAGATCTGCGCAAGGGCCGCAAGGCGGACAGTGCCTCTGCCGAGGAGGGCTATGACGCGCTGAAGCGCTATGCCCGCGACCTGACCGCCGTAGCTCGCGAGGGCAAGCTCGACCCGGTCATCGGTCGGGACGAGGAGATCCGCCGCACGATGCAGGTGCTGTCGCGGCGGACCAAGAACAACCCTGTCCTGATCGGCGAGCCCGGAGTCGGCAAGACCGCGATCGTCGAGGGTCTCGCGCTGCGCATCGTCAATGGTGATGTGCCCGAGGGCCTCAAGGACAAGCGCCTGTTGGCGCTCGATCTCGGCGCCATGGTCGCCGGCTCGAAATACCGCGGCGAGTTCGAAGAGCGGCTGAAGGCGGTCTTGTCCGAGATCACTGCTGCGGCCGGCGAAATCATCCTGTTCATCGACGAGCTGCACACCCTTGTCGGCGCCGGCAAGGCGGAAGGCGCGATGGACGCCTCCAACATGCTGAAACCGGCCCTTGCCCGCGGCGAATTGCATTGCATCGGCGCCACGACACTCGACGAATACCGCAAGAACATCGAGAAGGACGCGGCATTGGCGCGGCGCTTCCAGCCGGTCTTTGTCGACGAACCCTCGGTCGAGGATACGATCTCGATCCTGCGCGGCATCAAGGAGAAATACGAGCTCCATCACGGCGTGCGCATCACCGACTCGGCCATCGTGGCCGCCGCCACCTTGTCGAACCGCTACATCACGGACCGGTTTCTGCCGGACAAGGCGATCGACTTAATGGACGAGGCCGCCTCGCGGCTGCGCATGGAGGTCGATTCGAAGCCCGAAGCGATCGACGAGCTCGACCGCCGCATCGTCCAGCTCAAGATCGAGCGCGAAGCGCTAAAAAAGGAAAGCGACTCGGCCTCGCGCGACCGCCTCGAAAGGCTGGTAAAGGAGCTCGAAGACCTCGAGCAACGCTCTGCGGAGCTGACCGCGCAATGGCGGGCCGAGAAAGACAAGCTCGCCGGCGCGCAGAAGCTCAAGGAGCAGCTCGACCAGGCGCGCGCCGAGCTCGAGATCGCGCAGCGCCGCGGCGATTGGAGCCGCGCCGGCGAGCTGACCTATGGCGTGATCCCCGAACTCGAACGTAAGCTCAAGGACGTCGAGAGCAGCGAAGCCGGGCGCATGCTCGAGGAAGCCGTCACCGAGGAGCACATCGCCGCCGTCGTTTCGCGCTGGACCGGGATACCGGTCGACAAGATGCTGTCGGGCGAGCGCGAGAAGCTGCTCAACATGGAGCAGAATTTGCGCCGGCGGGTGGTCGGTCAGGACGAGGCGATCGTCGCCGTGTCGAACGCGATCCGCCGCGCTCGGGCCGGGCTGCAGGATCCGAACCGGCCGCTGGGCTCGTTCCTATTCCTTGGGCCGACCGGCGTGGGCAAAACCGAGCTGACGCGGGCATTGGCCGAGTTCCTGTTCGACGACGACGGCGCCATGGTACGCATCGACATGTCGGAATACATGGAGAAGCACTCGGTCGCTCGCTTGATCGGGGCACCCCCGGGGTATGTCGGCTACGACGAGGGCGGCTCGTTGACCGAGGCGGTGCGGCGCCGGCCGTACCAGGTGATCCTGTTCGACGAAGTCGAAAAGGCTCATCCGGACGTGTTCAATGTGCTCTTGCAGGTGCTCGACGACGGCCGCCTGACCGACGGTCAGGGCCGCACGGTCGATTTCCGCAACACATTGATCGTGCTGACCTCGAACCTCGGCAGCGAGGCATTGGCGAGCCTCCCCGAAGCCGCGGATGTGTCTGTGGCGCGCAGCGCGGTGATGGCT
>Ga0310913_10000465_pt1 | contig 18702 bp, 17 predicted proteins | sample GREbulkMGOX082_FD_203447 | JGI IMG/M metagenome (GOLD analysis project Ga0310913, IMG submission 203447) | Lab enrichment of tropical soil microbial communities from Luquillo Experimental Forest, Puerto Rico - GRE.bulkMG.OX082 | ecosystem: Environmental > Terrestrial > Soil > Tropical forest >...
AAAAGGGCGGAGTGATCCGGCTGGCGGCGGCGGTGACCCCTGGACAACTCCTTTTCCTGACCAACGAAGAATCAAAGCGTGAAGTGGTCACGCAAGTGATCAGAAAACGCACTTACCGCCCCACCGAGTGTTATGTGGAGCTGGAATTTACAGAAGCAGTGCCAAGATTTTGGGGGACGGAATTCTCGGCGGCGACGGCACTGCTGCCTAAAGATGCGGAAGAAGAGGCGGCTGCCGAATTGATTGCATCCGCCGAAACGACCGAAGATGAGCTCGATGAGCCGGCCCCGCCTCCGAACATCGAGGAAGTGGCATCGCTGAAGAAAGAAGTCGAGGCGCTGCGGACCCGGTTGGACCTGCTGCAAACCCAGGCGGAACCAGCGCTGCCTTCCGCAATGGCACCAACTCCAGCGGCTCCCTCGGCACTTTCTTCGGCAGCTTCGCCGCATCCGCAAGCGGTCGAACCCAGCTCACCGGTTGAATACGCTCAAACGGTCAGCCTGACCTCGCAAGCTTTGCCGCTTGACGCCGAGATAGGGCCCGTCTCGGTGCCACCCGCGGAGCAAAAGCCCGCGCCCACGCCGCCTCTGGTTTTTCGCAAGTCGCTGCCACCGTCCAAGCGGTCCTTCCGGGCGCGCGGGGAGTTCACTCCGGGATTTCGTGCGGGAATGCTTCGGCTGGCGATTCTGAGTAGTATTCTGGCCGCCTTACTCGGCACCGCATGGTACAAGGGGTGGCTCCCAGGGATACACCAACCCAAAAAGATCGCCGTCTCCTCCTCAGGCGGCGTCACGATTCCCGTATCGAGGCAGGTCCCCGGATCGGCGGCGACGCTCACTCCGGGGAGTGATGCCTTGAGGCCGATCAATGGAACGCGGATGAATGGAGCATCTCCCGGCGCCGGATTGTCGACGGAAACTCCAGTGAAAGCCACCAGTGGCAGTGAGAAGGGCTCCGCCGCGGCCCTCGCGGTCGTGGAGAAGCCGGTGGCCAGAGAAAGAAACACACACCCGTCCTCGATAGCTAAGACCGCACCTGCGCATTCCCTACCGACAAATCCGGCGAATTCTGTCCAAGCTTTGGGCGCGAATTTGATTGACGTTCCGCCGAAGCTGATTCAATCGGAACGGGCCACGGCTTCGGTCGATGATTTGCGAGACTTCGAGACCGGAAGTGTGGTGATCGACGCGATCATCGACACGGGCGGAAACGTTACTGCTATGAAAGTGCTGTCGGGGCCTCCGTCGTTGCGGTGGCCGGCGTTGCAAGCGCTGAAGAATTACAAATACCAGCCCGCCATGCAGCATGGCCGGCCCGTTGCTGCGCACGTGACGGTCAAAATCCAGTTTCACTTTGAGGATTGACCTTCTTTCCGTGTTCCCCTCCGGAAAAGCGTTTGGCCCCGCCTGCTTGTGAGGAAGTTTCGAAGGGCTGTACAATAACCTGTTGATTTGAGGAGGACCGCGCTGTGGCCACCGCCGAACAGACACTGCCAATATCCGAGTTCACCAACGAGCCGTTTATTGATTTCTCGAAGCCGGAAAACCGCAAGCGCATGGAAGATGCGCTGAAAAAAGTGAAGTCCGAATTTGGCCGGGAGTATCCGATGTGGCTGGGCGGCCAGAAGGTGACCACGCCGAGCAAGCGCAACTCGACCAATCCCTCGCGGCCGTCGGAAGTGATTGGCGTCTTCCAGAATGCTACGGCCGACATGGCCAAGCAGGCAGTTGAAGCCGCTAACAAGTACTTTGACACATGGAAAAAAGTGCCGGCGCAAGAACGAGTGAAGTGCTTGTTCCGCACCGCGCAGATTGTGCGCGAGCGCAAGTTTGAGCTTGCCGCGCTCGTCTGCTACGAGGTCGGAAAAACCTGGGTGGAGGCGGACGCGGACATCGCGGAGACGATTGATTTCTGCGAATTCTACGGGCGCGAGATGCTGCGGTTTGCCGAACCGCAGAAGCTGACTCCCATGCGCGGGGAACGCAACTACCTCGTGTACATTCCCCTAGGCGTCGGCGTAGTTGTTCCGCCCTGGAATTTTCCCTCTGCGATCATGGCTGGTCTGGTTGTCGCGTCCCTGGTGACCGGCAATACCGTGGTTCTGAAGCCCGCCAGCGACTCGCCGACCATCGCGGCAAAATTCATTGACATAGTCTACGAAGCGGGCTTTCCCAAAGAAGCCGTGAATTTCATTACCGGCTCGGGCGGAGCCGTTGGCGATACGCTGGTGACGCATCCCAAGACGCGCTACGTTGGATTTACAGGCTCGAAGGAAGTCGGATTGCGCATCAGCGAACTGGCCGCAAAACCTTCGCCGGGACAGATCTGGATCAAGCGCACGGTGCTGGAAATGGGCGGCAAGGACGCGATTGTCGTCGACGAGGAAGCAGACATCGACTCGGCCGTAGAAGGAACGGTGGCGGCGGCGTTCGGTTATCAGGGCCAGAAGTGCTCCGCCTGCTCGCGCGCAATCGTTGCCGAGAAGGTTTACGACACATTCTTGCAGAAGCTGGTGGACCGCACGAGGAAAGTCACCGTTGGGCCAAGCGACGATCCGCACAACTACATGGGCCCGGTCATCAACGAATCGGCGATGAAGTCAATTTTGGACTACATCGAAGTCGGCAAGAAAGAAGGACGCTTGGTTACCGGCGGAAAGCGCGCCGCGGGCGACGGCTACTTCATTGAGCCGACGATTATCGCCGACGTGCCTCCCAAGGCGCGGCTTGCGCAGGAAGAAGTGTTTGGCCCCGTGCTGGCGGTGATCAAAGCGAAGAATTATGACCAGGCGCTGGAAATCGCCAATAATACAGAGTTTGGATTGACCGGCGCCGTGTATTCAAAGAATCCGGAAAAGATCCGAAAGGCCGAAGAATTGTTCCACGTCGGCAATCTGTATTTGAACCGCAAATGCACCGGCGCCATGGTGGGTGCGCATCCGTTTGGCGGCTTCAACATGTCAGGAACAGACTCCAAGACGGGTGGAAAAGATTATCTGTTGCTGTTCCTGCAAGCCAAGTCCGTCGCGGAGCAGGTCAACTAGGCCGAGGCCCCGAGCTATTTGGCACGGCCCAGCCAAAGTGCCGGTAGCGCGCTGATTTGCGAGACTTCAAGTTGCAGAGCGCAACTTTGCGCTTGTCCAAGATGCTCTTCAATCCGCGTTGGACTTTGCTGGCGTCGATGCGCGGCCTGACGCGAACTTCATCAGCCGAAAAACCGGATAGCTCAGGATGAGCATTCCCAGCGCCCGAGGAGCATTCTTCTGGTCCGTGACGATCGAACCAATCAAGAACAAAACCGAGGCCGCTAGCGCGACGCCGGTGAGCCAAGGGTAACCCCAAGCTCGATACGGACGCGGCATCCCCGGCTCTCGTTTTCGCAAGACCAAGACGGACGCGTAGGAAAGCGTGTAATTCGCCACGAAGAAAAACGAGAGCATTGCCGTGATGCGCTGGAAGGCATGTCCGCCCAGGAAGGAGATTACCAGGAAAAGTATCCCGACCATGGTGCTGAGAAGAAGCGAGACGGTTGGGGTTCCGCCAGTATTAACGCTTGTTGCGCTCCGAAAAAAGAGCCCGTCACAACTCATGGCATACAGAGTGCGCGTGCAGAAGAGCTGATTGGCGTTGAGACAGCTCAGCATGGAAATCACCATGATCGACCGGATGATGGGGTCGCCAAGGCTTCCAAAAACGCGATTGGCAACGGTCCCCAGGACAAATGTGTTACCGGCGATTTCGTTCATGGGCACGATGTACAGCGCGACGAGGTTCAAAAGCAGGTAAATTCCCATAATGGAAAACACGCTGCCGAAGATGGCGCGAGGAATATCGCGGCCCGGATCGCGTACCTCCTCACCGAAATAGATGATGCCGTCCCACCCGTCCACGGTATAGATCACGGCTTGAAGTCCCAGCATGACCGCGATGGTAAGAGGCCAGCCCGATGACAAGGGAGGTGCTGCGAGCCCGGGCTCGATTGCGGCCTTGTGCGCCGGCCCACCCAATAGAAAAGCTGCCGCTACAAGAATGATGAAAGCAGCGGTCTTCACAGCAGCGGTCAGGAGCTGCGCGCTGCTCCCCCATCGGATGCCACGCCACTGCAAGACGCCAAATCCTGCGATGATCGCGACGGAAAGGCTCTGAACATGTCCCGATAAGATGGCGAACAAATGGCCGCTGTAATCGCTGATGACGATGGCAACGGCGGCAGCCGTGCCGCAGGTGGAAAGCCAATCACTCCAGCCGACGACGAAGCCGGCGTAGTCGCCGAGTGCTCGGCGGGAGAAATTATACTGGCCGCCGCTGCGAGGAATCGCAGCTCCGAGCTCGGCCATGGAAGGCGCACCGCAAAGGGCATAAAGCCCGCCGAGAATCCAGATTCCAAGAAACAGCCAACCGTTGGGCAATTGCTTCGCGACATCGCCCGGAGTGTAGACAATGCCGGCAGCGATTGTGTTTCCGATTGCCGCGGCCATCCCAAACCACATGCCCAGGGCCTTCAGCAGCCGGCCGCGGCTGTACGGTTGTGTGGAAGACGCCAACGAGCCGGTCGTCAATTTTTCCCGCCAAACCTCGCCATGCGTTCGAGCAACAAGGCGGCCATCATAACTTCCAGCACGAAAATTGCAAGTTCGACAGCAAGGACGGTTGATTCAAGCCACTTCTGACGGCGAATTGCCCGCTTGCCCCCGCGAAGTGAAAAGTCCCGCCGACCGCGATATGATGTGACCGATGGGTACCGTGTTGGCGTCCGAGAAGTCACAATCGGAACGGGTCGACACCAGTGTGCCGGTGGCAGTGTCCGTGGTCATCCCGTGCCTCAATGAAGCGAACTCGCTCGGGTCTTGCATAGATAAAGCGGTGACCGCGTTCCGCGCCGCGGGCCTCGCCGGCGAAGTGATTGTGGCGGACAACGGTTCGACCGACGGGTCGATGCAGATTGCCGAAGAGCGCGGTGCACGCGTGGTTCGCGTCGAAGAGCGAGGGTACGGCTCTGCTTTGCGCGCAGGAATAGCCGCAGCCCGAGGTCCGTTTATCGTCATGGGCGATGCGGATGACAGTTATGACTTCGGTGAGGTGCCAAAGTTCGCAGAAATGCTGCGGCAGGGCTACGACGTGGTAATGGGCAACCGGTTTCGCGGGGAGATCAAGCCGAAAGCGATGCCCTGGCACCACAAATATATCGGAAATCCCGGCCTCACGGCATTGCTGAATCTCTTCTTTCGTACAGGCATCGGCGACAGCCACTGCGGGATGCGCGGGTTTACACGCGCGGTGTACGAGCGCATGGACTTGCGAAGCACGGGGATGGAATTCGCGTCGGAGTTTGTCATCAAGGCCGCACAACTTAAGGCACGCATCACGGAAATTCCCATCACGCTGTGGCCGGACAAGCGGGGACGGCCCCCGCACCTGCGGAGTTTTCGAGACGGCTGGCGGCACCTGCGGTTCATGCTGCTGTATGCGCCGAATTGGCTCTTTCTGCTGCCGGGCGGTGCGCTGCTGGCGGCAGGCCTGTTCCTGGTCTTTTGGCTGCTGCCCGGACCGCGCCAGATTTCGCCGCGCGTCATTTTGGACATTCACACCATGATTTTCGGCGTGATGTTCACGCTGCTGGGAGTGCAAATTCTTTCCATCGGGTCGTTCGCGAAGGTTTTCAGTTACGCGGAGCGCTTTGACCGCAACCCGGTTTCGCTCAAGCGGCTGCTGAAGCGCGTCAAGCTCGAGACGGGATTGTTGGTTGGCGGGTCGCTTTTTCTCGCAGGATTTGCCGGTTGCGCGTGGGTTGCCTGGAAGTGGGCCGCCAGCGGGTTTGGGCCTTTACACGAGGTTCGCAAGGTTTTGTTTTGGTCCATGTGGTTGTTCATCGGTGCGCAAGTCACGTTCGCTTCTTTTTTTCTCAGCATGCTCGGCATCAGCCGCGGCACGTACATCGGCGATTACGATTTGCATTAGGCGTCCCGGATTATTCACTCGAGTCGAGCAAGAGGAAGGAACAGTTTCGCTCGACAACCAAGGTGCATTTGCGATGACACAAGCGATGAGCCTTTGCCGAAATAGGTGGGACTTGCGGCGGGAATTCCATTAGATGGCCTACACCTCGGTTGACCGTCTTGTTGCGCGAATGCGATTCCGCGCGGCTTATCCATTCATCAAAATGGGAACAAGGGTGTGTGATCTGGGCTGCGGCTTGGAGGCGGCGTTTCTAGACTTCGCCGCGGATCGCATCGCGAAGGGCGTCGGGTTGGACGATCAGGTTGCGGATGGCGTCGCGGGGCGCTGGAAGCGGGTACGCGGAGATTTGCAATCACCGCTGCCATTTGCGGACGGTGAGTTTGATCACGTTGTGATGCTCGCGGTTCTTGAGCACCTCAAGGACCCGGAGAAGGTGCTCGTCGAGGCCTTCCGAGTGATCACACCCGGCGGGTCGTTGATCATGACCTGGCCTTCTGCGATGGTCGACCCCCTTTTGAGCGTATTGCACAAGCTGCGTTTGGTGAGCGATGAGATGGAAAGCGACGAGCACCAGAAACGGATTCCCCTGGACACTCTTCAACAGATGCTCGCGCGCATCGGCTTCCGGAGATTCGTGCATCGGCGATTCGAATGCGGGTTGAACAACGTCATGGCTGCGTTTCGCTGACATCTCGAACGGCGGCAGAAGAGGTCGAGCAAGCTATTGTGCAGGCGGAGGAGCGTAGGGAATCAGCTCCGTATTATCTTTGTCGGGCTCGACAAGCCAGACATGACGGTCTTTGAAGTAGGACAAAAGCTTGGCATTTTGTTGCGGATCCAGGTCGCGCGCCCAAAGAACTTTGGCGGAATCGATTTCCGCGCCGTTGTAGACCCATTCATCATGAATATTGTGGTCCTCGCCGTAGCGCACGAGGATGAGGTGCTTGCCTGGAGTGTGAGAAAGTTTTTCCTGGATGGCGGCGCGACTCGGATCTCCCTGGCACGTCCAACCCAATAGGTCGCAGCTGTGGTTTGCGACCGCGAAGCCGACTTCGACTGCCAGCAGACAAACCGCGGCGCCGGAAAGCGCCATGCCCAGGGGCCGTCCGGACAGACGTATCGTCCGTAAATGACGGATGGCTTGCACCAACAAAAGAAAAACCACGCACGTGGTCGGCGCGGCGTAGTGGGGCATCGACCAAATCAACACAAAAAAACCGGCAGCGCCCAACAGAAACAGCAAAACAGGAAGACGCATCTTGCCGTCACGCACGGCAAATGGCAGGCCGGGCAAGAGCAGCAGAGCACCCCACCAAAAATAGGTGCTGCCGCTTCGTATCAGTTTTTCCCCCGAGACTCGCCAAACGTCCGGCCAAGTGTTTTGGTAATTCTCGCGCTCCCAATCGTTGTAGAAATCCTCGAACTGCTGGTTGTGGTAATGGATGAGTGGTTTAGCGTGGTCCCACAGGAAGAGACCCGTGGTGCGATAGGTCCGTGTGTTTAGCACATGAGGGAAGAGCAATGCGTTTCCGGTGAGCTTCCAGTTGTAATAGCCCATAAACACGAGGGTCAAAAGCAAAACGACAGCCAGGGGCGCGAGGACTCTAGTCATTCGAGTTCGTGCAATCGCGGCGGACTTTGTTTTTCCCGCAAGCCACCAGAAAAACCAGACACCCACGGGAACGGAGAAAAGCAAGCCTTCGTAGGGTCTGGTATTGGCGAGAACCGCGAGTCCCAGTCCCAGCAGCAGCGCGTCGCGCGTCCCTGCGCGAGCAACCACGCGAGGCATCGCCCCGAGGATGAGTGCGCCGCCTGTGGCCGCCACGGCTCCACCCCAATAGCTGTTTATCCAATAATTGGCGATCCCGAATTTCGCCGCCACTAGCGCGGCGCCCAGCAATGCCCACTTTGGCGGCAACCACGCTTGAAGCATCCACAGCATCGCGGCACACATTGCCGCGACGCTCAAAATCACGCCAATCCACGGCAAGCCGAGCAACTCGCCGAGCACAAGAACGACGCCTTGACCTGGCGGATATTTTGAGCAATAAGTCGGGAACCAATTGATGTGAAACGATTCGAAACTCATCCACATCGGGTGAGTGGGATTCGTGAGCCTCCCATGCGCCAGCGTGTCGCCGAGCAACAGATAGCTGAACTCGTCGTGGATGCCGGGGACAGGAACGGGGAGCAACGGCAGCACGGCAAACCGAACGCCGATGACGGCAAAAAAGAGGACCCCGAGGGCGAGGGTTTTTCGTCCCGCTAGTCGCGAGAATAGCCGCACAGTCGCTTGGGCTGCGTTCTCGCACCAAATAGGCGCAAGCACGGCGAGCGATACAAACGCGAATACGACAGCAAGCAGAGTCCAGAATTCGCCGGGAAACTGCAGCATCGTGTCGCTGCTCGAAAGATTCATCTCAGGGAAGGTCTTCGGTTCAAAAGCGCCAGCGTGAGGCGCCGAACTGCTACAGGATAACCGATTTTTGCGACGGAGGGCTCGTCCTGACTTGCCTAGCGCTCCGTCTCGATCTCCGCAGATCGGCTGGAACCGGCGGACGGTGTGCCGGCAGCGCGGAGAAAATCGGCCAACTCCAGCTGCTGGTTTCCGGCGTTCGCATAAGGCATGCCTGTCTCGAACTCGACGACCGAATCAGCTTTTCTATTTTCACCGTCGAAGCGCATGCCGTCGGTGGTGCCATCGCGCATGGCATCCAGAATGGTGTTGCCTTCGGCTTCCCCCTTTTTCGACGTATTTGCGCATGCGCATGGTGGGCTTCCGGCTGTCGACGGCAGCGACCCGTCCGCTTCCGCCTTTCTTGTGTTTTATGGTTTGGAAGCGATGTCGATGAAGCTAGCGACGTTTTTCTTGAGTTTCTCGAGGTCCGCCTCGCGCACGTACATCATGTGGCCTGCCTCGTAATACTGGTGCCAGATGTTCTTGCGGATGTTTTCCGGCAGGCCCATGTGGTCCACGGTGTATTCCGCCTCCATGAATGGCGTTGCCAGGTCGTAGATTCCGTCCTCCACTTCCACCTTCAGACGCGGATTGGAAATCATGGCTTGCACCAGGTCCAGCACCACGCTCGGGGAACCAGGGAAAAAGCCAAAATCGTTGCCCTCGTGTTTCCAATCCCAGCGGTTCCCGCCAAACTCAGCCGCTGGCTTGTAGGTTTTGTCCTGTCCAAACTTCAATTCTTCGCGGATGTAGGTGTTGAACGCGCCAACGAATGCGCCGCTGATGGCCGTATCCTGCGGATCATAATCCGCGGCTTCGCCGATCAGGTTGTAAGTGGGTCCGGCAAACCTCGCATCCAGGCGGCCCGTGGTCAACCCGCGATTGCGTTGGAGTTCCTGCATGAACTGAAACAAACGCACTCGTAGGTTGGCTTTGTTGAGATAGTCTTCGCTCAGTCCCGTGAATCGTGCGACTTTCTTTACGATCTCCGCCTTTTCATCCTTGCCGAGTGTGTCCCCTTTCATGAGAGCATCGGCATATTCGCCCCTCGCGAATTTTCGCGCTTCGTCGAGGAACGCGTTCAAATTTTCTGGGCGATCCTTGAGCGTCTTGTGAAACCAGGCCGTGGCGGCGTAACTCGGCAAATAGAGAATGTAGGCGAGATCCTGCCCGGGATAAAACGAGATAGTGCCCAAATCCAATACCGTAGAAACCATCACAATTCCATTCAGGTACATGTTGTCGTGGCCTTGTAGGTAGTTGGCCAGCGCGGCATTCCGGAATGTGCCGTAACTTTCGCCAATCAGAAACTTCGGTGAGTTCCAGCGGTTGTTGCGGCTGATATAGGTGGTGACAAACTGTGCCAGGGACTTCACGTCGGGGTCCACACCCCAGAAATCCTTGTCCTGGGCCTTGCCGACAGCGCGGCTGAAGCCCGTACCAACCGGGTCAATAAACACCAGGTCGGATTTGTCGAGCAGGCAATCCGGATTATCGATCAGCTTGTAGGGCGCGGGGGGTGTCACATCGGCGTTGACGGTCACTACGCGGCGCGGGCCCATTGACCCCATGTGCAGCCACACCGAAGAGGAGCCCGGTCCACCGTTGTAGAGAAAAGATACAGGGCGCTGACCCATGTCTTTGACGTCGCTTCGAGTGTAGGCTGTGTAGTAAATCAGCGCCGTCGGCTCGTCCTTGTCATTCCTGATGAGAATGGTTGCTGCCGTCGCCTTGTAGGGAATCGGCTGACCGCCGATTTTGATGCTGTGATCGGTGACCGACGACTCTTCCTTTGGTGGCGCGGCCGTTGCTTCGGCGAGCTTGTCCGCCGGCTTGGATTCTTTTTCCTGAGCCTGCACTTTCGTTGTGGTCACGCTCAGCACCAGCGGCGCGACCAGCAACACAGCAAGGCTCTTCACGCGGATCATGGGCTCTCTCCTCGAGGCAAACTGAGTTTTCGGTTTCAGCGAAACCTTGAGATTCTAACTGTTACCACGAACAAAGGGACTATTTTGTTCGACGGCGCAAAAGCAAAAACTCTTCGCCGCTGCGGGAGGAATCCACGTTCAGTTCCGAACAGTCATTGACAATCCAGTCGGCGCCCGCTTCCTCAAGCTCGGCGTCGCTTGCCGTCGTCCGCAAGGCGACCACGCGTGCTCCCGCGGCCTTGCCGGCGCGGATTCCCGCCGGGGCATCCTCGAAAACCACGCATTCCTGTGCAGGCACCGCCAAAATTCGCGCTCCTTTTAGGTAGGGCTCGGGGTCGGGCTTGCCACGACTGACATCATTGGAGGTGACAAGATACTTTGGCTTTGGCAGCTTGGCGGCACCGATTCGCACCTCAGCCAGCCGGCGCGTGCAGGATGTTACAATCGCCCACCTGTCGAGCGGCAGAGCCTCAAGCAGCTGAAGCGCGCCGGGCAAAGCAGTTACGTCCTCGATGTCCTCGATTTCCCGCTTCTCGACTTCATGATTCTCGGCCTCATGGTCGCCATCGGGCAACAGCTCCTGAATCGTGGCCATGCTTGGCCGCCCGTGAGCTTGCTGCACGACTGCGTCCGCGTTGAACCCATGCTCGTTGGCCCACCAGGCCCACACCCGCGCCACGGCTGGCGTCGAGTCCACCAGCACGCCATCCAAGTCAAACAGCAATCCGCGGCAGCGAATCGAGTTCACTGGCACCTCGGCAACGGAGTTGCGCATCATGGAAGACATCACCGACCGTCACAGGAATATATGTGGGACCGAATGAGCGGCCTGAACATAGGTAACACACCTAGGTTACACTTCCTCCTTTTTTTTGGGGAGGGGGCTTGCCCGAAAAGAGTCGTTTTTGTGACGAGCTTTAAAGTTACAATCGGCGCTGAGGCGATGGATATATGGGCATGGATACGCGAGCACGTTGGGGACGTCCGCTGGCCGTCTTCGTTGCGGTGGTATTCGCAGTGTCTTCGATCTTCCCCATGACCGCAGGCCTGTCGAAAGACGCCGCCTCGTTTCCAAAATGGTGGGGCACCTTGGACGTGGCTATAGCGTTCCTTCTGGCAGCGCTGGCCATGGTGATCATGGCCCTTGCCGGCAGCAACTTCAGCAAACAAGTCGAAGAGACCACGTACCGATCCTACCGCGTGTTGCTCCATGGCCTAATAGGGATGCTGGTGGTGTTCTTCCTTTGGGGGGATCGCATTGTTTGGAAGTATTGTCTTGTTGGCCTCGCCTGGCGCGCCTGGCTGCTGTTGTATGGCTTACCGTCTTGGTTCACCGTTGTTGGCCGGGGAGCCGCAACGCCACCACTTACACCTCGAATCGACTGAGCAACTGGCGGCAGGGGCTTTTGCTATCGCCGTTTCCGCCGGGGAACTCAAATGGATGAAGCGAACGGTCGGCCGCGCGTTGGTCGAAGTATGGCGCTGTGCTCGCGGAGTACTCACGGTCGTCGCCCTCGACAAGGCAGCGATGCGGTGATGCATGCGAGCGGGGTTTACCCGCCCTTGGGCTAACCGATGGCGGCTACCCTGCTCCTGCTGGCGATGGCTTATGGCACGGTCGACGGCATTGCTGGCAGTTACGTCGCGTCGGCGCTTCGCTCCCCGTCGCCCCATGCCGCATGCGCTGACCCTGGGCGTCTTGGGCATCGTCGTGAGCACGATCGGCGCCGTGCTGACGTGGAATAAAGGGTCAACCTTCGGGCCTCGTTGGTATCCCGTCGCGCTCATCGTGGTGGCGATCCGCTGCGTCTGGGCGGGCGGCAAACTCCGGCTCATGCAATTGCGAGTACGGCCAGGGCTACAAGGAGTTCAGTAGGAATACTCAATCCCTTTTGCCGCAGCAATCCTAGCAGCCAGCAGCTTGCAAACTTCACGGAGATAGGCGACAGACCATGCCCGGCGAGAAGCCTACATCGCGAATCCGATCAGTAACGCCGCGATGAAGAAAATCGCTCGGCGATGGCCGGCTAACCTAGCCGAGGTCAATGCCGCACGCTAGAATCAGACTGTGCAAGCCCCTGGCTTCATCCAACCAATGGAGTGCGAGCCTGTAACTGAACTCCGGGACGGGCCGCAGTGGGTTTACGAGATCAAGCTCGACGGTTACCGCGCCATCGCGGTCAAGTCTGGCAATCGTGTCAATCTGCTTTCGCGGCGCCAGAAGTCCTTCAACGCTCAATATCCCGATGTCCTCGAAGCTCTCGGCGATCTGCCGGACGGCAGTGTCGTCGATGGTGAGATTGTCGCTCTCGATGATGCTGGAAAGCCCGACTTTAATCTCCTGCAAAACTACCGTAGCGCCGCTGCACGCATTCACTACTTTGTGTTCGACCTTCTCGTCCATCAGGGACATGACATCATGGACGAATCTCTCGAGGAACGCCGGAAGTTGCTGCGCTCCCTAAAATTCTCTTCTCCAAGGATTCGTCTTGTGGACTACCACGATGCAACAACCGCCGAAGAGATGCTTGCTGCGGTGAAGGGCCTTGGCCTCGAAGGAGTCGTTGCCAAACGCAGGGACAGCCGATACGAGCCTGGGAAACGAAGCGGAGCCTGGGTGAAGTGCCGGGTCAACAAGAGCCAGGAGTTTGTCATTGGCGGGTATTTTCCGGGTCCGCAGGGATTCGATTCCATCATCGTCGGCTACTACCAGGGGAAGGATTTGATGTACGTCGCGCGGACGCGAAATGGATTTGTGCCGGCGTCGCGAAGGGGGGTGTTTGCGAAGCTCAAGGACAAGGTGATACCGGGCTGCCCGTTTGCAAACCTGCCAGAGACGCAGCCTTCGCGGTTTGGTAGAGAACTCGACGCAGAGGCGATGAGGAAAGCGGTGTGGCTGCGCCCTGAGGTTGTGGCGCAGATCGAGTTCCTCGAATGGACCGAAGCCGATCGACTCAGGCATTCGAAATTCACAGGGCTGAGACCAGACAAACGACCACAGGATGTGGTGAAGCAGACAGCCAAAGCCTATCCGCCAAAAAACGAGGAGCCCACCGAATGAAAGCTTGGCTGCAGGCTGAGTCCCCCATGTCAGATGAGGGTACCCTGGGTCGACCACCCCTGGGTGGGGTAAGGCCAAAAAAGCAAGGTCTTCCCTCGCTCTCCTAGCGTTGTTCTGGTTCTTCTCTCGCAATTGTTGGTCGATGCCAGCGAGAATCAGATCCCGAAGTGCTTCTCCAGGCAACTTGCCAGGATCTCTTGCCGTCCTAGGCAGCGGCTGGGGCCGGTTGCTTCCGCCTGTGCCAGTAACCCAATGCCGCGAACAGAAGGACTGCAGGCACGCCGGTCAGTCCGCAAGCGACAAAGAAAATGCCGTAGGCATGAATGAGGCCGTGCGTGGCGCTCAGGCTTTCGACCGCAGCGCCGGAAAACCCCTTCAAGATCTTTCCCAGCCAGGCATAGGTTGAACTCAACAGCGCATACTGCGTGGCGGTGTATCCCAGATTGGTCAAGCTCGACATATACGTAACAAGCGCAACGCCTGCAAAGCTGATACCAAAGTTGTCACCTGCCATGACGAGCGCAAAGAGAGGAATGCTCATGCCCGCGAATGCGAGAGTCGCATACGCGGCAATCGCAGCTGCCTGCACAATGCCCCCGATGATGAGGGCGCGCATGTAGCCGAGCTTCACCGAGCAGAATCCGCCCGCTGCGATGCCTGCAAACGTAGCGATGAGTCCGATGGAGCCGCGCACCGCTCCGACCGTTTGCTTTGTAAGACCGATGTCGTGGTAGTAGGGATTCGACATCGGACCCATGATGAAGTCCGGCAACCGGTAGAGGCTGATTGCCGCTAACATCACAAGCGCGAGCCAGCCATGTGCGCGGAAGAAAGCGATGAACGGTCCCACAACAGCGTCGAGGAAACCGCGCGGCGTCCAGAGCGGCGCTTCGCGCTTTTCATCCATCACCGCATCCGTGCGCTCCGGTTCCTTCGCGAACCAAGTCGTGATCATTCCAATGGCCATACATGTGCCGTAGATACCGTAGGACATGCGCCAGCCGACGGTCGCTGCCACGATGAGGATAACGGTATCCGTAGACAGGAGCGCCAGGCGGTAGCTGAACTGATAGGCAGACGCGAGGAGGCCCTGTTCTTCTCCGTCGTCTGCCGATTCAATTCGCCAGGCATCGACCACAATGTCCTGTGTCGATGAGGCAAATGCGACGACGAGCGCAAGAGCGCCGAGCCGGCCGAGCCCGGCTTTCGTGCCGGTTCCGCCCATGGCGGCGAGCGCCAGCCCGACGACGATCTGCGAGAACATCATCCATCCGCGCCGATGTCCAAGCCGTTTAAACACCGGCAAGTCAACGCGATCCATCAAGGGTGCCCACAGAAACTTCAGAGAATAGGCAATGCCCACCCAGGAAAGAAACCCGATCGCCGTCAGGGAAGTGTGTTCATCGCGCAGCCAGTAGCCGAACGTATTACCGACCAGATAAAAGGGAAGGCCTGAAGAAAACCCGAGCAACAACATCGCCAGCGTTTTGGGCCGCAGGTAATCGGTGATCCGGTGCTTGTGGGGACTCACGCCTTCATTCTCTACGGGAGCCTCACGAAACTCAACGCTCATACCACCGAATCTTGTCCATGCTGACACTCTATAGAGTGTCACCAATCAACAACAGCACCTCACCAGCAGAACCGACCGCAACCGCATGGGTGCAAAATCCCTGCCTTATGGGGCTCAAATCATGGGGTGGCCGGTGAGTAAGGGTAGCCGAATCAACGCGAATTTTGGGTCGTTGGGAGTGGGAGATGGGATTCGAACTTAGGTAGTATCGTTGCTGCACTCGTTGGTATGCGTTGGGTCGCTACACTCGGAATGTTGGAACCAAAGGGTTTGCGTTCTCTATGCATAAACGCAACTTTCCCACGAGGGTAGTTGGCGCGTTTTTGTGGCACGTGTAGCACGAGGCAGGGTGCCTCTCGATGCCCCCGATTCTGGACCGGATGTTTCTCCCCGTTGGGAAACTCACTAAGGAAGCTCGAAACCCGGAAGCCGCGCTGCCTTCCGGTCAAATGTCAGCGTGTAGGAACAGCCCATCCTGGCGCCTAGCGCTGCGATCACGGCGTCGGCGAACGAGCCCTGGCCTTCCTTGAGTGCGATCATTGCGGTAAAAACCTCCTGTTCGTTCTCTACCACGAGAACATCGGTCTGCAGCACACGTTCGACAGCCCTAACGATATCTTGGGTTCCCAGCCTGAAGGCACGCTCGAGCACCCACACGGTCTCGACCATGGCCACGATGCTGACGAAGCCGGGGTTCGCTTCGGTCAGCCGCCGCTCGATGATCTCGCTGGCTTTTGGCGACTGAAGGGGGGCGTCTTGGGTGAGGTAGCGGACGAGAATGTTTGTGTCGAGTCCAATCATCGACGCCTAGCGCACTCTGCGGCGCTAGCAGCACCTTCGGCTGCGGCCTTAGTCATCTCCTCGATTGTCACTGGGCGTCGACGCCTCGATTTGACGATGCCTCGTAAGGCCGACGCAGGGAGCTTTGGTAGGAGAACCACGCTGCCATCGGGATGTACAAAGAACTTGACCCGATCCCCAGGTTTCAACCGGAGATGCTCGCGTATGGCCTTTGGGATTGTCGCCTGGCCCTTGACGGTGATAGCAGATTCCACACTGACCTCCATTACTTTTGTGGTTATGTAATACCATCTCGCGGTACCGGTGTCAAGGGGACCCGGTAATAGGCCGTAGACCGGTGTATGCTGCTGCGGATGGAACCAGGACCCCAGCCTTGCGAACGATTCAAGGGGACGCGACTGACACCGGCATTCCTGAGGCACCTGCAGAACTGGCCGAAACGCAAGGCCGTCATCCAGCACCTTGAACGGCAAGCCAAAAGAAGAATTTGCGCGCGAAACGAGGAAGGCTCCGGTGGCTAATCACGATTCCATCAAACGTCCCTTTCAGGTCACCATACTAGGTTGGCTGTTCATCGCCGTAGGGATCCTAAGTACCGCCGATCACCTACGGAAAGGTTCACTCGACCGTTGGATGTTCCTCATCGTCCTGGTCGGAATAATCTCTACCGTGGCGGGCGTCTTCTTGCTTCGGGGTGCGAGATGGGCTCGTTGGCTGCTTCTAGCCTGGCTTGGCTTTCACGTTGTCGTGAGCGCATTAAACTCACTGGCGGATGCTATGCCACACGTAGCGCTACTATTGGTCGTCAGCTACTTCCTGCTAGGGCCGCCGACTTCCAAATATTTTCAGCGCACGCAACCAGAATGATGTTATTGAGTTGCTAGCCGGCTGGTTGACCTGTCCGGTTTCGCCTGTTAATCAGGCTCTTGGGGACACTTTGGCGCGTGATACCTTTTCGTTAACGAGCCGAAGTAGCTTTTCAGACGCCTGAGTATCGCCGCCGCCCATCTGCTCGAGAAGCAATGTAATTTCGCCCGCGCTGTGGGTTCCCATGCCGCCCATGATGGACCTGTATTTGCAGGCGGAAGCATACCCCTTTAACATTCGTCTCGCCGAGATGATCTGTTTTTTACTTCTTCTGCGCTTTACGTTACGAAGGCGCTCTGCGGTCGTCGCGAGGCGCTGCCCGTGAATTTACGAAAGGAGGCGATCACGATGGCAACACAAAGCAAGTGGCTGGAAGGACATCAGTTGAAGCGCGGGCCGGAACAGCGTCCGGCACACGTGGTCTCTAGCAGTGAGCTCGGTTACCGACTGGCCTCAAGGGGGCGCCAAAAGCACGAAGATGATCGGTTGGGTCTCTTGGAGCGGATCTTTGACCCGCTTTCTCGCCGAAGGCGCGAGATGGTCCGGCCTGGCTGGAGGGTCCTTGAAGTTGGCGCCGGCCGGGGTTCCATGGCAGTTTGGCTAGCTGAGCAGGTCGGCGAAAACGGCCTGGTGGTGGCCACAGACATCGACGTCACCTATTTGCAGCGACTCCATCTTCCGAACCTCGTGGTGCGCGAACACAACATCCTGACCGATCCTCTGGAGGCGCTCGGCCCAGGCTCATTCGATATGGTCAGCTCGCGTTTGATGCTGTTCTGGCTCGCTGGCGAGCAGGAGGTAGCGATTCGCCGCATGGTGGAGTGTTTGCGGCCAGGGGGGTGGCTCGTTGACGAGGACGGCGACTGGGGCACCGTTACTCCGGTGGACCAATCCCATCCGTTTTACGCCCGCTACCAGGGCGCGTACCGGAATGGTGAATGGTGGGCCGCTCGCGGCTATGATCCCATCTTTGGACGCAACTTACCTTTGCTATTCGAGCGTTGCGGTCTGGAAAACATTCGTCACGAGGCAACAGCCGAAGTTGTTCGCGGGGGTAGCCCGTGGGCGCGATGGTGGCAGCAGACGCTGGAAGCTATCCGCGAATGGGAGAGAGCTGAACGTGGCCTGACGAAGGCACGAGAAGAGGAGTACAAGGCACTCTTAACTCCCTGGATTGACCCGTCATTCTGGTTTCAGAACGCGCTTGTCCACGCCTGCTGGGGCCAGCATCCAAGGCGCAGGCCAACCCCCTGAGCCTCTTCAGTTTGATCTGTTCGCTGAACTTACTACAGGTCGCACCGGTCGGATCATGCTCTCACACCGCGTGACAGTGCCTGGTTTGTCGTGAAAGGTTCTTCCCAGTACTTGACCTTACCGATTAGGCCGTTAGAACGTAGCCGCCCTGCGGCAGACGCTTCGCGTGAGGCGAACGGAACGGTGATTGCCAAGCACTTAAGATAAATTGTCGGGTCATAAGGAGGTCCTTATGACCCGTCTGAGAAAAATGATGCTGGAGGAACTCCAGCGTCGTAATTACACTCAAAGTACCACACGTTACTACATCCGCACAGTTGAAGACTTTGCTCGCTACTTCAACTGCCCACCGGATCGCCTGGGCCAGCGGCATATTCGCGAATACCAAGCGATGCTATTTCACGAACGGAAGTTGTCACCGGGAAGCGTCACCGTCTATCTGGCCGCCTTGAGGTTCTTTTTCTGCAAGACACTCAGGCGGGCTTGGAGCACCACCGACACTCCCTATCCGAAAAAGGAACATCGCCTGCCACAGATCCTCAGCAAGCCAGAAGTCGAGCGCTTGATTAATGCGGCCAGCACGGCCTTCCATCGCACTCTGCTCATGACCCTTTACGCTACCGGCGCCAGGAACGCCGAGGTGACGCGCTTAAAGTTCCGCGACTTCGACAAGCAGCGGATGGTCGTTCACATCCAAGGCGCCAAGGGACGCAAGGATCGCGACGTGATGCTCAGCCCCAAACTGCTCGAAGAACTTCGTGAGCACTGGCGCCGTTTACGGCGGAGCCCCAAAATCTGGCTCT
>Ga0310913_10000468_pt1 | contig 18619 bp, 10 predicted proteins | sample GREbulkMGOX082_FD_203447 | JGI IMG/M metagenome (GOLD analysis project Ga0310913, IMG submission 203447) | Lab enrichment of tropical soil microbial communities from Luquillo Experimental Forest, Puerto Rico - GRE.bulkMG.OX082 | ecosystem: Environmental > Terrestrial > Soil > Tropical forest >...
AGTTCCGGTACGTGGAACCGTGGCCGGATCGGTACACGCACGCGATGGCGATGAAAGCCTGCGCCGACCTGTTCTGTCACGATGCCGAGATCATTCTGGTCTTTGATTCCGATATGGTGCTGTCACGACCAACCGACCTGACGGACCTGTTAAGATTAGGCAACGGTAGACCGGCGCTGATGTTTGAGCACTGGCATTCCGAACGCGACCCCGCAACCAGGGCGATGGCGCAGATGGTATGGGGAGCAGCGTCTATCCGGTCTACCGGGATCGTGCTGGACCGGGACTGGATGGTCTGCCCGACGTGGCTGTTCTGGCCGTCTACTTTCGCCGGAGCCAGGGGATTGGTGGAAGTTCACCACAAGATGCCGTTTCTGCAGGCGGTCTACTCCAAGATGGTCTACGATTATCGGTTGTTTCCTTCGCATCCGATGACCTTCTGCGATATCGAGAACCTCGGGATCTACGCCAGCAAATTCGAACCGCACCGTTACGAGATCACGCAGATGGGTTTGACTGACTTTGATGGAGTGGTTGTTCAGCGTTGGAGTTACGGCGACCTCTAGGCATCCGTCCGATAGGGATGGTCTCGTCTAACCTGCCAGCACGCTGGATGCGATCGTAGTGCGCTTTGCACAAGCCTTGGGTAGACGATGGCCGCGTGCATCCGCTGACCGAGCATTTCTTCCATCTGCTCATCTGTTCCTCATTCGGACCACGGCGGCGTCGCCAACCTCTCGGGAATCGAGCTCCAGATCCTTGACCGCCATGTTCTGAATATCCATGGGCAGCGAGGTGAAACTCGGATCGGCGATCAGATGGGCGAGTTGCTCCTTGATGAACTGCCCTCGGGCAAGGTGATACTCATGCAGTTCCGCCGGAGTGGCTTGGACTCCGTCTACCTTGGCGCTGTTACCGGGGAGCTGCAGGGTTAGACCGGAGTGGGCGATATAATTCCAGACCGGGTCTTCCGGGACCGTGGTGGGAACAAAGACGTTCCGGTTCCACGGGTTAGACTGCACCGGCTCGCCGAGCACGTTGAGCTTGGGCTGGAGGATGCCTTGCTGCGCTGCCCACTCGTTGACCACCGGGATGTTGCGTAAAAATTTGGCGCTCCAGTCTTTAGCAGGGGCCTCGTACTCCTTTTGGTTTACGAAACCGCGGTAGGTCTGGCGAACCAGCGTTCCGCCAACCGGGACCAGCGCCAGCGCACTGGCGAGCTGAGTCGCGAACTGGCCGATTTCACGCTGGGCCTGTGCTCCGCGCCCGGACAAAAAGGTCAGCGAGCTGGCCAGACCCTGCAAGGGACTCCCTAATGTAGACCGGCCCATGGCGGTAGCGCCGGCCAGAACCGCAGAACCGAAATTCTGATCCTGCGGCTTGGCCTCGTAACGCAGGTAATCGCCGATCCCCCCCAGAGCAGCGAGCATCCCGCGAAACTCGGAATTCTCATAGCTGTACCAGTGATCTCCGATCTTGACCGAGAACCGATTCCATCCGGTGGCTTTGGCCAAATCTTCCTTGCTGCCGGTAGACGGGCCATCAGCGGTGATCCAGAACGGGGCGTCCGGGTTATCCTTGTTCTGGGCCATGTAGACGCCGATCGCGCCCATGGCGGCGGTGCCGATCACGCCCTTGACCAGTTGCTCGTAAGCCATGGCGCGAAGGAACTCCGTGGGAACCTCGCCTCGGGCATACCTTTCGTGAAAGCCGGGGATCGCGCCGTAGTATCCGGTTCGTTTTCCGCCCTGCTCTTCTCCGCCGAGCATGAACTCGACGCCCTTACCTCCACGCAGGTAAAGATCCTGACCGCGCCAGATTCCGACCGGACTCCACGCGGCAAAGGCGTTGGCCAGATTAGCCGGAAGCTTGATGAAAGGCGTGATGAAAGTCATGGCCCCGGCTTTGGCCCGCATCTGGGTCAGCGCCCGCGAGATTACACCGGCGCCTCCCGGCACATCCTCACGGTAGACGGAGTGAAGTCCCATCATGGTGGCCTGGGTTTCCATGTTCTGGAGCGCCTCGGTCTCCTCGTCGGCGATGCCGCCGTCGGGGTTATCGGATTCGGTTCGCAGGCTGTCTAATATCTCGCCCTCGCGAACCTTCCTGGTGTTTTCGTCGAAACCGTACTTCTGCTGTTCCTCCAGCGACTGGGCCTTGGCCTGTGAAAGCTTGGCCTCGGTGCCGTAGACCGCCTCGTCGGCAAACCTTTGCGCGTCCTGGCCGTGGTAGCCAAATTTATCGGCCAGATTAGACGCAATGGTGCGGTTCATGGCGTACTCGGTGCCTCGGAAAGCGAACTGCTCCAGACTGGCCAGCGTGCGCGAAACGTACTTGTACCACATCCAAGCCGGTGCGCGTTCCAGCGGCGAACGGAACGGGATATCGCCCACGTGCGTCTCACCGCCGAATCCGGTCTCGGCGATGCCGCGGGTGGGCAGCATTCCGGTCTTATAGATGTACGGGATATCGGTGGTGATCGCGCGGCCGAAACCTTGGAGAGCGTCTAAATGCATCTTGGCGAACGCCTGCCAGTCGCCGGTACGCATAGCGGTAGGCAGCGCGTGAATCCATGCGTTGATCAGGCCGGTAACTTTGTTCTGCAGAAAGTAAGCGGTATGCGTGATCTCGCCCGTGAGAATGCTGGCCATGTACATGCTCTGGCCGTAGCGCCATGCGCGGCTCAAGTTGGGAGCGGTAAGCTGCATCAGATCGGCGATCTGGGCGCGGTAACGGTTGGCGATCACCGAGTTCATAAGTCCGGCGTCTCTAAGGCGTTGAAGCTCGTCACCGGCTTTCTTCATCCCGTCTACCAGATCCGGGTTCCATGCGCCCATCCCGTACCGCTCGGCGATCAGGTTGTAATGTTCCTTCTCGTCAAACCCTCCGATTGCCATCAGGTCGATCAGGCGTCCCAGCTCGTTCTTGGTCGGCTTGTCGATGGCGCTGCGGGTTCCCAGCGAGTCTAACGCCCGCTGCAAGGCCGAAGCGGATTCCTTTTCAAGGATCTGGCGGTAAATCTTGTCGAAGTTGTTCTGGATCTGCAGCGCGGTGAACGGGTCTACCGAGGTCTGGTCTACCAAGCTTCGTGCCAGGTCGTTTCCGACTCGGTTCTGGGTAGAGTAATGATTATAGATCAGGTCTGTGATCTTGTTGGATTCCCCGATCACCTTGCGAACGGCGGTCTCTCCGAACGGCTCGGCCATCGCTCGGTCTAAAGCGTGAAAGAACAGCGCGTTGGGGTTCTCGTACCGAAGCTTGTCGATGGTCGCCTCCCACGTGGCCTTGAACATCCCGATGTTGTTGATGACATCGCGAATGGACTGGGTCGGCGTCGGCCTTTGCTTGAATGTTTCCGGCAGGCTGACCCCGGCGTCCTTGATCTGCTGCTCGATGTTGCGCTGAAAGGTGTTGAACAGTTTCTGGAGCATCGGTCGGTCCTGATTCGCCAGACCGGCCTTGGCCATGCTGGCGTCGATGCTCTGGGCTACCGCCTCGATGTACTGGCGAGCAAGGCTCCGGGGATCGGCCATCCGTCTGCGCTCGGCCGCAGACAGCTCGGGGCTGAACATATTAACCATCTTCTGGGCCGCACTCTTGCTCTGGTCTAAAATCTGTCGGTAGACGTTGGAGACCTTGGCGTTGGGCGCGAGCAGGCGCTGCTGCATTTTGGATAGCGAGTTGCGGGTGGTGCCGATCACCCATGATCCGTCCTTGGTCAGGAACCTCTGGAACGCCAGCTCCTGCGCTACCTTGGTCGGTCTAGCCGCCATGTCCTGGTTGAACTTGTCGCGTTCAAGTTCGAGGGATCTGGCCGCTTCCTCCATGTTCAGCGAACGATAATTGTCGATCTGCTTGTTGGTGGCCCGGTTGGTCATCTCGTACAGGAACGGGTTGATTGCTCCGGGATCGTGCATCTCGCGCATCTCCTGCATGGCCATGTGGATGTCGCCCTTGTAAAGGTCGTTGAAGATGTGGCTGGCCTCGTCGGTGGCCTGCTTGCGGGTAACCTCGTCGTAGACCAGCGTCTCCGGGCTGGCCAGACCCATGCGCTCACGGAGCGAACGGAACGCCTGCATAGCCAGTTTCTGCGGCTGCTGTCGCAAGCCCTGCCCCGGTTCAAGGTTGGCGTTGGTGTCGCGGATCTGGCCTTTGACGAACAGGTCTCCGATGTTCGCGCCGGGGATCGGCTTGTTCTGCGCTCGGCGCATCGCGTTGGCCTCGGCCAGACTGGCCACGTCACGGGCCACGGGTTCCGGCGGCTTGGGCAACGGCGGCGGTCTAACCTCGCTGAACGGAAATTCTTCCTGGCGCTCGACTCCTTCGTGCAAGACTCCGGCCTCGTCTCCCCGTCTAGCGGCCATCTGCAATTGAGCGTCGTTGACCAGCTCCGGCGAGTAGCGCCCGTCCTGCGCGTACTTGGGCGAACGCAGCGCGGCCATCGAATCGGCCATCAGATGCTGCACGTCCAGCGGCTCAACCTGCATGCCGAGGTGGCGGCGTATCCCGTCCGAGAGCATTCGCAAAGCGTTGCCGTACCAGCGCGGGGCGGATGCTTCCAGTTCCTCGCGGCTCCCGAACCGCTGCGCGTAGGCGCCGGCCAGTTCCTCAGTCAGGGCGTGCTGGTGCCTGGGATTAGAGGCGTAATCCTCGAATCCGTATTCCCTGGCCATCTCCTCGACATTCTTGAATCCCTTCTCGCGGGCGAGCATGTCGGTGATCCGCAGCCGGTCGAACTGGCGCTGCAGTCCGGTCATCGCGTCTACGTAGGCTCGGCCTTCGCGCGGGCCTAGGAGTTTGGAAAAACCCTGATGCACTGCCACTTCTTCAAGAGCGGCCCGCTTTGCGTTCGTATACGGATCGTTAGATCGAAGCAGGGCGTTAGTGTTAAGGACGGGGCGGTCGGACTGGATATCGTAATAGCCGTGGCGGCTGTCATTGGGGTCATTGGTGAATTTTAAATCTGTGACATCACGCCAGACCTTGGACTGCGTTTCCTCGATCAGCGCCCGCTGCAGATCCTGCTTGCTGCTGAATCGATCGCCTATCACCCATAGATCGTGCATCGAGTTGTCCCAGACGGTCTGCGCGGTGGAGTTTCGTTCGCCGTCCGTGAGCGTCTTCTTGACCCGCTCCGGCAGCGATTCAGCATCCGGGACGTAGTGAACAACCTGGTCTAGACCCATCGCGGTGGCGGCCCGGTTGGTCTCGGCTTTGACATCGCGCTGGGTGATCGGTTCCTCGGGTTCTTTCTCCTCACCGGGCGGCTGGACTCCCTCGCCCTGAACCTCGTTAGACTGCTTAGACCATTGGTCCTTGAGAGCGGCCACGGCTTGCTGGAATTTGGCTATCGTTTCAGGGTCGCCGGACTGGAGTTTTTTCTCCTCCTCATCCGTGAGGCCGTCGTAAACTTTCTGCTGGGCGCGAGCTTCTACTGGGTTTTCTTGGAACGCCTTCTCCATGGAACTGATTTTGATATGCTGCGGTGTTTCCTTTATCTCAGGCAACCCACCGATCGACTCCAGCATCGCCTCGGTCTTGCGAACGGCCGAGTTGAGCAGCGGCAGATGAGTGTCGGAAATGCTGCCGGCCAGACTCTTCAATCCGTCTAACGCCCGATTCAGCCAGTCGCGAACCGTGCTCCACAGGCTCTTGAACTCGTCAGTGGTCGGATGGTCTTTACGGATCTGCACCAGTTGGCGCACCAGCTCGGCCATCGCGCTGCGTCTCTCGGTGTAGTCGGGAGGTTGTGGGGATGGATCTATATCCAATGTGGCGTACAGCTTCCACGAATTCTGTCTGGCTTCCTTTAGATCGTTAGCCAGCTTTGTGTCGCCTCTTGCATCAGCCGCGGCCTCGGCTTGCAGCAGTTCTTTGTAAATCGCCTTGCCGTGCTCCTCGGCGTATGTGCGGAACGACTTGCCTCCATTAGCCTCGGCGTCGGAATGGCTCATCCCCTGATTGATGTTGGCAAGGTACTTTTTACCTTCCGGGGTGTTTTGCCACTCGTTGCGGAGACTGACCTTCTCGGCAGCGTGGATCAGCTCCTCCTCCATCGCCGTGTCTTCCACTCCCGGTCTGGTGGCTGCAATGCCTCTGGCGGTTTCTGGGTCCAGCCAGAATTCCATTTTGCCAGTCGGGGTAAACGACAAGGAAAACTTCATTCCCCTTTGTGCCGCCCATACTGGAGGTTCCTTGATCGGGATGCCCAATGCTTCAAACAGCGGCTTATACCTCTCGTAAGCGGCCTGCATCGCGGCATGACCGATCTGGATCAGCGGAGCAGAAGGCGCAGGGGCAGGGGCGGGCGTGGGAGCTACCTGTTTCGGCTGTCGGACTACATCCGGTCTATATCCGAGGGACTCTTTAAGATCCCGCTGCCAGTTGTCGGTTCCCGGCTGGTCCTTGTAGTAGCCGGGGTCTAACTCGATCTTGTGACCGTTTTTCTCGGCCCGGATCGAGATATCGATCATCGCGCTGTATGGGTCTGACACCTGTCTAGGCTTTTTACCAGGCTCCGTCAGCCACCACGTGCCACCCTCGCGTCCGATGTGCGGAACGAAGTTGACCTCGTAGGCTCTGGGAAGGTTTTTTCCCGAAGTATAAGCGCGAACGGTGAACTTGGGCGTGTACTCTTCAGCCGGTACGGGACCGCCTCCTACGGTTACGGTGGACTTTGCCGGAGGAGTTGCTGGGGCCGGTCCCTCCAAAATGTGCCTCTGTACGTCGGGATCGTTGAGCACTTTGTTCAAGTCCATCCCGTTGCGTATGGAGATGTCAATGTGCTGGTTCAGCCGGTCTAACTGCTGCTGGTTAAGATTCTTAAGCGCATCCGGTCTTTCCAGAAAAGCCTTGGCGGCAGCTAATCTGTTTTCCTCTTCCGGGGTTCGCACTGGAGCTGGCGCAGCGACTTCAGGTTCCGGCTCCGGTCGTGATGGCCAGCCAAGCTGCAACGGCGCTCCTGTTTCCCGCTCGCCTTCTCCTGCGGCTGCTGCGCGTCTGGCCTCCAGTATCTCCGGCGTGGTAGACGGTTCGCGGTCACCAAGCCCCAGAGCCAGCGGCTGCGTCAGCTCCTTGCTCATGTCGCGGGTGATATCCGCGCGGGCTTGGTCTAATTCCTCTGGCGTTCCAACGGGCCGGCCGAGTTGCTGGGCCAGCATTGTCTCGACAGTCGGGCCGGTTGTCGGCGCTGCTGCCTGCTGATCCTGCGTTTCATGGATCTTGGCCAGGCCCTGTCTAAGCTGGTCTTCCGGGCTTCCCTGCGCGGATATCACCGCCGTAGGAGGTTGACCTTGGGTTTCGGATACATTGGCTTGTGCCTGCTGCTCCGGTCCTCCCGGCGGTGCCGGCTGAATTGGCAGCGGCGGCGGTTTAGACCCGGATTCCTCCCCGGTATCCGGCCGCGTTCCCGGCTTGTTGCGTACCTCGGTATCAGCGCCTCGGAGATATTTGGCGTAACCAGGAATCGATCCTAAACCAGCGGTCAGTGCTCCTAGACCAGCGCCAAAGAATATTTGCTGCAAGACGCCTTGGTCTAATCGACGATTCGGATCGTATCCCGAAAGTACGGCCACGGCATTCTGGTAAGCTTGGAACCCTGCACCTCCAGCTCCTCCAAAGGCTGCTCCTTTAGCCACCTCGGTAAGCACCTGTGTGGTTGTCAGCCCAGCCATCTTCTTGGCAAGCTTTCCGGCGATTCCTGAAAGAATAAGAGCGTTTGGAACCTGACCCAATCCTCCCACCAAAGCGGCGTTCTCTGCATCCGAGTCACTGGCACCCTGCGCTTTGGCGTCCTGGTACTGAGCACCGGCTCCGTAGGCGTACTGGACCGCCAGATCCACAACCGGACCGGCGAAAGCAAACGGCGCGAGAGTAGCAAAGGTTCCTACACCCTGCATAACCTGTCCCACCGGACTGGCGTCTAGCTGCTCGGTAGTCGGGATCAGCGCACGTTGGGCCTCGTCAGCTTTCTGATCCAGAATAGCGGATGCGGCTGTCCCAGCTAGACTGCGGTAGCCACGGGTCGGGACAAACCCTGCATCTGGTGCGGTCTTAACCATTCCGCTGGCCAGTATCCCGTTGGCCTCGTCTATCTGGCGCTGAAACTGGGCGTTCTGTAACGAAAGGTCAGGCACTTGACCGAGATCGCCGGCCGCGCCGGAATTGACCTTCTCCTCCAGTTGGGCCTGTATACCCTGCTGCTCCTTGACCAAGTTGTCGCGCAGTGCTTTTACATCGGGTAAGGACCAACCGACAAGGTTGTCGGTCCTGCCAACGTCCCAATAGTTGGCCACTCCGGCGGTGGCTCCCAGCGTTCCACCGGCCAGCATTCTCGCGGTGCTAACCGAACCCTTAACGGCCTCCCTTATCGCTGGACCGACTTGAGGCTGGTTCATCGCCTCGACTGCCGCTTGCCCTACCGGACCACCGAACGTTCGCAGTCCAGCGGCCAGAATCGGGTTAATCGGTTCAGCCTGCGCTTTCTCCTGCTGCCTGCGGTCTAATTCCGCCAGGAGTTGTTGGCGGGCGGCTTGCTGCTGATCGGTTGGACCCTTAGGCGCCTCCGGTAATTCATCGCCCACTTCCCCGCGATCAAGCCCGGTTTGTTCCTCTCCGCGCTGGACGGTTGAATCAAGTCGGTCTAAAAGAGCCTGCCGCTCTGGGCTGATCGTTGTCGTCTCATCAGCCATCCTAGCCTTTGCCTCTTAAGACTTGGTTGTTCCTCAAAGCCCACGCCTGCTCTCGGGCTACGCGGCCAGGATTGGTGCGCCAGAATCCTTGTCTGGCGCGAGAATAAAGATTGATCGCCGTAGAGGGGTCCATGCTGTTCAAGGCTTCAAATCCCCCGAGATCGTGGATCAGGTTCCCCACGTCCTTGCTGCCTCCGGTGTGCTGGACATCAGCCAGAACCAGCTCCTGCAGTCCGGGATTGTTCAGCTTCCACGGATCGGCGCCTGAATTAGCAGCCCATCTAGCCCATGCCTGAGTGACCGTGTTGTACGTTTCGAGCGAATTTGATCCGGTTCGTGCAGCCGTGTCATAGGCGTTGGCTTCCGGTCCAGCCTTATCCTCCCACATGCCGAAGATGCTATTATGGCCGACGCCCGCGCTGTCCATATCCACGCTCTTTTCCGGTCCTTCTTCAGCCAAGACGTTAGCCCAGACGTTGCGATCTATTCCTGCAATGTCAGCAGCGCCATCCGGGTAATGATACCCATTGCTCTGGCTGACCGGTATCCTGGCCTCGTCTGCTCGGGATGGTTTGTTCTCGGGCGTTCCTGCGGCGTTAGGAGGCGGTTTGGAAGTTTTGTCTGTCTGATCGGAAATAGACTGACCGGACCAGTGGCGCAACAGGGAGTCCTTCATCTGGGCGTCGTTGATTCTGCCCGCGATGTAATCGGCAACCAGCGACTTGGCGTCGGCGGAACTGTCCTGCTTGAGAACGGCATTGCCGTAATCGGTGCGGGCTTGGATCTCGGCCGGACTCAGTTGCGGAGTCTGCGGGGTCGGTCTAATCGGCTGCCCGGTGATTCCCTGTCCTCCTGTAACTGCGCTGGTGACTGCGGCCGCTCCTGCGCCGGCTGGAGTAACTTGTTTAGACTCTCCTGTCAGCTTGTTGTAGACCGTCAGGTTTCCTTGGGCATCAAACGCGGTCGAAAAGTTTTCCGGGTGCGCGTTGTAGATCGCCGCATCCTCGGGGGAGGCAGTGATGGTGGTCATCGGCTGTCCTCGGCCGGCGCCGGGAACAAATCCTGGTCCGGGTAACTGAACCTCGACCTTTGGAGTGACCACTTCTTTTTTGCCAAGTAGCTGGTTCAGGAACGCTCCACGCTGCAGGAGTCCGGTCAACGTACCCTTGGGCTTGCCTTCCTGGTCTATCCATGAGTTCCCGTTGCGCTTGATATTCTGAATCTCATCAGGATTGTTTTTGAATGAGTCTATTTGGTGGATGGCACTGGCCAGTTCATCAGCTACCGCCTTGGACTGCGCTCCCATGAAACCGCCGCCAGCTTGAACGATTCCTGTATAAGCTTCCTGAAGGGCATCAAACGTTTTAGACAGATTGCCCTGAACGATCTGGCTTCTAGCCTCATCCGGGTTATTGGCCACCAAGGAATCAAAATCGTACAGCCCGGAAATACGGTTTTCTTTCTGCAGGGCAGTACCCTGCGAGACCAGGTTGTCCCTGACCTGATTGGCGGATAGACTGGCGTAGACTTGATCGCTTCTAGCAATAAGGTTGTTTATCTTGTCCCGCGTCCTTATATTATTGGCCGACAGCCGGTTGTCATTGAGCCACTGGGCCTGCGCTTCCCGGTATCCGGGTTTTGTCGGGTCCGGGTAGCTTGAGTAATTCTTTTCCCACTCGGCGATTGCTCTATTGTTTTCGTCCTGCTGCTGCTGAGCCTGCTGCAGATCAATACCTGTCAGTTTGTTTTTCTGATCTTGCTCGGTTTCGAGAAGCGGGTTCAGAGCACCTTGGTGTCTGACCTGTTCCTTGCGATCCTGAGTCAGCAGGTTGTCCCGCTCGATCTGGTTCTGCTGTGTGGCCTTAGCAATCTCAGCTTCCACGCCAAGCTTCTGATTCTGGTAGTCCAGAGCCGTCAGTTGGCGTCCCAGAGCCTGATTATTGTAGGCAGTCAGCGAATCGATGTGTTCAGCATTGGCGTGGGATAATGCGATATCGGCCTGCGACTTCTGGAAAGCCAGTTGCTGGGTGTATTGATTATTAAGAAATGATGCCCCGGCCTCGGCGATCTTGGTGATGGTCGGCAGCGAGCTGGTCATGTTCTCGACGTTGTACCCCAGGCCAGCCAGCGCATGGAGATACTCGGGTCCGGTGACCACCGGGATGCTTAACGAACCGCCGATGTCCGGGTTAGACGAGATGCCGCCGGACGCTTGAGCTTCGTACATTCCTTCAGTCATAAACTTAGAACGATTCTAGTAGATCCGCGAAACCCTGTCCGGTAGACCCGGAGATATCCGATGTCATCGTTGCGTAATCCGAGGCTGACTGTCCACCAGTAGACCCTCCGCCGAACAAACCTCCGAACAGACCTCCGATCTGCTGATACCCGGTTTGGCCGCTGGGGTTCTTCTGTCCCAAGGCGGCAAGCAGACCAGAGATGTCGCCGCCGACAGACCCGGCCAGATTTACATTCGGTGCTCCACCAGCCTGTGCGGTAGCCGCTGCGCTCTGGGCCTGAAACATCTTTTCGTTGGCGCTGAACAGAGCCGATTTAGACCATTGCTGGCCGGCGATCAGATCGTTTAACGGCAGCAGTGAGGTCGGGTTGACCGGCTGCGGGGTGAGATAATTCCTGGTGAGCTGCAAAAGATTAGCCCCCTGCTGATATCCCTGCTGCTGCAGACCGAGGCTGGTCAACCCCAGATCGCGGGCGGTGATCGCTCCGCTGGTTCCCGTACCAGCGCCAGCCGTGCCTCCCACCAGAGACTGGTAAGCCGCGCTGCGCTGAATCGCCTGCTGCACATCAGTCGGGACGTTGCCGGACAAGAGCGACTGGGTATTGCCAGCCATCTGGTTAACGATGTTCTGGTAGCCGGGAAGCGCCGTGTTCAGCAACCCCTGCAGTTGCTGCATGTTGAACTGGTTTAGTTGCGGAGCGTTCTGATACCCGAACTGCAGCGACTGGTTCGCCATGCTCGGGATGTCCAGATTCCAGTAATCGGCGTTGGTAGCGAACGGCTGAATCCAGCGTTTGGCGTTTTCGTTGATCCGGCTGGATTCCTCCGCCAAACTTGAGTTGGGATTCTTCTTGGTTAAATCCCCGACAATAGACGATACCGCGCTTACCGCGGCACCTATGAGTGCTCCGTATCCGATGGCTTTACCGCTCCTCTCTGATGGATGATTTTAGACGCGGCGATCTGCGCCCATGCGGCAGCTCGGCCGGCGATAAAAAGGTAAGGCGCGATCTTGGCAGGCATCCCGACACGGATGGCCGCTGCCGCTGTGTAGGCGCTGGGATTGGGGTAGATATCCTTGCCCAGCCTGCCGAGCTCGACGGTCACGTCACTGATCTTGGCGTGCAAATCCGGGGCCATGGTCATCAGCTCAAGACTGACATCGCTCCAGATCGGGTCGGGCTGTTCGCGCTGGAACGTGCCGCCCCATCCGGGAACTCTCTTGCCGCTTTTGAGGATGTCCTCCACGTAACGAGGCGGATACGCCAGAAGGAGAAAATTAACAGTCTGCTCAATCGGGGCGTGATTAAGTCCGAGAGTCATCAGACCGGCAGAAAATGCTTTGCACAGGTCACCGGAAGCGTCGGCGGCGGTGATAACGGCGACGGTGGAGGCGTTCTCGCGGAAGGCGCTTTTATGGTGCGCGGTAAATAGCATGGTCAATAGACCGGCTTCTTCGTCGGTGAGTTCCTTGTCTCTCCACCATGCCTTCATGCTGAAACCCTCCCAACTTCTGCCTGCGCCCAAGGCAAGAACTTCTCGTAGCTTTTGATCGGAGATGGACATTTCTCCGTATAGCAGATTCTCTGATCTTTCATAAAGCGCCATCTGATCTCATCAAAAGGCACTCCGGGCAGGCAGTGATCCCAGACCAGCCTGCAGCCGCATTCAAGCTCCAGGAGCTTGTAGCTCACAACCAGGTCGAACAACTCGTAATGGCGCTCAAACATCTGCTGTAAAGTACTTACACTCTTCTCATGGAACGGCATCCTGGCGGCCTGCATCGACTTGATGACCTGATCCATGGGGCGGTCTACCCAGATAACCTTGGTCATCGGCTTTTCAGCTAACAACGCGGGAAGGACAAAGATGTTGGCGCTGTCCGAGTTGCCGTAGTAATCGCATTGCTGGGCGTATTTCTCGGCGTTGGACCAGAATTCCTCCTGGCTCCCGGCGAACTCGGTTGCTTCATGCGTGCAGTAACTTATCCCGTCTAGCGTCAGAAACCGCGAGAGCCACATTGTCCGGCTCCTCGGATATCCGCAGATGATAAAAGTATGTTTCATGCTGCTCTGTACCTCCGCATTCGTGCATTGAAGGCATCACAGATGTGGCACCTGCGACCATGGCCGTCATGATAGTCGTATGGATGGCCTTTAGGGCAATGAGTACGGGAGATCTGTTTGGCTATGAAATGATCAGGATGCCGGATGATGTGATCCCTGGGACTAACAACCTCCAAATGAGCCGGATTTACACAATGCTTTACACCGCAGATATGGTGGATATGCAGCCCTTTTTCGACTGAGCCGTTAAACAATTCCCAAATCCATTTATGAGATTTTTCCGCGACAGAGCGGGCAATCGAGAAACGTCCATACCCCCATTTGTCTATGTTTCCTGTCCACAGCCAACACCCGTTGGAATAGAGCTTTATTTTTGACCAGAATCTTATTAATGGATCTTGCTTTTTCACGCTAAATAAGTAGGATCTTTCGTAAGTGTCAGCGCAAGTTATAGATATCCCCGCCCGTAAACCACTCGGCTAACTGCAGACTGGCGCCGTAATCGCCGTCATAATCCTTGGAGTCGTAGTCTAAAATCCCGAAGGCGGTTTCCCATGCAGCCTTGGCCTGATCGTAAGCACCGGCTTTCTCAAACTTCAGCGCCAGCAGCGCGTTCTGCAGAGCACCGATGTTAGCAATGAACAGGTCCGAGTACTGGCTGGTAGTCCAGACAAACCGGCGTTTGGCTAGTACGGTCAGGATTCCCGGTGTGTCCGGCCCCAGCCATGTGATCTGGTAACGCCGGTAGTCCGGGTTAAGCTCATCAGGTTCCCACATCGCGATCTCGGTGGAGTTGCCTTGCGCGTCTACTCCGTATAAACGCAGGCGTCCAACGGTCTGCGGCTTAGTAATGGAACCGATCTTCTGCCACATCTGCGGGGTGTCGTGATAGGGATCTCCCTGCATAGGGATCTGGACCGCCTGCCCACGCACGTAGGTTCCGTTGATCAGCGAATAAGGCATGTTCCCGTTGGTGTCCTCACCTTGGATCACGACGTAACCCTCGTCAGAAGTCTGCGGGATATCAGCGTACAAACGAAGGGTCAGAGGGTTATTAACAGACGGATCGGCGAAGGTGCTGAACCCGGTACCGAGATCAAAAAGGATATTTTGAGCGCAGGCCAGGAATCCCACCGGGCCACCCGGCATCATCTCGTACCAGCGGCCTTTGACCGAAAGAATAGACGTGCATCCGGGACCGCACAGGCAGGTGCTCCCGGTGCAGGAAGGATATGAGGTAGACGCCGCCAAGACCGTCTTCACGTCCCGAGGCATCGTGATCACGTTGTTAACGATATCGAACTGGTAACGGGCGATCGACTTCTCCGGGTTCAGGCGCGGAAGCAGCCGCTCGATGGCGAAGTTGATATTGGTGACCAGCCGGGGATCGGTCGGACACATCCCGTATTCCGCGAACTCGTATAACAGCTCGCAAGCCTGCGAAAGTATTAGTCTCATTGGTATGCTACGAACATGAAAAACCCGATGGCGATATAAAGGTTCTGGAACGGGAGTGTCTGGTTTCCGCCGCTATTACCGGACGCATCGGTGATCGGTAACTGGTAATCCGGATTTGCACTATTGTTGTTGGCTACCGAAATGCCAGCGCCGGTTCCCTGCTGAATGCCTTGGATATGGGTGTGTGCCACCATCGGAGGCAGGTTAGCCATCGTGATCTGGACCCGGTTCCTCTGGCCACCGGAATTGCGCCACGCCACACCGTCGGCGTCCGTGAACCATTGCCCGGACGCCTGACCGACAGTTTCTCCCTGCTGCCCGCAGACCGGAAAATAACCTTCGAGATTCGGTGTGCCGTTCTGCCCGTTGCAGAGCGCCCAGCCGTCCATGTCACCGCCGAGAACCCCGCGTCCCGTTCCGTCTATCATGCCGCTGTAGTACCAGAACATGCGGATCTCGCCGTAAGCCGCCCCGGTGTAGACCTTGCGCCAGTTGCCGTTGTAGAACATGTAGACGCCCAATGGTCTCCCGGCTGCGTCGGTCTTGTACCAGACCTTGTTAGTCAGCGAGCTGGACGGAGGATTAGGGCCGACAAACACGCCGCCACCGGCCGTGTCGGGAACAGTGCCGCTGATGCCGCCGCCGGTCGTGATCATGTCTAATAGACCATTGACATCGGAAGGATAGCAGGCCGGGGCCGGTTGCGGGTTGGGAGTGAATGTTACTTGTGCCATTACGGACAACCTCCTTGCGGGGATTCGACTTGCTCTTCCGAGTGTATAATGAACATCAGGAGCGTGGCTGGGCCGCTCCATGTAATCCGGCACTGGAAGAAATAGCCTACCTTGAGCAGTTTATTAGTGTTGGGATCGCAATCCCCGTTGGGTGTGGATAGACGGTGCCGGAACCAGTAACCCTCGGTCGGGCATCCCGGCACCTGGCAGATGGTCGGGTCTACGTTGCACGGTGCGCTGTGGCCGGTCAGTGTCATGGTGTTCCACAAGGTCCACGCCGGATAGCCGTCGCTGCGGTATTCCACCGTGACGTTGATAGTGGCCTGGAGCGCGGTGAAATAAAGTTCGCCGGTTCGCAGTTGTTTTAGAGCGTCCGGCAGTTTGAAATCAAAGGCGCGGGTCTCGATCTGGCTGACAATAGGGATATCAATGTTGTCGAAGGATGCGTCATCGGTCAGCTCCCAGACCTCGGTCTGATTGGTGGTCTGGTTCAGGCAGAAGACGAAACAGCGTTCGACGTGCGCGAACTGGCCGGAAACGACCTGCAGAATCCGCAACGGATACGGAGGAACCCAGACCCCGTCATAAGCAGGCGAGCCGCGCTGGGAAAAGTACGGGCTGAACTCGTAAGCCAGGTTGGATTTGTTGATGACCGAACTGATGACGTTCAGGTCTAAAACGCAGAACAGTCCGAAACTGGCAGATCCCGTGTTGGTCCCGTTGGCCGCAATGTACGGCAGCGGGTTAGACGTGATAAGCACGCGGTTCTTGAAGATGGTCGCGCTGGCGTAATCCAGAAGATTCAGGCCATCGGTAGCCAAGATGCGGTTCATCTCGTTGGAGATTGGCGCTGCCCCCCACCCGTATTGCTCGTTGCGTGCGGTGCGGAAAGTTCTCCACCCGTCCTTGGACCGGAAGAACACGTCCATATTAACGTTAAGCAAATTGCGCTGGCTGGTGCCTCCGATACCGGCAAGGGCAACCTTCTGCATTCCCGGTGTTCCCTGCCATCCCGGCTGATTGGGCGGAATGCCGGTAGACGAGGTGGCCTGTCGTGGAACACTGGCTTGGATCGAATAAGTGGAGTTGCGGGCGAAAAGCAGAAGTTCGCCTTGGCCCGTGGCGGTATCGCCTTGCTCGATAAAGATCAGGCCAATGACATTACCGGCGTTGAGCGGCACGCCGAAGAACGCGGCCTCACCGATATACGTCTGCTCAGTAAATTGTATTACCGAGGTCGGGCCTCCCAGCAGATCGCCGGCCACCACCTGTCTTCCTTGAGCCAGCCATAGACGGCCTTGGCCGTAAGCCATGGCCTGCCCAACCGGGACTTCTCCGGTCGCGGCACGTCTGATAGACTGGATGCCCTGAAGGATCAGCGGGGTGGCGCTTCCATCCTGAACCACAAAATAAACGTCCGGCTGACAGAACCAGCACTGCGGAGCCAGCGGGTTGTTCTTGCCGTCGTTCCATAGACCTTTGACCATGATCCCCGGAGGCTGCGGGTTGAGCTGGTACAGCGTGCCTGAGACCATGGCCATCAGGTATTCCACGCCGTCGTCTACGTCGTAGATAGCCGCGCCTTGGAAGTTGCCAGTCTGAAAACTGGGCAGGCCGGAAGGAGCACCGCCAGAAGCCCCGTCGTCCTTTAAATCTACCTTTACGAACTTCTGCCGGTTAGACGGAAACCCTCCCCGGAAGGTGACATTAGACCCGAAAGCGCATTCCTGCTGGGAAAGCAGCAGCGGGTTGCGCCCGCTGTTCATGCCGGACTCTAAAGTGCGATGTCCGTCCTTGCGTAATTGTGTGCGATCCTTGTAAATATGCTCACCACTGTTGCACAATCCACCGAATTACGGTAATTAAATCAGTATGCCACCATTGATTGATTTGACCGGTAAACGGTTCGGAAGACTGCTTGTTTTGAAACGAGGAATGAACGCTGGCGAAGTTGTACGATGGATATGTTTGTGCGATTGCGGGAACCGTGCCTTGGTTCGTGCCGAATCTTTGCCCAACGGTCATACGCAGAGCTGTGGCTGCTGGCAACCGGAAGCAACCAGAGATGCAGTTACGACGCACGGGAAATCTAGAACCAAGGAATACCGGAAAGAGTACCGTGCTTGGATAGCGGCGAAGTCTCGATGCCGTGGAGGAGTAGAAGAAGACTTCAAGAACTACACGCAAAGAGGAATAAAGATGTGCAAACGTTGGAATGAATCTTTTCAGCAATTCTTTTCTGACATGGGACCATGTCCGTCTAGAAGCTTCCATTGGACTCTGGAACGAATGGACAACGATCGCGGATATGAGCCAGGAAATTGTATTTGGGCAGACAGATACCAACAGAACAATAACAGCCGAAGGAATGTCAAATTTCAGTTTAAAGGTGAACTTCTGACTATCTCGCAACTTTCTCGAAAAACTGGGATCACCATTCGTATTCTTCAGTATCGCTTGCGGAAGAAACATATGTCCGTAGAAGAGGCTGTCACATCAGTCTCAGGTCGCCAGGCTTGGCGTAATGGTCGACGTAGGAAATGGCTTGGCGTTTGACGTCGGCGAGCATATCCCCGGCCTGCGGATGATGGTCTACATACGTTTTGGCGATCGGGTTGTTCCGGCGCAGATCACCGGGCCGAGGCCAATGATCGACAAAACTGCGCAATTTCGGTGGTTTCTTGTAAGTAGTGAATTGGCTCATAACGTTTCACCATCCGGCATCCAACTTTTCTTCGTTGCTCATAAGGCGCGGATAATGAAGTTGAAGGACAGATAAGCGGGTACACTGGTGCCTGGGATGGCGATGGGGTTTGCCATAGGTTACCAGCCGGTGTCTGCTATAATCTGCCCAGCTACAGAGTTGGTATTGGTTTGGGAACTAGCAAGATTAAAGTAAGTTAATCCTTTGGTGGTGCGTCCTATGGCACCTCCTCCACCAGAAATAGCGACGCTGCCTCCTCCATCAACAAAGACATTATTTGCTGTCGTTCCAGCGTCCCAATTGCTCATCGTTGGCGCTTTCGCCATTTCCCGTTCAAACATATAATTACAACGCACCGTGGCACTACTAGGAGCGGCAATCCTCCCTAGGCACATGGCATCCGCTCCAGTGGGAACGACATTGGCGTAAGGCCCTGATTTCTGGAAATATCGCTTACATGCCCACAAATTATTATCGAACGGTAGATCCATCAATTGCGTGCAGTTCGGCCCGGGCTCGTGCTGGATGAAGGCAAAATCCAGGGTCGCTCCATTTGTGGCATACAGGTTCGATTGTCCATTTGCTGCGATATAGTTACTCGCAAGCCATGTTCCGTTGGATGGAGCGGTATATGTTGTTCCGCAGGCCAGCGATATCACCATGAAATAACCAACTTGCCCTGGAGTGATCGAGAAATTTCCTGCGCTGGGCCACACTAACAAATTAGG
>Ga0310913_10000471_pt1 | contig 18593 bp, 22 predicted proteins | sample GREbulkMGOX082_FD_203447 | JGI IMG/M metagenome (GOLD analysis project Ga0310913, IMG submission 203447) | Lab enrichment of tropical soil microbial communities from Luquillo Experimental Forest, Puerto Rico - GRE.bulkMG.OX082 | ecosystem: Environmental > Terrestrial > Soil > Tropical forest >...
GCTCGGGTTGACGTCCTCGGTGATCACCGGAGGTCCCCGCCAGCGCACCGCCTACCTCACGATCAACTACCGCCACATCGTGCCCATCGAGAAGAAGCTGCAGATCGAGGCGGGCGTAGTCCGCGTCGACGGGCGCAAAATCTTCGTGTCGGGCCGGCTGCACGACGGCGACACCTTGCTGACCGAAGCCGACGCGCTGTTCGTGCGGCTCAAGCCTGGCCAGCCCTAAGGGCGACCCGCCCCGATAGCATTGCATCGATTAATCACGATCGATCAGTCAAACCAAAACTTGGAGAACCAACGCGATGAGCGCCGCCGCACAGCCCACCCCAGCAGCCCCGATCCGGGTTCCTGCCGGGACTACCGCGGCGGCCGCGGTCGGCGAGGCGGGATTGCCGCGGCGGGGCACGCCCGACGCGATCGTGGTCGTGCGCGATGTCGAAGGCAAGCTGCGCGACTTGAGTTGGGCGCCCGCCGCCGACGCCGAGGTCGTCCCGGTGGCGGCCAACACCGACGAGGGTCGCAGCGTCATCCGGCATTCGACCGCGCACGTGTTGGCCCAGGCCGTCCAAGACCTCTTCCCGCAAGCCAAATTGGGCATCGGGCCGCCCATCACCGACGGCTTCTACTACGACTTCGACGTGGCCGAGCCGTTCACGCCGGAGGACCTGGCGGCGCTGGAAAAGCGGATGCGCCAGATCGTCAAGGATGGACAGCTGTTCGACCGGCGTGTCTACGAGTCCAAAGACCAGGCGCGCCAGGAGCTGGCCACCGAGCCCTACAAGCTCGAGCTGGTGGACGACAAGTCGGGCGACCCGGACGTCATGGAGGTCGGGGGTGACGAGCTCACCGCGTACGACAACCTCAATCCCCGTACCCGGGAACGGGTCTGGGGCGACCTGTGCCGTGGGCCGCACATCCCGACCACCAAGCACATCCCCGCCTTCAAGCTGACCAGAAGCTCCGCCGCCTACTGGCGGGGCGACCAGAACAACGCCAGCCTGCAACGCATCTACGGCACCGCGTGGGAGTCGCAGGAGGCGCTCGACCGCCACGTCGAGCTGATCGCGGAAGCCCAGCGCCGCGACCACCGCAAGTTGGGCGTCGAGCTGGACCTGTTCAGCTTCCCCGACGAAATCGGTTCGGGCCTTGCGGTTTTCCACCCCAAGGGCGGCATCGTGCGCCGGGAACTCGAGGACTACTCGCGGCGCAAGCACATCGAGGCGGGATACGAATTCGTCAACACCCCGCACATCACCAAGGCCCAGTTGTTCCACACGTCGGGCCACCTGGACTGGTACGCCGACGGCATGTTCCCGCCGATGCATATCGACGCGGAGTACGACGCGGACGGCTCGCTGCGCAAACCGGGCCAGGACTATTACCTCAAGCCGATGAACTGCCCGATGCACTGTCTGATCTTTCGGGCACGCGGGCGGTCCTATCGCGAATTGCCTTTGCGGCTTTTCGAGTTCGGCACGGTCTACCGCCTGGAGAAGTCCGGCGTAATACACGGGCTGACCCGGGTACGCGGCCTCACGATGGACGACGCGCACATCTTCTGCACCCGCGACGAGATGCGCGACGAACTGCGTTCGTTGTTGCGCTTTGTGCTCGATCTGCTCGGGGACTACGGCCTCACCGACTTCTATCTCGAACTGTCGACGAAGGACCCGGACAAGTTCGTCGGCTCCGACGAGGTATGGGAGGAAGCCACCAACGTGCTGGCCGAGGTGGGCGCCGAATCCGGCTTGGACTTGGTGCCCGATCCCGGCGGTGCCGCGTTCTACGGACCGAAGATCTCGGTGCAGGTCAAAGACGCGCTTGGACGCACGTGGCAGATGTCGACCATTCAGCTGGATTTCAATTTCCCGGAGCGTTTCGAGCTGGAATACACCGCCCCGGACGGCACCCGCCAGCGCCCGGTGATGATCCACCGCGCGTTGTTCGGGTCGATCGAGCGGTTCTTCGGCATCCTCACCGAGCACTACGCGGGGGCGTTCCCGGCCTGGCTGGCACCCGTGCAGGTGGTCGGCATCCCGGTCGCCGACGAGCACGTGGCGTACCTGGAAGAGGTTGCCGCTCAGCTGAAGTCGCACGGGGTGCGAGTCGAGGTGGACGCCAGCGACGACCGGATGGCCAAGAAGATCGTCCACCACACCGGCCAGAAGGTGCCGTTCATGCTGCTGGCCGGCGACCGCGACCTGCAGGCCGGGGCGGTCAGCTTCCGCTTCGGTGACCGCACCCAGATCAATGGTGTGGATCGCGACAGCGCGGTCGACGCCATCGTCAAGTGGATCGCCGATCGCGAAAATGCTTCTCCCACAGCAGGACTGATGAAGGTCACCGAAGGTGAGTGACGAGGACCGCGCCGGCCGCACCGAAGACACCATCCTCGACAGAGGCGTCGGCGAACAAGATCACCTGCAGCGGTTATGGACGCCGTACCGGATGACTTACCTGGCCGAAGCGCCGATGAAGCGCGACGACGGCGAATCCGAGCAGCCGTTCACCGACATCCCGCAGCTGTCCGACGAGGCGGGGCTGGTGGTTGCCCGCGGCGAACTCGTCTACGCCGTGCTCAACCTCTACCCCTACAACCCGGGACACCTCATGGTGGTGCCCTACCGGCGGGTTTCCGAGCTGGAGGACCTGACCGACGCGGAGAGCGCGGAGTTGATGGCCTTCACCCAGAAGGCAATTCGCGTCATCAAGAACGTGTCGCGGCCGCACGGGTTCAACGTCGGCCTGAACTTGGGGACGTCTGCGGGGGGATCGCTCGCCGAACATTTGCACGTGCACGTCGTGCCGCGGTGGGGCGGCGATGCCAACTTCATCACGATCATCGGCGGATCCAAGGTGATCCCACAGTTGCTGCGCGAGACCCGCCAGCTGCTGTCGACGGAGTGGGCAAAGCAGCCATGAGTCGCGGCGGCGACGATGCAGAGCGCAGCGATGAGGTGGGGGTACCTCCCGCTTGCGGGGGAGAGCGGCGCGCATGAGTAAGGTGCCGTTCCTGTCCCGGGCGGCGTTCGCGCGGCTCACCACTCCGACCGCCAGGGCTTGTCTGCGAATGGGGTTGACGCCGGACGCCGTCACGATTCTGGGCACCGTCGTAGCGGTGGTGGGGGCGCTGACGCTCTTCCCGATGGGCAAGCTGTTCGCCGGCACCCTGGTCGTCTGGTTCTTCGTGCTCTTCGACATGCTCGACGGCGCGATGGCCCGGGAAAGGGGCGGCGGCACCCGTTTCGGCGCCGTGCTGGACGCCACCTGCGACCGCATCAGCGACGGTGCGGTGTTCTGCGGGCTGCTGTGGTGGATCGCCTTCGGCATGCGGGATCGGCTGCTGGTGGTCGCGACCTTGATCTGCCTGGTCACCTCGCAGGTGATTTCCTACATCAAGGCCCGGGCCGAAGCCAGCGGGCTGCGCGGCGACGGCGGCATCATCGAACGTCCGGAAAGGCTGATCATCGTGCTGGTCGGAGCGGGCGTATCGGACTTTCCGTTCGTTGCGTGGCCGCCGGCGCTGCCGGTGGCGATGTGGCTGCTGGCGGCGGCCAGCCTGGTCACCTGCGCGCAGCGGCTGCACACGGTGCGGACCTCGCCCGGGGCGACCGAACCCATCGTGGAATCGGGCGAGCCGTGACCCCCACCATGCCGGGCATGAAGGTGATCAACGCCCCTCGGCGGCTGCTGACTCGGACCGCGACCGACTGGGCGTTCGCGACGGGCTGGATGGCCGTGCGGGCTATGCCGGAATTCGCCGCGCGCACGGCTTTTGACGCCGGAGCGCGCTATGCGGCCCGCCAAGGCGGGCCCGACCAGCTGCGCAGGAACCTGGCGCGCGTCATCGGTGTGCCGCCGAACGACGTGCCGGACGAGCTGATGCGCGCCTCGCTGGCCTCCTACGGTCGCTACTGGCGGGAGGCCTTCCGCCTGCCGACGATGAACCACCGCGCGCTGGCCCTCGAGATCGACAAAACGTTCCAAGGCGCTGACAATATCGACGCGGCCATCGCCGCCGGCCGCGGAGCTGTCCTGGCGTTGCCGCACAGCGGCAATTGGGACATGGCCGGGCTGTGGCTGGCGCAGACGCGCGGCACCTTCACCACCGTCGCGGAGCGACTCCAGCCCGAGTCGCTGTACAGGCGATTCATCGACTACCGCGAGAGCCTCGGCTTCGAAGTGCTGCCGCTGTCCGGCGGCGAACGACCACCCTTCGAGGTGCTGTGCGACCGGCTGCGCGCGAACCGGGTGGTGTGCCTGATGGCCGAGCGCGACCTCACCCGCAGCGGTGTCGAGGTCGACTTCTTCGGCGAGCCCACCCGGATGCCGGCGGGGCCGGCGAAGCTCGCGATCGAGACCGGAGCGGCACTGTGTCCAGCGCATTGCTGGAACGAGGACAACGGCTGGCCGGTCGAGGTGCACCGACCGCTGGACTGCAGCAGCGTTGACGTCAACGCCATCACGCAGGCGCTGGCCGACCAGTTCGCGACCAACATCGCCGCCCACCCCGAGGACTGGCACATGCTGCAGCCGCAGTGGCTGGCCGACCTGTCCACTGAAAGGCGGGTCAAACTGGCCCGGCTCGAGGACACCTGATGCGCATCGGGATGGTCTGTCCGTACTCGTTCGACGTGCCGGGCGGGGTGCAGTCCCATGTCCTGCAACTGGCCGACGTGGTGCGCGCCCGCGGGCACGAGGTGAGCGTGCTCGCCCCGGTTTCGCCGCACACCTCGCTGCCCGACTACGTCGTCTCCGCCGGCAAGGCCGTCCCGATTCCCTACAACGGGTCGGTGGCCCGGTTGCGGTTCGGACCGGCCACCCACCGCAAGGTCAAAAAGTGGCTTGCGGAAGGCGATTTCGACGTGCTGCACCTGCACGAGCCCAACGCGCCGAGCCTGTCGATGCTCGCGCTGAACATAGCAGCGGGTCCGATCGTGACGACGTTTCACACGTCGACCACCAAATCGCTGACCCTGACGGTCTTTCAGGGCATCCTGCGGCCGATGCACGAGAAGATCGTCGGCCGGATCGCGGTGTCCGACCTTGCCCGGCGCTGGCAGATGGAGGCTCTGGGAACCGACGCGGTGGAGATCCCCAACGGGGTCGACGTCGACTCGTTCGCCACGGCGCCGCGGCTGGACGGATATCCACGGCCGGGCAAGACGGTGCTGTTCCTGGGTCGCTACGACGAACCCCGCAAGGGCATGTCGGTGCTGCTCGACGCGCTGCCACGAGTGGTCGAGCGCTTCGCGGATGTGCAACTGCTCGTTGTCGGCCGCGGCGATGAAGACGAATTACGCCGCCAAGCAAGCAAATTGGTGAAACACATACGTTTTCTGGGTCAGGTGGACGACGCCGGAAAGGCGTCGGCGATGCGCAGCGCCGACGTCTACTGCGCGCCCAACACCGGAGGGGAGAGTTTCGGCATCGTCCTGGTCGAGGCGATGGCCGCCGGTACCCCGGTGGTGGCCAGCGACCTCGATGCGTTCCGCCGTGTGTTGCGCGACGGCGAGTGCGGTCGGCTGGTGCCGGTTGGCCCCCCAGAGTTGCAAGGCGCCGCGCTGGCCGATGCGCTCATCGAGGTGCTCGAGAACGACGTGCTGCGGGAGCGTTATGTGACGGCGGCTTCGGCGGCGGTTCGCCGCTACGACTGGTCGGTGGTGGCCAGCCAGATCATGCGGGTATACGAGACGGTCGCCGGGTCGGGCGCCAAGGTTCAGGTGGCCAGCTGATGCCGTGGCTGATTGTCGCCGCCGTGATATTGGTGGCGCTGGTCGCCCTGGTCGGCCTCTGGGCATTTCAGACGGCCAATCGGCTGGACCGGCTCAACGTCCGCTACGACCTGTCGTGGCAGGCGCTGGACGGTGCACTGGCGCGGCGCGCTGTGGTGGCGCGCGCCGTCGCGATCGATGCCTACGGCGGCGGTGCGGTGGAAGGCAGGCGGCTGGCAGCGCTGGCCGATGCCGCGGAGGGCGCGCCCCGGCGCGCCCGCGAGAACGCGGAAAACGAGCTCTCGGCCGCGCTGGCGATGGTTGATCCGGCGTCGCTGCCTGCGGGTCTGGTCGCCGAGCTGGCCGACGCGGAGGCCCGCGTGGTGCTGGCCCGCCGATTCCACAACGACGCCGTCCGGGACACCCTCGCGCTGGCCGAACGTCCTCTGGTGCGCGCGTTTCGGCTCGGCGGAACCGCCGCGCTGCCAAGCTATTTCGAGATCGTCGAGCGTGCCCACGCGTTGGCGCACGGCGGCTTGAGCGTGCCGGACGTGCGCAACCACCGCACGTCGGCGCGGGTGGTGCTGCTCGACGACACCGGCGCGGTGTTGTTGCTGTGCGGCTCGGATCCCGCAAACCCGGCGTTTCAGGACGGGGACGCGCCGAGGTGGTGGTTCACCATTGGCGGTGAGGTGCGGAAAAACGAGCGATTGGCCGAGGCCGCCGTGCGGGAGTTGGCCGAGGAAACCGGTCTGCAGATCGCGCCGTCCGACATGATCGGACCCATCTGGCGACGCGACGAGGTCTTCGAGTTCAACGGCTCGGTGATCGACAGCGAGGAGTTCTACCTGGTCTCTCGCACCCGGCGGTTCGAGCCGTCCCTCGAGGGGCGAACGGAGTTGGAACGCAGCTACATTCACGGCGCCCGTTGGTGTGACGCGAATGACATCGCCGAGCTGACCGCGTCGGGCGAGCAGGTATACCCGCTGCAACTGGGGGAGCTGTTGCCCGTGGCGAACCGGCTGGCCGATGGCGCTCGCCATCCCGGCGTACCCGAGTCGATCCGCTGATCAGGGCAAAACTCGCTTGTAGCGCACCATTAGAGTGGAAGCGCAATGGTTGAGGGAGAGACGGAGCCAGTGGACAGGCCAATGGAGGGCGCCGCCAGCGCCGCACAGTCGAACCAGGCCAAACAGACCGGAACGGCGCGGGTCAAACGCGGCATGGCCGAAATGCTCAAGGGCGGCGTCATCATGGACGTCGTCACCCCGGAGCAGGCCCGCATCGCCGAGGGCGCCGGCGCCGTCGCGGTGATGGCGCTGGAACGGGTGCCCGCCGACATCCGCGCCCAAGGCGGGGTGTCGCGGATGAGCGACCCCGACATGATCGAGGGCATCATCGCCGCGGTGACCGTCCCGGTGATGGCCAAGGCGCGCATCGGACATTTCGTCGAGGCGCAGATCCTGCAGAGCCTCGGCGTGGACTACATCGACGAGTCCGAGGTGCTGACCCCCGCGGACTACACCCACCACATCGACAAGTGGAAGTTCACCATCCCGTTCGTGTGCGGGGCGACCAATCTCGGCGAGGCGCTCCGGCGCATCGGCGAGGGCGCGGCGATGATCCGCTCGAAGGGCGAGGCGGGCACCGGCGACGTGTCCAACGCCACCACGCACATGCGCGCCATCAGCGGCGAGATCCGCCGGCTGACCTCGTTGTCCGAGGACGAGTTGTATGTGGCCGCAAAGGAATTGCAGGCGCCGTACGAGCTTGTTCTCGAAGTCGCGCGGTCGGGCAAGCTGCCCGTCACGCTGTTCACCGCGGGCGGCATCGCCACTCCCGCCGATGCGGCGATGATGATGCAGCTCGGCGCCGAGGGCGTCTTCGTGGGCTCGGGCATCTTCAAGTCCGGCGCCCCGGAGCACCGCGCCGCCGCGATCGTCAAGGCCACCACGTTCTACGACGACCCCGATGTGCTGGCCAGGGTGTCCCGTGGACTGGGCGAGCCGATGGTGGGCATCAACGTGGAGGAGATCGCGCAGCCGCATCGCCTGGCCCAGCGCGGCTGGTAAAAACAGTTCGTGGCGATCGTAGAGATCCTTGATCTCGAGCAACTCGAGGTCAACATCTACCGGGGCAGCGTATTCAGCCCGGAATCGGGATTTCTGCAGCGCACCTTCGGGGGGCATGTCGCCGGCCAGTCGCTGGTGTCGGCGGTGCGGACGGTCGACCCGCGCTACCAGGTGCACTCGCTGCACGGTTACTTCCTGCGGCCGGGGGATGCCAAGGAGCGCACGGTTTTCATCGTGGAGCGCATCCGCGACGGCGGCTCGTTTGCGACCCGGCGGGTCAACGCCATCCAGCACGGGGAGACCATCTTCAGCATGTCGGCGTCGTTCCAGACCGATCAGCAAGGCATCCACCATCAGGACGCCATGCCGGCCGCGCCGCCGCCCGACGGTCTGCCGGGCCTGACCTCGATCAAAGTCTTCGACGATGCCGGATTCAAGCAGTTCGAGGAGTGGGACGTCTGCATCGTGCCGCGCGAGCGGCTGCAACTCGTGCCGGGCAAAGCCTCTCAGCAGCAGGTGTGGTTTCGCCACCGCGACCCGTTGCCGGACGACCCGGTGCTGCACATCTGCGCGCTGGCCTACATGAGCGACCTCACGCTGCTGGGGTCGGCTCAGGTCAACCACCTCGACGTGCGCCAGCATCTACAGGTGGCGTCGCTGGACCACGCGATGTGGTTCATGCGGGCGTTCCGGGCCGACGAGTGGCTGCTGTATGACCAGTCTTCGCCGTCGGCCAGCGGCGGCCGCGCGCTGTGCCAGGGCAAGATTTTCACCCAGACGGGTGAGATGGTTGCGGCGGTGGTGCAGGAGGGGCTGACCCGATTCAAACGCGGATTCGCGCCGTGAGCGCGCCGAAGATCGGCGTCTTGGCGCTGCAGGGCGACACCCGGGAGCACCTCGCGGCGCTGCGCGAGGCCGGAGCCGAGTCGATGCCGGTACGCCGTCGCAGCGAGCTGGATGCGGTGGACGGGCTGGTCATTCCCGGCGGCGAATCCACCACCATGAGCCACCTGCTGCTCGACCTCGACCTGCTCGAGCCGCTGCGGCGGCGGCTGGCCGACGGGCTTCCCGCCTACGGCGCGTGCGCCGGCATGATCCTGCTGGCCAGCGAGATCCTCGACGCCGGCGCGCGGGGGCGGCAGGCGCTGCCACTACGCGCCATCGATATGACGGTGCGGCGCAATGCTTTTGGACGGCAGGTTGACTCGTTTGAAGGCGATATCGCGTTCGCGGATCTCGACGATCCGGTGCGTGCGGTGTTCATCCGCGCGCCCTGGGTCGAGCGGGTCGGTGACGGTGTGCGGGTGCTGGCCCGGGCGGCGGGGCACATCGTCGCGGTGCGGCAGGGGCCGATGCTGGCGACGGCGTTTCACCCGGAGATGACCGGCGACCGTCGCATCCACCACTTGTTCGTCGACATGGTCAACGGACAGCACTGAAGGTTTTTGCGGGCACATCGGCATATCCCGACGGGAAACGGCCCCACCAAAAGGGGGACGTTCGCCCACGTAGAATCGTTTACCGAACTTTCGAGCAACAGAAGAGGTAAGAGACACCGATGAGCGGCCATTCCAAGTGGGCCACCACCAAGCATCAAAAGGCCGTCAAGGACGCGCGCCGTGGCAAGGAATTCGCCCGGCTGATCAAGAACATCGAGATCGCGGCGCGCACCGGTGGCGGTGATCCCGCAGGCAACCCGACGCTGTACGACGCCATCCAGAAGGCCAAGAAGACGTCGGTGCCCAACGACAACATCGAACGGGCCCGCAAGCGTGGCGCGGGCGAGGAGGCGGGCGGCGCCGACTGGCAAAACATCACCTACGAGGGCTACGCGCCCAACGGTGTGGCGGTGCTGATCGAGTGCCTTACCGACAACCGCAACCGCGCGGCCAGTGAGGTGCGGGTGGCGATGACCCGCAACGGCGGCACTATGGCGGATCCGGGTTCGGTGGCTTACCTGTTCACCCGCAAGGGCGTGGTCACCCTGGAGAAGAACGGCCTGACCGAGGACGACGTGCTCGTCGCGGTGCTGGATGCCGGCGCCGAAGACGTGAACGATCTGGGCGAAAGCTTCGAAGTCATTTCCGAGCCGGGAGATCTGGTCGCGGTGCGTACCGCGTTGCAAGACGCCGGCATCGATTACGAGTCGGCAGAGGCCAGTTTCCAGCCGTCGGTCAGCGTTCCCGTCGACCTCGACGGCGCCCGCAAGGTGTTCAGACTCGTCGACGCGCTGGAGGACAGCGACGACGTGCAGAACGTCTACACCAATGTCGATGTCTCGGACGAGGTGCTGGAAGCTCTCGACGAGGAATGAACGACTCGCCGCTACCCACGGTCAACCATCACGCCGACCATGCGGGTTTCGCCGGTGTGACCGGTCTGCTGACCGCCCTCGCCATGCTGATCTTGGGGCGCGGCTACGCGCGTGTGGCCGTCGAACTGGCCTCGGTGTCGGACGCCGACCGGGTCGTCGACATCGGTTGTGGCCCAGGCAATGCGGTAAGAACCGCCGCCCGACGGGGTGCGTGGGTCATAGGGGTGGATCCGTCTCCGATGATGTTGCGTCTCGCGCGCGCGGTGACACGTGACGCGTCAAAGATCAGTTGGTCGAAGGGCGGCGCCGAGGCTCTTCCCGTCACCAGCGACTGGGCAACCCTTGCGTGGTCGCTGAGGACGGTGCACCACTGGAAGGACGTCACGGCCGGCCTCGCCGAGCTGCGACGCGTGTTGGCGCCGTCGGGGCGCTTGCTCGTGATGGAGCGCGATGTCAAACCCGGGGCCACCGGCCTGGCGAGCCACGGGTGGACCGAACAGCAGGCCGAGTCCTTCGCGGCGCAGTGTCGCGAGGCGGGTTTCGTCGGCCTGCGTGTCGACCGGCATCGAGACGGTCGCGGGACGGCCTGGGTGGTGCAGGGGGAAAAAGCCATCTAGTCGTACGGATGCCGCATGTCCTCAACAGCCCGCGGATTGTCCAGCGTCGACGGCTCGAGCGAACGCGGCCCGATGTCGCCGGAGAACACGGTGGCGGCGTCGAGCACCCGCTGGTCGAGGAAACGCAGCCTGGGCGCGTCCGCCGGAACTCGCGGTGTGGGCGCGGCGTCGGCGCGCTGCGCCAGGGCGAAGCCCCAGTCACCGAAGGTCGGCACATGCACGTGGTACGGCGTGACCGCGTAGCCGGCGGCCCGAATCGTCGAGACCGTGCGCCAGAACGCGGTGGGGGTCGAATATGGGCTGCCCGCCTGCACGACCATGAGCCCGTCGGGGGCCAGCGCACGCGCGGCCAGCGCATAGAACTCGGTCGAATACAGCCGGCCCAGCACCGGTGTGTTGGGGTCGGGAAGATCGACGATGACCGCGTCGAATCGGCCTCCGACGCGGTCGATCTCGGGGCCGCGCAGCCAGGTCATCGCATCGTCGAGCACGACTTTGACGCGGGGGTCGTCCAGCGAACCGCCGTTGGCGTCGCGCATGGTGCTGCGCGCCAATTCGATCACCGCGGGGTCGAGCTCGACCTGCACGATCCTTCCGATGCCGGGCTTGCGCAACAGCTCGCGGGCCACCAAGCCGTCCCCGCCACCGAGGACGAGCACAGAGCGTGCGCCGTTCCCCAGCGCGGGATAGACGAGGCTTTCGGTGTAGCGGTATTCGTCCCGGGTGGAAAACTGCAGTCCCCCATCGAGGTACAGGCGCATGTCGCTGCCGCGGCGGGTGACCACGATCTCCTGATAGGGCGTGTGCCGGTAGGCGATGATCGGATCGGCATACAGCCGTTGCCTGCTCGTCGTCTCTATGTCGGCCGACCGCACCAGCAGCGTGGCCAGCAGCGCGAGTGCGGCCACGAGCGCGCACAGCGCGGTCACCAGCTGCCGCGCGGACACGACGCGGCGCAGCAGAAAGACCGACACGACCGCAGCCGCGGCCAGGTTGATGATGCCCGTCGCGGCCGCACCGCGGATCATCCCCAGCTGCGGCAGCAGCGCGAACGGCCAGACGAGCCCGCCCAGCAATGCGCCGAGGTAATCGGCGGCGTTGAGGTTGGCCAACGTGCGGCCGGCATCGGTCGCACCAGTCGTGCGGCCCCGTTGCAGCAGCGTCATCAGAAGTGGCACCTCGGCGCCGACCAGGCCGCCGATCAGCGCGGTGCTCGCCGCCAGCACCCACGTCGAGCCGTCGGATCCGCCGAAGAACGCGAACACCACGTACAGCGCCGCCGCCGACAACCCGCCGACGATGCCCAGCAGCGCCTCGACCGCTACGAAGGCGATCGCCGCGTGCGCCAGCAGCGGCTTGACCAGCAGGGCGCCCGCGCCCAGCGCGGCGATGTAGCCCGCGACGATCAGTGAGGTGGCGACGATCCCGCCGCCGTTGAGGCTCGCCGACAGCGTCAGCAGCGCGAGTTCGTAAATGATGCCGCAGGCCGCGCACGCCGCCACGGCGGCCAGCAGCACGGCGCGCCAGCGGACCGAAGCCTCGGTGGACCGGACCGCTTCGGGCGCCGGCACATCGAGCGAAGTCATGAGACCGCGGCGGCGGTTACGCCTCCCACCGCGAGCAGTATCAGGGCCACCGCGAAAGACCCCGGATGGAGCTCCGGGTCGTCGACGTGCTCATGGAAGTCGCCCGGTATCACCAGGTGCATCGTCAACAGCGCTATCCCCAGCAGAACCACACCCATCAACCCGTACACCGCCACGCCGATCAGTCCCTGGCCCAGCTGGCTGTAGCTGTTGACGATCGCGCTGACGATCACAGTCGTGAGCGCGATATACATCGCGCCGGCGACGACGACGGCGTTGGGGCGGCGATCGATGAACACCAGTTGGCGCAGCTTGCCCGGCGTCAACACGTCGACCATGAAGAATCCGACGAGCAGGACCGCCATGCCGACCATGAAGTAGAGGATCGTCGCGACTGCGCCCCTCAAAACCGGATTGAGGTCGACGGTTCCGATCTCGACGGCAAGGTACATATTTGTCTCCTTCGTGTTCTACATCCGGAATGGCGTCACTTGGCTCCGTGGGGACCGCCTGCGGTGCCTCCGGAGCCGCCCGACGGGGATCCGGGGGTGAAACCTGGGCCGAGGAAGCGGTACGCGCCGTGGTTGTATCCGCCGCTCAGGGGCTCGACGAGGATGCTGCACGGGTGATCGCCATCGCGGCCAACGATCACCATGTTGTTGTAGCGCAGGTACTGGTTGTTGCCGCTGGCCGAGCGCGCCGCGGGGTCGTCATAGTTGGCGAGCGTGTTGGCCACCTCGGCGGGTGATCCGTTGCAGGCGTAGCGCGTTCCGTTCGCATCGCGGGAGTACTGGTGATAGTGGCTCCCTATGTAGGACTCAATGTTCCTGTTCAGGAACTTGTATCCGAAAAACAGCGACGCGCCCGCGGCGGCGACCAGCGCACCGGAAATCAGCAACAGGACGCCGCGCCTCACGGACGCCACCGGCTCGTCGTGTGGACCACGGTCCCTCCGGACCCCAAAGGGGGGCGCGGGTACAGGTGCCAGGTCTGCCACCGCCAGCCGGTGCCGTCGGGTGCGGCGGCCAGCGCGGTCAGCGCGGCGTCGTCCCCGGGAAACGTGCCGCCGAGCCAGCCCGTTTCCCGCGCGCAACGGTCGCGGAGCTCGCGCGCGAGCCGGCGGAAGGTCGCCTCGTCGCACGTTTCGGTGCGGGATTCGAGACGGTAGCCGGGGGCGTCGGTGCGCTCCGGCAGCTGCCCCCCGAGGGTGCGGGCGGTACACGAAACCTGCTCGGAGAACCGGCGGGTGGCATGCTCGACGGCGACGACGTGCGATGCGCCGAGGACGCCGAGCAGTAGCGCGCCGCCGTCGGGGTGCTCCAGTGAACAGCTCGCCAGCGGCGGCGGCACGGGCGCGTTGAGCGCCAGTCCCAGCCTTTCCCCGGACACGTCCGCGGGAGTCACGGCGAGCTGATGAAGCGGCACCGGCGGTCCTATGTGGTCGTCGCCGGGGGCGCCGGGTAGATGAGGAGCTCGCCGGCCAGAACGGACTTGCCCGTCGATATCTCCCACGGCATGTCCGGGGCCCAGCGCTCGAAGGAGAGCAGGGCGGTCTCGTCGGCGTTGGTGCAGTCGAGGAATTCCATCTCACCGTAGGAAGGCAGGCCGGTCATGCCTTCGGTGGTGTATGAGGCGCGACCGCGCTCCGATTCGCGAAACGTGACACCGTCGGCGACGTACTGGCCGCCGGGCTGCAATGTGAGGTCTTTGCGGGTAACCCACATCGCCAGCTTCAGGCGCCCGTCGTCCTCTTCGACGCTGAACCAGATCGGCTGGTCGCCGCCTTCCAGCAGGTGCTCCCACCACACGAACGGACCCTCGCGGTAGGTCACCGACCCGCGGACCAGATAGTCGATGCCGCCATGGCTGACGACGGCACCGGGGCCGAGCTGGTTGTACCCGAACTGCGGCATCGAGTCGAACGACAGCGGATCCGGACGCCCGCGGGGCTGGGCCGGTTGCCCCTTCTGCCGCGGACGCCGCAAAGCAATGACGAGCACCGCGATGGACGCGATGAACAGCACAGCCGCGAGCACGAACAGCAGTTTTCCCACGCAAACCCTTCCGTCGCCGCGGGGGCCGAGCGAATGTGGGCTTTAAGTTAACAGCTTTTGCCGGTGCGGCCGCGTGTCTTGCCGGAACCCGTCGGTCCCGCCCGCTAGGGTATCGAACAGTTGTTCGGTACCAGATGGGGAGCGGGTAATGCGCGTGATGGGCGTCGATCCCGGACTGACGCGATGCGGGCTGTCGGTCGTCGAAGGCGGGCGGGGGCGGCAGCTCGTCGCGTTGGATGTCGACGTGGTGCGCACCCCGTCGGACGCACCACTGCCCAAGCGATTGCTGACCATCAACGATGCCGTCGAACACTGGCTTACCACCCACCATCCGGACGTTGTGGCCATCGAGCGGGTGTTCTCCCAGCAGAACGTTGCTTCGGTGATGGGTACCGCGCAAGCCGGCGGCATCGTCGCGTTGGCGGCGGGCAAACACGGCATCGACGTGCACTTCCATACCCCAACCGAGGTGAAGGCCGCGGTCACCGGCAATGGTGCCGCCGACAAGGCGCAGGTCACCGCGATGGTCACCAGAATCCTTGCGCTGCAAGCCAAACCGACGCCGGCCGACGCGGCCGACGCGCTGGCCCTGGCGATCTGCCATTGTTGGCGAGCCCCGATGATCGCGCGGATGGCCGCGGCCGAAGCGAAGGCCGCGCAGCACCGTCGGGACTATCTGGCCAAACTCAAGGCCGCCCGGTGATCGCCTCGGTGCGCGGCGAGGTGCTCGACGTGGCACTCGACCACGCGGTGATCGAGGCGTCGGGCGTCGGCTACCGGGTGAACGCGACGCCGTCGACGCTGGCCACGCTGCGGCAGGGGAGCGAGGCCCGACTGGTCACCGCGATGATCGTGCGCGAGGACTCGATGACGTTGTACGGGTTTCAAGACGCCGACACCCGCGACCTGTTCCTGACGCTGCTGTCCGTGTCGGGCGTCGGGCCCCGGCTTGCGATGGCCACGCTGGCCGTACACGACGCCGCGGCGCTGCGGCAGGCATTGCACGACAGTGATGTCGCCGCGCTGACCCGGGTCCCCGGGATCGGCAAACGCGGCGCCGAACGGATGGTGTTGGAGTTGCGCGACAAAATGGTCCCCGCGTGCCCAGTGGCGGGCTCGCCCGCGACGAACGGCCACGCGGTGCGCAGCCCCGTGGTGGAAGCCCTCGTCGGCCTTGGCTTTGCGGCCAAACAGGCCGAGGAAGCCACCGACAGGGTGCTGACCGCCGACCACCAAAACGGGGAAGCGGCAACGACATCCAGCACTTTGCGAGCCGCCCTGTCGTTGTTGGGTAAGGCCCGATGAGCCCGGACTATCCGGAGGACTATTCCGAGCGCGATGTCTCTCCGGCGCTGACCATCGGCGAGGGCGATATCGACGTCAGCCTGCGGCCCCGTTCGCTGCGGGAGTTCATCGGTCAGCCCCGGGTGCGAGAACAGCTGCAGCTGGTCATCGAGGGGGCCAAGAACCGGGGCAGCACACCGGATCACATCCTCCTGTCCGGTCCGCCTGGGCTGGGCAAGACGTCGCTGGCCATGATCATCGCGGCCGAGCTCGGGTCCTCGTTGCGGGTGACGTCCGGTCCGGCGCTGGAACGCGCGGGCGACCTGGCCGCGATGCTGTCCAATCTGGTGGAGCACGACGTGCTGTTCATCGATGAGATCCACCGCATCGCGCGGCCTGCCGAGGAGATGCTCTATCTGGCGATGGAGGACTTCCGGGTCGACGTCGTGGTCGGCAAAGGCCCTGGGGCGACGTCGATTCCGCTCGAGGTGGCACCCTTCACCCTGGTCGGGGCCACCACGCGGTCGGGCGCGCTGACCGGCCCGCTGCGCGACCGGTTCGGTTTCACCGCGCACATGGATTTCTACGAGCCCGCCGAACTGGAGCGGGTGCTGGCGCGTTCCGCAGGAATCCTGGGCATCGAGCTGGGCGCCGAGGCCGGCGCGGAGATCGCCCGCCGCTCGCGGGGAACGCCGCGAATCGCCAACCGGCTGCTGCGCCGGGTCCGGGACTTCGCCGAGGTGCGCGCCGACGGCGTGATCACCCGCGACGTCGCGAAATCCGCGCTGGAGGTCTACGACGTCGACGAACTCGGTCTGGACCGGCTGGACCGGGCGGTGCTGTCGGCGCTGACCCGCGGATTCGGCGGCGGACCGGTCGGGGTTTCGACCCTGGCCGTGGCGGTGGGTGAGGAGGCCGCCACCGTCGAGGAGGTGTGCGAGCCCTTCCTCGTCCGCGCCGGCATGGTCGCGCGCACCCCGCGCGGCCGGGTGGCCACGGCGCAAGCCTGGACGCACCTCGGCATGACGCCGCCGGTAGGGGCAACCGGGTTGGGTCAACCGGGGCTGTTCGAATAGCAGGTCCTGCCTGCAGTCCACGGGTTACATCTCGGCGCGGTCGGGTACCCAACCAGCAGTAATTACCTGTTGGAGGAGATTCTCATGACGCACCCCTACAAACGCCCACGCGCGCTATACATGCCACGCACCCGTGGCGCGGTGATCGGGCTACTCCTGGTCCTCTTGGGTGCCTGGGGTGCGTTGGTGCCGTTCTTCGGTCCCTACATCAATTGGGCATACACGGCTGACCCGGCATGGACATGGACGACGGCCAAAGGCTGGCTGGAGGTGCTCCCCGGGGCCGTGACCGCACTGGGCGGTCTGCTCCTGCTAAGTGCCGGGAATCGCGCCAGCGCCATGTTCGGCGGCTGGTTGGCGGCCCTCGCCGGCGCCTGGTTCGTGGTCGGCCAGGCATTCGCATCGCCACTGAATATCGGCAGCGTCGGTCAACCGGCGGCCTCGACGGACCTCAAATTCGCCTGGCTCGAGGTCACGTACTTCACCGGTCTGGGGGCGCTGATCGTGTTCCTGGGTGCGGCCGCCCTGGGTCGCGTGGCGGTTCGGCACGCGCGCGACGTCGCTGTGACCCACCCGGCGCCGGTGGCGGCGCCCGTGGCAGGTGCCGAGGAGAGGGCCCGCCCGCGCGTTGGGGGTGGCCTATTTCGCCGACACCACCACGCCGGCGCCTAGGGCCCCGCTACTGCAGGTCGGTAAGGTTCTCGACGATGATCATCGCCGGGTTGGTATTCGCCGCACTGGCCGCGTTGCTGCACGTCTACATCTTCACGATGGAGTCGTTGACCTGGACCTCGCCGCGCACCCGTGCCACGTTCGGCACGACCGCCGAGGAGGCCGAAACCACCAGGCTGCTCGCGTTCAACCAGGGCTTTTACAACCTATTCCTGGCGGTGGTCAGCGGCATCGGCATTGCCTTGGTCGCCATGGGGAACAAAGCGGTCGGAGCGGCACTCATTTTCGCGGGCGTCGGGTCCATGGCCGCGGCCGCGGTCGTGTTGCTGCTGTCGTCGCCGGACAAAGCACGGGCGGCGTTGACGCAGGGCACGTTCCCGGTGATCGCTGTTGTCCTGCTCACACTCGGCCTTATTCGGTGACTACGGGTTACACACGCCATCGCCTGGGTACCCAGGCGATGCTGAAATAGCCCGGCGTCTACCGAGGAGAAGCAAATGAGAGAAGCACAAAATGGCCAGCCCAGCGCGTTGTGGATGCCCCGCTCCCGCGGGGCAGTGGGCGGATTGCTCCTGGTCATCTTGGGTGCTTGGGGTGCGCTAATCCCGTTTGTCGGCCCCCACTTCAATTTCGCCTATACGCCCGACCAAGACTGGGCGTGGAGCACGGCCCGGGGTTGGCTCGAGGTGCTGCCCGGAGCCGCCACCGCGGTGGGCGGCCTGCTACTGATCCTTTCGGCGAATCGCGTCAGCGCGATGTTGGGCGGCTGGCTCGCGGTGCTGGCCGGCGCTTGGTTCGTCGTGGGTGGCCAGATCGCTCCGCTGTTGGGGATCGGGTCCGCCGGCGATCCGATCGCCGCCACCGAGCGCAAGCGGGCCGCGCTGGAGGTTTCCTATTTCTCCGGTCTGGGTGCGCTGATCATCTTCGTGGGTGGGATAGTCCTCGCGCGCACGGCGGTGCGCCTCGCGCGCGATGTGGAACCCCTGGCGGTGGGATCCTACGCATCCGTGCCGGCGTCGTCGGAAGCCGAGCCGAAGCGGGCATGGCGCCGCTATAACGCGGGCGCCGCGGCAGGTTCGCAGGGCGCCGCGTATTTGCGTTGGCCGCACCCGCAGGGCTGAATCGCGGGGTCGGAGCGTCAGAGCAGTCCGAGCAGTCGCAGGTCGTTGATGTACTTGGCGATGATCTGCGGCGAGATGTG
>Ga0310913_10000492_pt1 | contig 18293 bp, 14 predicted proteins | sample GREbulkMGOX082_FD_203447 | JGI IMG/M metagenome (GOLD analysis project Ga0310913, IMG submission 203447) | Lab enrichment of tropical soil microbial communities from Luquillo Experimental Forest, Puerto Rico - GRE.bulkMG.OX082 | ecosystem: Environmental > Terrestrial > Soil > Tropical forest >...
ATGGCTCTGCGTGGCCGCGAACACGTTTTGGGAGCCTTGATGTATTGGCGGAGGTACCGCATGAGCTTTCGGCGCAGATCGGGGACGGAGGTGAAGACGCCACGGGCGATGACGTCGCGCTCGATCCGGGCGAACCACAGTTCGACCTGGTTGAGCCAGGACGAGTAAGTCGGCGTGAAGTGCAGCCGGACACGATAAAGAGGCGGGCGATGGGAAAGATGCGGGCGGTACAAGTGGCGCAGGGTGGCGGTGCGCTTGCTCAATTTGAGGCAAAATTCCGCGATTGCGCGCGCAACGCACTGCGGCCGCTGTCCAATGAGAGCGTGGATGCGGTGCTGTCGCGAGTGCAGCAGCTGGACAGGGTGGCGGACGTGCGGGACCTACTGGCACCGTTTGAGGACTAATGGGCGGGGATCCATACCGACAACGCTGATCAGCAAGATCGGACTAGGCCGTGTACTCATGATTGACCAATGTTCGCTAAGCCCCGCTGATAACGGGCAGCAAAGAACCTGCTATAGCGCCATTTGGCGAACTACCCAGGAGAATGCATATGTCGAGAGGGTCCAAGGTATTCAGGCCAACAGATTTACCAGAGAGTAATTCATCCGGCTATCCGGCGCCATTTCGTGACGCCCAGCGCAGACGTTGGAACAGGCGTCTCGGCGATCACGGTGGGCTCAAGAACTACGGCGTCAACTTCGTACGTGTCGAGCCGGGCGGCCAATCTTCGGCTCGGCACTCCCACACGAAACAGGATGAGTTCGTTTACATCATCGAGGGTGAATTCGTCCTCGTCACCGATGCGGGACGCGAGACGGTCGGGCCAGGCACGTGCATCGCATTCCCGGCAGGCACTGGCGATGGTCATCACTTCCTGAATGCGACCGACAATGATGCAGCCTTTCTGGTCGTGGGAGACCGCACGCCAGGCGACGAAGTCACTTATCCGGACATCGACTTGGAGTTGAAGGCCGGTCCCGATGGAGTAAAGAAGTTTCGTCATAAGGACGGTTCGCCGTACCCGAAAATTCACCGCACCTAACCACTCGGCGCGCCACTGACCATGCCGGGGGCGACCAAAGTGCGCTGCGGCAGAACTGGTTGAGAAGCTGCCAAGCCCTAGTACGGCGCGCTCACTTCACAGTTTATCCAGGGAGGTCTAGGTCACAGACTCATTATGGCGTAGCCAGAGATGAGCGGCAGCCAACTTGAGCATGGCGAAGTTTGCGGCGTGCTTTTCGTAGCGCGTGGCGAGTCGTCGGAAGTGCTTGATCCTGTTGAAGAAGCGCTCGATGCGATTGCGCGCACGATTGAGCACCGGACTGAAGCAGGGCTTCCAGCGGCGGTGGGCCACCGGCGGAATATTGGGCGCAGCGCCGGCGGCTTCGATCTGTGACAGCACGGGTTCGTGGACTGTCGAGGTTCGCCAACAGCACGATGACGCTGCCCAGCAAACCAATCTCGGTAAGCGTTCCCAGTTGCCCTTTCACCTCAGCTGTTCGCCAAGACGCCACCATTAAAATAGACGAAATCAGCGGCCAAAGCAGGCAGTCAAGCGGTACCCCACGGCAATGTCCTGCTCTCGGTAAAGGCGCGTTCTTTGACGAGGGCATGGAAGCGGCCACCAAATCCGCCTGTGGCAGGGGAGCCTGCTGTTGCCCTCAGCCGTGCATGACGAGGCCGCCGTCGACGCTGAGAGCTTGACCGGTGATGTACTCCGAGCGAGGCGACACGAGGAATCCGATCACGTTCGCAACGTCTTCCGGACGCTCCATACGCCCCAAGGGGATCTGGCGAACGCGCCGACGGGTGAACTCTTCGGGCGATTGGCTGAGCAATGCCGCCTGCTCCCGGACAACAGAAGTCCACATGTCTGTCTCCACGAAACCGGGGCACACACAGTTTGCCCGGATCCCGTCGGCAGCATGAGCCACCGCGAGGCTCTTCGTCATGCTGATCACCGCTGCCTTGCTGGCGTTATAGGGAAGGTTAGCCCGGCTTCCGATCTTGCCGGCCATTGATGCCAGGCTCACGATAACGCCGCTTTTCTGCGCGATCATCGTTGGCAGCACGGCCTGACTGGCGAAGAAGACGGCCTTGGCATTGATGTTCATAACCGCGTCCCAGTGTTCCTCGGTGATGTCAAGCGTCTCCGCCGCGCGATAGATGCCGGCGTTGTTCACGAGGATGTTGATCCGCCCGTATTCGGCGCGCGTTTGCTCGACCATGGCACCGAGATCGTTGCGGGACGTGACGTCGGTCGGCACCACCAGCGCGCGACGACCGAGACCACGCACTTCTGCCGCGGTGCGCTCTGCATTCGCCCGATCTAGCTCGGCGATGACGATGTCCGCGGCCATTCGCCCCAACTCAAGAGCGGTGGCGCGGCCGATGCCACGGCCGGCTCCAGTGATTATCGCAACTTGCCCTTCCAGCTCCATTCGACACGCCCTCTAACGCAGCAGGCTCCTCGGTCCAGTCCGATAACCTCTATTTCAGCAGGTCGCTTATCGACCGCTATGGCGGCCGGACTGGTCCAAAACGCAGTTGTTTCATCGCCGGCTTTCATATCAGCATCCCGAAATTTTCTGGGGAGGAGCCGAAAGTTGGATTTCCTTTCCGTCCGCCGTTGAATCGATCTCTAACAGCGGCCCCGGGTAGAGTCGAGGTCCTTGGCCGGCCGGAGAAGCCCAAACAAGGATCGTCTCCTTATGATAAAATTATGACCTGGAGCACCGCAGCGACGCAGGGGGAGGAGAGCTCGCGATGACCGCAGATGGGATCGGGGTACCGCTTCGCCGTCGGGAAGATCGGCGCTTCCTTACCGGTCGCGGACGCTATGTCCATGACATCGTGCAACCGCACCAGCTTCATGCCGTATTTGTGCGCTCGCCCCATGCCCATGCGGAGATCGTGGCAATCGGAAAGGCCGAGGCGCTGGCGGCCACCGGCGTCGCGGCGATCTTCGCCGCCGAGGACGTCACCGCCGACAAGCTCAACGGCGTGCCGTGCGCCTGGGGCATCGTTGGAAGGGACGGCAAGCCAATGAACGAGCCACCTCACCCGTTGCTGGCGCGGGGCAAGGTGCGCCATGTCGGCGACCCCGTGGCGATGGTCGTCGCCGACAGCGTCGATGCCGCCCGTAGCGCCGCCGAACGCATTGCGATCGACTACCGCGTCTTGCCGGCAGTGACAGGGGTCGTCGCGGCCACGGCGCTCGGTGCACCGCGGCTCTACGACGACGCGCCCGGCAATCTCTGTTGCGATTGGGGGATCGGCGATGCAGCGGCAACCGACGCCGCGTTCGCCAAGGCCCATCACATCGCCAAGATCGATCTCGTCAATAACCGGCTGGTGCCAAACGCAATGGAATCGCGGGCGGCCCTGGCCGAATTCGAACCCGCGACCGGCGACTACACGCTCTATACCTCGACCCAGCTTCCCCATGTCGCGCGCGTGCTGATCGGGGTGTTGGTCCTCGGCATTCCCGAGCGCAAGCTGCGGGTGGTGGCACCCGATGTCGGCGGCGGCTTTGGTAGCAAGCAAGTTGTTTACGCCGAGGAAGCGCTCGTGACCTGGGCGGCACGCAAGCTGGAGCGGCCGGTGAAATGGGTCGCCGATCGCAGCGAAGCGTTCCTTTCCGACGCGCAGGGCCGCGACCATGTCACCCATGCCGAGCTGGCGCTCGACAAGGACGGCAAGTTCCTCGGGCTGCGCGTGTCGACGCTGGCCAATATCGGTGGCTACGTCTCGACTTTCGGTCCCAATATTCCGACCAACCTTTATGGCCCGCTGCTCGCCGGCGTCTATACCACCCCGGCGATCTATTGCGAGGTAAAGGTCGTCTTCACGAACACCGTGCCGACCGACGCCTATCGCGGCGCCGGCCGCCCGGAAGCGACCTTTGTATTGGAGCGGCTGATCGATGTCGCGGCGCGCGATCTTGGTATCGATCGGGTCGAAATTCGGCGCCGCAATTTTATCCCGGGCGAAGCCTTTCCCTATCAAACCCCGGTGATGCTGCAATACGATTCGGGCGATCACGATGCCACCTTGGCGAAGGCGCTCGAAGTCTCGCGCTGGTCGAGTTTTCCTGCTCGGCGCGAGGAAGCGGCAGCGCGCGGCAAGGTGCGCGGCATCGGTCTTGTCACCTATATCGAGGCTTGCGGTCTGGCACCCTCGCGCGTCGCGCGCCAGCTCGGCGCACGCGGCGGCCTGTTCGAAAGTGCGAATGTCCGCGTCAATCCCTCGGGCGACATCACCGTCTTCACGGGCTCGCATAACCACGGCCAAGGCCATGAGACGGTGTTCGCCCAGCTCGCCGGCGACATGCTCGGCGTGTCGAGCAGTCTCGTCGAGATCGTCCATGGCGACACCGCGCGCAGCCCTTTCGGCCTCGGCACCTATGGCTCGCGTTCGGCCGCAGTCGGCGGCTCCGCGATCGCCAAGGCGGTCGGCAAAATCATCGACAAAGGCAGAAAGATCGCCGGCTACCTGCTCGAAGCCAGCGAGCAGGATATCGAATTCACTTCGGGCAAGTTCACGGTCAGCGGCACCGACCGCAGCATGACATTCGGTGAGATCGCCGGAGCCGCGTACTTTCCGCCCGATGGTTTTCCGCTCGACATCTTGGAGCCCGGCCTCGAAGAGACCGCCTTCTTCGATCCGGTGAATTTCACCTTCCCCGGAGGCTGTCATGTGGCCGAGGTCGAGATCGATCCCGATACCGGTGAACTCACTCTCGTCGCCTACACCGCGGTCGACGATGTCGGCGTGGTGCTGAACCCGCTGATCGTCGAGGGTCAGATCCACGGCGGCGTCGTGCAGGGCGCCGGCCAAGTGCTGGGCGAGAACTGCGTTTACGATCCGGCCAGCGGACAGCTCCTGACCGGCTCGTTCACTGATTACCGCATGCCGCGCGCGGATGACTTCCCGCCGATCACGGTGGTTACGCACAGCACCCGCTGCCGCCACAATCCACTTGGCGTCAAGGGTTGTGGCGAGGTCGGCACCATCGCCTCTCCCGCCACGATAATGAACGCGGTGGTCGACGCGCTGTCGCCCTATGGCGTCGTGCATTTCGACATGCCGGCGACCCCGCAACGGATCTGGGACGCCATTCAGGAGGCGCGGCAATTGGGCGCGACCGGGAGTCAGGTTGTCTGCTAGCGCCAGCCGGCGGAGACTGCGATGCAAGAATCGGGGCACGGCATGATCGTGTACCGCTCAATGGATCGGCAGACGCTCGACGCCGCTTACAACAACTCGGCAGCGGTGGCTGACAGCGACCAGTACCTTGCCGATTGGCTGCGCCGCAGCGAGGCCCTTCGCGTCCGCATGCCGGATCACCTCAATCTGGTCTATGGCGATGCGCCGCGCGCACGACTCGATTTCTTCACCGCGACCCGTAGCGATGCCCCGACGCTGTTGTTCTTCCACGGTGGCTATTGGCAGCGCAATGCCAAGGAGGGCTTCAGCTTCGTCGCCGAAGGACCACTTGCCCAGGGCTTCAATGTCGCGGTCGCAGGTTATACCTTGGCGCCCGAGGCAACGATGGACGGCATTGTCCGCGAGGCGCGCATATCGTTGCATTGGCTGCACCAGCGTCTGTCTACACTGGGGGGCGATCCGGCGCGGCTCTATGTCGGCGGTTGGTCGGCGGGCGGCCATCTTACCGCGATGCTGATGGACGAACCGCTGGTCGCGGGTGGTCTCGCGATCAGCGGCCTCTTCGATCTGGAGCCGATCCGCCTTTGCTATCTCAACGACAAGCTTGGCCTCGACGCGGAACAGGCGCGGCGCAACAGCCCGCTGCTGAATTTGCCGGCGAGTGCTGCCAAGCTGATCATCGCCTACGGTGCGGCCGAGCTGCCGGAGTTGCAACGCCAATCGCGCGAATTTGGGGCGGCCTGGACCGCGCATGGCCTTCCGGGAGAGATGATCGAAGTGGCCGACTGCCATCATTATGCCGTTCTCGAACAGCTCGCACAGTCAGACGGCCTACTCGCGCGGGCGCTGACGGTCGCTGTCGGAGTCGATCCGGGCTGACCAACCCGGCTTCCAAGCGCCGATCGGTCCCGTGCCCGGCTCCCGCCAAGCTCCACAACGGCGGCTAGTTTCGTTGCACCGAGAAATCTGGGCAATCCCTGCTGCAGGCTGCTCAGTTTCGGCTGCAACAAGCTGCTTATTCGCCGCCACTGTCGTCGCGTCTTCAACATTGTTCCCATCCACGACTTCCGTCTGGTCCTACTCGGGGAACCTGACGCCGGAAATCCGGGCGCATTCAGCCAGCAGCTCATCTTGAACCTTGATATCCCGAGCGATCGGATTGGGGTCGCGAAGCTGCTGATGGTAAAAATATCTCCCGGTCGATCGCGGCAGCGCGTCTTGGCTCGTGGCGAGCCACGCCTGGGTGACACAGCCTTGCTGAAGATCGTCCGGCGCCGAACGGCCGCCCATCTTCGTCGGCACCCATCCTGGCTCCAGTGCGTTGGATTTGACGTCTTTCCAGCGGTGTGCGACGGCAAATGCGAGTAAAACATCGCACAGCTTGCTCTCGGCGTAAGCCGAAAAGCCGCTCCAAGTTCGTCTGGTCCACAGCAGATCGTCCATACGCGGTCGCACGCGTTGGTGCGTGCCGGAGCTGACATAGACCAGTCGATCGGGTCTTTCGACCAATGCCGTCAGAATGTAGGGCGCGAGCACATTAACAGCGAATATATTGGGAACTCCGGGCTCTGTCTCCACCCGTCGCGTCTCGCGATAGCCGATGCCTGCATTGTGGATTATGGCGTCAAAGCGATCGAGCTTATTGACCTGGTCGGCAACGGTCCTCGCCGCAGCGATCGTAGTCAGGTCCCCTGTCACGGCTCCCTGGGCGCCGGCCGCCGCCGCGAGCGCGTCGCGACTTCGACTCTCATTGCGCCCGTGCAGGACGACCTCATGGCCCTGCTCGATCAGGAGCCTGGCTGCCAAGAGACCCAGGCCGTCCGATGACCCCGTTACGAATACGCGCGCCATCACCGTTCCTCCTCAGGTTCGCCGCGGCCCGGATCCACTCATAGCGTAGCATAAGTCGATATTTGAGCTCGGAGGCCGATTCCAGATCGATTCGATAGAGCCTCGTGGAGAACCGCCATTCGAAAACTCGGTCTCTCCACCAGCTGAGTCGGTGTCGGCCTTGATTTCTTGTAGACCAGTGCTCGATGCTCCGCCTGGTGCTTGACTCGTTGCAGTTGAAGAGTTTTCTACCAAGTTGGTCGTCTGCCGTTGTCGGCGAGCGGAGTAGAAGGCAACAAGGCAACAAAATTCGGTTTAACGCCCTCGGGTAAGAGTGGTCCCGGAACGCTGCAGTCGCTTCCGGTGCCCCAGGTATCTCCGGAACGGCCGGGGTCATGAAGCCGTCCATGCCGACGAACGGTCTGGAGTCTGGGATTATTGAAGGTCGTGCCGGCGATCAATGCCTGATAAATCCGGGCGGCCCGTAACAATGGTCCAGGATGGCATAAGGCTCCGGCTGAACCGTCGGTCGGGTGCAGTTAGAAACGGCTAGTATGGGCCGGCAAAGACGCCGCGCAGCCAATCGCAGGCTTCGTTCATCGCCATCCCGGCTCTGTCGACGACGCCGACCCAGAACATGAAGCCATGATTGACGCCGTCATAACGAGTCAGTGCGGTGGGTACGCCGGCGGTCTTCAGGTTCTCGGCATAGAATTCGCCTTCGTCGCGTAGCGGGTCGTATTCGGCAGTGATCACGAGGGCGGGGGGTAATCCAGACAGGTCCCGGGCACGCAGCGGGCGGGCGTGTGGATGTGCACTCTCCGACTCGTCGTTCAAATAATGCGCCCAGAACCACTTCATCGTGTCGCGGGTCAGTCCATAGCCCTCGGCGTTGTCCGTGTATGACGGAGTGCCAGGCGTATGGTAGTCGGTTACCGGATAGAGCAGCAGCTGACCGCATAGTGGGGGACCGCCCTCATCGCGTACTCTGAGCGCGGTGACCGCTGCCATATTGGCGCCGGCGCTGTCGCCGACGACGGCAAGGCGCACCGGGTCGGCGCCCAGTTCGGCGGCATGTGCCGCGGCCCAGCGCGTCGCATGCAGACAATCGTCGATGCCGGCCGGGAATTTGTGCTCGGGCGCAAGGCGATAATCGACCGAGGCGACGACGCAGCCCGCACCGGCGCACAGATTGCGGCACATCCCGTCGTGGGTATCCACGCTGCACAGCACAAAACCGCTGCCGTGAAAGAACACCGACAGTGGGAATGGCCGCGTACCAAGCGGCGTATAGATTCGGATGCGCAACGGCCCGCCCGGCCCCTCGATGGCCCGGTCGCGGACACTGGCGATATCCGCGGGCGGTGCCATCAAGGCGATGCGCGCTTCATATTGCGCGCGCGCCGCATCGACCGGCAAGGTGTGCGTGGCGGGCACGCCGGTACCCTTGTCGAGCAGCACCTGGATCTGCGGATCGACCGGCACTATCGGTGCTGCCGCAGGCTAGAATTACTGCGCCGCGGTCGCCAGCGGGGCCGCGCGGGCCGGTAGAAAGCGGTCGAGCACTCGCCCGGGGCCCTGGTCGAGCCGCGCATACTCTTTGCCGTCGAACACCCGGACTCCGTTGACAAACACGCCGTGCACGCCGATCGGGTCGCGCAGGGTACGCGCACCGCCGCCGGGCAGGTCGCTGACCCGCCGCGGCGCCGAGATGCCGACCGTGGTGGGATCGAACAGCAACAGATCGGCGCAGGCGCCAACCGCGATGCGGCCGCGATCCGGGATGCCGTACAGCCCGGCCTGATGGCTGGTCAGTCGGCGCACTCCCTCCGCGATGTCGAACGCGCCGCGCTCGCGCACCCAGTGACCGAGGAAATAAAGACCAAAGCCCGCGTCGCACAGATAGACCAGATGCGCGCCGGCGTCTGACAGCGCGATGACCCCGGCCTTGTGTTTGACTAGTGGTTCCACCCCATCGTCCACGGCGTTGAAGAACCGGCCGATCAAGCCGGTATCGAGGTTCTCCTCAAGCCCGAGATCGAGCAGCACGTCGAGCGGATCCCGCCCGGTCACGCGCGCGATGTCGGCTATCGAGCGGTTGGCGAGGCCGGCATTCTCGGGTTTCACCGGTGCCGCCACAATGACACGGTCCCAGTTGCCCTGGAATACGGTGCCCGGTCTGGGGTTGCGCAGGTCGGCGCGGAATGCGTTTCGGAAGCCCTGATCGCGGAACATCGTCTTGAGTTGCTTGCGGTCATAGGCTTTGATCGGGTCGAAGGTGGGGTGGCTGTAGAACGGGTAAGCGCTCGCCAGCGTGAAGTCGAACGACAGCGGCTGGCAGGTGATCTGGATATAAAGCTCGTTGCCGCGCTTCTGTGCTGCCGCGCAAGCGTCGAACACACCGAGCGCGCGCTCCGGATACTGCTCATTGTAGAGCGCGATGGCGGTGGTCATGAAGATGCGGCGCCCGTGCCGAGCCGCGATCTCCTCCATCGAGTCGGGCGTGATCGGACCGGAGGAGATCTCGACCACGCCGCGCCCTGGACCGCCCATCGCCCCGACCAGCACGTCGAATTCCGATAGCTCGCTGATCGTCGACGGCATCGGCACGCCGCCCCAGCCGGAGTGGTTCAGCGAGTACGAACCACCGAGGCCGATCGCGCCCTGGTCCATCGCTTCGGCGACGAGCCGCTTCATCCCGGTCATCTCGGCGGCGGTCGGCTGTTTGCGCACCGAAGCGTCGTTGCCCATCACGCTGGTGCGCACGGCCGAATGCCCGACCAGCACGCCGAGGTTCATGTACGCGCCACGCCCACGCAGCATCGTCATGTAGTCGGCAAAGGACTGAAACCGCCAGTCGATGCCGGCGCGCAGCGCGTCGAGGTCCATGCCCTCGACGACCGCCAGGTTGCGCATGATCAGGTCACGCAGATCGGGCGGCGACGGCACGATGCCGAAGCCGCAATTGCCCATTATCGCGGTCGTGACCCCGAGCGAGGGTGAGGGCGACAGGGTCGGGTCCCAGGTGACCTGTGCATCGTAATGCGTGTGCAGGTCGATGATGCCAGGCATCAGCACGAGCCCGCCAGCATCGACGATCTCGAACGCGTCTTTGCCGACCTCGCCGATCGCCGCGATGCGGCCATCCTTGACCGCAACGTCGGCGCGGATCGGGTCGTGCCCAAGCCCGTCGACCACGGTGGCACCGCAGATCACGAGGTCATGCATCGGCTTCTCCCGCTGCTTCGTCCTCTATAGAAGACGTATGATTTGTATTGCTCCGGCTGGACTTGGGGACTATCATGTCGCCCTGCATGCGTCAATCGGCTTGATCAGACCGAAGATGGATCAACCGCAGTCAGCGGACCTAACACTCGGCTCCCTCCAGGCGAAGGGAACCGAAACCGAGCCCACCGGCCAACAAGGACTCACCGCCGGCGAATTCGTCTGGCGCAACCCGGGTAAGCCGGTAGGCGCGGTCGTCGCGGCGGCAAAAGTGCTGCGCATCTTGCACGGTTCCGAGCGGCCGCTGAATGCCAGCGAGGTCGCTCGCGCCACCGGCCTCCATCGCGGCACTGCGTACAACATTCTGCGGACGCTACAAGCCGAGGGATTTGTCGGATACGACGAGGCGACCCGCAGCTATTCTCTCAGCCTCCACATTCTCGAACTCGCCTATGGCGTGTTGCGCCGCAGCGGGCTGATGGATCTGGCGCGGCCGCTGATGCATGAGATCTCCGATGCGCACGGCGTATCGGTCTATGTCTCCAAGGTGCTGGGCCCGTCGTCTCTACTGCTGTTGGACTGGGTCGGCGTCGCCTTCCGCACCGACCTGTACGTTACCGTAGGGCGCCCGTCCCCTGTCCCGGCGGGCGCATCGGGCGTCATCATGGCCGCTTTCGGAGGCGGCAGCGAGCCCGAGCTCGAAGCACTGTTCTCAAAAGTCGCGTGGTATCAGAAGCCGTCTTTTGCCGAGTTCCTGGCCCGCGTCAAAGAGGCGAAGAAAAGCGGCTTCGCAGTCGATCGCGGGGCGATGTTTCAGGGAATTACACTGGTCTCGGTGCCGGTTCTGTCGCCGTCATGGGAGCTGTTGCTGATCCTGACCGCGGCGGGACATTCGCATGATCTGGATGCCAAAGCGCTGGACACGCTCAGCCGTGCGATGCAGTCGGCAGCAGCGCGGCTTTCGGAGAGCGCGCGATTGCTGCGGCTTGCGTGATTCGATCGATTACTCGAATGAGGGATGACAGCATGGATGGATTACCAGCGGCTCCCGAGAGAACTTCCACTGAGGAGGGCTTGGATTTCGACGCAATCGTCATCGGCGCCGGCGTTTCCGGCCTCTACCAGCTCTACAAGCTGCGCGAGCTCGGTCTCAAGGTGCGAGTGTTCGAGACCGGCAGCGCCGTGGGCGGCACCTGGTACTGGAACCGCTATCCCGGGGCCCGCTTCGATTCCGAGAGCTGGACCTACGGCTACTCATTCTCGCAGCAGCTTCTGGAGGATTGGGACTGGGAGGAGCACTTCGCCGGTCAACCCGAGACTGAGCGATATCTGAATTACGTGGCCGATAAGTTCGACCTGCGTCGCGACATTGACTTCAACAGCCGCATCACCGCTGCCCATTATCAGGAGGGCAGGCACAGCTGGGACGTCCTTTTGGAGGACGGCCGGCGCTACAGCACTCGTCTACTGATTACCGCGGTCGGTGTGCTCTCGGCGGCGCCGATGCCGACCATCGCCGGTGTGGAGACGTACGAAGGCCAATCCTGCCATACCCATTACTGGCCGAAGGAACGGGTTGGCTTCGAAGGCAAACGCGTCGCGGTGATCGGCACTGGGGCGACCGGCATACAGGCCATCACGGAAATAGCCAAGACCGCAGGTCATCTCACCGTGTTCCAGCGCACGCCTCAATGGGCCGCGCCATTGCATAACGGCCGGATCAGCAAGGACGAGATGCGCCGGATCCGGGCCAATTATCCCGAGATCTTCGCACGCTGCCAGGAGACCTATGGCTGCTTTATCCACTCGACCGACCCGCGTTCTGCATTGGAGGTCACCCCGGAGGAGCGCGAGACTTTCTGGGAGAAGCTCTACAGCGAGCCCGGTTTCGGTATCTGGATGGGCAATTTCCGCGACATCCTGGTCGACCGCGCCGCCAACGCACTGATTTCCGATTTCGTCGCGCGCAAGATCCGCCAGCGGGTCACGGATCCAGTCGTCGCCGAGAAGCTGATCCCGAAGAACCACGGGTTCGGCACGCGCCGGGTGCCGCTTGAGAGCGGCTACTACGAGGTCTACAATCAGCCGAACGTCAAACTCGTCGACATCAACGAAACGCCGATCGAGCGCATCACCCCGATCGGCATCAAGACCAACGATGCCGAGTACGAATTCGACATCATCATCTACGCCACCGGGTTCGACGCGATCACTGGCGCCTTCGACCGCATCGACATCCGCGGGGTCGACGGGGCGTCGCTAAAGGAGAAGTGGAAGGACGGGCCGCAGACCTTTCTCGGCATCCTGGTGGACGGCTTCCCCAACTTGTTGATGGTGATGGGGCCGCACGCCGGGCTCGGCAACTTTCCGCGCGCCGTCGAATACACCGCCGATTGGGTGACTGGGCTGATCCGGTTTGCTCGCGACCGCGGCCTGACTCTCATCGACGCCACCGCGACAGGTGCCGTTGCCTGGACCGCCCACGTCATTGCGGCGAGCGAGGGCTTGCTGTTCACCGAGGTCGACTCGTGGATGACCGGTATCAACCGCAATGTCGAGGGGAAGCAGGTCCGCCGGATCATGCGCTACAGCGGCGGCCACCCCAAGTTCCGCGAGCGCTGCGATAGGGTCGCAGCAGAGGGATATCGCGAACTGGTGCTGGCTTAGCTGGCACAGCGAAGGAGCGTTCGATGGATGTCGGCCTGATGATGGTGTTTCCCGGCTGTGGCTGGTGGTAGGAGCTCCGACATGTCGGCATACATCTCAGAACCGGCGAAGTTTGACGCGATCATCATCGGCGCCGGGGTCGGCGGTCTCTATGCGATCCATCGCCTGCGTGAACTCGGCCTCAAAGTGCGTGCGTTTGAGGCGGGTGGCGGGGTTGGCGGCACCTGGTATTGGAACCGCTACCCGGGGTGTCGCTGCGATGTCGAAAGCATGGAGTACTCGTATTCCTTCTCGGACGAACTGCAGCAGCAATGGCATTGGCCCGAGCGCTATGGCACGCAACCTGAGATCCTGCGCTACATCAACCACGTGGCTGACCGGTTCGACCTCAGGCGCGACATCGAGTTCGACACCCGGGTCAAACAAGCAGCCTTCGACAGCCGGACAAACACATGGACCGTAAAGACTGACAAAGGCGGCGCCGCGACCGCGCGGTTCTGTATTATGGCGACAGGCAATCTTTCGACACCCCGGACGCCGAGCTACCCTGGTTTGGAGAGTTTCAAGGGGAAGTGGTATCACACCGGTTTGTGGCCTCATGAAGGGGTCAACTTCATCGGATTGCGAGTAGGCGTCATCGGGACCGGCTCGTCTGGCGTCCAGTCGATACCCATCATCGCAAGGCAGGCGAAGCATCTTTACGTGTTCCAGCGAACAGCCAATTTCAGCTTACCGGCACGCAATGCGCCAATGGATCCGGCGAAGGAAAGCTCGCACAAGGCTCACTACCCCGAGCGCCGTCGCGCCGCATTCGATACGCCATTCGGAATCGCCGGCTACCCGCCGCCGGTGAGGTCCGCGCTCGATGCAACCGACGAGGAACGGCTACGCGCCTACGAGGCGAAATGGGCAGAGGGCGGCAGCATCAGCTTCCTCTATTCATTTACGGATCTGTTGATCAACAAGCAGTCCAACGAAACGGCATCAGAGTTCGTGCGCCGGAAGATCCGCGCCACCGTCAAGGATCCCAAGACGGCCGAGCTGCTGTGTCCCAATGATCATCCAATCGGTACCAAGCGGCTCATTCTCGATACCGACTACTATGAGACCTACAATCAGGACAACGTCACATTGGTAGATATCCGGAGCAAGCCGATCGAAGAAATCACTTCTACTGGGTTGCGTACCGCCGATGCCGACTACGCGCTAGATGCGATCGTCTTTGCAACCGGCTTCGATGCCATGACAGGGGCAATGAAAGAGATCGACGTCCACACGGATGCGGGAATGGCGATCCGAGAGAAGTGGAAATATGGCCCGCGTACCTATCTCGGGATCATGATCGCCGGGTTCCCGAATCTATTCATGATCACTGGCCCGCAGAGCCCGGGTGTCAAAAGTCAGATGATATTGGCTTGCGAGCAGCACGTCGATTGGATCGCGGATTGCGTTCAGTATTTGCGCGATCACGGGTTCTCATGCATCGAGGCGGAGACGGATGCCGAGGACACCTGGGTGCAGCATAACAACGAGGTCGCAGATCGCACGCTCTATCCATTGGCGAACTCATGGTACGTCGGCGCAAACATTCCGGGGAAACCCCGTGTGTTCATGCCGTATGTCGGCGGCGTCACCGCGTACAAGAAGAAATGCGACGAGATCGCGGCCAGGGGCTACGAAGGCTTTCGTTTTGGTGCTGGCATTGAACAGCAGCGGTTTGCGGCAGATTAATGATGCCGATGACATTCGGGTCGCGGCCGTTTGTCGAGGGAAACTGGCCACCGCGCCCAATTGCGCCCGGACCGGTCGTCTGCTGAGATTTCCGCGGCTCCAGATGGTAACGGCGCAGATGGCGGGGTTCGGCGTATCCGGCCTTTGGGAATAGTTCACGACAGCCATTCCCCTGTCCGCGTCGGCACCGCCGGTTAACCTCCAACAACGGAAGTGCTTACAAACAGGCCGACACAGCCGATCAGTGCCAATAAGAGAAATCTGCCGAACCTCCTCCTAACCGCTCCAGTCGACCCATCTCGGTGGTTGCTGGGATTCGGTCGTTGCCTGGCACTGGCGCATACGTTTCAACGGGGAGGCCGCATTAGATTGGCACGGCAGGCTCCCACCCAATACAGGAGGGGAGCGAGGAAGAGGCATTCGCTGGGGCAGAAATTGGCGGTCTTGATTGCCCGTTGGCATAGTGCCTGATTAGAGGGCGTAGAGGCTGAGGGCGGGCGAGAGGACATGCAAACCTACGATTACATTGTTGTCGGCGCCGGTTCAGCGGGTGCGGCCGTCGCGAACCGGCTGTCGGCAGACCCGCGCAACAAGGTGCTGCTGCTTGAGGCCGGTCGGGCCAGCCACCCTTGGTCGTTTATACCGATCGGAATGGCCCGGCTGATCACCAATCCCGCAGCCAACTGGCTCTATTCGTCCGAGCCCGAGGCGAGCACCAACGGCCGCCGGCTCCCGGTGCCTCGCGGCAAACTGCTCGGCGGCTCCAGCTCGATCAACGGAATGGTGTTTGTCCGCGGCCAGGCACAGGACTTCGATACCTGGGCGTAGTTTGGTAACCGGGGTTGGAGCTACACAGAGGTCCTGCCTTTCTTCAAGCGCATGGAAAGCTATGCCGGCGAGGGAGACGATGCCTTTCGCGGCCGCGAGGGCCCATTGCGCGTCACCAACCCGGAACCGCGCGATCCGCTTTTCGCGACGATCATCAAGGCGGCAGCGCAAGTCGGCATCCGACACAACCCGGATTACAACGGCGCCAGCCAGGAAGGCATCGCGATGAGTCAGGCCACGATTGCCGGCGGCCGCCGCATGAGCACGGCGCGCTGCTATCTCGATCCGGTTCGCAACCGCCGGAACCTGCATATTGAGATCGAGGCTTTAACCGAGGGGCTGGTGCTCGAAGGGAAGCGCTGCACCGGCGTCCGCTATTCCGTCGCCGGCGAGATGCGCGAGGCTCGGGCGGGGCGCGCGAGCGTGGTCAGCGCCGGCGCGTTCAACTCGCCGCAATTGCTGGAGTTATCCGGCATCGGCCAGCCCGGACGCCTGCGCAACCTCGGCATCGAGGTGCGCCTCGAGCTGCCCGGCGTCGGCGAGAACCTGCGCGACCATTACGTTCCGCGCACCCGCTGGCGGGTCGGCAAAAGGGGCATCACCTTCAACGATCGCGGGCGCGGCCTCGGCCTGGCGCAGCAGGTGCTGCGCTACGCGCTGTTCCGGCGGGGTATGCTGGCGATGACGGGCGCCCCGATCCGAGCCTTCGTGTGCTCGCGCGAGGGATTGGAGGCACCGGACCTGATGCTGGGCTGGATCCCGATGCTAACGGAACCCAGCCCGCGAGGCCCGAGGATATCGCGGCAGTCGGGTCTGACCCTTTATGCTCACGCGATGCGCCCAGAGAGCAAGGGACACGTTCACATCACCGCGGCCGATGCGCGCCGACCGCCGGCGATCAACTTCAATTTTCTGTCGTCGCCGCCCGACGCGGAGCTGACGGTGCGCGCGGTCCGCATCGCCTGCGCGATCATGACCGCTCCCGCCATGACCCCCTTTCAGATGAGCGAACTCGCGCCGGGCGCCGATCGGACCACCGATGACGAAATCCTCGACTGGGTGAAGAAGGCCGCAGAAACCACCTACCACCCGGTGGGCACCTGCAAGATGGGGTCGGACCCGATGGCGGTCGTCGATGCCCAGCTTCGCCTCCATGGCCTTGCAGGTCTGCGGGTCGCCGACGCCTCGATCATGCCGACGCTGACGTCGGGCAATACCAATGCGCCGTCGATCATGATCGGTGAAAAGGCGGCAGACATGGTGCTGAATACCGCAGCCTGACCACCCTCGGACGCGAACGGCCGGTTTCAGCGCAATTGAGCCGCAGCTTGCCGGTGTTCGGAATGCGTACTGATGCCCGGTGGAAAGCAGTCCCTCCTAATCCGCCATCACGCTGACGGCTCCGCGCCGAAACCCGCCAACGCGAATTGACGTCGATCGCTTTGAGTGAGGCGCCACTGGTCATGCGGACGCCATCCCCTTCAGCACGATGTCGCGCAGCGGCCCTTTCTGCACCTTGCCCGTGGGAGTGCGCGGCAGCGCGTCGAGCAGGTGCAGAAATTCCGGCAGCTTGTAAGTCGCGATTTTATCCGTGAGGAACGCGACCAGTTCGTCGAGAGTTAGGCTCTGGCCAGACTGCGGCACGATGCAGGCGCAGACGCGCTCGCCAAGCCTCGGATCGGGCACGCCGACCGCCGCCGCCTCCAGTACTTTCGGGTGCTGATAGAGCACCTCCTCGATCTCGCGCGGGTAAATGTTGGCGCCACCGCGGATGATCAGCTCCTTCTTGCGGTCGACGATCTTCAGATAGCCGTTCTCGTCGAGAATTCCGATGTCGCCCGTGGCGAACCAACCGTCCGGGCTGAAGCTGCGCGTATTGGCTTCTGGATTGTTATAATAGCCGATCGTCACCGACGGCCCGTAGGTCAAGATCTCGCCCGGCGCGCCGGGAGGGCAGTCCTTGCCGCTGTCGTCGACAACGCGAATGCCCATCTGCGGCAAGGGCCGGCCAACCAGGCCACATACCACCTCCGGGTCCTCATCCGGCATCGTGTGCGACTGGAACCCGCATTCGAGCATGCCGTAGAGCTCGAGCAGGTGGCTCGGCAGCCGCGTCCGCACCTCACGGATCACCTCGATCGGGCAGGACGCGCCGCCTGTCGTCATCATCTGCAATGACGACAGATCGTAGCGGTCGAGATCAGGCACGTTCAGCATCGACACGAGATGCGCCGGCGCGCAGCAGAAATGCGTCACGCGTTCACGCTCGATCAGCGCCAGCGCCAGCGCCGCGTCGAACACCTGCTGCAATACCAGCGTGCAGCCGGCGAAGATCGCCTGCAATACATTGAGCAGCCCCCAGTTAAGACCGACGGGCAGAAACGCGAGCAATACGCTGTCCGGGCCGATGCGGTGTCCCTCGTTGACGAAGCGGGCAGCGCAATTGGTCGTGTTGTGCAGGTGCAATACCGCCTTCGGATCGCCGGTCGTGCCCGAGGTGAAGGCGGTGCGCGCTAGGTCGTTGCCTTTCGGCCAACTTCGGCGAAGCAATTCCCGGTCGAGCGGTGGTCCTTCCGGCGCGTCGAGAAACCGGCGCAAGTCGAAGTATTCGGCCGGCACGTCGTCGCCGACAACGAGCACATCCCGCAGATGCGGGAGGTTCGGCCGCAGCCGCCCCAGCATGTCGAGGTAATCGAAGCGCCGGAACTGCCGCGGCAGGATCAAGGCCGAAGCCTCGGTGAAGCGCAGGATAAACTCGACCTCGCGAGCCCGGAAATCGGCGTGAAACTGGCAGAATGGGATACCGGCCAGCATCGTCGCGTTGATCGCGACCGGGAACT
>Ga0310913_10000499_pt1 | contig 18199 bp, 18 predicted proteins | sample GREbulkMGOX082_FD_203447 | JGI IMG/M metagenome (GOLD analysis project Ga0310913, IMG submission 203447) | Lab enrichment of tropical soil microbial communities from Luquillo Experimental Forest, Puerto Rico - GRE.bulkMG.OX082 | ecosystem: Environmental > Terrestrial > Soil > Tropical forest >...
GCCCATATTCGAGGGCCGCAACGTAATCCTCGTCCAGCGGTTGGGCCTCCTGGTCACCCGCCGCCCGCGCCCGCATCTGCGCTTCGAAGCGAACCCGCTGATCCTGCGGGTCGGTCAGCTCCGAAAAAGCGTTGGCGATCTCCCATCCGTAGATATAGGTCTCGAATCGTTCGGCGAGACGCGGGTCGGCGCGATCGGCTTTGGCCAAGGGCGAGATGTCGCGCGGAAAACCGGTGACATGGATCGGTTGTATCAGGGTGTCCTCGACACGCGCGGCGAAGGCCGCCTCTAGGGCGTGGCCCCAACTCTCGCTGCCTGTCAACACGGCGCCTAGCGCCTCGGCTTCCCGGCGCGCCGTCTCGGCATCTGCAAAGGCGAGAAAATCGACCCCAGTCGCTGATTGCACCAGCTCGACCATGCCGCGCCGCGGCCACGGCGGGGCCAAATCAATGCTGATGCCGCCATAGTTGATCTGGAGAGTGCCCAGCACGGCTTCGGCGACGGACGTCACAAGCTCTTCGGTCAGCCGCATCATGGCCGTGTAATCGACATAGGCCTCGTAGAGCTCCAGGGTGGTGAATTCGGGATTGTGCCGTGGCGAGATGCCCTCGTTGCGGAAACAGCGATTGATCTCGAACACCTTGTCCGCGAGTCCGCCGACCAACAGCCGCTTCAAATGCAGCTCGGGTGCCACCCTCAAATAGAGGTCAATGTCGAGCGCGTTGTGATACGTGACGAAGGGCTTTGCCGAGGCGCCGCCGGGTATCGTGTGCAGCATCGGTGTCTCGACTTCGAGATAACCACGCTCGACGAGATAGCTGCGCATCGCCGCGACCACGCGACTGCGTCCGCGCAGGGTCTCGCGGCTCCCTTGGTTCATTATCAGGTCGAGATAGCGCTGCCGGTAACGCAACTCGATGTCCGCCAGACCGTGATACTTCTCCGGCAGCGGACGCAATGCCTTGGCCAGCACCGTGACGGCAGCGGCATTGACGGTGAGCTCGCCGCGCGAAGTGCGCCGCACCAATCCCTCTACGCCGATCAAGTCGCCGATGTCTAAGAGACGCACCACAGCCAACCCGTCCGCCGACAGATTGTCTCGATGGCAAAAAATTTGGATCTTCCCCGAAGCGTCGTGCAGGTCGATGAACATGCCGCTGTTGCGTATCGCTCGGATGCGTCCCGCAACGCGCACACATTCGCTGGTTTCGCTACCTGCAGGCAGCTCGGCATAGATTCGTTCGAGCTCGGCCGTCTCTCGGTTGCGTGCAAAGCTATAAGGATAAGGATCTATCCCTTGTGCCCTGAGGCTTTCAAGCTTGCCAAGCCGTACCGCGCGTAGCGGATCGTCTGTGTCACTCATTCCACGGCCCCCACGGCGTCAACCGGCAGCCGCCTGGGCGACCGGCTGGTGGGCAAGATCGACGACCGTGTCGTGAAAGCGCTGCAACGAGGTGTTATGACCGATGCTAACGATCGTCGGCCGCCAGGGAGCATCTCGCAACAGGCGGTAGAGTGACATTTCCGCTGCTTCGTCGAGAGCCGAAGTCGCCTCGTCGAGAAAGACGATTTCCGGGCGCGCGAGGAGCACGCGGGCAAAGGCGACGCGTTGCTGCTCGCCGATCGACAGGCGTTGCGCCCAGTTGCCCTCCTCGTCGAGCCGGTCGACAAGCTGTGGCAGGCCAACGGCCCGGAGCGCCTCAACAAGATGTTCGCAGGGAAGCTCGGTCGCAGCGTGAGGGTAAGCGAGCGCGTCGGCCAGCGTCCCAAGCGGCAGATACGGCCGCTGCGGAAGAAACAACACCCGACCGTCGGTCACCCGAATGCGGCCGCGTCCGAACGGCCACAGGCCGGCGATCGCACGCAGTACCGTGCTCTTGCCTACCCCCGACGGACCAGTGATCAGCAGGGGGTTGCCCGGCCCCGCCGCCAACGCGATGTCCTGCCGCAGCGGACGCCCGTCGGGCAGATCGAGGTCGAGCGCATCGACCGCAACGCCGACCCCGCCGTATTCGATTTCTATCGGCCGGGCGCCTGCTCGGTCCGCGGCGATCTCGTCCATCCTGGCGCGGAACCCAGAAAGACGCTGGACCACCGCCTGATATTCGGCGATCTCGGTGTAAGAGGAGACAATGAATGACAGCGATTCCTGGACTTGGCGAAAGGCCGAAGCGATCTGCATGAGGCCACCGAGCTGGATGGTCTTGTTGAAATAGCGCGGGGCCGCAACCAAAAATGGGAAGACGATCGCGACCTGGTCATATCCGTAGGTAAACCAGCCAAGCTTTTTGCGACGTTTGATGATCCCCCACCAATTGGCAACGACGCGGGCAAAGCGCGCGCGAAACGTATCCAGCTCACGCGCCTCGCCGCCGTAAAAGGCGATATTCTCTGCGTTTTCCCGCAGCCTGACCATGCTAAAGCGAAAATCGGCTTCAAAACGCTGTTGATCGAAATTGAGCCTGACCAGAGGCTGACCGATCAATCGGGTCAGGACCGTGCCAACGACGGCGTAAATCAGCGCCGCAAAGACCATGTATCCGGGAATGGCGATCGATGCGTCGCCACCCAGCGGGATCGTCAAGGCCCCTGACAGCGTCCACAAGATCGACAAGAACGAGACAAGAGTGACGATCGCGCTCAGTAGGCCGAGCGACAAGCCGAGGGTTATCGTGGCGAATCGGTCTAGATCCTCTTGGATGCGCTGATCGGGATTATCGGTCATCGACTGGTTAAGCTGCATCCGGTAATAGGCCTGGTCATCGAGCCAGTCGCGCAAGAAGCGCTCCGTCAACCACCGTCGCCACCGAATGTGCAGTATCCGCTGCAGATAAGCGGCGTAAACGCCGACCACCATAAATGCCAGCGCAAGCCCCCCAAAAATCGCGAACTGCCGCCAAAACTCCGGCCAATCATATTGCTGGAGGGCGTTATAGAAATTGTTGTTCCAATAATTAAACCGAACATTGAGCCACACGGTTATTAGGTTGAGCGCAACAACAGCGCCGAGCAACCCGATCGCCGACCACTTTTCTTCCGACTTCCAATATGGCCAGGCGATATCCCAAGCCTGCCTCAGGAAGCCCCGCTCTGTCACTGCCGCCATCCCTCAAACTCCGTCGATCTCGCCGAGCGGCCGCATCCAACCTATGATACGCGGTCAGTGATCTCCGCTCCGCCCGCCATCGACTCCACGGCCACTGCCCCCCTTCTCGCGCGCGGTGTCTGCCGCGCGCTCGGCCAGCTCGGCTACGCCAGCCTTGTCGAATTTCCGCTAATCAACGGGCGCCGCGCCGACGTCCTTGGGCTTGGCAAGGCCGGCGACTTGCTGATCGTCGAGATCAAGAGCTCGGTCGCCGATTTCCGCTCCGATCGCAAGTGGGCGAGTTACCATGATTTTGCAGATCGTCTTTATTTCGCGGTCCCGAACCACTTTCCGCAAGGACTGATCCCCGAAGAATGTGGCCTGATGGTGACGGACCCGTTCGGCGCTGCCGTGCTGCGCGACGGCTGCACGACACCGCTCAATCCCAACCGGCGCCGCGCATTGACGTTGCGCTTCGCGCGAATAGGGGCTGCCCGGCTGCGCCGCTTTTTAGACCCAGAGGCTTGCTGCGTTGAAGGAATATAGCAGGTCAACGCGACCGCTCTGCCCGGCGTCGGCGCAGCAGTAGATAGAGCGCGCCAGCACCTCCGTCCCGCGGTTGAGCCGGCGCGAGCGCGAGGATTTGCCGTCGCAATTCCACTTCTTCGAGCCAGAGCGGAACCGCGCTCTTGAGCACCCCTGGTCCCTTTGGACTCAGCCCCCGGCCTGTGATGACGAGCACGCAACGCCGCCCGGCTTCGGACGAGCGGTGGATAAACACGGCTAGGGCGTGATGTGCTTCAGCTTGGGTCTTTCCGTGCAAATCGAGACGGGCCTCGATCCGGTAGAGGCCACGCTTGAGCCGTTCGGCATTGGCCCGATCGATCCCGGAGAAGCGGTCGAGGGCCGGGGGCTGAACCTGCCGGCGTGTCTGCCTTGCCTCCGTCGCTCTTGGTGTCGGGCCCGATCCTGGTGCAACCGCCGCGGCTCGCCTGCGCAGCGGTGTCACACTTTGCACGGCGTTGCGCCACAGCAGCCGGTCGTCCCGGCCCGGCACCGGGTCATTTACTTTGACCATCGCCTGCTTTCTGGCGGTCATCCACAAGAATGATATGGAGACGCCGGGGCCCATGCGCACCGAGCTCGATACGCTGCTCGATATCTCCGGTTCGCGAGGGACCAGTGATGAAATTGATCGCGCGCGGCACCCTGCCGCCACGCCGCAATCGATCCCAGCCATCCTCGTAAGTGGCAACAACCTGGTTGCCGTGCACGACCACGATATGGGTATCCGGCAGAAAATTTAGCGTTGTCGGGGTCGCGGCACCGGAGCTCAGCATCAACGTCCCGGTCTCGGCGATCGCAACGTCGCATGGGGTAAGACTGACCGCGTCATTCGCATCCGCCCGGCCGCGGCGAATCCGTAGCAGCGGCCGTTCGCTCCACGGCATCTCGTCGAGGCTAGGATCGGGCGCGATAATCAATTCCGCCGGAAGGTTTTCCGCGGCGAGATAACGCACAACCTCGTCGGGCACCGCGGCAGACGAGTTCACCTGAGCAACAGTTGCCTGGACCTCCTCAGCCATCGCAACAAACAGGTCAGTCCGGCTCGAGTGATCGAGTGTCGTGGCCCGCGCGGGGACCAATTTGCGGGGATGACCCGCAACCCGCTCACGTAGCTCAGCTTCACGTGCCGACTCGAGCCGACCTCGTTTAAGCGAACGGCGGATACCGGCGAGGATTTGCGCGCGCGCCTCGCTCATTTCCTGGCACCGCCTTTTTGCCGCTCAGCCCATAAACTCTGGAAGCTGCGGCCCTCCGGCGCCGGCATGTCCCGGACCGCGGTCCAGCCGTTGGCCAATGGCAAGGTACGGAACCGCCCCCGACGATAGCCGAACCACCCGAAGGTGCGGCAGGCGAGCTCGACGAGCGGATGGTAGAGGGCGGGTTGGCGCGCGACCCAGGCCCACAAGGATAACCCGGCGCGATAGACTGGCGGATTGAGCTTCTCGGTAAATTGCCGCTCTCGCCAATGCCGCATCAGCTTGGGCAATGGGATCTTGACCGGGCACACGCTCTCGCATTGCCCGCAGAAGGTCGAGGCGTTGGGCAGATGTCCGGCCTCGGCGATGCCAATCAGGCTCGGCGTCAACACCGCCCCCATCGGCCCCGAATAGACCCAACCATAGGCGTGCCCGCCGACCGCGGCGTAGACCGGACAATGGTTCATGCACGCCGAACAGCGGATGCAACGGAGCATGTCCTGGAATTCGCCGCCAAGCAGTGCGCTGCGGCCGTTGTCGAGCAGCACGACATGATATTGTTCCGGACCGTCAAGATCGCCCGGCTGGCGCGGGCCAGTCGACACCGTCGTATAGGCCGAGAACTCCTGGCCGGTGGCCGAACGGGCCAAGAGGCGCAGCAAGGTCGCCGCATCCTCCAAGGTAGGCACCAGCTTTTCGAGGCTCGCCATGACGATGTGGACGCGCGGCAAGGTCTGGGTCAGATCGCCGTTGCCTTCATTGGTGACGATGATGCAAGACCCGGTCTCGGCCACCAGGAAATTGGCGCCGGTGATACCGACATCGCCGGCGAGAAAGCGCGGACGCAGGACTGCGCGCGCCTCGTCGCACAGCTGGCGCGCGTCGGCGAGCGAGCGCGCCGGGTCGAGCGAGCGATGTTCGGCGCGGAACGTATCGGCGACCTGCTCCTTCATCAGATGGATCGCCGGCGCGATCAGGTGGCTCGGCGGCTCGTGGCGCAGTTGAATGATGTATTCGCCGAGGTCGGTCTCGACCGGGGTGATGCCGTTCTGCTCCAGGTATTCGTTGAGCCCGATTTCCTCGGCGATCATCGACTTGCCCTTGGTGACGACCTTGGCGTCGACCGAGCGGCAGATCTGGAGCACCGCGTGGCGGGCCTCGTCCGGCGTTCGCGCCCAATGGACTTGTCCGCCGGAAGCTACAACGTTTTCCTCGAAGAGCTCGAGATAGAAGTCGAGATGCTCAAGCGTATGGTCTTTGATGGATTTGCCGATGTCGCGCAGCGCCTCGAATTCGGGGAGCCGCTCGACCGCGAGCCGCCGGCGCTCGGGAAACCCGCTCCGCATCAAGCTCAGCGCCCGCTGCAGAATCGGGTTGCCGAGGCCGGCGCGGGCGTTGGCCTCGAAGGTGCGGCTGGTCGCGAGCATGTCTTAGCGCGGAACGCCGATCGGCGGGACTTCTTCGGTCATGCCGGCGAGCACCTCGGCGACATGGCGGACCTCCAGCCGCGCGCCATGGCGATGGAGCTTGCCGGCAATGTTTAAGAGGCAACCGAGGTCGCCCGCCAGGACCGCCTCAGCGCCGGTCTTGACGATATCTGCCTGCTTGTCGCTGACCATCTTGTCCGAGATGTCGGGGTATTTGACACAGAACATGCCGCCGAAGCCGCAGCATGTCTCGGCACCGGGGAGCTCTCTGAGCGTCAGCCCATCGACCGATGCCAGCAGCCGGCGCGGTTGATCCTTGACTCCGAGTTCACGCAACCCCGAGCACGCATCGTGATAAGTCACCCGGCGCTCCCAGCGTGCCCTTACGGCCTGCATACCGCAGATGTCGACCAGGAAGGAGACGAGCTCCCAGCTGCGTGCGGCGAGCTGCTGGACCCGCGGCAAGACCGCCGGCTCGTCGGCGAAAACCTGCGGGTAGTGCCGCCGGAGCATCCCGGCACAGGAGCCGGACGGGGCGACGATATGGTCATAACCCTCGAAGGCGTCAAGCACCTGCCGCGCGATCGCCATCGCAGTCTCCCGGTCGCCCGAATTATACGCCGGCTGGCCGCAGCAGGTCTGAGCGCGGGGGACCTCCACCGTGCAGCCCGCCGCCTCAAGCAGCTTGACGGCGGCAAAGCCGATCGTCGGCCGGACGAAGTCCACTAGGCATGTGACGAAAAGCGCTACCCGCATCGGGTTCGGCCATCCTTGGGAATCCCCCGCAAATTAGGAGCTGCGCGCTGGGCGAATCAACCGTGCTGGCCTCGAGTAAGCCCTCACTCCCAATGGCAAGCCACACCCCTCACCCACAAGAGGTTTCCGTTGTTTTCGCTCCCTGAGAGTGGTGCAGAATTCGTTGATCGGCGATGCCGATTTCGTTGTTTTTCGGCATCGCAAACTCCGACCTAACCTGCTGATCTATAGGATTATTCCGAGCCGCGGATCGAGTGTTTCGGGGGATGTCATTACGATTTTCGTTGTATCTTGTTCAGACCCATGGTCAGCGCCGGCCGAGGGATCGGAGGGGTTCATCCCGCGTGAGCGAGCCGGCTGGCGACACTGCGCGGCAGGAGCAGGTAATAGCGGCCGCGCGCGTTCATGATGCCGGCGCGCAGCGCCGCAGCGCTACCCGTGCCCCAGAAGAGATCGCCACGCACCGGACCTTTGATGGCCCCCCCGGTATCCTGTGCCACGACGAGGCGCCTCACGCCCTCGACCGATGCGAAACGCTCGTCGGCCTCGACCCAGATCGGAATACCGAGCGCGATAAACGCACGGTCGACCGCGATGCTCCGCTCCGCGGTCAGCACGACCCCTTCCGCGCCGATCGGACCGTCACCCGACAGCTCGCGAAAAAAGACATAGGACGGGTTCTCGCGGCGCAACGCGGCACCCGCCTCCGGATGCTGGGTCATCCAATCGCGGATCGTCACCATTGTCGCCTCAGAACGCGGGATTATGCCCCGCTCGACGAGCAGCCGCCCGACCGTCACGTACGGCCGCCCATTCTGCCCGTCATAACCCACGCGCACGGTTCTGCCATTCCCCAGGCGGACCCTGCCTGAGCCCTGTATCTCTAGAAAAAACGCGTCGATCGGGTCGTCGACCCACAGAAGCTCGAGGCCGCGCCCGGCGAGGGCGCCGTTCTCTATCTCGGCACGGGAATAGCGAGCGGCAGCTCCGGGCTCGAGGGGCCGCCGGTAGATCGGCGTCTGATATCGGCCCCGGCGCTGCCGCGACCCGTTCAGCTCGATCTCATAATATCCGGTGAACAGTCCTTCGCTGGCGCCGTACTCGGCGACAGAAACCGGGAAGAAGGATGTCTCGAAAAATCGGCGCGCGGACTCGTCGTCCTCAGGCGGCAGCGTCGTGGCGGTCTCGCACAGCTCTCGCCAGACGCCGACCCGTCCGTAATCCGCCACGCTCGGCCTTGCATCGAGCGGTGCTAAATCCGGCAGCGTCAACAACCGACCACACGATTTGAGAAAGGCAGGGATCGCTGCCGCAAGCCTATCATCAACCCATCCTTGAAACCGGGAGAATGCTACGGGCTCAAGCGTAAACCGTGACGGGCCCGTGTCGCGGCCGAGGCTTGCCACCAGAAATATGAGAACGGCCAGCGTCGCTGTGCGCCGAAGGCGGCTCCCTCCAACGCGCCGCGTGCGCTCAACCGCTGCTGGTTGCGACGAGGACCCAGTTCGGGTCGGTGGATCGAGTGTCGCGCGCAAAGGTCCAGTAATCGGTCTTCTCGACTGGCTGCCCCGGAGCGCCGTCCACGATACTTTCATCCATCGCCCGCGTCACATTGATCTGGTGCGAGACCAGTTTGAGCGTGACCTGCGCCGTCCGCTCAGCGACTCCAGCCTCGACGATGTCTACGCTGTCGAGCTTTTCGATCTGTGTCTCGAGTGTTTCCCGGGCGGCGACGCGCTCATCGATTGCCATAGCGAAACGCTGGAAGACTTCGTCGCTCAGCAAAGGCCGCAGCTCCGCCTTGTCGCCTTTTGCAAAGGCCGCGACGATCATCTCGAAAGCGGCACGCGCACCCTCGATGAAATGCGCGGGATCAAAACTCGCATCGGCGCGCCGAATTCGGTTCAGCCCTTCGGCGATCACATCGGGGGGTGGCGGGTCGCTGCCAGGCCCGGCGACACGCTTGTCCGGTTCAACCAGCGTCGGCACTTTCTCGGCGGCCGGCGCCGCGCGCCGCGGAAACAGGTCTCGGCGCCTCTCGTTTCCTGTCCGCCGACCGAGAACGCTACGCAGCCGCAGCACCAGGAACCCGGCGATCATCGCGAACAAGATGATGTCGAAATATTGAAACTCACCCATTGCCTTCCGTGCCCCGTCACTGTCTTGGGAGCACCGAGACCCGGCCTCACATCGACTCCAGGTCAAATAGGACGCTAGCGGCGCTACGACAAGCGCGACCAGTGGCGGCGGGTTCAAGGGGGCCGATCGGAGAGGTGTGTTGCCGACCCGACTCGATGTGATCGCGCTGCCGAACCGCCGTTACTCGGGCAGGTTGGTACGGGACGGCCAAGGACGGTTGATGGACGTTGCCGATCCATGCTAGCCAAGAAGCCCGGGTGGTCCTGACCCCGGCTCCCCGTGTATGCGCAGATCGAACCGGTTGTTCGCTCCGCGCCGAGGAGAGCTTGATGGCCGAAGAGACGACAGGCAACGGTGCGGACGGCGCACCGAAGATCCCTTCTGAGCCTCACCAACTGATCCTGAACGCGCAATACATCAAGGATCTGTCCTTTGAAAACCCGCGGGCGCCACAAAGCCTGATCCAACAGACCACCCAGCCGGATGTCGAAATTAACGTCGATGTAAAGGCGCGCAATCTCAGTCCAGAAGTTTTCGAGGTGGTTTTAACCATCAATGCAACCGCCCGGGCGCAGGGAGAGACGGTCTTCCTGGTTGAACTGGCCTACGGATCCGTCGTCACGGTCAAGAACGCGCCGGCGGAGTTGGTGTCCGCGCTGGTCTTGGTCGAGACGCCGCGCATCGTCTTCCCCTTTGCCCGCGCCGTCATCGCCAATGCGACGCGCGACGGTGGTTTTCCGCCGTTGATGATAAACCCGATCGATTTCGCCGAGTTGTTGCGCCGGCAGCAACCAGACTCGCAGACCCTCGGCGCGACTGGCTCCGCGCTCGCCTGAAGTTCACACTTCGGTGAGCCAGAGGGGCTCGCTGACCGTTTTGAGCATTGCTACGTGAGCGACCAACTCCTCCGCGGACGGCGCATGCGGCCTCGGCGGCCGCGCGACCCGTGCGACGTCGGTAGGGAGAGCAGTCGGAAGGGCAAAATCGAGTCCTGGCTGACGCCCCCCGAGCAGCTCGAGATAGACAGCGGCCAGGAGACGACAATCGATCTCCGCCCCGTGCTCGAGGCGACCCGACAGGTCAATGGCGAAACGCCTACACAACGCGTCGAGACTCGCCGGCGATCCAGGGAAGCGGCGGCGCGCCATCGCCAAGGTATCGACATAACCCGACGCGATCGGCTCGCGTTGCAGGCGTGCCAGCTCGGCGTTCAGAAAGGCCAAGTCAAACTCGGCATTATGGATCACCAAAGGATCGGGTCCGACGAACCCGAGAAGTTCGTCCAAGACTGCGGCAAACGGCTGCTGGCGGGCGAGGAATTCCGCAGTTAGCCCATGGACGGCGAGAGCATCTCCCGGCATATCCCGACCGGGATTTACGTATCGGTGAAAACGCCGGCCGGTGGGAACATGGTGGACCAGCTCGATACAGGCGATTTCGACGATCCGATGACCGTCGCGCGGATCGAGACCGGTCGTTTCGGTATCTAGGACAACCTCACGCATTGGCCCTCCGCCGCCGCTCTTGGTACGGGCATCGCCTCCGCCCGGTGCCCGGCAACCGTTCAGCGCGCAGGAGCCTGATGATTGCACGCAGACGGCGCAAGCTCAGCCTTCGACTCAAACCCGTGGGAACGACGAAGTCAGCTCGCCGCCGCTTCTCGTAATCCGACATCTGATTGTTCAAGATCGCCGCCAAGCGCGTTTTCGTCATACCGGGCCGCCGCAATACTCGTTGGCGTTGCACCAGCCGTGGCGCGGAAACCACGAGAACATAATCACACCGGCGTTCGCTGCCGCTCTCGAAGAGAAGCGGAATATCAAGCACGACAATCGCCTCTCTCCGCCCGCGGGCAAAAGCAAGAAATCGCCTTTCACACGCTTCGACCATCGGGTGGATGAGCCGCTCAAGTCGCGAAAGAGCTTCGGGGTCAGAGAAGACACGCTGCCCAAGAAGCGAGCGATCAATACCGCCCGTGGACGCGCGGACATCGGAAAAGGCCGCTGCGACCGATTCTACCGCGGCACCGCCGGGCGCCAACAGCCGATGTACTATACGATCCGCGTCAAACAGAGGGACCTGGAGCCGCTTCAGCGTCGACGCCGCAGTGCTCTTGCCCATGCCGATCGAGCCAGTGAGGCCGAGGACGATCACCGAGCGGGCGCCAGCGTTGCAAGTACTGCGGAACGTAGCTCATTAGTGACCCGCACCGGCGTGCCGAACCACGCTTCAAATCCGGGGCGGCCTTGATGAAGGAGCATGCCGAGCCCGTCGACAACAGGGTGGCCACGCCGCCGCGCGCTGGCAAGCAGATCAGTTTCGAGCGGAACATAGACGATGTCGACCACCGGCGTTAATGGCGGCAATGATGAAAGATCGAGCAGCAAAGCCGGCTCTCCCGCCATACCCAAGCTCGTAGCATTGATCAGGAGTCCGGCGTGCCGCTGTGCGATGCCGATCTCATTCCATGAATGGATCGTAATCGTTACCTTCGGCGTCGATAGGTCACGGGCAAGCGATGTCGCGCGGGTGAGCGTGCGGTTAACGATGCGAATCTCCGCGACGCCGGCGTCGGCAAGAGCGGCAACAATTGCGCGAGCCGCGCCGCCGGCGCCGAGAATCACTGCAGGACCTGCCGTCGGATCCCAATCCGGCGCTGCGTCGCGCAGGTTCTCACGAAACCCAAAGGCATCTGTGTTGCGCCCTGCGAGGCTACCATCCGACCCGATGATGATCGTATTTATCGCGCCGATTCGTCGGGCCAGCGGGTCGACGCGATCAACAACGGAAAGAGCTGCCTGCTTGTGCGGAATCGTCAGATTGCACCCCTTAAAGCCAAGGATCGGCAGAGCACGAAGCGCCTGTTCGATATTCTCCGGTCGCACCGGCAGGGGGAGATAAGCGCCATCTATCCCGGTTTCCTCGAGCCAGAAGCCGTGAAGCACTGGCGATCGCGAATGGGTCACCGGCCATCCCATGATACCGGCTAGACGCGTCATTCCGGAAATCCTCATGCGATCGCGGACCGTAATGACGGCTGATTTATGAGGTGAAAACGCCACGACTGCGCAAGAAACTGAGCAATTCGAACAGCGGCAGTCCTAGAATTGCAAAATAATCGCCTTTGATGCCCGCAAAGAGGTGGATCCCCCTACCTTCTATACGATAACCGCCCACAGATTCGAGAATCGCGGCCTGTTCGGCACCGAGATAGGCATCGAGAAACGCGTCGCTGAAATCCCGCATGGTGAGCTTCGCCGAGACTACGGTATGCCATAGCTTAACTGCCCCCCGAACGACGCAAACAGCGGTCACCAGACTATGGGTTCGGCCCCTCAGCGCCTGAAGCTGAGCACGGGCACCAGCGAGATCGGCGGGCTTGTTGAACCATATTTTTCCGCAAACTAGAATCTGATCCGCGCCGACAACGATAGCATGTTGATGGCCGCGGGCTACCTGCTGCGCCTTAGCCTCGGCGAGAGCAAGCGCACAGTCAGCAACAGCCCGTCGATCGGCCTTAAAGATCCGTTTGGTCGTTTCTTCATCGACTTGTGCAGGTTCGACCTGAACTTCGAGGCCGGCATCCGCAAGCAGCTTCTTCCGGGTCGGGCTCGCCGAGGCCAGAATCAACTGCTCACCCATCCGAACCGTGCCGCCGCGCCAACAATTTCATAATCGCCGCCGCAGTCTCCTCGATCGAGCGGCGCGTTACGTCGATGACCGGCCAATGTCTCTCGACAAAACCGCGCCGTGCCTCGCGCACCTCGCTCCGCACGGCCTCGATATCGGTATAGTCCGTGGAGTGGTCGTGGTGCAGCACGTCCAATCGATTGCGGCGCAGCTGGATCAGTCGCTCCGGATCATTGGTCAGGCCGACGATCAGCGGGCGCGTCGCTGCGAGCAGTTCGGGCGGCAGCGGCACCCCGGGCACAAACGGTACATTTGCAGCTTTGATGCTGCGATTTGCAAGATAGAGACAGGTCGGAGTCTTCGACGTACGCGACACACCGACAAGGCAGACATCAGCATCGTCGAGGTCCCAGCTTGATTGCCCGTCATCATGATTGAGAGCAAAGGTCATAGCGTCGATTCTGGCGAAGTACTCGTTGTCGAGAAGGTGTTGCTTACCCGGCAACCCCCGGCTCCGGCGACCGAGATAGGAAGCTAGCGCCCCGATAACCGGATCGAGGACAGGGATCGCCGGCACCTGAATCCTTCGGCAGCCTTCCTGTAGCAGCTGGCGAAGCGCGTCGCTAACCAAGGTGAATAGAACCATACCCCGGTTAGCCTCAACACCGGCGATCACCCGATCAATTTGGTTGCGTGTCCGCACCATGCTCCAGACGTGCTCGATCGGCTGCGCCCCGTCGAACTGTACAAGGCAGGCTCGAGCTACCGAATGCACAGTTTCTCCGGTCGAATCCGAAACGAGGTGGAGGTGAAACCGGGTCACAGCGGGCAAAGCAGCACCGACCGAGTTATCCCCGCGGCACTGTGCATTATCCGACCATCACAAAGGAAAAACCCGTCAGTTTGTGCTCGATCTTGGATCATCCCTCGCTTTCCACCAACCATTCCCTATTGTCCGACGTTCGGTTGCGATTCTCTCTGATCGGAGAAAATCAGGGATAACTCCGCCATTACTCCACACCGTCCCTGCTTTTCGCTTTCTTGCACAATCGCGAGGCTACTCAAATTTGGGCCAGAGTCCTCACTTTTACACACAAACACGCCGAATCCTGGCCCGATGTCTGCCGATCTGGATACTGTTTTTGAACAGCCTTAATCCTCAGGACTCACAGCTATCATCAATCTACCTCCTCTTAGGAAGCTATATATAAGTGAAGGGAGGATTTCGCATGCCAAACGGCAAAACCAAACCCCTCTTACGGGCTCTCAGCGGAGAGACACTGATACCGCCACCTTGGTGGTTAATGCGTCAGGCCGGTCGCTACCTGCCTGAGTACCGCGCCATCCGTGCAAGGGCTAATAATTTTGTCGAGATGTGCCTGACCCCGGCGGTTGCCGCTGAACTAACGCTGCAGCCGGTGCGACGCTACCAGATGGACGGGGCGATCCTGTTCTCCGACATCCTGATGCTTCCTTACGCGCTCGGGCAAAAGCTGGCCTATCGAGAAGGAGAGGGGCCGATCCTCGAAGCACTTGAAAACTATGGCGATATTGGCAAGCTCGTGCCTGGTCAAGTTTTGACCCACCTTGAGCCAGTCTTCGAAGCGGTCCGCCGCGTTGCTGAAGCGCTCGATCCGCGGACGACGCTGATCGGTTTTGCAGCCTCGCCGTGGACCCTCGCCACCTACATGGTGGAAGGCGGGGCGAGCAAGGATTTTCGCCGAGTAAAGAGCTGGGCCTATCGCGATGCCGGTGGGTTCGAGGCCCTGATTGACCTTCTGGTTGAGAGTACCGTCGATTTTCTCGCCGCTCAGATGGTGGCGGGTGCCGAGGTGGTGCAGCTCTTCGATAGCTGGGCTGGCGTTCTCTCTGAGCCCGCGTTTGAACGCTGGGTGATCAAACCCACGAGGCGCATTGTTGCGGCGCTAAAATGCCGGTTCCTTGATCGGCCGATCATTGGCTTTCCACGTGGCGCGGGTCTGCTTTATGAGCGATACATTACGGAGACCGGGGTTGATGGCGTTGGCCTCGATGCAATGGTGCCGGCCGGCTACGCTCGCGCGCGGCTTCAACAGCTCGCGACGGTTCAGGGTAATCTCGATCCGGTACTGCTGATCGTGGGCGGTGCAGCACTCGAAGCTGCAGCGAAGGAATTGTGCCGGACGCTCGGCGACGGTCCCTTCGTGTTCAACCTGGGCCATGGCGTACTGCCAGAGACGCCGCCGGAGAATGTTGCGGCCGTTGCCAGCCTGCTTGCGGGATCAAACGCCGCTTAATATGACGCGAGTGGCGATCGTATTGATGAACCTTGGCGGGCCGGATTCGTCAGCCGCAGTTAGACCCTTTCTCATCAATCTGTTCAGCGACCCGGCCATCATCGGCTTGCCGAGCTTTCTGCGTCTGCCACTGGCTCGGTTTGTCGCTCGACGCCGCGCTGCTGTAGCGCGCGACATTTATGATCAGATTGGCGGTCGATCTCCGTTACTTGCTAATACCGAGGCGCAAGCGCGCGCACTCGAAGCGGCGCTCGGGCCGGGGCATCGCTGCTTTATTGCCATGCGATATTGGCATCCGATGAGCATAGAGACGGTACGCGCGGTGGCAGAATGGGCCCCGCAGGAGATCGTCTGCTTGCCGCTCTACCCGCAGTTCTCGACGACGACGACGGCCTCTTCGCTGACTGCGTGGCGGAGTGCCGCGACGCGTGAGGGGCTAACTTGCCCGACTCACGTAGTTCGCTGCTACCCGTGCGAGCAAGGGTTGGTAGAGGCGATCTCCGGACTCATCAAGCCGGCGCTCGAGACAGCGTCCGGTAGCGGAAAACCTCCCCGCCTGCTACTCACCGCACACGGCTTGCCGAAGAGGATCGTGCGCCGGGGCGACCCTTATCCGGATCAGGTAGAACGAACCGCCGCGGCAGTCGTCGCTGCTCTCGCTCGACCGGAACTGGACTGGCGCGTCTGCTACCAGAGCCGGGTCGGACCCCTCGAATGGATTGGTCCCTACACCGACGAGGAGATCAGGCGCGCTGGCAAGGACGGTGCGGCACTCGTCGTAGCGCCGATCTCTTTTGTGTCAGAGCATTCGGAGACGCTCGTCGAGCTCGACCTCGATTACCGCCGTCTCGCCGAGACCGCGGGAGTACCGGCCTATCACCGGGTCGCGACTGTCGGTGTCGAGCCCGATTTTATCGGATCGCTCGCGAGGCTCGTGAACCGTGCTCGCAATGGAGTCCCGGCCTGAACGCTTGGCTCATTGACGCCTACCCGTGGATCAAATCGTTTCACATTGTCAGCATGGTCGCGTGGATGGCGGGCTTGCTCTATTTGCCGCGGCTCTTGGTCTATCACGCGATGGCGCCGACAGGCTCGAACCGGTCGGAGACCTTCAAAGTGATGGAACGTCGCCTCCTGCGGGGTATCATGATGCCGGCGATGATCGCCACATGGGGCTTCGGCCTGGTGTTGGCAGGTACCCCGGGGCTTGTCGATTGGCGGATGGGGTGGATCTGGGCAAAGCTAGCGCTCGTCGCGGCGCTTAGCACCTTTCATTGGGCGCTCGCGCGGTGGTGCGGTGCCTTCAGCGCGAACAGTAACACACATTCGCCTCGGTTTTTTCGGATCATCAACGAGTTGCCGACGTTAGCGATGATCGGGATCGTGCTCCTCGTCGTGGTGAAGCCGTTCTGATCCCAAAGGCAGGCCAGGCACATTACGGGAGCCTTGTAATTGTGTTTGACTTGCCTATCTCTGTTGGCTAAGGGAATCGCTGGACCGGTAACCGGTTCTTCGCGCTTTTCCCCAAGAATCCCGTCCGATCTAGCCTGTGTGAGTCATTCTCTGCAGGTCCTCCCTTAGACGGGCGATCCATGTCCTAGCCTCACGTAAATCTCCATGAATCTCCAAGAATTGAAGCGTAAAACCCCGGCAGAACTCTTGGCCTTCGCCGAAGAGCTGCAAATCGAGAACGCGTCCTCGCTGCGCAAGCAGGATATGTTGTTCGCAATTCTAAAACAGCTGGCCGAAAACGACGTCCCGATATCCGGGGATGGCGTGCTCGAGGTGCTGTCCGATGGGTTTGGTTTTTTAAGATCTGCCGAAGCCAATTACTTGGCTGGCCCCGATGACATCTATGTCAGCCCGAGCCAGGTGCGGCGCTTTGGATTGCGCACGGGCGACACGGTCGAAGGGCAGATTCGATCACCGCGCGACGGCGAGCGCTATTTCGCATTGCTAAAAGTCAACGGAATCAATTTCGACGAACCCGATCGCCTGCGTCAGCGGATCAACTTCGACAATCTAACACCGCTCTACCCAGAAGAGAAACTGCAGCTCGAATTCGATGATCCGGCCCGTAAGGACTTGACGACTCGCGTCATCGACCTGATCACGCCGCTCGGCAAGGGCCAGCGCGCAATCATCGTGTCACCGCCGCGCGCTGGCAAGACCGTGATGCTGCAGAACATCGCGCATGCGATCGCTGCCAACCACCCCGAAGTTTATCTGATCGTCCTGCTGATCGACGAACGGCCGGAAGAAGTCACCGATATGGCCCGCTCGGTCCGCGGCGAAGTAGTCAGCTCCACCTTTGACGAACCTGCTCAGCGGCATGTCCAGGTCGCCGAGATGGTCATCGAGAAATCGAAGCGGCTCGTCGAGCATAAGCGGGACGTAGTCATCTTGCTCGACTCGATTACCCGCCTCGCGCGTGCCTACAACACGGTCGTGCCGTCGTCCGGCAAGGTGCTGACGGGAGGTGTCGACGCCAATGCGCTGCAGCGGCCAAAGCGCTTCTTTGGCGCGGCGCGAAATATCGAGGAGGGTGGCTCGCTGACGATCATCGCCACCGCTCTGATCGACACCGGTTCGCGGATGGACGAGGTGATCTTTGAGGAGTTCAAAGGTACCGGTAATTCGGAAATCGTGCTCGATCGCAAGGTTGCCGATAAGCGCACCTTCCCGTCGATCGACATCACGAAATCCGGGACGCGCAAAGAGGAGCTGCTGGTCGATCGTGGTGTGCTGTCCAAGATGTGGGTGCTGCGGCGCGTGTTGACCCCGATGGGCACCGTCGACGGGCTCGAGTTCCTGATCAACAAGCTCAAGGAATCGAAGAGCAACTCTGAGTTCTTCGACGCGATGAATACTTAACGCGCGTTTATTGCGACCCGCGGGTTCTGACCCGCGGGAGCGCAACGAAACGGAGTTTCTAAACCATAAGCACGGTCTGACCGGTGGTCTTGCGACCTTCGAGGTCACGGTGGGCTCGTGCCGCCTCAGCCAGCGGATAGGTCTGGTTGATTGCGATCTTCACCACGCCGCTTTGCACCACCCCGAAGAGCTCACGCGACGCGGTGAGCAGGTCCTCACGCGTCGACGTGTAGTTCACCAGGGTCGGGC
>Ga0310913_10000506_pt1 | contig 18091 bp, 16 predicted proteins | sample GREbulkMGOX082_FD_203447 | JGI IMG/M metagenome (GOLD analysis project Ga0310913, IMG submission 203447) | Lab enrichment of tropical soil microbial communities from Luquillo Experimental Forest, Puerto Rico - GRE.bulkMG.OX082 | ecosystem: Environmental > Terrestrial > Soil > Tropical forest >...
CGTAGTTCGAAACCGTATGTCTGACAAACATTGTCGTCATCGAACTTCCCCTGCAACAACCGGTTAAAGCCGGATGCTAGCATGGGGCGGTCGCGAGTGGACCAAGCCCTTATGCCGCAGGCCTGCGCCGCTCAGCGCCCCACGATCACGCCGATCACGTTCGGTGCGGAGAGGTATTTCTCCTCGATCGCTACGCGCGCCGCAGCGCGGTTTTCCGGCGTGAGCAGGCCGCGCTTTTCGGCAAGGATCATCCAGCAGAAGCCCCACCAGTCCGTCAGCATGCCCTGATCGTCGATCAGGTCGTAGCCCTGCAAGGCTGCGAAGATGCGCGCATGCGCTTCATCCAGCGTGTCGAGGAAGGCATGATCCTCCTTCGAAAACAGCTCGTCCGAGATGTCGTCGGTTGTGTAGCCCCACACCGACATGCAGACGGCATTGAACTCGCGGTCGATCTGGTCGTCATCGATCGCGCGGGTGCGGGAGGCCCGGTGCAGGCGCGACAGCGTCCGCGCAAAATCGGCGATGCGGGTGAGAGCGAACTGGTCGAAGGCGATGGTGGACATATAGTCCTCGCTGGGGCTGACAGACCATAGATGTTGTATCGGCACGCGCCGAATCACTATGATATATCAAAGGCTTGCTAAAGTGTTCTTAATTCGTTCCAGTGAGCGAACTAAAGGTTAGGTGTCGTCCTGGCGAAAGCCAGGACCCATTACCCCAAGAAACAGTTATGACGCGACACTGGAGCCGGTCATGAACGACGCACGCAGCTACTACGTCGACATCCTCGCCAGCCGTCACCATGGGACGCTCTACATCGGCATCACCAACGACATTCGCACACGCATCGAGCAACACCGCGCCGGACGAGGCTCGGAGTACGTGCAGAAGTATCGGGTTTTTCGCCTCGTGCACGTGGAGGTATTTGCGACTCCGCAAGAAGCGATCGCGCGGGAAAAGCAGCTAAAATTCTGGAAACGCGATTGGAAGATCAAGCTGATCGAGCAAGAAAATCCGGATTGGAATGACCGCTCGGGCCTCATCTTTCAATTGGGGTAATGGGTCCTGGCTTTCGCCAGGACGACAGGATGGAAACAGCCTGTCCCCTCACATCGCCGACAGCATCTTGTCGCCGCAATAGTTGGCGTAGAATTTTCCGCCGCATTGAAGCCTGATCGCGGCGCAGCGCGCGGCCGGCGAGGCGGAAGCCGGCGCGGCAAAGCTGCAGCTCACGCCGTCCGCGCTCCTTCCCGTCTTTCCGGCGGCGGCGCTGGAAACGCTGATACAAGCAACCAGAAGCGCGGCTGCGATGATTTCGATCGCAAGTCTCTCGATCGCTACTTTCATGGCGCGAGCCTCCCCACGTTTGATCTGAGCATAACACCAAAATGCCTTTGAGGCGTGGCGGCGAATCGGCCCGGGATTTGCATAAAAATCAGGCGTACGTCGCGCCTAAAGACACTCGCATGGGTTTCAGACAGTGCTAATCGTGCTTATGATTTGGGTGAGTCTTACTGTCAGGAACTGAAGGTGGCAGACCAACCGTTCCACTATCCGACGCCCGGCCAGCCGGTCGATGAGTTGGCGCTGGCGGAGATCAAGAGTGCAATCCTCGCCAAGTTGCGGCTGGCCTTGGGCAAGGACGCCGGAATGGCGACCAAGCACGACTGGTACATGGCGGCGGCATTGGCGTTGCGCGACCGCATCGTGCATCGCTGGCTGACGGCGGAAAAGATGAGCTATGACGCCGGCCGCAAGCGGGTCTATTACCTCTCGCTGGAATTCTTGATCGGCCGCCTCTTCACCGATGCGCTCAACAATATGGGGCTGTTGCCGGTGTACGAGATGGCGCTCGGCGACCTCGGCGTCGGTCTGGAAACCTTGCGCCAGTGCGAGCCGGATGCGGCGCTCGGCAATGGCGGCCTGGGACGGCTCGCCGCCTGCTTCATGGAAAGCATGGCGACGCTCGCGATCCCCGCGATGGGGTACGGCATCCGTTATGATTTCGGCCTGTTCCGGCAAATCATCAACAACGGCTGGCAACAGGAATATCCGGACGTCTGGTTGAGCCTCGGCAATCCCTGGGAGTTTCAGCGCCCGGAAGTGCTCTATCACGTGCACTTCGGCGGCGGCGTCGAACATGTCGACGACAAGGGTCGCGATCGCGCGATCTGGCATCCCGCGGAAACCGTGCAAGCTGTCGCCTATGACACCCCGATCGTCGGCTGGCGCGGTCAGCACGTCAACGCGCTGCGGCTGTGGTCGGCGCGCTCGCCGGATCCTATGAAGCTCGATGTCTTCAACACCGGCGATTACCTCGGCGCCAGCTCCGAGGAGGCCCGCGCGGAAGCGATCTGCAAATTCCTGTACCCGAACGACGAGAGCCCGGCCGGACGCGAGCTCAGGCTGCGTCAGGAATATTTCTTCGTCTCGGCCTCGCTGCAGGATTTGGTCAAACGGCACCTGTCCTCCGACGGACAGCTCCGCAGCCTTGCGATGAAGGTTGCTGTCCAGCTCAACGATACGCATCCCTCACTCGCGGTCGCCGAGCTGATGCGCATCCTGGTCGACCTGCACTATTTCCGCTGGGACGAAGCGTGGAAGATCACGGTGGGGACCTTGTCCTACACCAATCACACGCTATTGCCGGAAGCACTCGAAACCTGGCCCGTAGAGTTGTTCCAGCGCCTGCTGCCGCGGCATCTGGAAATCATCTACCGCATCAACAGCGCGCATCTCGCGTTGGCCGAGCAGCGCTGCCCCGGCGACATCGACTTCCGCGCCTCGGTTTCGCTGATCGACGAGAAGGCCGGCCGAAGGGTGCGGATGGGACAACTCGCCTTTGTCGGCTCGCATCGTATCAACGGCGTGTCGGCGATGCATTCCGACCTGATGCGGGAGACGGTGTTTCACGACCTCAACCATCTCTATCCCGGCCGCATCACCAACAAAACCAACGGCATCACCTTCCGCCGCTGGCTGATGCTGGCCAATCCGAAGCTGACCGACCTGTTGCGCGAAGCCTGCGGCGAGGCCGTGCTGGACGACCCCACAAGGCTCGAGCTCCTGGAAGCGCGCGCCAGCGACAACGCGTTCCAGCAGCGCTTCCGCCAGGTCAAGATTCACAACAAGGTGGCGCTGTCGCGGCTGATCGGCGAGCGCCTGAGCATCAAGGTCGATCCGTCCGCCCTGTTCGACGTGCAGATCAAGCGCATCCACGAATACAAGCGCCAGCTCCTGAACATTCTCGAGACCGTCGCGCTCTACCAGGCGATGAAGGACGAGCCGTCAAAGGACTGGGTGCCGCGCGTCAAAATCTTTGCGGGCAAGGCGGCGGCAAGCTACCGCTACGCCAAGCTGATCATCAAGCTGATCAACGACGTCGCCGAGATCGTCAACCACGATCCTGCCATCGGCGGACGGCTGAAGATCGCGTTCCTTCCCGACTACAATGTCAGCCTTGCCGAGGTGATTATTCCGGCGGCCGATCTCTCCGAACAGATTTCGACGGCAGGCATGGAGGCATCCGGCACCGGCAACATGAAGCTCGCGCTGAACGGCGCGCTCACCATCGGCACGCTTGATGGCGCCAATATCGAGATTCGCGACCACGTCGGCGCGGAGAACATCGCGATCTTCGGCATGGAGGCGGGCGACGTCATGATCCGGCGCAAGCAGGGGCTGGATGCGACCGACGTGATCCGCAAATCGCCGCAGCTTGCGCGTGCCATCAACGCGATCGGAAGCGGCGAATTCTCGGCCGACGAACCGAGCCGGTTCGAGCAGATCGCGCACGCGCTTCGCTATCTCGACCACTACATGGTGAGCGCGGACTTCGATTCCTATTACCAATGCCAGCGCAGCATCGACGCACGCTGGCAGGTCATGCCGGCCTGGACGCGCGCCTCGATCCTCAACGTTGCGCGCATGGCCTGGTTCTCCTCGGATCGCACGATCCGCGAATATGCCGAGGAGATCTGGAACGTGCCGGTGCGCCCGACCCCGCAGACGCAGGGCGTGCAGCGCGGCGCTACCGCCTGAGCCAGCCGCAGGGCACTATGACTTCGGACGTCATTGAATGACACCGGAGCGCGATGCTATGGCATCCTCATTGCTGGCGAAGCGAAGCAATCCGGAAGCCTCCCGCGAAGGCGGTCCGGATTGCTTCGTCGCTACGTTCCTCGCAACGACGGCGAAAGACATTCATGCTCACCAAATCCCAGCACCTGTTCGATGATGCCACGCGCGTGGTTGCCGGCGACAGCCGCTGGCGCGGACGGACCAGTCCGGATTACTGGGCCTTTGTTGGTCCGTTCGGCGGATTCACCGCCGCCACTATTCTGCGCGCGCTGATCGAGCACCCGGAGCGCTCGGGCGATCCGGTGGCGCTCACCGTCAATCTTTGCGCGCCGATCGCCGAAGGCGATTTCGACCTTGACGTCCGTCTCGTCAAAGCCAACCGCTCGTCGCAACATTGGTATGTCGAGTTGAGCCAGGGCGGCGGCGACGTCGCGACGCTGGCGACCGCCATATTCGCCGAGCGCCGCCCGTCATGGTCGCATCAGGTGGCGCTCTTTCCGGAGAGCAGGCCTTTCGAAGAGCTCAAGTCCTATGCCTATGCCCCGGCAACCTGGGTCAAGCAGTACGATCTCCGCTTCATCGAAGGCTATCCGACCGCGCGCGCGAACCCGGCTGATCCGGCAGGCAGCGCATTCTCCAAACTGTGGATCTCCGACCGCGTGCCGCGGAGGATCGACCATCTCTCGCTGATGGCGATGTCGGACGCGTTTTTCGCCCGCATCTTTCACGCGCGCGGCGAGATGCTGCCGTTCGGTACGGTCTCGATCACGACCTACTTCCACGCCGATTCCGACGACCTCCTGAAAGAAGACGTCACCCGCGTGCTCGCGCTCGCCGATGCGCAGACGTTCCACAAAAGCTACGGCGATCAGTCCGGGCAATTGTGGTCGCCATCAGGACGCCTGCTCGCGACCACGACGCAGATGATGTATTTCAAGGCTTGAAAACTAGCTCTGCTTGGCCGTGCCCTGGACGAGGCTGGTGTCGCCGGTGACGGGATCCGTCACCGCGTTGCCGACGGTCGCCGTGCCGTTCCCGCTCAACACGAACTTGGTGTTGCCGATGCGGAACGAGGAATTGCCGATCAGGACCTGCTGATACTGCACGGTCCCGCCGCTCGCATATTTGACCTGGGCGCGGAAGCCGTTGACCTCGGAAATCGTAAACTCGAATTTCTGATTGTTCGAATAGGTCCCCGTCCAGGTGCCCTGATAGCTCGCGGGATCGACGGGGGTGTATCTGGTAGTGGTCGGCGTGAGCGGCGTCGTTGCATAGGCATTTTGCAAGACGCTCATGATGTCGGACATGCTGCCGCTCCGCGCTGGTGGTCGCGAGGCCAACTAGAAGACCGGGACGGTTAATGGCGGGTTAAGGGCAACCCGGCGACAAAAAGGGCAGGCCGCACGGACCCGCCCTTTGTTGTAGCTGCCATCCCGGGATCGTCCGAAGGACCAGAAACCCGGAGCCAGACCCTCGCGTCACTCCGCCGCGAGCTTGACCTCGGGCGCCGCAGCGCGGATGTCGGCGTCGACGCTGGCTTCGAACTTGGCAAAATTCTTCTGGAACATCGCGACCAGCGCGCGCGCGGTCTTGTCGAACTCGGCCTTGTCCTTCCAGGTCTTGATCGGATCGAGGATATGGGGCTCGACGCCGGGCAGCGAGGTCGGCACCGCGAATCCGAAATAGCGGTCGGTGCGGAAATCGGCGTTGCGCAGCGAGCCGTTCAGCGCCGCGGTAAGAAGCGCCCGTGTCACCTTGATCGGCATGCGGCGTCCGGTGCCGTATTTGCCGCCGGTCCAGCCGGTATTGACCAGCCAGCAATCGACGTTGTGCTTCGCGATCAATTCGCGCAGCAAATTGCCGTAGACGGAGGGGTCACGCGGCAGGAACGGCGAGCCGAAGCAGGTGGAAAATTCCGGCTGCGGTTCGCTGCCGAGTCCGCGCTCCGTGCCGGCGACCTTCGCGGTGTAGCCGGACAGGAAATGGTACATCGCCTGCGCCGGCGTCAGTTTTGCGATCGGCGGCATGACGCCAAAGGCATCGGCGGCCAGCATCACCAGATTCTTCGGGTGCGGCGCACGGCCGGTGCGCGAAGCGTTGGGAATGAAGTCGAGCGGATAGGCGGAACGGGTGTTTTCGGTCTTGGAGCCGTTGTCGAAATCGACCGAATGGGTTGCGGGATCGAGCACCACGTTCTCGAGCACCGCGCCAAAACGCTTGCTGGCGGCGAAAATCTCGGGCTCCGCCTCCTTCGACAATTTGATGCATTTGGCGTAGCAGCCGCCTTCGAAATTGAAGACGCCGTCGGCGCCCCAGCCATGCTCGTCGTCACCGATCAAGGTGCGTTTGGGATCGGCGGAGAGCGTGGTTTTGCCGGTGCCGGACAGGCCGAAGAAGATCGCGGTGTCGCCGTCGGGGCCGACATTGGCCGAGCAATGCATCGGCATCACGCCCTTCTCGGGCAGATAATAGTTCAGCGTGGTGAACACGCTCTTCTTCATCTCGCCTGCATAATAAGACCCGCCGATCAGGACGATCTTGCGGGCGAAATCGATGGCCACGACGTTCTCGGAGCGCACGCCGTGACGTTTCGGATCGGCGCGGAAGCTCGGCAAATCGACGACCGTCAACTCCGGCACGAAGCCTTCAAGCTCGCTCGCTTCGGGACGGATCAGAAGCGTGCGAATGAACAGCGAATGCCAGGCGAGTTCAGTGACGACGCGCGTCTTGATCCGCAAAGCAGGATCGGCGCCGCCGTAGAGATCCTGCACGAACAGCGTCATGCCTTCGGCATGTTTCAGGAAGTCCTGATAGAGCGCATCGAACTGCTCTGACGTGATCGACTGGTTGCCCGCCCACCACATGGACTTGTCCGTGAGCGCATCGCGAACGGTGAACTTGTCCTTCGGGCTGCGGCCGGTGAAGACGCCGGTATCTGCGCACAATGCGCCGTCAGCGGAGAGCGTGGCTTCGCCCGCGCGCAACGAGTGCTCGTAGAGCTGAGGTGCACCGAAATTCCAGTGCAGGGCTTTGAGTTTTCTGAAACCGAATTTATCGGCACCGAAGGCACCGTTATGCACGCCCGTCTCTTGCACGAAAACTCCTCCTCCAACCCGCGAACGAACAAGGCACGAATGCCGCCGAGCGCGCCTCTCGCGGTAGCCTCCATTATAGCCCGTTCAGGGCTAATACTGATGAACGCCCGTCTTGCCAAGCCGATCCAGCATGATTTGGTTTATTCCGGGGCAGCCCTCAAAGGCTTGCGGCGTCGCAGGCCGATATCCGCTTCCCGGGACCTGTCCAAAGCCGTTTTTCGACGCGACAATCGGCCGCGAGCAGCAGCAAGTCCGCCCCGACAGCCCCTTTTGCGGTGCACAAAAGGCCGCTTTTAGCGCGCGGCGCCTCCCCCGATCAGGGCGAACGGGCCCCAGGTGCCGCATAGGCATCCTGGGGGACGAGGTGCTGTTGGGGCAGGCGAGCATCGCCCGCTGTAACGCTCCCGCACCGCGGAGGCCCGGGTAAGTCGAAGATCGAGGTCACAAGTCGGGGCGCGGCCTAAGAGCAAACCGACCAATGCGTTACCGACCCGCGCCCGTGCGCCGGTTCAGAAGAACGATCGTGGGAGACCGCGTGAGCAGCGGCTCACGTCGGCATAGCGGCTCCTGTGTTGATGGAGGTCGGCGAGATTGTCGAGCGAGCGTGCGACATCGCAATGTTTCACCCGCACAGCTTCTCGTGCATCGCGCGCGAGCGCTTGATCAACGGCTCGACGTCGCTTGTGCGCGCGTTCGATGGCGTCGACCGGCTCAACCCTTTGCGCGGGCCGTTTCCGCCAATCTCACCAGCATCGTGCGAAGTTCTCTGGACGTTGTGACACGCTCGGGAAATTCGAGCCGCAGCGTCGTCCGGCCGGCCTGCAGATCGATGCCATCGGGATCGCAACCGGTGCAGCGCCAGTCTGCGCTCTCGGCACCAAGCAGGCGCGTCGCATAAAGATTCATGGCGTCCCGATGATCTTGGTTCATGTGCGCGATCGCGCGCTGCTCGGCCTTGAGCAGTTCTGTGGCGTCGCCAATCTCGGTCAGGAACTGCGGGGGCTTGAGGTCGACGATCCGGCCAAAGCCCGCCACCAGGTGGGTTCCCGAGAGACGAACCAGGAAAAAAGAAAAATCCTTGAAACCGACGAAGGCTTCGGCTGACGGATGGGCATTCAAATAGCGGTGGCGAAGGTGTCCGAGATCAGCCTCGCTTGCTTCCTCTGCCCGGCCGAGCAGCATGATTCGCGCGCCCTCCAGCGGATCGCCCTCGGCCCGTTCGTCCAGCATCAGCGACACCCTGTTATCGGCGAGGATGTTCCTCGTATGCACCGCAAGGCGCGAAATCAGCAGGATTGGTGAGCCGTCCGAGTGGGTTGCCAGGTTCACCAGCGAGCAATAGGGGTCGCCTGAGTCGGGGAAGAGCGTGGCCAAGGCCCCTTGCCGGCTGCGCCTGAGGAGGGATTTTGCTAGTCCAGAAGGATTAAAATCCCTGGTCGGTTGCATCGATTATTACCCCGTCATCCTGTTGCAATGAGGGTCTTTTTTCGGCTAAACCGGCATCCAAAGGGGTCAGGATGCTTCGCGGTTTCGGAGCGTTTTACGGAACTCGGTCACACTTCAGCCCAGCTTACATTGCTCGTTGACCGCTTCCGAGGCCCAATTATGCGGCGCATCCCGGAATGCTCGCCGTTTCAGCTAACTCCGAATCTGAAAGCAGGCCCATGCCAACAATCGCTCTGGTCGACGACGACCGCAACATTCTCACCTCCGTTTCGATCGCGCTGGAAGCGGAAGGCTATCGCATCATGACCTACACGGATGGTGCCTCAGCCCTCGACGGCTTCCGCACCAGTCAACCCGATCTTGCCATTCTCGATATCAAGATGCCGCGGATGGACGGCATGGAGACGCTGCGGCGCCTCCGTCAGAAATCCGATCTACCGGTGATCTTCCTCACCTCCAAGGACGAGGAGATCGACGAATTGTTCGGCCTCAAGATGGGCGCCGACGATTTCATCCGCAAGCCGTTCTCGCAGCGGCTTCTGGTCGAACGCGTAAAGGCAGTGCTGCGCCGCTCGCAGCCGAAGGACCCGACCGCCGCGCCGAAGGAGAACGACGCCAAGGCGCTCGATCGCGGCCTGCTCAGGATGGATCCGGAGCGACATACCTGCACCTGGAAGAACGAGCCCGTGACGTTGACGGTGACCGAATTCCTGATCTTGCAGGCGCTCGCGACGCGCCCGGGCGTGGTGAAGAGTCGCAACGCGCTGATGGACGCCGCCTATGACGACCAGGTCTATGTCGACGACCGCACCATCGACAGCCACATCAAACGGCTGCGCAAGAAATTCAAGGTGGTCGACGATGACTTCGAGATGATCGAAACGCTCTACGGGGTGGGTTACCGCTTCAAGGAAGCATGATCGGGCTTTGCGCGGTTTAACGCACTGACGCCGCCGTCCGTCTGGGGTAGGATTCGCAATAGTCAGTCGGGTGCCAGCCATTGCTTGACCGAACTTCGCCTGATCCGGGTGTGAATGCCGAGAACGCCTCGGTGGTGCTGGACGGCCCTGCCATCGAAAGCCCTCCGATCAAGGGCTGGCAGCGGCCGCTGAGTTGGCTGAGCAGGGCTGGACAGTTTCTGTTCACCCTCTCCTTCTCAAGCCTCACCCGCCGCATCGTCTCGCTGAACATTGCGGGCCTGCTGGCGCTGGTCGCGAGCATTCTCTACCTGTCGCAATTCCGCGCCGGCCTGATCGATGCCCGTGCGCAGAGCTTGCTGGTGCAGGCCGAAATCATTGCCGGCGCGATTGCCGCTTCGGCAACGGTGCAGACCAACACCATCACCATCGACCCCGAGCGGTTGCTCGATCTGAAGGCCGGCGAAAGCTATGCCGGACCGGATGAATATTCGCCGCTCGATTTCCCGATCAATCCGGAGCGCGTTGCGCCGGTACTGCGCACGCTGATTTCGCCGACCAAGACCCGCGCCCGGATCTACGATCCGAACGGCGCACTGTTGCTCGACAGCCGGACGCTGGAAAACGTGCTGCGCTTTGACCTGCCGCCGCCGACGGGGCAGCCGGGGATCGTCGGGCGCGCGATGATCGCGATCCGCACCTGGCTCAATCGCGGCGACCTGCCCCTCTACAAGGAACTCGGGCCCGAAAACGGCAACGGCTATGAGGAAGTCGCCAACGCCCTGAAGGGCCAGAAGCGCAGCATGGTGCGCGTAAATTCCCGCGGTGAAGTCATTGTCTCGGTCGCAGTCCCCGTGCTGCGGTCGCGGGCCATCAACGGCGTCTTGATGCTGTCGACGCAGGGCGACGACATCGACCAGATGGTGACGGCGGAACGGCTGGCAATCCTCAAGGTCGGCGGCGTCGCGTCCGCAGTCATGATCGTGCTGTCGCTGTTGCTCGCCAGCACGATCGCAGGTCCCGTGCGACGGCTTGCCGACTCTGCCGAGCGTGTCCGCCGCCGCATCAAGACGCGCGTGGAGATTCCGGATTTCACGCGGCGCCGCGACGAGATCGGCCATCTCTCCGGCGCGCTGCGCGACATGACGGGCGCGCTCTACAACCGCATTGAGGCGATCGAGATGTTCGCCGCCGACGTCGCTCACGAACTGAAGAACCCGCTGACCTCGCTGCGCTCCGCTGTGGAAACGCTGCCGCTCGCGCGCTCGGACAGCAGCCGCGCGCGGCTGCTTGAAGTGATCGAGCATGACGTGAAGCGGCTGGATCGGTTGATATCGGATATTTCCGATGCGAGCCGACTCGATGCCGAGTTGCAGCGCCAGGACATGGCGCCCGTCGATCTGCGGCGACTCCTGACGACGTTGACCTCCGTCGCCAACGAGACCCGACTCGGTCACGACGTCGCGGTCGAGGCGCGCTTCGAAGGTCGCAGCTCGTCCGACATCTTCCTGGTGCCGGGCCATGATTCGCGCCTCGGACAGGTGATATCCAACCTGTTGTCCAACGCCCAGTCCTTCTCGGAGCCCGGCGGCAAGGTGCGCATCCTCTGCCGCCGCGCCCGCTCGGAGATCGAGATCGTGGTCGACGACGACGGACCCGGAATCCGTCCCGACGCGCTGGAGCGCGTGTTCGAGCGGTTCTACACCGATCGGCCGCACCAGGGCTTTGGCCAGAACTCGGGACTCGGCCTGTCGATCTCCAAGCAGATCATCGACGCGCATGGTGGGCGCATCTGGGCGGAGAATCGCTTGGGCAGGAAGGGCTCTGATGGTGAGCCGACGATTGCCGGCGCGCGTTTCGTGGTGAGGCTGCCGGCGCTATGACACAGGGCCGGGATGCGACTGTCCACGCCTCGGCGGTCAAGATCGGCAACACCGCAGTCCTGATCCGTGGGCCCTCCGGCTCGGGCAAGTCGCGCCTCGCATTCGAACTCATCATGAGCGGGCGCTCCGGGCAGGTTCCGCCCGCGGTTTTGGTGGGCGACGACCGTGTCCATCTCGACACAGCCGGCGGAGAATTACTGGTGCGACCCGCTGCCGCGCTGGCTGGCCTCATCGAAATTCGCGGGCTCGGCATTCGCCAGATGGACTATGTGCCTGAGGCCGTTGTCGGCCTGGTCGTCGACCTGGCGGCCACCGACGCGGAACGGCTGCCGTCCGACGAGGCCCTGCAAGTCGGAATTTTTGGTGTTTCGATACCACGAATCCCCATCCCAGCAGGGTTTTCGCCCCTCTCATTGGTTGCTGCCGCCCTGACGACAACCAAGAGTTCACCTTCCGTTAACCCTTCGTCCCATTGCTTGAAGGGAATTGGTAACCATATCACCCCCACTATCGCGACCGAATAGACCGGCGCGGCTCCCTCCTCCTTTCCGCCAGAATCCGGGAGACCCGCAAACATCCCCTCTTGCGCAGGGGCTCTGGATGGTCAAAGTGGCGCGTTCGTGCGGTGCACCAAGCACCCACGAGGAGTTTCCGATGATTGGCCTAGTACTGGTGACCCACGGGCGCCTCGCCGACGAGTTCAAGGCGGCGCTCGAACATGTCATGGGTCCTCAAAAACAAATTGAAGCGGTGACGATCGGCGCCGAAGATGATTCCGATCTCTGTCGCAGCGACATTATCGAAGCGGTCAACCGCGTAGACTCCGGCGACGGCGTTGCAATCCTGACCGACATGTTCGGCGGTACGCCCTCCAACCTCGCAATTTCCTGCATGAGCCGTCCCAAGGTGGAAGTGCTAGCGGGCATCAACCTTCCCATGCTGGTCAAGCTTGCCAAGGTACGTGAAGAGCGATCGCTTCCCGATGCGATCGCAATGGCCCAGGAGGCGGGCCGCAAATACGTCACGATCGCCAGCAGGGTCCTCGCCGGCAAATGACCGACGACGACGCGTCGCCGGAAAACATACCCGGGCCGAGCGTGCCCGCGGACGCAATATCCAAAGAGCTTCTGATCATCAACAAGCGCGGGCTGCACGCACGCGCATCGGCGAAATTCGTCCAGATGGTCGAGCGCTTCAGCGCCGAGGTCTGGGTGACGCGGGGCAGCGAGACCGTCGGCGGAACCTCGATCATGGGGCTGATGATGCTGGCGGCGGGACCGGGCACCACGATCAAAGTCTCCGCGACCGGCCCCGAGGCTCGCGAGGCCATCGCGGCGATCACCAAACTCGTCGAGAGCAAGTTCAACGAAGAGGGAACCTAGAGCACGATCCGAAGCGGGGTGGGCACCGGTTTTTGCTCGCGACAAACGCGGAACGCATTTGCGCAAGCTGGAGCGAAATGGCGATTCGACGTAAAGCGATCGCCTGCAGGCTTACTTCGACGGTGGCTGGATAAAAATCTTCCATTCGGTCGCGGGGCCGGGATGGCCCTGGAAGAAGCGCTGCGTCGTCATCACCAGTTGCTCGGCGTTCGGCGCATTCTCCTTCATCCAGGCCTCGCAGGTCGGCAGCCGGCCGTCGGTAGTGTCGCAGATGCCGATGAAACCGAGCCGCCTGGCCTCTTCCAGCGAGGTCAGGCCGGACGACCACAATTCTCCGGGCGTGAGCGGCGCCGGATGATCAGGGCTGTAGAAGGTCATGGGCTCGCCGACCTCGGTCGTGCCGGCAACGACCGCCCATCGTGAGCCGAAACGCATATGCCAGGCTTCCGTCAGCTCGCGCGCGAGCTGGGAGCGCGCGCCATAACTGTTGGCGCTGTTCGAACTCTCCTCCATCACCAGCACGGCGATACGCGAAGCGGCGGCAAGCGTTGCGAGCGACAGCACCAGCCAGATCGCTGCGATCCGGAACAATGCGGTCAAGGGAATGCGTACGGCGGGAATGGCAACGAGCGCCAACGGCACGAGGAAGAACAGCGAGATGCCCCAGTCCGTTTTCATGTAGATTTCGAAGGCGAGCGCGCCGAGCGGCGGACCGATTGCGACGATGCCCTGGATCATCCAGATATTGAGCGCCTGTGTTTCATTGACGCCGTGGTTCTCGCCGCGTGCCCAGGCGCGCGACAACCATCGCGGCCGCCACAGCAGCGTGAGCGCGGCGAGCGCGATCGGAACCGCCAGCAGCGCGAGATTGTGGCCGACATAGGCCCGCACCAGTCGTCCGCTCCAGGCGCGGTCCGACAGGCCATACACATCGCCCGCATAGGTGATCGGCACGAAATTGACGCCCCAGAGCCAGATCAGATGCGGGATCATCGCGACCACGAGGGTTGCAATCGCAACCCACGGTGCCGGCGAGCGCAGGAAGTTGAGCCGCTGCGGATGAAGCAGTGCGGCAAGGCCGATGGCGCCGATCATGGTCAGCACCCAATATTTCGTCATCAGCGCGAGCGCGCCGGCAAGGCCCAGCCAGATGCCGGACTGCCACGAGCGCTTTTCGAAGGCATTCAGATAAGCGAGTACGACAAGCGGCAGCGTGACGAGCTGCAAGAGGTCGGGGTTGTACTTGAAGCCTTTGAAATTGAAGATCGGGTAGAGCGCGAGCATCATCACGACAAAGAACGCGCGGCGGCGGTCGACCACGCGCAAGCTGACGAACCAGCAGATCACGAGGCTGATGGCCAGCGTCGTCATCGCCAGCGCGTAGGTCGCCCAATCGGCGACGGGAAAGAAGCGGAACCAGAGTCCCGCGATCCAGCCGGAGAGCGGCGGATGCTTGCCATAGCCGAGCTGGAATTTCTGGCCCCAGGCAAACGCCTCCGCGACGTCCATATGGACGTCCTGCGCCGCCTTGAGCTTGATCAGGATCAGCGTCCAGATCAGGCCGTGCACGATGGCGAAGCTGATGACGAGCCAAAGGCCGGTCTCGGGATTGCGCGCGCGCGCGGCGAGCCATGCCGCCGGCCGCCGCAGGCTGAGATGCCTGCGCGCACGCTGTGCCGTGGGCCAAAACGATGCGGTTGACATGAACTCACCGGTAGCGCGTTTTGCAACGGAGTGGAATCAGCTTGGCGTGAAGAAGTGCTTATAAGATAACGCAATATGGTTGCCGCACGGGGAGGCGGATGCTATCCCGCGCCCCATGACGACCGCCCCCATTTCCAACATCCGCAACTTCGCCATCGTCGCCCATATCGACCACGGCAAATCGACGCTGGCCGACAGGCTGATTCAGATGACCGGCGGCCTTTCCGATCGCGAGATGGCGGGCAAGGAACAGGTGCTCGATTCCATGGATATCGAGCGCGAGCGCGGCATCACCATCAAGGCGCAGACCGTCCGGCTGAATTATCGCGGCAAGGACGGCAAGGATTACGTGTTCAACCTGATGGACACGCCGGGCCATGTCGATTTCGCCTACGAAGTCTCGCGTTCGCTCGCGGCCTGCGAGGGCTCGCTCCTGGTGGTCGACGCGAGCCAGGGCGTGGAAGCGCAAACGCTCGCCAACGTCTATCAGGCGATCGACAACAATCACGAGATCGTGCCGGTTTTGAACAAGGTCGATCTGCCCGCGGCCGAGCCCGAGAAAGTGAAACAGCAGATCGAGGACGTGATCGGCATCGATGCGTCCGATGCGATCCAGATTTCGGCCAAGACCGGCCAGGGCGTGTCCGACGTGCTGGAAGCGATCGTCACCCGCCTGCCGCCGCCGAAGGGCGACCGTGACGCGACGCTGAAAGCGCTTCTCGTCGACAGTTGGTACGACGTCTATCTCGGTGTCGTCGTGCTCGTCCGCATCGTCGATGGCGCGATGAAGAAGGGCCAGCGCATCCGCATGATGGGCACCAACGCGGCCTACGATGTCGAGCGCGTCGGCTTCTTCACGCCGAAAATGCAGCAGGTCGACGAACTCGGTCCCGGGGAGATCGGGTTCATCACGGCCGCGATCAAGGAAGTCGCCGACACGCGCGTGGGCGACACCATCACCGATGACCGCAAGCCGGTGACCGAGATGCTGCCCGGCTTCAAGCCGGCGATTCCGGTCGTGTTCTGCGGCCTGTTTCCGGTCGACGCGGACGATTTCGAATCCTTGCGTGCGGCGATGGGCAAGCTCAGGCTGAACGATGCGAGCTTTTCGTTCGAGATGGAGACGTCGGCCGCGCTCGGATTCGGTTTCCGCTGCGGCTTTCTCGGGCTGTTGCATCTGGAAATCATCCAGGAGCGGCTGCAGCGCGAGTTCGACCTCAACCTGATCGCGACCGCGCCAAGCGTGATCTACAAGATGAAGCTGACCGACGGCTCGGAAATCGAGATTCACAATCCGGTCGATATGCCGGACGTGGTGAAGATCGCCGAGATCGAGGAGCCCTGGATCGAGGCGACGATCCTCACTCCCGACGAATATCTCGGCAGCGTCCTGAAGCTTTGTCAGGACCGGCGCGGCGCCCAAAAGGAGCTCACTTACGTGGGCAGCCGCGCGATGGTGAAATACGACCTGCCATTGAACGAGGTGGTGTTCGATTTCTACGATCGCCTGAAGTCGGTCTCCAAGGGTTATGCGTCCTTCGACTATCATTTGACCGACTACAAGCCGGCCGATCTCGTCAAGATGCAGATCCTGGTCAACGGCGAGCCCGTGGATGCGCTCTCGATGCTGGTGCATCGCACCCGCGCGGAGGGCCGCGGCCGCGCCATGGTCGAGAAGATGAAGGAACTGATCCCGCCGCACATGTTCCAGATTCCCATCCAGGCGGCGATCGGCGGCAAAGTGATCGCGCGCGAGACCGTGCGGGCCCTGCGCAAAGACGTCACGGCAAAGTGCTACGGCGGCGACGTCACGCGCAAACGGAAGCTGCTGGAGAAGCAGAAGGAAGGCAAGAAGCGGATGCGGCAGTTCGGCAAGGTCGACATCCCGCAGGAGGCCTTCATTGCCGCGCTGAAGGTGGATAGCTGAGTCCGGAGGTTTTACGATCAAGAGAACAGGCAAACTCAAGCGAACTAGAAAGATATCTCAGGCTGAACTTTCCAAGGCTCTGAGCTACATTCGCGCGCCCATGATCGAGATGGCCTATGAAGCCGAATCCGGTGCACTTGTGAACGTGAATCGCTTCTGACGGACCGGTCTGCTACGCTGCATCCATGTCACGCATTCTTTCCATATCGATCGCCCTCCTCCTCTCCCTGATACCGGCCATGACCTCGGGCGCACCCGCGCAGAAGCGTCACGCCGCGCACTGGCATGGCTACGGCTTCCTGCCCGGCTATCACCAGCCGCCGAACAATGCTGTCCCCATTTATGGCCGGAAGGGAGCCGTCACGGGGGAGCCGGACTATTCTCCCCAATATTACGGCTATGACGGCGAGTGGCACTATTTCGGACGCCCCGGCTTTTACCGCGGCCGCTACAACGGCGGCAGCTTTGGCCCGTGCTGGAATTGGACGCCGATCGGGCCGGCGTGGAATTGCGGGTAGACGTCGTCATTCCGGGGCGCGCGTTAGCGCGAGCCCGCAATCCATGGCGTCGCGCATCGGGCGGCGCTTCGCGCGGACCCGTTGGCGCGTCCCGAAATGACGATGGTGGGGGGCGACGCATGGCAGCATGGTGGCCGGCCACCTTGTCCTTCATCACCAGATAGACGACGATCCCCTCGCGCAAATGCAACAAAAGCAAAGCGCCGAGGAAATGCATGAGCAAGTCGTCCCGGTTCGACTATGGCTGGGTTGTCGTCGGCGCGGGCGCACTGATGACCTGCGTGGGCTTCGGCGCGATGCTGTCGCTCGCTGTGTTCCTGCAGCCGATCTCGGAAGCGATGGGCTGGTCGCGCGCAGGCGTCTCGGCCGCAGCGACGCTGGATTTCCTTTGCATGGCCGTGGCCGCGTTCTTCTGGGGTATGCTATCCGACCGCTTCGGCACACGGATCGTGGTGCTGGCCGGAAGTGCGATACTCGGCCTCGGGCTGGTGCTCGCAAGCCAGGCGCAAAACCTTTGGCAATTCCAGCTCGCGTTCGGCGGGCTGATCGGGATCGCCGCCGGCAGCTTCTACGCGCCGATGGTTGCAGTCGCGAGCGCCTGGATCGAACAGCATCGGAGCCTCGCCGTTGCGCTGGTATCCGCCGGCATGGGTGTGGCGCCGCTGACGGTGGCGCCGTCGGCGAGCTGGCTGATCACGACCTATGACTGGCGCACAGCGATGCTGGTGATCGGGATTGCCGCATGGGCGCTGCTCATCCCCGCGTGCTTCCTGGTGCGTCCGGCGCCGCACGGTGCGGGCAACTCCGCCGCTGACACGAAAGACGCGCCGGAGATGGAATGGACCGCGGCGCGGGCGCTGCGCACGCCGCAATTCGCCGCCCTGGCTGGCGCGCATTTCGCCTGCTGCGCAGCGCATTCGGGGCCGATTTTCCACATGGTATCCTATGCGATGGTCTGCGGCATCGCGCCGCTCACCGCGGTCACCGTTTACAGCCTCGCCGGCTTTTCCGGACTTGGCGGGCGGCTCCTGCTCGGCGCGCTGGCCGACCGCCTCGGCGCGAAACCGGTTCTGGTCGGCGGCCTCTTCGTGCAGGCGCTTTCGATTGCGACCTATCTGGCGGTGGCGCAGCTCGGCGAG
>Ga0310913_10000518_pt1 | contig 17938 bp, 20 predicted proteins | sample GREbulkMGOX082_FD_203447 | JGI IMG/M metagenome (GOLD analysis project Ga0310913, IMG submission 203447) | Lab enrichment of tropical soil microbial communities from Luquillo Experimental Forest, Puerto Rico - GRE.bulkMG.OX082 | ecosystem: Environmental > Terrestrial > Soil > Tropical forest >...
GAGCTGATCATAAACTTGAAAACCGCCAAGGCACTTTGTCTCACAATTCCAGGCACAGTGCTTTCCCGCGCCGACAAGGTGATCGAATGAGGCGGCGCGCGTCATCCTGCGGACTTTTTCGCGTGTTCTTTCAATGGCTTTGACACTTCGCCCGGCTCGGGTTTGACACTCTCGTTGGCAATCCGTTCCATGGCCGCCTTGGCCAGCCGGACCTGGTCGGCCCGCTTGGTGTAGCGCTCGATTTCCTTCAACGTCCGGTGCCCAGAGATGGCGGCGATCTCATGCGCGGTGCAGCCGCCGTCGGCGAGGCGGGTGCATGCCGCCTTGCGCAGCCCATGGAAGACGCAGTGCTGCGGCAGCTCGGCGGCGTCGCACCACTTCCGAAACATCTCCGAGAAAGCGTTCGCGCCGTAGCTCTTGCCGGTCTGCGTCACCAACAGCGTGAGGTGCCCGGCCGGGGTGGCGGCAATGATCGCCGCGAGGTCCCGGTGAACGGGGATCGCCAGTGTCGCGCCGGTCTTCTGCTGACGCAGGGTGAGCACGCCGTCGCGGATATGCTGGCGGCCAATCCGCACCACATCGCCGCGCCGCTGTGCCGTGTACAGCCCGAGCGCCAGCGCGAGGCGAGGTTTCGAGCCAATCGGCCAGTGCGCTTCGAAGGCGGCGATCTCGTCCTCGGTCCAGGTGGCGAATCCGTCCGTCTTTGGCCGCCTGACGTGGACGCCTGCGGTCGGGTCGTTACGCATCAGCTTGCGTTCCACCGCCCACCGCACGACGTGCTTGAACGTGGTTAGCCAATTCTTCGCCTCGTGCGGCGTCATGTTATCGATCAGCGCGACGACGAATTCCCTCGGCAGCGACGCCAGAGGAAGGTGACCGTGCTTGTCGCGAAACTTTTCGAGGATCGCGCGGCGTGACGCCGGCGTGCCGCCGGTGAGGCTGCGGAAGGCCTGCGAGCCGTAATATTCGGCAATGGCGGCGGAGACGGAGCCGGGCTTGCTGCGCTTGTTGGCACCGACGGGAATCGGCGCGGCGGCGAGCGCCTGCTGATACGCCGCCATGAATTCGCTGGAACCGGGCAGCCCCCGCAACGCAACCCTCGGACGTCCAGCGCGACGGAAGTAGTGAAAGGCGCGACCGGTCTTGCGGTCGACAAAGGCTTGGACGAATTGCAGACGAATCTTGGTCATTGCCCCTTCCTCGCTGCCTTCAGCTTCGCGATCTCCAAATCCCACGCCTTCGCGTCGGCGGTCTCTTGCGTGGTCTCCGCCAGCGTGGCGTTGTCCCCGTAGACCCTGAAGATGGTACCATCCTTGGCAACGATCTCAATCATCGCAGGTTCGATGCCGCCGTCACGCGCAATCTTGAGAGCACGCAGACCGTCGTTTCGCTTGAAGAGATTCGTGCCGCGACGAGCCATTCTCGCGCCCTCACCGGGCTGCCTTAATTAATCGCGTGTAGCCCTTCACCTGAATCCCGCCGATTACTGTCTTCTTTGGCCCGTCCCAGCCGAGCCGACGCATACATCGGCCGAGACGTTTAAAGTCTACGTCTCGTTGTTTGCTCACATGAACCCCAAGAGCGATCTCTAACAAGTCAGCGCTCGAGACGCGCTCCTCGCCCTGCTCGACCGTTCCGCATGCCCGGATCAATTTATCGTCCCAGGGATCGCTTTCTTCTCGCGCTTCCTGTTCAATTCGTGCGGCGCTCCATAGCTCCCGGCGCAGCAAGATCGACTCGTTCGGCTCTTGCGTGGCCGCCTCTGCCCATAGCTGATCTCGGTCCTTGCTGAGTGCCTCGATGTTGATGTCGCCAGTCTTGATCGGCCAAAATCGGCGGTCGGCTGCCTTTAGGTATCGATCATCATTTGTAGTTGCGAACAGAACACAGCGGCGCGGCTGGTCAACGCGCGTCCGTCCATAGGCCGGCCTGGCGCGGTCGTGCGTGCGTGAGGCGAAGGCGCGTAAGTGCTCGACCTCCGTCTTACGGATATTGCTCAGCTCGGCGATCTCATAGAGCCACACGCCGGCGAGCAACTCCTGTTGCTCCCGGTCGCGCGCGCCGAGGATGGTCTGATCGCTGAAGTTCTCGGTCCCGGCGAGCGTCTCGATCGCTTTCGATTTCTGCACGCCCTGCGGTCCTTCGAGCACGATAATAAAATCAAATTTGCATCCCGGTCGCCGTACACGACGAACGGCGGCGAGCAGTGCTAACCGACCGAATTCGAGATTAAGCTCAGTATCGTCGGCACCCATATACGTGATCAGCCACCGGTCGAGTCGGGGCGTACCGTCCCACATGAGCGAATTGATATACCCAAGCACCGGATCAAATTCGTTTTCCAAGCCCAGCTGTACGACGGCATCGGTCGTGTTCTTCGTGCCGGGATCGAACTTCCACGCCTTATGGATTTTGGTGCGCAAGACCAGGACGGTTTGATCGAGGTTACTGCGGTACTTGATGGTTTGTCCGCTGACGAGCAGCTTGTCGTGGAATACGTCGTAGCGACATTCGACGTTAAGGGCTCGAAGCGCGCGACGCGCATTCGCGCACGTCCGCCGCGGAATTCCCTTTTTATCCGTGGCCTCCCAAACCGCTTCCTCGTCCGGCTCATGTTCCGGTTGGGAAATGTGTCGCTTGCGCTGCCACTTGTTGAAGGATCGTTCGACCTCTTGTCGTAGACGATTAGTGTATCGCCGTCCGATTCCGTTTGGCCATTTTGAAAGCTCGTCGACGATCGCGTCGACTGATAGGCCATTACCGCTGAGGTGGCCGACGACACTATGGAAGAGCGCGCTGGCGTCGCTATCGGCCGGCGCACCGTTCTGGATCACGTCGTCCCAATCAATCTTGTTGTCGCCGGCGGCGTTGAAGTCGAACCCTTTAGCGTTGGTGTCGTAATGCACCTTGACGTCATAATGCGCCTTGATCTTGCCGAGCAGGTCAATCGGCGCGAGCTCCTTACACTCGCCAATTTGCACGCCTGTGATTGTGATATAGCGCTCGGCGTTCCTGTAAATCTCGATCGCGGCGCCTTCGCGCGCGCCTTTAATCGGCCATTTGCGATGTAGCTTCTCGCCGGCACCTAATCCGATGATGCGTAGTCCTTCGCCCGATGGCGTCCGCTCGACGTAAGCACCGTTTGCCATGTCGAGCCAAGTTGTCGCCCATTTATCTGCCTTGCCGGTTTCGGGATCGAGGCAATGATCGAGGTCGACGACGTCAAAGGGTGTATCCGGCAGGACAAAACCGATGCCGTCCATGGTGCCATTAGCGCGTTTCAGCGCCTCGAGTGCTTTTAAATATGGGGCCCACGTTGCTGGATCATTATTCTTCGCAGGGTATGAGCGTTCAGCCGCGGTGAATGGCGGCTTAGTCCATTTCTGCTTACGCAATTGCCACTTCCACAGAACCCAATGGTCAAGCTTGCACAGCGGCGCGAGCGCAGCCGGGAGATTCGCGAGGTCGCCGCTGATCGTGTTTGGCTTGTTCATTGCCGCCGCCTTCCAAGGCGTACGTAGAGCAAATGCAGCCACTTGCCTTGCTTCTCGGACGGTTTTCGATGGACGGTCCATCGCAGCATATCGTTGACGAAATCGCGCTCGCGTGGCGTCAGACGGCCGTCATCTTGATCGCGGCAGTTGATCGCCATCTCATGCCAATTCGGCTCGATGTCATGAAGCTCTGCCGGTTTGTCTTTTTCGGCGTCACGCTGTCCGTCCGCATATGCCGCGTCATAAATGCGCTGCATATCCGCTTCGGATAGTTTGCCGGATTCAACCCGGTGGGCGAGCTCGTGAATATCCGCACCGGCACCTTCGAGAGTGCGCAGGATCGCCCGAGCCGCGGCGATAACTTCGCCGTCGCGCGGCGATGAAAGCATCTTCAGGAGCTTGCCGAGTTTGTCGGCCACCGGATCGATGCTCATCGCCAACACCGTTCTTTATGGCCGCATAGTCGGCAACGCCAATGATCGGGATCCTCCGTGAATCGAGGCAACAGCTCGCCGGCTCGCGTTGCGTTGATGATTGTTTGTGCCCGTTCGATCCACGCTCTAGCGCGCTCGGCATCGAACGGCACTAATAGATGCAAGAGCTCGACCGAGTCGGCATTCACGCAGGTGAAAATCGCCGGGTGGTCATTAGTAGCGAGAAATTGTTGATAGAGCGCGACCTGGGCGGCGTATTGTGGGTACGTTTTTTCAAGGCCGTCGCGATCGAGCGACCGCCACCCCTTGGCGTTAATGCATTTATTCTCCCACAAGCACGGGTATTTGACGCCCTGAATCTTGGGGCCGTTGAGGAAAATGCCGTCGGCGTGACCGCGCAGCCAGCCGTCGAGCGCCTCAAAGGCGAGCCTGTCCGGCTCTGCAAATGTGAAGCCGGCCCGAGTAAAGTGTTCGCGAGTTTGCGCTTCAAAAAAGTGTCCACGTGCGAAAATGTCCCTCGTGCGTAACGCGTGCGCCGGGTCGCACAGCCACGTGTATTGAATTTGCCGCATGCACGGGTGCCCGACTGCACTAGCTCCCAGGTAACCGCGGGTCTGCTCCGGATCGATACGCCCGCCTTGTTCGAGCAGCACATTGATCGCGGTGTTGACCGGCAGAGCAGAATGTTCGGTGCGGTTGAAGTCGGGCATGGCGATTCTCAAAACGGTACGGGATCATTCCAATCAGCCTGCTCTTCCGTCGGCTCCGCTGCGCCGGGCGGACCTTTACGCGTGACAAGTTTCTCGCCCTTGTCACGTGCGAGCATCGCCTTGCCGATGAGGTTGTAGGCGTCGCCGAGGAAGGCGATCATCTCCTCGCGCGAGAATTGCGAGAGCGATTTGGACCAATCGGCCTCGCAATTTCCGAGCTCTGGAAGGATCGCCTCGATAGCGCCGGCGTCCCAAGGGTCGGGGTTGAGCATTTCATTGACGTAGAGGTACTTGTCCGGCCCGACACCGTTGCTTGTGGCTTGTCGCGAGCGTGTAGTGATCCAGCCAAACAGTACGGCCGCGACGATCCAACCCCACTCGGAATCGGATAGCCGCCCGACCGGCGTCATGGGGGGTAGCGCGCCGCCAGAAACGACGGCGCGCGCCTTCTCGACAGCAACGCGAGTGGCCTCGCGCTGCCAAGCATCTTCAATCGCGGTTAGCGACGGGAAGCGCGGTTTAAATTTGCACGCCATCACTGTGCCCACGCCGGCTTGACGATCACGTTGCTTAGCGCCTCGGCGGCAGGCACTGGCGCTTGCACCGGCTTCGTAACCTGCTCGACGGGCTGCCATTCCTTGCGGTCGGGGGTGATGATCTGCGCCAAAAAGTTCTTGGCGCGATAATCGCCCTTGGCAGGCTCGACGCCGATCTGGGCGCGGAACCGAATGCCGTCGAAGTCGGCATACTCGACAACACGCGCCTTCTTCGCCGCTTCAGAGACATCGGTCGGCTTGATGCCGCGCGCGCTCTCGATGATCGCCCGCAACTTGCGATGCGTGATATCGGCCGCCTGGGCGTGACCGTCAGTCGTTCCGTTAACGGTCATCCAGTCCCAAAACTTGCGCTTATCATATTCGCCGCCAACGACGATAAGCTCACAGTCGAGGCCTTCGGCCTGACCATTGTTCGAGCGTTTCAGGAATCCGCTTTCCCCAGCGTCGCCGGGGCGGATATTCAATTGGACTACCGCAATGGTTTTGTCCGGGATAACGTCGAACGAACGTTGCTCGCCGGCTGTATTGAAGTCGTACGACATAGTTTCACCTTCACTTTCATCATTGAGCGGCTACGAGCTCGACGAAATTGCCGCCCGGTGATTTCGCCGAGAGTTTCGCTAACAGTTTGCCTAGGTGCGGCTCTTCGATTTGCTCGAGCCGGCCAGACCTGTCTTTTGCGGGGTACTGCCAAGGATTCGGCGTCGTGCAGATAAAGGCGCGCGTAAGAGCGCCATCGCCGAAGTTGATCCAGTTATAGGTGATCACCTGGTCAACGACCGCCGGCAGCTCCCGCGACGTGCGAGCGCCCTCAAGCTGCAGCCGATGTTCGGTGCGGTTATAGTCGTCGGTTACGGTCTCAAGGATTCCAAGAAATACGACGTTCACCTCCCGCGCCTGCTGCAGGTGCATCAGCCACGCGATCATCTCTCTGGCATGGAGACCATAGGCGCCGCGAAGATCGCGCTTTCCACTACGCTCGGAAAAAGATTCCGGCTGTTGGCTCGCCCACGCAAAGCACAGGCGCCCGACGGCGGTCAGGCTGTCGACGAAAAAGGTGTCGTACCGTTTCGGACTGCCGAGCTCGGCGATCGCGGCATCGTAGTGCTCTTGGCTGTAGACGGCGTCCGCCGGCACCGCCGGATTGGGACCAGCCAGAACAACGGCAAGGTCCCTGCACTGCGGCCAAGTCCGCGGCCGAAATGTATCGACGGCCAAGTCCTGCACGGCAAGGTCGCCGGCCTCGGTGTCAACGAAAAGCGTGCTCGACAGGAGGTCACCGAGCGTCCCTAGCAGCGAAGTTTTGCCGACACCGGTTGGCCCGACGATTAAGGCCTTCGCTCCGCGCGGGCTCGCTGTGCAATCGGTGGCGGGAATGATCTTGTTGCTCATCGGTTTTTCTCATCACTGAAAAGCAGGCCCTGCCTGTCATCGTCGAGAAGCAGGTCGAGCGCGGCACCTACCGGACCGAGCGCACGGCCTTGGCTGTCACGGCAAAGGGCGCGCCGGATCGCTCTGATGTCAGCGCCAAACTGGAGCGCAAACGAAAGCAGGATCGCCGCGTCGCGCGCGTTGGTATCAACCTGATTGCCCGCCTTGTGGTTGTTCAGAAACAGTTCGCCGACGCGGCCGTCAGCAAAGCGACTGACTGTCGCGGTGAAGCGCAATCCGTTTAGTTCGAACGTGAAGGACTCGCTGCCACGCCGATCGGGCAATCTTTCGCGGGCGCTCATGTGTCGCCCCCGCTGCCGTAGCTCTTGCGTGCCTTGAGCTTTTGAGTCGCGGTGACCCAATCATCACCGAATCGAAGTAAGGCTTGCCTGTCATCGTCGAGCTCGACTTCGGGCTCCGGTACATCAATCGGCGGTAACTCGAAGTCGGTCGTCGACAGCTCCAGTTGTTCGTTGATGCGCTCGATCTCGGCCTGCAATTCGACGAGTCGGGCAGCCGCCTCTTCGCGGATCGCGCTGACGGCGTCTTGATCAATTTGCTCATCGAGCGCCTTTTGCGCGTCAACGTTCCACTCATTGTGCGCTTGCCTGACCCGGTCATCTAACGTTCGGTCAACGTAGCGATCGAATACTTTCTTCATGATCCGGCGGAGCACGCCGCGGCGGATCATCTCGGGCGTGGTCAACGCATCGACCTCGGTCTGCTCGATGCCGAACGACTCGCGCCAACGGCTCGCGCGTTTTTCGCCCTCCTTCAGGGGGGTTTCAGGCAAGCCTTCCGCCCGAGCTTGATCCGGCGTGAGCGCCGCCGTCACCAACTCCCAGCGTCCGCGGAGTTTGGGAAACTGTAAGTCGCAAAATGCTTGCAGCTTGCGGCCGATGCTCACCGGCATCTGATAACCGGCAGGGTCGCAATCCGAGACCGTGAAGACGACCAGCGGGCGGCCGTCCTGAGCTGCGTCTCTCGCAATCTGCCAGACCAGCGCGTCGCTGATTTCGCCGGTCGGCAGATAAAGGTCGGCGTGCTCTTCTTCGGCGACCGGAAGTAGAACTTCCTCAAGGCTCGATTTTTCGCCGAAGATAACGAAGTGAAAGCCTTGCCTTGCACTGAACCCGCGGGCGACGGGCGTCGGGTTAATGTCATCGGCATCGGGGACGGTGACATCGATGCCAATCGACAAGTACGATTCAGGTGTCACGCTTGCCGTACGATGGATGATCGGCTCGGCGTTGCGCTTGTCGAAGATGCGGTCGAACGGGATGTAGCCGAGCCATCGTGCTGCCTTACCGGCGCGCTCGGAGAGCCAAAGCCAATCCTCTTCGGTGTTCTGGTAGGCGGTCCCATCCGGCTTAAGGATCTTCTTCTTGGACATGATGATGGCGTAGTGCAGCCCGCGCCAATGAGTCCGCTTGCCGCTCGGATAGAGGCGGTCGAACTGCTCACCGGCCCAAGCGCCGTCGCGATGATTGGCGGAAGTGTCGAGCCGGTAAGGATCGACCCTGTTCGACAGGACCGTGAGGTCACACTGATCGAGGTCATACTTCCTGCACGCCGCTTCTAAAATGGCGCGAAGAGTTTGTAGGCTTGCCTTCACGTCCGTCGTCTCCAGTTTTGGCGCGCCGCGATTTGCGGATGGCCAGTGATGTGCTAGAGACGAGCTGTTCCAAGGTTCGCCCTAGCTTTTTGGGTGGCGGATCGGGCGGGATTTGAACCCGCGGGAGAGCATTCTTAGCCCGGGTATAAACCGCGCCCTCTCTCGCCCATCGCGGCCGATCCGTTTCTCTTCAGCGATCTGCTACGCAACGTCCTTCTTCGCGCGTCCGAGACGCGTGATGCCAAGCCATGCTTGTTTTTGATAAATTTGAGCTTCTGTCAGACCGGTGAAGTCAGCATTGGCGCGCGCGCCAATCAGCAAATCGTCTTTAAGCGACTCGCCTTCTTTCCTCGGGAGGACCTCACCGGTGAGGACTTCCGTCAGCTTTCGCTTACTGCCGACAAGAATTCCCCACTTTGGGGGTTTCTTGCTCGAAGTCGGCATGTTGCACTCCGCGATTTTCGCGGAGGTTAGCGACGGCTGTAGGGTCGGTCAGGGACGGGTTTTTAAAAAGGCGTCCCAAGAGGGGGAATGTCAGGATTGTTGCGGGGAACGCTGCGCCGATCCCGCAGCACACGCTTACAGGCGCGCTCCATGTCCTCGCCTTGCTCGCCGTGAAGCAGACCGGAAATTGCCTGCATAGCATTGAGGGTCGGTCCCTTCACGGTGAAGGTTTCCAGAAGAAAGAAAGATTCGTCGGCGCAGCGGTGCTTGAACTCGTCCGCACCTTCTGGCGGTTCTTGCCTAGTCTTGGAAAATATTTTGGCCCATAGCCCGCTAACGCCCGCAAGCTGCCTAAGCCATGGCCAGCGCAGCCATAGCTTGCCTTGCTGCCGCAATGCGGCAGCGGTCACTCGCGAGGGCTTTAGCGGATGATCATCGGGGATCGTCAGCCGGACACGATCAAAGCTTCGGCCTACTTCAGCGACGACATAGTCCTTCAGAGACAGGGCGCGATCGTCGAGTTTACGGGGATCATTAAAGTCGCGCGCTTTCAGCTCACGAACGATCCTGTCAACGAGGTCGTCCGCGTCGTTCGGGCGTGAGATCGATGACATCTTAGAAGCGACCCGGGAGCCACAACGCAGGACGCCCGCCGTCACGCGCAGCGCGGACGCTGCACCTGGCCGTCGTGCGCGAGGTTGATCGCGTAAGCGATTTTCCGCGTTTCATGCCGCGAGTATGTCGTATCAAGCCGCCGTGAGCCATATTCAGCCGTTGGAACCCACACAATAAAATCTCGCAACGTGCGTGATGTACTTTGCGAGATAAAATTGAGCTAAGTCTTTGATGTTGCTTATCAGCGCTCGGCTTGCCGTTGCCGGCTTTTTACAGATCGACTTGAGCTCGCCACTCCAGCGGGAAAAGCAATTAGTACCGGTAGTACCGGTCACGATTGTCGCACCGGTTCTCGAGTTAGCCGTTAAAAATGGGCATAAGAACCGGTTGAACCTGTAGAACCGGTTTTTATACTGGGGAAAATAAAAACAAGAATCATTAGCGCTAATACGAGTACTGCTTTGAACCGGTACTACCAGTACTCGCTCCCGGCGTTGGCTGAGGCTGTGCGTCGCCGCCACCCATTGTGCGGCTGATTTGCGTGCGTGCAGGCTAATGTATAGCAGCGGACTACCTTCCAGGATGCGCGGTTGCGCCGCCTCCTCCCACAACCTTTAAGTGACTGGCTCTATACCGAAAGGATGGCTGCACCGAGCGGTCGGAAACCCCCATAAAATGGGCATTTCCTAGGGCTGTTTTGCCTTGCCAAAAGGAGTAGGTTTCCGTATGAAATAGGAATCAGGGTTGGGGGGTCACATGACCAAGACGGTTGCTCTTTATCTGCGGGTCAGCACCAGCGGGCAGACGATTGAAAATCAGCGCCGCGAATTGATGGCGACTGCCGAACGCAATGGCTGGACGATCGTTGCGGAGTTCATCGACAACGGCATCAGCGGCGCAAAAGGCCGCGACAAGCGACCGGGTTTCGACCGGCTGCTGAAGGCAATCGCCCGCAAAGAATTCCAGATGGTGGCGGCCTGGTCTGTTGACCGGCTGTCGCGCTCGCTGAGCCATCTGGTCACGTTTCTAGGTGAGATTCACGGCAAGGGCGTTGATCTGTACTTGCATACGCAGGGCCTCGACACGTCCACCCCCGCGGGTAAGGCGCTATTCCAGATGATGGGCGTGTTTGCCGAACTTGAGCGCAGCATCATCGTCGAGCGCATCAACGCCGGCATTGCGCGAGCCAAGGCAGCCGGTAAGCACTGCGGCCGACCACGCGTTAGCGATGCCGTCGAGAAGCGTATCCGCGAACTGCTCAAAGCCAAGACGGGTATCTTGGCTACGGCGCGCAAGTGCGGCGTCGGCACCTCAACAGTTATGCGGGTCAAAGCGGCTTTGTCTTTGACGTAGGTGCGGCGCGGCTGTATTTTTCCCAACACACGGAGGAGGCACGCCGCGAGGCGGTCCGTGGCCCTGTTTAAGGGCTGGAGGACTCCGTGGTGGTGTACTTTTCAACGGCACAGCCCGGTCAGGTCGAGCAGGCGGCGACGTCACGTTTACCCAATGGCCGTTGGGCCAAGGGAACATCCGGCAATCCATCCGGTCACGCTGCCTCGCTGGTCGAGCCGTCCAAGCGCAAGCAGGCCACGCTGTTCGCCGCGATCGTTGACGATTTTGGCGGCGAGTTGTCGCCGCTGCATCAGGAATATGCCGCCCTCGCGTCGCGACAGTTGGCGCGAGCGGCGCGCACTCGCGATGACGCCATCGCGGCACGGCTGTGCAATACCGCGAGCAAACTGCTTGACCTCATTCGTCAGGGCCGCGAGCGAAAGGCGGCAGCGAAGCCGGTCAACGCCTTCGATGAATATTTGCACCAGCGCAACGACAATGGAGCGAAGCCGTGAAAGTGCTCGTTCCGATGCGCGATGCTTTGTCCGACAAGCGGTTGCTTGCCGATGCGTTGCCTGGCGCGAGCTGGTCGAGCTGGCGCGTGCTGTTGATTGCCGCTGCTGGCGAAGCACTAACCGACGACGAACGCGTGATGTTCAAGCAATTGACTGGACGCGAGCGTGAGTCCGGCAGCATGGTTGAGGTGATGCTGACGGTTGCCGGTCGCCGTTCCGGTAAGTCAAAGGCGATGGCCGTGTTCGCCGTTTGGCTGTCCACCTGTTGTGATTGGTCCGATGTTCTGTCGATTGGCGAGCGCGGGCGTTGTTTGTTCCTTGCGCCGGTCGAGCGTCAGGCCGACGTGGTCGATGATTATGTGCGCGCGGTGCTCGACCACGTCGAGCTGTTGCGTAGCCTGGTCGAGGACAAGACGGTGCACATGGTGCGATTGAAGCGCAGCGTTGCGTTGGAGGTACAGCCTGCGTCGGCCAAGCATTCGCGCGGCATGACCGCAATTGGAATTGTGCTGGACGAATGCGCGTTCCTGCCATCGAACGAGGATGCGGCCAATTCCGACGTAGACATTCTGACGGCGCTGCGGCCGTCCCTGAGCACCACGCAAGGTCCGTTGTTGCTGACCTCATCGCCCGCAACCACCACCGGGATTTGTCACAGCCTTTGGCAGAAGCATTACGGTTCGGAAGGCGATCCGCTGTGCCTGGTGGTGCAGAGTGATACGCTTGGTCTCAATCCGACTTTGCGCAAATCGGTCATCGACCGCGCCTACGAGGTGGACGCTGCGGCGGCGGCTGCCGAGTGGGGCGGCGAGTTCAGAGAACCGTTGTCAGCGTTCCTGACCCGCGAGTTGGTCGAGCGTTGCGTCGAGCGTGGCATCAGCGAGCGCCAGCCGCTGCCTGGCATTGTCTATTCCTGCTTCATCGACAGTGCGGGCGGATCTGGAACGGATTCGTTCACTGCATGCGTCGGGCATCGGTCGCGCGATGCTGACCGCGATGTCATCGTGGTTGATGCGGTTTATGAGGTTATGCCGCCGTTCGACCCTTTGGCGGTTGTCGCCGCCTTGGCTGGTCATCTCAAGCGCTGGAACATTTCCCAGGTCACGGGTGATAGCTATTCCGCCAATTTCATCGTCAGTGCGTTTGGCAAATTCGGCATCACCTACGTGCAGTCCAAGTTGGACGCGAGTGCGCTTTATCTGGCCGCGCTGCCTGCTTTCACGTCGAACACGCTCGCGCTACTCGATGTGCCGCGCGCGATTGACCAGTTGGTGAATTTGCGTCGGAAGATTGGACAGGCTGGCCGCGAATCGGTGCTGCACATGCGCGGCCAGCACGACGACTTGGCGAACGCGATTTGCGGCCTCGTTCATCTGCTGACGCCGTTCGGTGGCGTGGCGTCGAGTTGGGCAAACATCGGCGTTGTCAGCGTGCCGCGGCAATATCCCAGTTATGCCGATGCTGGAAACGACACGATGTCGGCGTGGTGGCGGGCGCACGGTCCTGGTCCTGGTTATTTGGCGCCTGCTGAATCCGGGATTCACGGTCCGGGCGCTCCGCTGAAATCGCGGGCGAGCGGCAATGCACTGTGGTGACCGACATGAGCGCGGCAGTCATCAACATCGGCACCCGGTCGCGAGCCACGGCGCTTTGATGGTTGGTGCGTGACCGCTGCCGATTTGAAAGACTTAAATCCGGCCGCGAACTGGAGCGCGAGCAGGGGTTATTCGGACTCCACGTGCGCTGGTTGGCGACGGTTCGATCATCCCGGTTGGTGACCATGAATGTCCGCTTTCAGGGGTAAAGCGGACATCACGCGGACAAGCCTTGATGTCCGCTTATGACCCAAAGCGGACATTCAGTGCTGAGGATTGTTGCTGCGCAAAATGACGGTTGGACCCGGTTCCACCGGTCGTAAATCCCTGCTGTAATCACATCATTCCAAAGCACAGTCCGCACAGCCTTGGGGAAGGCAATGCGACGCCGCGATTTCATTAAAGGAATTACTGTTTCGGCCACGTGGTCGGTTGTGGCGCGCGCGCAGCAGAATGCAAAGACGCACCGCATCGCCCTCGTTCATCCCTCGGCCTCCATTGCTGACATGAGCCAAAGTGGGGGTAATCCAAACTACGCCGCGCTTTTCAAGGAGCTGCGCCGCCTTGGTTACATGGAGGGAGTTAATTTGGTCGTCACGCGATACTCTGGCGAGGGACAGGAGGAGCGTTATCCCGAGCTGTGCCGCGAGGTAGTGCGCACGAAACCCGATGTTATCGTAACAGCTTCGACAAGACTCGTTTTGAGTTTCAAAGCCGCGACAGACACGATCCCCGTTGTTGCCGCCATGGGTGATCCTGTTCCTGTCGGCATCGTGTCCAACATCGCGCGGCCGGAAGGAAACATCACCGGAGTGAGTTCGATGGCCGGGCCCGAAATCTGGGGCAAGCGCTTGCAGGTTCTGCGCGAAGCTGTCCCGACGGCATCGAAAGTGGGGTTCCTTGGTTCGCGTCAGTTATGGAGCCTGCCGTCAACAGATGTGTTGCGGAAAGCTGCCCAGCAATTGGGGATCTCTCTCCTGGGCCCACCCATCGAAAGCCCGATCCAAGGCGAAGAATATCGCCGCGTATTGGGGGTGATGGCGCAGGAACATGTTGACGCGGTCATCATCGGTGATCAAACAGAAAACATCACCTCCCGGCAGCTCATTGTTGATTTGGTGCGGGCCGCCAAGCTGCCAGCGATTTTTCCCTTCCGCGAGTATTTTGAAGTTGGGGCGCTTATGGCCTACGGCCCTTCGACTTCAGATATTTACCGTAGACTCGCGGGTTACATTGACCAGATTCTAAAAGGTGTATTTACTTACAGTCGAGGTTCGATTTGCTGGTAAATCTAGCGACCGCAAAAGCCCTCGGACTTACCATCCCACCCTCATTACTTGTGCGCGCCGACGAGGTGATCGAATGAGGCGGCGCGACTTTTTCGTATCACTGGCCGGCGCAGCGGCGGGGATGCTGCGGCCGGTTGCGCTCAATGCCCAGCCATCGAGCAAGATTTGGCGCGTCGGCGTGCTGGAAACGACTTCGATGGAGTTGAATGCTCCAAACTTTGACGCCTTTCGTCAAAGCTTGCGAGACTTAGGTTACGTCGAAGGAAAGAATATCGTTATCGAGTATCGCTCGGCCGAAGGTCGCGCCGAGCGCTTTGTGGACCTTGCCGCTGATTTGCTTCGCGTCAACGTCGACGTGATCGTGACAAGAGGAACGCCAGCCGTTCTGGCGGCAAAAAGTGCCACGACGACGACGCCCATCGTGATGGCGGCAATGGGCGAACCGCTCATGGTCGTCTCGAGCCTGGCGCATCCTGGTGGAAATATTACCGGATTGAGCGGCTACGCCACCGACCTTGAGGCAAAACGCGCCCAGCTCATCAAGGAATTGCTTCCGGGCGCGATCCGAATTGCCGGCCTTTACAACATGGGTAACCCGTTGTTTCCGCCGCAGTGGAACGAGCTTCAAGCTGCGGCGCAGAAACTGAAGGTCGAACCGCAACTGTTGGATGTGCGAAAGCAGGCCGACCTCGCGCCGGCGTTCGATGCCGCAACTGCAAAACATGCCAGCGCGGTTATGGTTGGCGTCGATGCTCTTACCCAGGAAAATCGGGCACTGATCGCAGAACTCGCGGCCAGCCATCGTTTGCCGGCGATTTATGTGTCGAAAGAATACGTCGATGCCGGAGGTCTGGTCGCCTATGGGCCAAGTTATCCTGATCTCTATCGGCGCGCAGGTATTTACATCGACAAGATTTTTCGCGGCGCGAGCCCCGCCGAGCTTCCGGTAGAGCAACCGACAAAATTCGAACTCATCGTCAATCTTCGGGCGGCGAAAGCACTAGGTCTGACTATCCCGCCGACCTTGCTCGCGACCGCCGACGAGGTGATCGAATGACGGCGCAAATTGCCGCGGCGCAAAATGTCCGCTTGTGGCACAAAGCGGACATCCCGACGCGCTCAATCAATGTCCGCTTTCGCGGGTAAAGCGGACATTCCTTCAACCGGCCTCGATGTCTGCTTTTGACCCAAAGCGGACATTGCCCCACCGCGACCTAGCCACTTCCACCCTGCCAGTTTGACCCGCTACGATGCCTCTCCTGAGCCTCGGGGAAGGCCATGCGAGGGCGCTCCAAAGCAGGATCGGTCAAACCGCGACGCCGCAGGCCCGCAGCGCCAAAGCGCCCAAGCGGAGCTGAAGCAGCTCGGCCGCGAAGCTCATCTGCCGTTGGTCAGGAAGGCGAAATCGCGCGGCTTAGCCGCGAACTTTCCGAGGCACGCCAGCAGCAGACCGCGACAGCGGATGTATTGGGCATCATCAGCTCGTCGTCGGGCAACTTAGAGAAAGTGTTCGAGACGATATTGAAAAACGCGGTTCGCATCTGCGAGGCTAAGTTTGCAAACCTGATGTTGGTCCGGAACAACGGATTTCGGATGGCCGCGATGCACGGCGCGCCAGCCGAATTCCAGGACGCTTTCGCCCGCGAACCAAGCCTCCGCCCTAACTCCCCTGCAGGAACCGTCTTCCGGACAAAAGCTATTCTCCATATCCCGGACGTTCGGGCAGATGAGTCTTACTCGACGCAACGCATTGCGACTCTCGGCGGCGCGCGGACGCTGCTGACTGTGCCAATGCTTAGAGCCAAAGAGCTTATTGGTGCGATTGCGATCTATCGCCAAGAGGTTCGCCCGTTCAACGACAAGCAGATCGAGCTGGTTCAAAACTTCGCCGCCCAGGCGGTCATCGCCATTGAGAACGCGCGGCTGCTCAACGAGCTACGTGAATCCCTCCAACAGCAAACCGCGACTGCTGACGTTCTCAAGACCATCAGCCGTTCGACCTTCGATCTACAGGCGGTGCTGGATACCCTGGTCGAATCGGCGGCCCGACTGTGCGAAGCCGAGATGGTTGGGATTCATCGCCAGGACGGCTCCATCTACCGGCATTCTGCAAGCTATGGCTTTCCACCGGAGGTGCACAAATTCTTAACCGATTTTCAATTTGAGCCTGGTCGCAACACTATTGTTGGCCGAACCGTGCTTGAAGGAAAAGCCGTGCATGTAACTGATATTCTGGACGATCCCCAGCACGTCTCCGCCAGCGAAGCCTCTCCGATGCGCCAGACGGGTGCTCGGACGATGTTGGGTGTTCCGTTGTTGCGGGAAGGGACTGTCATCGGAGTTATCGTTCTAATGCGTCGCGTCGTGCGCTCATTTAATGCGCGACAAATCGAGCTTGCTACGACGTTCGCCGACCAAGCCGTTATAGCGATCGAGAACGCGCGGCTGCTAAGCGAGCTGCGCCAGCGGACAGCTGATCTGAGCGAATCATTAGAGCAGCAGACGGCGACGTCGGAGGTGCTCAAAGTCATTTCAAGCTCGCCTGGCGAGTTGCAGCCGGTGTTCCAGGCCATGCTGGAGAACGCGACGCGGCTTTGCGACGCCCCGTTTGGCAATCTGTTTATTCGCGAAGATAATGACATGCGCATTGTCGCAACCCATCATCCGCCATCTGCATATTCTGAATGGTGGTCGCCGGGAGCGCTGATCGTTCTACGCGACAATCCAAACATCCCGCTCGCACGAATGATCGAAAGCAAGGCCATCGTTCATGTTGCCGACATGAGTAGGGATCTCGCCTATCTCGAGCGCGCTTCTCGCATCGTCGCGTTGGTCGAGTCCGCGGGCGTTGGAACGATGATACTCGTGCCCATGCTTAAGGAGGGTGACTTAATCGGCGGCGTGGCCATCTATCGCCAGGAAATCCGGCCATTCACCGATAAGCAGATCGCGCTCATGCAGAACTTCGCCGCCCAAGCCGTGATTGCCATCGAGAACGCGCGATTATTGAAGGAGCTGCGCGAGAGAACGGACCAACTCGCGAACCTTAATCAACAGCTCGAAGAGCGCGTTTCCGACCAAGTCGGCGAAATCGAGCGCATGGGCAGGCTGCGCCGCTTTTTGCCGCCGCAAGTTGCCGATCTGATCGTCGCGTCTGGGACGGAAAAGCAGCTAGAAAGTCATCGCCGCGAGATTACCGCGCTCTTCTGCGACTTACGCGGCTTCACCGGCTTCAGCGAAAGCTCGGACCCAGAAGACGTCATGGCGCTGCTGGCCGAATATCATGCAGCCATTGGCACGATCATCAATAAGTACAGCGGCACGCTTGAGCGTTATGCCGGCGACGGCGTCATGGTTATCTTCAATGACCCTGTCCCGGTCGAGAATCCGGCGCTGCAAGCTGTCCTGATGGCGCTCGATATGCGCGCCGCAATCGGCGGACTAATCGAGAAATGGCGCGATCTCGGTCACGACCTTGGCTTCGGGATCGGCATCGCGCATGGTTTTGCGACGCTCGGCACCATCGGATTTGAGGGTCGGCGGGATTATGCCGCGATTGGCACTGTCTCGAACGTCGCATCGCGGCTTTGCGATGAAGCGAAGCCGGGGCAAATCCTCATCAGCCCGCGCGTTCGGCAAGCTATCGAGAAGGCCGTAATGGTCGAGGCGGTCGGCGAGTTCGCGCTGAAAGGCATCCGCCGTCCGATGGCAGCGTACAATGTGCTGGCGTCCTCAAGTTCCAAACCGCATTGATGTCCGCTTTTGGCACAAAGCGGACATTTAGCGGCTGAGTTCCAATGTCCGCTTATGACCCAAAGCGGACATCGAACGTTCGGGATTGCTGCCGTGCAAACTAGCCCCTGACCCCATTTCACCGGGCGCAAATCCCTGCTGTAATCACCCATTA
>Ga0310913_10000519_pt1 | contig 17924 bp, 16 predicted proteins | sample GREbulkMGOX082_FD_203447 | JGI IMG/M metagenome (GOLD analysis project Ga0310913, IMG submission 203447) | Lab enrichment of tropical soil microbial communities from Luquillo Experimental Forest, Puerto Rico - GRE.bulkMG.OX082 | ecosystem: Environmental > Terrestrial > Soil > Tropical forest >...
TGGGGGCCGAGACCATCAAGGGTGAGAGCCTCAAGGTCTATGACCTGAAGCTGTCGGAGGTGCTTGTCAGCAGCTTCGAGAACGACCCCAGTCCGAACGGGGTGGAGACGTCGCTCTCCTTCAACTTCGCCAAGATCAGCCTGACGGATCAGCCGACGACGCACGGAATCCTTGGCACTCCGCAGACCTTCGCCTTTGACCTGAGCGAGAACAAGATCGCTGCCGCGGTGTCGCCGAGCGCCATGGCCTTCGATGCGCAGATCAACCAGATGGCCGCGAGCCTCGCGAGCTTCATGGCATCGAGCCAGCTCGGATCGTCGGGCTCGCAGGATCTTGTGCCCACGCCACCGACCCAGCAGGATCAGCATTTGCCGACGTTGGCGGCGACGCACTCGTGACAGCGACGGCTGCGGCAGCGCGCCGAACGCGCCGGCGCGCGTGCGAACGGCGCTCGTAACATCCTGTTCAGGATGCTGTGATGTCCGACTGGGGACAGGGCTATCACGTCGGGATTGCGTACACGCTGGGATTTTACCCCGAGCTCGCCCCGAACCACCTCGAGGCGGCGCTGCTCTTTGCCGGCTTCAAGTCCGACGTGGCCAGAGCCGGGACGACATATTGTGAATTGGGCTGCGGCTACGGGCTCACGACGCTGGTTCTCGCCGCCGCGAACCCGCAGATGTCGTTTGTCGGCGTCGATTTCAATCCGATTCATATCGTCGCGGCGAGAGCGCTCTCCGAATCCGCGCGGCTGTCCAACATCCGCTTTGTCGAAGCAAGTTTCGACGAGCTCCTGGAGCCGCGCTTCGCCGATCTCAGCGACTTCGACATCATCGCGCTCCACGGCATCTACAGCTGGGTCGCTCCGTCGATTCGGCGCGCGATCGTCAAGTTTGCCGATGCCAGGCTGAAGACGGGTGGCGTCCTCTATGTCTCCTACAATGCCGCGCCCGGCTGGATGCCGCGCGCCCCGTTGCAGCGGCTGATCTTCGAGTATGCGAAACGCCATCCGACGGCGCCTCGCACCACAACCGCGGATGCCCTGCGCTTCGCCAAGACCATCAAGGATGCCGGCGCGCTCTATTTCCAGGCTTATCCTCAGGTCGGCGCCTTCATAGAGGCGATGGAAGGAAAGGACCTCGCGTATCTCGTGCATGAGAATCTCAACGAAAGCTGGAGCGCGCTCTATCATGCCGACGTGGTAGCCGACTTCTCGCCGACACGATTGAGCTATGCCTGCGCGGCCCATATCGCCGACGATACCGACGAGACTTCGATACCGATCACCACGCACAGCGTCCTGCCCGACATTTCGGATGGTGTCTGGCGCGAGACCGTCAAGGACTTCCTGGTGGGACGTTCGTTCCGCCGCGACATCTTTGTCCGCGGTCCGGTTCAGCTTACGCCCGCCGAGAGGACCGAGGAACTCGACCGCGTCCTCGTGCTGATCGTTCCCCGCGCCGCCGCGACGGCCAGCATCCAGACCCCGATGGGCGAGGTGAAAGGGCGAGCCGATCTTTACTCGCCGATCCTCGATCGCCTGGCCGACGGACCGATCCGTCTGTCGCAATTGGTCGCGCACATGGCGGGCCCGGACAAGACTGCGGCAGCTGTGATCCAGGCCGTGGGTCTCCTGATCCACTCCGGCCAGGTCAAGATGGTCCGCCCCGATACCGAGACCGACTGGGAACCGGCTCGCAGGCTCAACCTCGCGCTGGCGCGGGAAATCGCGGCTGGCAAATCGGTTCGCGTGCTCGCGGCGCCGGCGGTCGGGACCGGTGTCGGCGCCGACCTGTGCGATTTTGGATTCGTCGCGGCAAGAGCGCAGGACCTTCGGCTCGATGCCGAGACCATTGCCCGCACGACCTGGAAGATGATTGAAAACACGTCCATCCGTCCTATGAGGGATGGCGAGCTCCACCGACACGAGTCCGAAGCACTTGCGTATTTGCGCGAGGCTGCGGAGCAGCTGCTTGCAGAGAAGCTCGGTCTTCTCAAGACGCTCGGCATTTAGATCGACCCTGGGCCGAGCTAGCCGTTGCGATGCAAATTGGAGCGGCGCATGCAGGCACTATGGCGTTGGCTTTTCTCCGCTGCTGACATCCGCTTCGCTCTGAAAGCGACCGAATTGCTGCGTTGCCGCGAATCGACGCGACTGCCAATCGCGGACTCTTGCACTGCAAAATTCGATGTGAACTTCAAAGGTGTCTTCTTCGCCATTCAGAAGGCTGCTCCACTGCTGGCGAAAGGTGGTAGCATCGTTGTGACGACTTCGTTTCTGAACGAAGTGGGCGTGCCTGGATTTTCTATTCTGTCGGCCACGAAAGCAGCGGTTCGTTCGCTTGTGCGGTCGTTGGGTGCAGAGTTCGCGCCGCACGGCATTCGCGTGAATGCGGTGAGTCCCGGCCCGATCAGCACGCCGTTTCACGGCAAGCTCGGACTTTCCGAGAAGCAACTCAACGAAACCGCCTCGGCAATCGAGGATCAGGTCCCGCTTCATCGTTTCGGCGAGGCAGGGGAAATCGCCAAGGCGGCCCTGTTCCTCGCAAGCGACGAGTCCTCCTTCATGACCGGATCGGAACTGGTCGTCGATGGTGGCATAACGCAGCTTTGATTTTCACGGTGCGAGGTGACGACGGCGGCTCCAGGGACTGCTCGCTGATGTCCGCTTCGTGCCAGGAGCCGACATGGCACTTTTCGGTCGATGCGAGACTAAGGTAGTCTTGATACCAAGCCGCCGCACTATCAGCGCTGACCTTGCCTAGGTAAATGATGAAACTTCCCCGCCGCAAATTTCTGCATCTGGCCGCGGTCGCGGCCGTGCTGCCGAGCGTGCCGCGCGAAGCATGGGCGCAAGCCTATCCGAGCCGGCCAGTGCGCGCGGTCGTGGCCTTTGCGCCTGGTGGGGTGACCGACACCTTCGCGCGGCTCATGGCGCAGAAGCTCACCGAGCAGTTCGGCAAGCAGGTCTATGTCGAGAACATCGCCGGCGCCACCGGCAATATCGGCACCGGCCAGGTGGCGAAAGCGCCGCCCGACGGCTACACGATCCTGTTCGCGTTCAGCTCCCATGTGGTCAATCCGACGCTGTTCGCGCGCCTGCCCTACGACCCGATCAACGACTTCAAACCCGTTACGCTCGCGGTCGCGTCCACCACCGTCATCACCGTCAACCCCGCCGTGCCGGCGAAGACGGTCAAGGAGCTTGTCGAGCTCATCAAAGCCAGTCCCGGCAAATACAGCTTCAGTTCGGCGGGGGCGGGCACGCAGGCGCATCTCGCCGGCGAACAGTTTCGGCTATCGCTCGGCCTCGACCTCGTTCACGTGCCCTTCGGCGGCGGCGGGCCCGCGGTCGCAGCGGTGGTCGCCGGGCACACGCCGATCAGCTTCGGCTCGCCGCAGGCTGCCATGCAGCACGTCAAGGAAGGAACCGTGCGCGCCCTTGCCGTCACCAGCAAGACGCGCTCGCAAATCTTTCCCGACGTGCCGACCATGATCGAGGCGGGCTACCCGGACATCGAAGGCGACAGCTGGGTGGGCATCCTTGTTCCCGCCGGCACGCCGGCGGACATCGTCACGGCGCTGCACCGCGAGAGTGCGAAAATCCTCGCGCAGCCGGACATGCAGGAACGGCTCGCTGCGCTCGGCTACGACGTGGTCGCGAGCACGCCGGAGGAGTTCGCCATTCGCATCAAGACCGAGATCGACATGTGGGCCAAGGTGATCCGCGCGGCCAATATCAAGGCTGAATAGGGGGCCGTACAGGTACGTTCATGCCTAGAAAACTCGTGGTTGTCTTGACGATCTGCTCGACCATCTGCATCGCATCGGCGGCCAATGCCGCATGCATAGACTTGAAACAGAAAGATCCCCTCTCCTTTCAAGGCATATTGAACTATCGCATCTTTCCGGGGCCGCCCAACTACGAGGACGTTCGAAAGGGCGACACGCCTGAACCCACCTACATCCTCAAGCTCCACGAACCAATTTGCGCCACCGGAGACGAGTCTGTCGACCCAAACACCAAGTTCGATCGAATTCAAATATTTCCCGAGTCGGACAAAGCCGCTCAGGCGTTATGGCGAGATCTTCGCGGGTTCATCGGGCAACGCGTCCTTGTTGCGGGCACTGGGGCATTCGGACGCCAAACAGGACATCACCATGCTCACCTGATGCTGCCCATAGTGAGCATTTCAGCCGCTTTCGACCCGACAAAGTCTCACGGTACGTCCATGACCACGGTTCAAGGTTTTTACTTGGCGCTGAGCGCCGGCAACGGTGAGGAAGCTGCAAAATTCGTAGTTCCTGAAAAGCGATCATCGGGACCGCTGTCCGCAATCGCGATCAGCAATTTCTACAGCAATTTGGTCGAGCCGCTTACGCTCATCGATGTGGCTCCCACGCGTGCGGACGAGTATCGCGTCCGCTATACCTATGTGGCACCTGCTCGCGGACGCTGCGATGGCGAGGCTCTTGTTCGGACGACCAAAGTCGGCGGGCTCAACTTGATCGAGTCAATCAAGGCCATTGGCGGATGCTAGAGATATCGTTTCGACGACGGCGCTTCGCAGACGTTCGCGCCGCGACCGAACGCGAGGGATGATGGAACGTGATTGCCGGAAAGGAGCTCAGGTCATACCGAAGCGCAGAGTTGGCGGTTCGTACCACAGTCATCACGGGTGTTGCCGGCCGAGGGCCGCTACCACGCCAGCACAAGGGGGTTTGCCATGCTTTCAGCCTTGATCGGAGTCCTGATTATTGTCGTCTTCGGCGCGATTTGTTTTTGGGCCATTGAAAAATTTGTTAGCGATGGCCGTTTGGCAAACCTGCTTAAATTGCTGGTGGTGCTGATCTGCTTGGCGGCGATCCTGCAACGGCTCCTGCCGCTGGCGGGAATCGGTTGGTTCTAGCGCTGCCTCGGCGCGACCGAGCGCGTTTCGGGCAACGCGTCGCCCCTGGCGAGCAGCGCGTTTAACTGCCGGGCACCGCCGGGCGACCGACGCTGCCCGTCGGCGCAGGCATGCGCGGTTTTGGCACCTCTGAGACGTTAACCGATGTCCGCCCTATGGACGCTTTCGGGGGTAAACCGGACATCGGCGATAACGCGCACAACCTCCTAGCACCTCAGTGCGTGCTCATCCGGACTGAAGCGGGATGGCCGGGCAATTTGAACCGCTTCCCGGTGTCGCTGATCTCGGTGCCGTTGACCTTTAGGATGGAGAGATCCTGGTCGAGGTAATTGCCGACAAACAGATACCTTCCGTCGGGCGTGAATGCCGCTCCTTCCGGTAAACCGCCCAATTCGACATCACCTACTTTGGTGACTTTCTTGCCATCGATGCGCAGCACCGCGATGCTGCCGTTGCGCTTGTAAAAATAGGCGCTTTTGTTGTTGGAACCGGCCAGGATCACCGCGACCGCCACGTCGCCCTTCGGCGAGATCGCAAGCCCTTCTGGCCCATCGCCGACCACAACGCGGTCGATAATGCGTATAGGATTGAGTTCGAGGTCGACCACGCTCACCGTATCGACGCTGCCGTCCGAGGAGCCGGCGCCGCCGTTGTCCGCTGTGAGCGCAATCTTGCCGCTTGGCGCCACTGCGACATTGTAGGGCCACTGCCCGGTCGGCAGGTCAAGCTTGGTATAGGTCACCTTATCGCCGTTGATATCGAGCAGTGAAACCTTGTGAGCGTTGAATTTGGTGGCGAGCGCGCGCTTGCCGTCGGGCGTAAACTCGACGTGCGAAACCACGTCCCCCATGTCCACCGTATCGATGACTTTCACGTCGGTACCCTTGACCGACAAGACGCTGATCGACTTGTCGGCACGGTTGGTGACGAGCGCGAGGTTGCCTGCCGGATTGAAGCTGAGGCCCGATGGCTGCTTGCCGACCGTCACCGTATCGGCGAGCTTGGGCGGGTTGGCTTTTAGATCGATGACGTAGACTTTGTTGTCGGGTGCCTGCTTGAACGCGTCACCGTCTTTGCTGACGTCGATCGAATCGGCAACCAATGCGATCGAGTTGGTGGGATCGATAGCGAGGTTGACCGGCGGACCGACGACCGAGTTCTTCAGCGGCAGGTTGGCGACGATCTTCGGGCTTTCCGGATCGGCGACATCGAGGATCACCACCGAATCCTTTCCGGCCGGCGACACGATCGGCTTACCTTGGTCATCCCATAAGAGCTTCTCGTCGTTGCCGACGATCAGCAACGGTGCGGCCTGGACGGAACTCAAACTGGCGATAGCCAGAAACGTCGCGCCGCCGAACGACGAAAGCAACGAATGTCTTGGTTGCATGTGTTCTCCTCCCTCTTTGCAGCCGACATTTCCTCCCGATCCTCAACATATGATCATCGGCCTTTCTGCACGCGCGGGCAATGCAGGTTTTGACGCAATAAGCTTTGTCGCCAAAGCTCCCGGGGGCGCGACTGGCGATCCGTTCGCCTTTGCCGAATTGCAGCCATTCAGCAGCTGCTTGTGCGCAACCCTTCGCGCTGCTCACGCGCGTCGCATGCGCCTGCGTCCTTGACGCTGGAGCCGATACCACCCCCGCACCTGTTCGCAGAGTTAGCGTGCTCTCGCCAGTTCCCGCCGGTTGCGGCCCATCAGGCGCGCGCCGATCGGAATGCGGCAGATGGCGGCGCTCATCGCCCAGCTCAACGTGAGCGCGCCGGTGAATACGATCGCCGCCTTTGCGATCGCGAACAGCGGCGCGTGGAGCAACATGTATTGCAGCCACACGACGAAGACGTAGTGGATGAGATAAATGCCGTAGGCGTTGTCCGCCAGGCTCGCGAATACCGGCCGATGCCGTCCGGCAAAGCGCAAGAACACCGCCGCCAGCGCGAGGCACGCGCTTGCCGCGCACAGCACCAAGCCGAGGTCGGCGACAAGCCGCAGACCCGGCACGGTTGTTCCCTGCACGATCAGCGCCGTGGGGCCGACCCACAGCAGGAATGCCGCGGCGGCGCCCACGAGCCAGCGCGCCCATTGCCGCGCCAGCATTCCGTCGCCCTCGAGCAGACCTCGTTCGAACCCGTACGCTCCGACGCCGAGACCGGCGAAGAAATAGATGGCGTATTGCGGCGCAAGGCTCGGTTGAAACGCGAACGGACCGAATTGCACCCATTGCCAAGGCTCGAACACGGCGGCGAGCGGGAGATAGGCCAGCGCCGCGACGCTCACCAGCGCGATGAAAAACCGGCCGGGACGGCTGCGGGCCTTGGCCGACAGCTCGCCCAAGGATTCGCCCGCGCGCGGGGCAAGCCGATAGAGCGCGGCGGCCGCGACGTTGAATAGGAGCAGCAGCCACAAGAACCACATCGGCCCGCTCGGCCAGAACGGCAGCGCCATCCATTGCGACCAGAACGCCGACCAGCTCGGATCAACCGCGGTGACGCGATAGACCGGATAGTAGGCCACCGGGATCAGCAGATATAAGCCGATTGCGAACGGCACGCCGAGGCGCAGGACACGGTCGTACAGAAATTTCCCGCCCCCCTTGCGCGAGAGAGACGGCCACACGAACAGGCCGGACAAAAAGAACATCAGCTGCATCAGATACGAATACTGAAACGCACAAAACAGGTCGAAGCCGAGCCAGCGCGCGCTATCGATGATCGGGTTCGCCCGCCAGCCATAAGGGGGAACGTCGAAGGGGAGCGCGGCATCCGGTTGCGAGATCAGATAGGCGATGCACGAATGGAACGCGACCACCATAACGATGGCAAAGCCGCGCAGGTTGCTCAGGGCCACGCTCGATTTGGTCATGCTGCCCGACCGCTATCGCATTTCCTCATACCGGCAAAGTGGACCGCGATATCGCGCCGCGTGGCGAGCAAGCGAAGGTCCGGCGGCATTCTCCCATCGGGGTCATTATGCTTTAATTCGCCCTCCGTACAACGCGTGCCTGCCGGGCGCCGAGTGGAAACTCGCCTTCAATCGCAGCAAATCCGGGGCCGATCGCGGCGTGCACGGGTCTCGCTTACGGAGTGGCGGCGCATGGGCGGCCATTGACATAACCGATGAGCGTCCGGGCCGAGATTCTGCGGTTGGGCCTGCGCCTTGCGAAAAAGTGGCACATTCGCGAGCGGGTGCCGCTGGCGACGGCTCGCCGCCGGCTCAAGCGCATCGAATCCCTTGTTCCGCGCCCGCCGGCGGGCACGCAAACGACCGCGATCGACGCCGGCGGGGTCAACGCCGTTCGCGTTGCCGTGCGCCAAGCGCGCGGCGACCGCTGCGTTCTCTATTTCCACGGCGGCGGCTACGCCGTCGGCACCGCGAAGCTGGTGCGGGACTTCACCTGGCGCATCGGCGCCGCTGCGCGCGCCCACGTGCTCTACTTCGATTATCGGCTCGCCCCCGAGCATCCGTTCCCGGCGGCGCTCGAGGACGCGGTCGCGGCCTATCGCTGGCTCGCCGGCCGGTTCGATCCGCGGCGGATCGCCTTCATGGGCGATTCGGCGGGCGGCGGGCTCGCGCTCGCGACGCTCTACAAGCTGCGCGATGAAGGCTTGGCGTTGCCGGCCGCCACGGTCGCGGTTTCGCCCTGGACCGATCTCGCGCTGACCGGGCCGTCGTTGCAGGCGAACGCCGCCGCCGACCCGATGCTCGACGTCGCCAACCTGCCGGCGCTCGCGAACGGCTACCTCGCCGGCGCCGATCCGCGCAATCATTACGCCTCTCCGCTCTACGGCGATGCGTCCGGGCTGCCGCCGACGCTGATCCACGTGGGCAGCGATGAGATCCTACGCGACGATGCGATCCGCATGGCGGAGAAATTGAAAGCGGCGGGATGCGACGTCGACATCGAAGTCTGGCCGCGCATGCCCCACGCGTGGCACCTCTATGCGCGCATCATACCGGAGGGCCGGCGCGCGCTCGCGCGGATCGGCGCGTTCCTGCAGCAACGGCTCTAACGCGCGCGGCTGGGATGGCGGGCTAACATCTGCTCGCGCGCCAATGTCGTGGTTTTGCTTTACGCCGCGCGACGAGGCAAGAAGCCGAACCACCTTCGCATGCACGCATAGTCTTTCGCGGTTTTCGCAAGGAAGTTGTCCTTACAAGCTTTGCGGCAGAAGCGCAGGCCCCAATGATAGTGACAAACAAGACCGAACTTTCCGCCACAGTATGAACAGCGGTTCTCCGACTTGGTCATGACGCACTCCTGCGGTTGCCGGCGTCGGCACGGCGGCGAATTTCGTTGCGTCGTCTAACTTCAACTCCATCAGCGCTGCGCGCTTGCCGGCAACGCAGCGCTGCGCTGGCGGTCAGGTAAGCACGCTGCATTGCCGCGAGATGTCCGCCGAATTAACCTTTGGCAATCAAGTCAGCGGACGGATCGTCCGCATCCCTCCAAGCCGGGCGAGTTGCCGGTCGTGGGAGCCGCCTCAGATATGGGCGGAACCGGCGACGTGGGCGGCGACCGCGGCGGCGCGGCGCTTTCGAAACTGCGCCTCCTCGGCGTCGTCGGCGCAAAACTCCGAGCAGAAGTGCTGCCCGGCCGACGTACGCCAGACTTCAACGTAGCCATCGCGGGGACGGAACGGCTCGCCGCAAAACATGCAGCAGCGCGGGCTGCCGCTCATGAGATACCTGCTGCTCGTGAGCATCGGAATCCCCCAGCCATTGGGCGTATCTCGATCGTGCGTCCCGATTCGTTAATGCGCGATTAACTTGCGGCGCGTCGGCCCGCTGGCATCCGGTGGAGCGCGCAAGTCGGGCAAACCCGACTTGCCTTTAAGCGCGCGCAAATCGGGTAAATCCGACTTGCCTTTAAGCGCGCGCAAATCGGGTAAACCCGACTTGCGTGTGCGCATGCGGGCGATTCGGCGTCGCTTATTCCGGTGCGACGCCGGCCGCGGCGTATGTGGCAAATTAACCACACCTCGACGAAATCTCCTCGCGCCCACGAATTTGGCCGTCATCGGGCCATGGTTTCCACCCCCAGTACGGGTCGGACATCGGGGTGGGGGGTGCGAATGTCTTCCATCGACAGCTCTTGGCGCGCGGGCGGCGCGCATCGTATCGGTTGCGGCCCGCGCAAAGTCTCGTCTTGCGGCCCGCGCCTGGCGCTGCGGTTGCTCGCCGCGGGGCTGACCGCGGCGGCGCTCGCGGCCTGCGCGCAGCAGCCGCCGCCCATGGTGACCAACGTCAACCGCCCGGCCGCGCACGACGGCGCCCGCAAGGCGGTCGCCCGGCATCGTGTGCCGGCGGCGAGCGAGAGACAGACCGCCAGCGCCGCCGCGCCGAAAGGCAGCGCCGGCTATGGGCTGGCGAGCTTCTACAGCTACGACCCGCACACCGCGAGCGGCGAGAAATTCAACAAGAACGAGTTGACCGCCGCCCACCGCACGTTGCCGTTCGGCACGCGGCTGCGCGTGACCGACGTCGATACGGGACGCTCGGTGACGGTGCGCGTCAACGACCGCGGCCCGTTCGTTCGCGGCCGCGTGGTCGACGTCTCGGCGTCCGCCGCCGAAACGCTGGGCATCACCGGCAAAGGCGTGGCCAAGGTCAAGGTCGACGTCGTCGAAGCTGGCGCAAAATAGCCTTCCTGCGTCGCGAACCGGCCTCGACGTCTCGGCGTCCGCCGCCGAAACGCTGGGCATCACCGGCAAAGGCGTCGCGAAGGTCAAGGTCGACGTCGTCGAGTAGGCGACGGCAGCGCTGGGGCTGTTGGCGGAAACCGAGTGTCGCTCACTCATAAATCGTCATTGTCCGAGCAATCGCCGGCTGATGTCCGCATGGCCCGCGAAAGCGGCGCGGCCATCGGCGGGTGGGCGCCAGGAACGCACTCGTGCCCTACAGCTAACCGCGTCATTCGATGACCCCGCCGGCTAGCAATTGCATCGAGTTGGGGATCGGGAGCCTAGCGGCTTCGCGGCCTTAGGTTGATGACCAGCTCGTAACACGTCGCGGCCGAGCGCTAGCGACACGCGCGGAACGCGCCTCTCGCCTGGGCGCATCGTCGCAGGCCGTCGCGTGCGGCCTGAAAGGCGGCCTACGCCGTCAGTGTTTCGGCACTATCCCGCAACGCTTGAATCTGGAGCATGAGTTCAACCACGATGCCTCGAAGCTGTGCATTCTCGGCTTCGAGCCGGTCAAGGACTCTTTGATTGCTCGTCCCCGTGGTTTCAGAATTCCACCGTGGCAGACCTAGTCTTTTGACCATATGTCCCATCGAACCGCCTCTCGGTTGCGAAGCACGCTTACGTGCAAGCTGCAGGCTCAGTACATTATTCATGAACCACCCCCCACTCTCCCCAAGCCATCCCCCAACCATTGGTTGGATGGCGCCCATGCCTTCCGGAACGCTCCCCATCGATGACGTAACAAGCAAACAAGCCCCGCGTGGACGGGGCTGAATTTGGGAGAGGCTAGCGACGCCGTTGCGCTTGCGATGTGATGGCGATCACAAAAATGCGCTTTTCTGCCGTGTGTTGCAGAAGATGCGCCTTCAAGCCCAAGTCAATCCGCGACCTTGCCATGTCGCAGAAGTGCCAACGGCGATGGTTGGATGGCAGTGTCTTTTCTGTTCACATTGCACTAAGCGGGCGTCCAAGAGAGGCGTTCCTTCCTATGCGCGACTACAGTCTGCGCGGTGTGCGAACACGCCCAGCCCCGTCGCCGTCCCACATGCCGATCCTGCAGGCAAACTGCGGCAGGTCTTCACGGGGAGCGCCCCTAGCTAGACGCCGGTTGGTGGCCAAAGCGTAGAGCCGTCTCGCTGGCGAGACGCGAGGTCGCCGCTCGTGAGAGCAAGCCGCGCATCAGCGTGGCGAGTGTGGCAAACAGAACACAGTGCCGAGGGAATCGATAGGGAAGCATAGAAAGCGGCAGGCGCGGCGGGAACCCTCTGAAAGGTTGGATGTTGGCCGTCCCGAGATGTTCGGGGGGCTCTAGTTCCGAACATTTCTGGATCGATGGGCAGCGACTGCGGGCCGCTCGAAGGCGCCGCAGCGCAAAAGGCGAGCCGTTCTCGCGCGTTGCTCCTCGACAATGGGGGGTGGATCATGAACAATGTACTGCGTCTGCAGCTTGCCGGTGGGCGCGCTCGGCAACCGAGAGGCGGGTCGAATGGACCCGCCTTGTCAGCGCGGAATCCTCAAACCACGCAGCTTGATGGGCAGAGTGCCGGCGATCAGAGATTATTTGAGCGGCTCGAAGCAGAGAATGCGCGACTTCGAGGCAGGGTGGTGGATCTCATGCTCCAAATTCAAGCGCTGCGCGATGGCGCCAGTCCTTGCCGTCATCCGGCCGGTTTTCGATGATGACGCATTGGCGGCTGCATGATGCGAATCCGGGCCGGATGGAATTTTTCGGAAAGACAGCTGGCCATTTATCGGGATGCTCGTCGTCGTCGCGTCATGCCGAAAGCTTTTGTTCTCTGGGCAGCTTCTTCGAGCTTGATCTTCTCAAGAAGCAGATCGGTCACCAGTCGCCGCAACCGTGAATTTTCGAGCTGGAGTTCGGTAATTCGGTCGTCCCCGCTGCGCGTCCAATCGGGCTCGTCCGCCTCGCGTGCAGGCTGAGGCGCAGGCGGCGGCGCTTTGCGCCACCGGTGCAAGGTCATGACACTCACACCCAGCGTGCGCGCAATTTCGCTTTGCGGTTTGCCTTGCCCAGCCAAATCATTTGCCTGCGCCAGCTTCGTCGCGACTTCCACCTTGGAGTGCCGTTTCTGCGTAGCCATAGCAGCTTCCCCTCAACCTCCAATATTGACCTCTTCGACCTTCGCCTGGTCGAAAAGATGGTCAATCCGTTTCGGCTTAGGTGGGTGCATGGGCCATTGGTAAGGCGGCGCATCTTCCCATCTTGGCGATTTATGACCAAGTCGAGGTAAAGGTGCGACACCCGCAATTACCCTGCGGCCTCACTCCTGCAAGCCTTGATGCATTTGCGACCCCCCGGCGGCACTTCGATTCAAGCAATGGTCGCCAACCGGCATTCGTTGGTTCGAAGATTCCCTGGTCCCTGCTTGACACAATTTATGCGCCATTACAATTGGATCTGCGGTTGCACTAACAAAAAAAGCGCCGAGGACCTGAACGCTTTTGCGGCAACTGGCCATACAGTCGTATACGCGTCGCGGTGTCGATCTTGTGCCTTCGATACGATGCACTTTAAGTACCGGCCAGAGTTGCTTTGAGCTAGCAACTAATTGCAAGCAAGTCGCCTGCGCGGACACGACAGGCCATCCCCTGGGTGCGGCGGTCGGTTTTTCTCGGCTTTGCCTCAATCGCTGCCGGACGGCGCCGAATCCCCCCTTCCCGGAGCACCGACACTCTCCCCGCCGCCGTCCTCTTTGGAATGCTTCCAAGCTTCTTCCTGCCGCTTGCGTTCCCTCCCGATCGCCGCTAACGGCCACACCAGCACGTCTCCACGCTGCACGGGCTGATCTTGGTCTCGTCCCCACGCCCCTGGGCATTGACTGCAATCCCGGCCGCGGCGGTCCGCGTTTACCGTCAGCACGGTCGTCGGAAGCGGTAGTATCGGGTCCGGCTTTTGCAACCCACGTCGAGCCCTCCCCGTGTCATGACCTCGCCTAACGCGGGGGAAACCGGGCAGTACGGACGGGTCGCGAAAAAACTCACCTATGCAGGAGGACTCGCGGCGGGATTGGAACGGCCGGCGACATGTTCTTTCTTCAGCCCCGGATCAAAGCTCAATGGCGGGGTCCTGTTTCTGATCGTCGGGTCAGCGGGATGTTTGCGCTCGCTCTCTCTCGATGATGAGTCGGACCATGGATTTGTTTTCTTGACTGCCGAGGCGGCCGTGCGTGCGGCCGCGGATGGCTATACGCTATGGCTATAGCGCCCCTGATGCAGCCGCTCCCCCGGTCACAGCCGGGCGGAGACGTCGCACGATGCGACAAAATCTGCGATCCGCCGCATCAGCTTGGGCTCGGTCAGCAACGGCGCGTGACCCTGATCCGCCACCACGGCGATGTCGATCTCGCTGCGCCGCTTGAGCATCGCATCGAGCGTGGTCGAGGCCAGCATATCCGACCTAGCGCCGCGAATAACCATCAGCGGCACCCGCGCCAACGCGTCGAAGTGACTCCACAACGTCGGGAGATGCTGCAGATCGGCCGCCTGCAGCGTGCGGGCCACCTTGAGATCGTAGTCGGGCACCAGTTGGCCGCGGTGCTCGCGCCAGGTGCGCCGGGCAAACGCGATCCAATCCTGCGGTGCGAGCTTCGGGAACTGCGCGTCGAACCACCAGCGCAGGATGTCCGCGCCCTCCTCGAAGCTGCGCGGGACCGGGAGCTTTCCCACATAGCTTTTGATCCGCAGCAGGCCCGGCGGCTCGATGACAGGACCAATGTCGTTGAGGATGACGCCGGCGATCGCCGTCGGCCGCCATACCGCCAGCATCATGGCGAGGAGGCCGCCGTAGGAGGTGCCGACGACTATGGCCGGCGCGATCTCGAGCGCGATCACGACGGCCGAGAGGTCGGCGAGTGCGACCGGAAGCGTGTAGTTGTCGGCGTTGCGGTCGTATTCGGATTGGCCGTGGCCGCGATAATCGAGCGCCAATACGAGCCGCGGCTTGGCAGGGTCGGCCGTGAGCGCCGTCGCCAAGGGATCAAAGTCGGCTGCGGTGTGGGCGAGACCGGGCAGGCAAACGACTGGACGCGCGCAAGCGACGCGAGACCCGTAGCTACGCACATGCAGCCTGAGGCCGTCCTGGGCCGTCACGAAGGCGCTCGCGAAACGCCGGTCCGGTTGGGCCAACGCTAAAGCTGTGCTCACGTCCTGTGGCATGTCTTGCCGAAAGTCACGGGCGCCGCGGCCGTCCGCAATGCGCCGTCATCCAGTCGCGAGCACGAGCGGCCCTAAGGGCGCGGGACGACGCGGGCGCTGGAGAACGTCTAGTGTGGCGGTTCAGAAGTCCGCATCATTGTTGGCCGCGTCCGAAATGCGGACTTCTGAACCAAAGCCACACTAGATCAATAAGTTGCTAGTGTCCTTCGATTCCGAAGTTCGCAAACGAGGCTGCGGCACAATGATGCGAACTTCGGAATCGGGACACTAGTGTCCTTTTGAGTCCGAAGTCTCGCGCGAGGGTGCGCTGCAAGCGCTCGTGAGCTTCGGAATCGGGACGCTCACCCATGCAGGATGCATTCGCCCATTGCGAGGCTTTGTTACGCGCGGCGGACAAGGACCGCTTTCTCACGACCTTGTTTGCCCCCGCCGAGCATCGGGACGCGCTGGTCGCGCTCTACGCCTTCAACGTGGAAATCGCCCGCGTGCGCGAGGTCGTTCGCGAGGCGCTAGCAGGGGAGATTCGCCTGCAGTGGTGGAGCGACGTATTCGGCGGTGTGGGTCGGGGCGAGGTCGCGGCCCATCCGGTGGCGGCGGCGCTGCTCGCAAGCATGGCACGCTACCGGCTGCCGCCGGAGCCATTCAAGGCCCTCATCGAGGCGCGCAGGTTCGATCTCTACGACGAACCGATGGCGACGCTTGCCGATCTCGAAGCCTATGCCGACGGCGCCTCCGCGAGCCTCATCGCGCTCGCGGCGCAAATTCTCGCTGCCGGCGGCGAGCCGGGTATCGGCGCGCTGAGCCACCACGCCGGCCTTGCCCATGCACTTGCCGGGTTGCTCGCGGCGTTTCCGATCCATGCTGCGCGCGGTCAGCTCTTCATCCCGCTCGAAATGCTGGCACGGCACGGCGCCGACCGGCTGGACGTCAAGGGCGGCCCGGCGACACCGCAATTGCGCGCGGCATTGGCCGAGTTGCGCCTGCGTGCGCGCCACCATCTCGGCGTGGCGCAGCAACTGCTCGCGACCGCCGCGCCCGCCGTCGTACCGGCGCTGCTGCCGGTTGCGCTTGCGGGGCCGACGCTCGGGCGCATGGAGCGGCGCGGCTACGATCCATTCGTGCCGGTTGCGATCGCGCCGTGGCGGCGACAGTGGCTCATCTGGCGCGCGGCCCGGCGGCCACGGCGGACCTTCGGCTAGAATGCAAATCGGTCGCGCAGGTTGCGACGATCGGCGACGATGCGCGCGACGAGGACGCGCTCGTCCTCGCCTGCGATCAGCGAGTCGATCAGATCGACCTGGTTCATCGCGACGAGTTCGAGGATTTCGCTGCGCACTTCCCCCGCAGCAGTCCGGGGCAATGCCCCGGTCAGCTGCAGGTGCTCGGGCGCTTTGGGGGCCGCCTTGTCCGCCGTCTCGGCCGCGAGGAATTCGCGCAAGCCGCGCTCGGTCAGCCCCGCATCGCCTTCGACGAAGGCATAAAGGCCGGTCCCGAGGCGGCGATCCGGGAAGGCCACGACCACCGCGTCGCGCACCTGCGGGTGCGCCTTTAGGCGTGCCGCGATGCGGGGTGCGTCGTAGAGGAGCCGGGTCCCGCCGCCCTCGCGGTCACTGACGTGCAGCATGTCGCGGGTGATCCAGTAATAGAGCTTCTTGCCGGTGGCCATCCAGACGCGGGTCAGGACGCTCTTCTTCGCGAGCACGCGGCGCTCGGCGGCGGTGAGCGCCTCGGGGGCATAGCGCCGCTTGTGTTTGAGCAGGTGCCGCAGGTCCTCGTAAGCCGCGATGCGGAAAAGCCAGGAGCGGCGCGGGAAGTGGGCGGCAAGCTGGAAATCGGTGAGATAGGCGCGCCCGTCGCGCCCGCGCAGCCAGTTCTGCTCCTTGGCGAGGTCGTTGTGGCAGATCCCGGCGCGATGCAGCTTGCGCAGCGCCGTCTTGGCCGAGCGGAAGAAGTCGTGCTCGCCGCGCGGCTTGGCGATGTGGAGCGGCAGGCCATCGATCCAGCCGCGAATGAGCGCGTCACGACCGGCGAACAGGAGCGGCGGCGCAATGCCGAGGTCGCCGGCGATCGCCAGCGCCCGCCGCTCGCGCCCGAGCAGATGGCGCGCCAGGCCAAAACTCCACCACGGGACTTCGTCGATCCGGCGCAGCACCGCCTCGACCTCGCCCGCGCGGGTGCCGAAGCGGCCGCGCTCCACGGTCGAAAACAGGTCGCGCTTGAGCACCACCCCGTTGGTCCAGCGACCCTCGATTTCGCGCGGCAAGCTCATCCGTCCTATTCCGCCGCCGTGGCGCGATCAGCGCCGGTGATCCAGCGCTCGAGGTCGACGAGCGCGCGGCGAGTGAGCGCGCGCTTTTTGGCCAGCGCCTTGTGCGTGCCGCGCAGCCGCTCTCCGCTTTCGCTCTTGACTGCATGCGTGAGCGGCGGAAAGAGGCCGAAATTGACGTTCATCGGCTGGTACGAGCGCGGGCTGGCGGGTCCGGCGCCCGAGGCGGTTTCCACATGGCCGCCGGTGATGTGTGCGAGCAATGCGCCATGCGCCGTGGTCGGCGGCGGCGGCGTGAGGTGATGGCCAAGCCGTTCGGCGGCTGCAAACCGGCCGGCGAGGAGCCCAATGGCGGCGGATTCCACGTAGCCCTCGCAGCCGGTGATCTGACCGGCAAAGCGCAGGCGCGGCTCGGCGTTGAGCCGCAAGGCGCTATCGAGGAGCTTCGGCGCGTTGAGGAAGGTGTTGCGGTGAAGGCCGCCGAGGCGCGCGAATTCGGCCCGCTCGAGGCCCGGAATCGTGCGGAAGATGCGCGTCTGCTCGCCGTGCTTGAGCTTGGTCTGGAAGCCGACGATGTTGAACAGGGTGCCGAGCCGATTGTCCTGGCGCAGCTGAACGACGGCATAGGGCTTGACCCCCGGCGCGTGCGGATTGGTGAGGCCGAACGGCTTCATCGGCCCATGGCGCAGCGTTTCGCGGCCGCGCGCCGCCATCACCTCGATGGGCAAGCAGCCGTCGAAATAGGGCGTCTCCCAGTCGTGGAAGGCGACCGTGTCGCCGGCGAGCAAGGCGGCGACGAAGGCGTCGTATTGCTCGCGCGTGAGCGGACAGTTGATGTAATCGGCGCCCGATCCACCAGGTCCCGCCTTGTCGTAGCGCGACTGCAG
>Ga0310913_10000527_pt1 | contig 17846 bp, 18 predicted proteins | sample GREbulkMGOX082_FD_203447 | JGI IMG/M metagenome (GOLD analysis project Ga0310913, IMG submission 203447) | Lab enrichment of tropical soil microbial communities from Luquillo Experimental Forest, Puerto Rico - GRE.bulkMG.OX082 | ecosystem: Environmental > Terrestrial > Soil > Tropical forest >...
TGGTTGGCAGTGGACCGGCCGCCGGCGGGATGCAGCGTGCCTGCCGCGGGGGGCGCCGGTGTCTTGGGGCCGGGAACAGGCAGCAACGGCTCGCGGCCTTTTGTGCCGTCGCGCGAAGTGCTGCCAAACCCGAACACTGAGGCGAAGACGGCATCGAAGGCGCCGAGATCTTCCATGCGGTTCACCAACGTCAGCCTGGCCGCCCAATACAGCGCCGACGTGGTGTCCGGCACCAGAGCTCGGAGTGCCTGGACGAAGCTCGCCGGGCCATTGGCCGACACCAAGACTCCGACACCGCGCAGGCGCGCCACCAGGGCGGCCGCGAACGCCGCCAAATCGACGCCCCGCAACAGCATTGGGGTATTCACGGGCTCGCTAACGTCTCCGGCGTAGCACCCAGATCAACACCAGCAGGGCTAGCACCGCTCCCGCCAGCGCACCGTACTTCTTGAGCTGGTCGCCGCCCGCGAGCTCCAGCAGATCGATGGGCTCGGGCTCGGCCGCGGGGGCCTGGCGAGGTTCGGCGCCCGCCGAACTTGGTGCGGTCTCGGCGTTCTTTGCGGCCAGTTCGGCTTCCAGCGATTCCACGAACTGGCCCAGTAACTTCTCCGACACCTGCTGCAGCATTCCGCTGCCGAACTGGGCCAGCTTGCCGACGATCTTCAGGTCGGTGTCGACGGTGACGCTGGTGCGCCCCCCGTCCTCGCGCAACTGGGCGGTGACGGTGGCGGCCGCGTTGCCGGTGCCCCGCGATTCCTTGCCCTTGGCGTCGATGACCGCGCGGTGCTGGCCGCGGTCCTGTTCGACAAACCGCACCCTGCCGCTGAACTCGCTGGTGACCGGCCCGACCTTGACCTTGACCTTGCCGAGGTAGTCGTCGCCCTCATGGCCGGTCAGTTGCGCCCCCGGCATCAGCGGGACCACCTGCTCCAGGTCGCGCAGCACGTCCCAGGCCTGCTCGATCGGCGCGCTGACGGTGAACTGGTTGGCGATCTTCATGCCGTGGGTCCTCTCATGTAAGGCTGCACTCAGTGAAAGCGGTGTACGCGTCGCGAATCAGCGTGCGGTCGTCCGGAGTCTTGGCCAGCGCCCCCAGACTGGTCAGCGCGGCCGGGATCGAATCCTCCTGGAGGTCTGCGACCCCAAGGGACACGAGGGCGGCGACCCAGTCAATTGTCTCGGCCACGCCGGGCGGCTTGTCCAGATCCAGATCGCGTGCGCTGCCAACGAATTGGGTGGCATGCTCGATCAACGGCGCGGTCGCCCCGCGCACCGTCCGGCGGACGATCGCGGCGGCCCGGGCCGGCTCCGGGTAGTCGATCCAGTGATACAGACAGCGGCGGCGCAGCGCATCGTGCAGGTCCCGGCTGCGGTTGGAAGTGAGCACCGCGATCGGCGGCCGCTCGGCGACAAAGGTGCCCAGCTCGGGCACCGTGACCGCGGATTCGCCGAGGAACTCCAGCAGCAACGCCTCGAATTCGTCGTCGGCCCGGTCGATTTCGTCGATCAGTAACACCGGCGGTGTCGGGCCGCGATGCCGTACGCACCGGAGGATGGGCCGATCCACCAGGTAGGCCTCGGTGTAGAGATCGGCTACAGAGATGTTTGAGATGTTGGCACCGCGCGCTTCGGCCAGCCGGATGGACAGCAGCTGGCGTTGGTAGTTCCAGTCGTAGAGCGCCTCGTTCGCGGTCAATCCCTCGTAGCACTGCAACCGGACCAGCGTGGTATCTAGCACCGCCGCAAGGGTTTTAGCCGCTGTCGTCTTGCCGACTCCCGGCTCACCCTCAAGCAGCAGCGGCCGGCCGAGCGTGAAGGCCAAATAGATCGCCGACGCGGTCCCGTTGTCCAGCAGGTAATCCCGCGCGTCGAACTGGCCGATCACGTCCTCGACGTTTATGAAGCTCACTGTGACTCCCTCAAGACTCCCTCAGCCGGTTGTAGTCGTCCCAGGTGTCGACGTCGAGCGGAACCGAACCGTCAACCGCGAGTTCGCGCACCCGGTGCCGTCCCGATTCCACGAGCTTCCACACTCCCTTGTCTCCGTGCAGGAGTTGTAGCTCACCAAATACTTCGCGGCTCAACCAGAACGGATGCCCGATACCGTCGTCATAGCGGCAAACCATGATGGGACCGGCTGACCCTTGGGCGATGAGCTGCCGCACGGTCGCCGGGTCGACGCGCGGTTGATCACCGAGCATGAGCACGATCCCGGAGGCTTCCGGGTGCACCCGTTGCAGCGCGGCTCTCAACGATGCCGAACAGCCGGTCCCGAAATCTTCGACGGCCACCACGTCGACCCCGTTCAATGGCACTGCTTCGCGCACTGCGCGGGCCGATCCGCCGAGGGTCACGATGAGCTGGTCGAAACCAACGCGGCGAGCGACTTGCAGGGTGCTACCGAGCAACGTCGTATCCCGGTATGGCAGTAGCTGTTTGGGCGTGCCCAGCCTGCGTGAACTGCCGGCTGCCAGCACTACGCCGGTGACTGTCACGCGCCGGCTTTCGCGGCGAAAGACCTCCGGCACCCCGGGCCGCAGAACCAATAGTCGGCACCGGCCAGCTGCAGGTGCTCGGTGCCGGGGCCGGTCGTTACCGTCATGCCGCACACCGGGTCGACCGCCTCCAGCGGGCCCTCCTCTATGGCAAGGGCGCGGCTCAGGCTGCCGCCGCGGATGCCGGCGATGAGTTCGGCCGCGATCGAGACCGCGATTTCGGCCGGGGTCTTGGCGCCGATGGGCAATCCGACCGGGGTATGCACCCGGGCCCGCTCGTCTTCGGAGAGGTCGAGCGAGTTCAGGATCGAGGCGCCACGAACCTTGCTGGCCACCAAGCCGATATACCGCACGCCGTTGTCCAGTGCCGCGCGGATGATCTCGTCTTCCGGCCCGCCATGGCTGGCGATCACGACGGCGGTCGGGAAGGCGGCCGCGTCGGCCGGATCGCTGTCCCGCCGGACGTCGTAACCCAGCACCCCGCACAGTTGGGCCAGCGCGTCTGCGATTGGGGTGGCTCCGTAGACCCGGACCAGGGGGGCCGGCAGCCGCGGCGTCAGGAAGATCTCCAACGACCCACCGGACAGGCACGGGTTGACCACCACGCAGGCGCCTGGGGCCTCCGGAAAGTGAACGTCCCCGTCGGGAAGCACCCGCAGCAACACGCTTTCGCCCGCCTGCAGCGCGCCCAGCGCCGCCTTGCGGACGGAGTTCTGCGCGCACTGGCCGCCGACGAAACCCTCGATTGTCCCGTCCGCCAACAGGATTGCTTCGTCTCCCGGGTAGGACGAGGTGGGCGGCTGGGCCCGCACGACGGTCGCGTGCACGAACGGTGTTCGTGCCGCCAACAGTTGCTGAGCCCGCTCGCTGATCGTTGTCAAATGGGTGGCCTCGCTCTGCCCTGCATGGCCTCCCAGACCCGGGACGGTGTCAGCGGCATGTCGGCGTGTCGAACCCCGAACGGCGCCAACGCATCCACCACCGCGTTCACCACGGCCGGGGGTGATCCCACGGTGGCCGATTCGCCGACGCCCTTGGCGCCGATCGGGTGGTGCGGCGACGGCGTCACCGTGTGGCCGGTCTCCAGATGCGGCACTTCGACCGCGGTCGGTATCAGGTAATCCATCAGCGACCCGCCCAGGCAGTTGCCTTCCTCGTCAAAGGCGATCATCTCCATCAGTGCCATGCCGATGCCGTCGACGATGCCGCCGTGCACCTGGCCCTCGATGATCATCGGGTTGATGCGGGTGCCACAGTCGTCCACGGCCAGAAAGCGCCGCACCTTGACCACCGCGGTCCCCGGATCGACATCCACCACACAGAAATACGCGCCGTAGGGGTAAGTGAGATTCTCCGGGTTGTAGCAGACCTCGGCGTCCAGGCCTCCCTCGATGCCCTCGGGCAGGTCGCCGGCCCCGTGCGCGCGCATCGCGATGTCCTGGATGGTCACCGACGCCGACGGGTCACCCTTGACGTGGAAAGAGCCTTTCTCCCAATCCAAGTCGGCGACCGAAACCTCGAGCATGCCCGATGCGATGATCCGCGCCTTATCACGTACCTTGCGGGCGACCAGGGCGGCGGCCGCACCCGAGACCGGAGTCGACCGGCTGCCGTAGGTGCCCAGGCCGAACGGTGTCTGGTCGGTGTCGCCGTGCACCACCTCGATGTCGTCGGGCGGAATGCCCAGCTCCTCGGCGACGATCTGCGCGAACGTCGTCTCGTGGCCCTGACCCTGGGTCTGAACCGAAAGCCGCACAACGGCTTTGCCCGTCGGATGCACGCGCAGCTCGCAGCCGTCGGCCATGCCGAGGCCAAGAATGTCCATGTCCTTGCGCGGGCCGGCGCCGACGGCCTCCGTGAAGAAGGACATCCCGATACCCATCAACTCGCCGCGCGCACGCCGCTCCTTCTGCTCGGCCCGCAGCGCGTCATAGCCGATCATGTCCATGGCCTTGCGCATGGTGGCCTCGTAGTCACCCGAGTCGTACACCCAGCCCGTCTTGCTCTTATACGGGAATTGCTCGGGCCGCAGCAGGTTTCGCAGCCGCAGCTCGGCCGGGTCCATCTTCAAATCGAAGGCCAGGCAGTCGACCAACCGCTCGACGAAGTACACCGCCTCGGTGATCCGGAACGAGCACGCGTAAGCCACCCCGCCGGGCGCCTTGTTGGTGTACACCGCGGTCATGTGGCAGTACGCGGCTTCGATGTCGTAGCTGCCGGTGAACACCCCGAAAAATCCGGCCGGGTACTTCAAGGGTGCAGCCTGGCCGTTGAACGCGCCGTGGTCGGCCAGCACGTTGGACCGGATCGCCAGGATCTTGCCCTCTTTGGTGGCGGCGATCTCACCGACCATGATGTAGTCGCGCGCAAAGCCCGTCGACGTCAAATTCTCGCTGCGGTCCTCCATCCACTTGACCGGCTTGCCCAGCACCAGCGAGGCGACGATCGCGCACACGTAACCGGGGTAGATCGGCACCTTGTTGCCGAAGCCACCGCCGATGTCCGGCGAGATCACCCGGATCTTGTGCTCGGGCAGACCCGCGACCAAGGCGTACACGGTGCGGTGCGCGTGCGGTGCCTGCGAGGTGGTCCACAGCGTCAGCTTGCCGGTGACCGGATCGAGATCGGCCACCGCGCCACAGGTTTCCATCGGCGCCGGGTGCACCCGAGGGTAGACAATCTCCTGTTTGACAACCACGTCGGCCTTCGCGAACACCGCTTCGGTAGCGGCCGCGTCACCCGTCTCCCAGTCGAAGAGGTGGTTGTCGGTCTTGCCCTCCAGGTCGGTGCGGATTACCGGCGCGGACGGATCGAGCGCCTTGCGGACGTCCACGACGGGATCCAGAGGGTCGTAGTCGACATCGATCAGCTCCAGCGCGTCGCGCGCCGAATACCGGTCCTCGGCAACGACGAACGCCACCTCCTGCCCCTGGAAGCGCACCTTGTCGGTGGCCAGTACGGCCTGCACGTCGTTGGACAGCGTCGGCATCCAGGCCAGGCCCTTCTCGGCCAGGTCGGCGCCCGTCACGACAGCTTTGACCTTCGGATGTGCAAGAGCCGCGGTCACGTCGATGCTTGCGATACGAGCGTGCGCGTACGGGGAGCGCAAGATCGCCAGGTGCAGCATGCCGGGCAGGGCGACGTCATCGACGTAGGTGCCGCGGCCGCGAATGAATCGCGGATCCTCTTTGCGCATCATCCGGCCGTGGCCGCATGGCTTTTGGTCGTTGTCGGCCAAGTCTTCGGGTGACGGTGGACGTTGCGCCCCCTCTTTAAAAGTCGTCATGACGTGGCCTCCACAGCCTGCGCTGCGCCCGTAGGATGCTGTGCGGCCCACTGAATCGAGCGCACGATCGTGGTGTATCCGGTGCACCGGCAGATCTGCCCGGAGATCGCCTCCCGGATGGTCTCTTCGTCGGGGTTGGGGTTGCGATCCAGCAGGGCACGGGCGGTGATCATCATTCCCGGTGTGCAGAAGCCGCATTGCAGCCCGTGGCAACGCATGAACCCTTCCTGCACCGGGTCCAGCTGGCCGTCGACCGCGAGTCCTTCCACGGTCCGCACGCTGTGCCCGGACGCCATGGCGGCAAGCATCGTGCACGACTTCACCGGCACGCCGTCGACGTCGACCACACACGTTCCGCAGTTGCTGGTGTCACAACCCCAGTGGGTTCCGGTGAGCCGCAACTGATCACGCAAGAAGTGCACCAGCAGCATCCGGGGTTCGACCTCGGCGGTCACCTGTTCGCCGTTGACGGTCATGTTGACTTGCATCATTAATTCCCTTCCGGCGCAGGGGCATTCCGCACCCGTTCGGCCGCCGTGCGCAACGTGCGGATGGTCAGTTCGCAGGCCAGGTGCCGCTTGTACTCGGCGGTGCCGCGCATATCGGTCACCGGATCACACGCGGCGGCGGCGCGGTGGCCCGCATCGGCGAAGGCCTCGTCGGTGGCCGGCCGGCCGACCAGGGCCGCCGAGAGTTCCGCCAGTGCGCCCGGATCGGGGTTGACCGCCGTGAGGCCGACACGGGCGGCGGCTATTGCGGCTTCTTTTTCCTTGCCGGCGAGGGTGAGACTTGCTCCGGCCGCCGTGACCGCCCAGTCGCCGACCCGGCGCTCTACTTTCGCGTATGCGCTGGATGTGTTGTGCCGTAAGGGAATTCGAACCTCGATCAAGATCTCGTTGTATGCCAGCGTGGTCTCGTAGGGCCCGGCCAGGAAATCGTCGATCGGTATTTCCCGCTCACCCGAAGGTCCGCGGGCCAGGCACACCGCGCCCAGCACGCCGCAGACCGTCACCAGATCCTCGGCCGGATCCGCCTGGCACAGTGAACCGCCCAGGGTGCCGCGATTGCGGACCACGGGGTCGGCGATCACCCGCTCGGCGTCGCGGAAGATCGGGCACACGGCGGCCAGGGTGTCGGCCTCGAGGATCTCGCGGTGACGGGCCATGGCGCCGATGCGAACCAGGGTCGGATCGGTGATCACGTATCCGAGCTCGGGTGCCAGGTCGTTGAGGTCGACGAGGTACTCCGGGTTGGCGATGCGCAGCTTCATCATCGGCAGGAGGCTGTGCCCGCCCGCGATCACCCGCGCCCCCTCCCCCAACCGATCCAGCAGGCCGACGGCGTGGTCGACGCTGGTTGCACGTTCGTATTCGAAGGGCCCAGGTACTTGCATGCGGCCAAGTCTCAGCCGCTACCAAACACGCGTCAATAGTGAGTTAAGGAATCCCTGAACTAGCTCTCTACCTGCGAGTCCGCAGCGTCGTGGTGGATTCGGCCGGCGATCCGGGCCAGGGGACGACCCCCGCCGCCCCACCGCGTGGCGATGATGTCGGCGGCGATCGAGACCGCGGTCTCCTCGGGGGTGCGGGCGCCAATATCCAGTCCGATGGGGCTGGACAACCGGCTCAGGTCGGCATCGGTCAGCCCGGCGGCCCGCAGCCGGTTCACCCGGTCGTCATGGGTGCGGCGCGATCCCATCGCGCCCACGTATCCGACACCCAGGCGGAGCGCCACTTCGAGCAGCGGGACGTCGAACTTCGGATCGTGGGTGAGCACGCAGATCACCGTGCTGTCGTCAATCTCGCCAGCCTCGGCCTGGGCGGCAAGATAGCGGTGGGGCCAATCGACGACCACATGGTCGGCCGTCGGGAAGCGCACCGGCGTGGCGAACACCGCGCGGGCGTCGCACACGGTGACCCGGTAGCCGAGGAACGATCCCTGCCGCGCCAGGGCGGCCGCGAAGTCGACGGCACCGAACACCAGCATCCGCGGGCGCGGCGCGTAGCTGGACACGAAGACCTCCATGCCTTCGCCCAGTCGCTGGCCGTCGGGTCCGTACTTGAGGACCTCGCTGCGGCCTAGCGCCAGCAGGCCACGCGCGTCGTCGGCGACCGCGGCGTCGGCACGCGCCGAACCGAGCGATCCCGCCGCGGGTCTGTTCGGGTCCGGGCGGATGACGAGCCGGCGGCCGACCCGCTGCTCGTCCGGGTGGGCGACGACGGTCGCGACCGCGACGGGACGGTGCTCGCCGATGTCGTCGGCTACCGCGCCGAGTTCGGGAAACGTCGCCTGCGACATCGATTCGAGGAAGACGTCGATGATGCCGCCGCACGTCAGCCCGACGGCGAACGCGTCGGCGTCGCTGACCCCGTAGCGTTCCAGCCGCGGTGTCCCGGTATTCGCCACCTCGGTGGCGAGTTCGTACACCGCACCCTCCACGCAACCACCCGACACCGACCCGGTCACCGAGCCGTCCGGCGCGACCAGCATCGAGGCCCCCGGCGGCCGCGGTGCGGACCGAAACGTTCGCACCACCGTGCCGAGCCCTGCGGTCTGACCCGCACGCCAGATCGACATCAGCTCGGCAAGCACGTCACGCACCCTTTCAAATTAGGCCCCGAAGTAGGCTCGTTTCATGACACCGGCTCAACTTCGGGCCTATTCGGCGGTGGTTCGCTTGGGCTCGGTGCGAGCCGCCGCAGCGGAGCTGGGCGTTTCGGATGCCGGAGTATCGATGCTCGTGACGGCCCTGCGCAAGGAACTCGACGACCCGCTGTTCACCAGGACGGGCGCGGGGCTGGCGTTCACACCCGGCGGACTGCGCCTTGCCAGCCGCGCGGTCGAAATCCTGGGCCTCCAGCAACAAACCGCGATCGAGGTCACCGAGGCCGCCCACGGGCGCCGGCTGCTGCGCATCGCCGCGTCCACCACGTTCGCCGAACATGCCGCGCCCGGCCTGATCGAGCTCTTCTCGTCGCGGGCTGACGACCTGTCGGTGGAGTTGAGCGTGCAGCCGACGAGCCGCTTCCGCGAGCTGATCTGCTCGCGCGCTGTCGACATCGCGATCGGCCCCGCGAGCGAAAGTTCGATCGGTTCCGACGACTCGATCTTCGTGCGGCCCTTTCTGAAGTATCAGATCATCACCGTCGCGACGCCGAAAAGCCCGCTGGCCGTTGGTGCTCCGACGCCGGCACTGCTGCGCCAACAGCAGTGGATGCTTGGCCCGTCGGCGGGCAGCGTGGACGGCGAGATCGCAACCATGTTGCGCGACTTGGCCATTCCCGAGTCGCACCAACGAATCTTCCAAAGTGACGCCGCCGCGCTCGAGGAGATTCAGCGGGTTGGCGGTGTCACGTTGACGATCGGTTTCGCGGTCGCCAAGGATTTGGCCGCCGGGCGGTTGACGCATGTGACCGGTCCCGGGCTGAGCAGGTCGGGTGAGTGGTGTGCGGCGACGTTGGCGCCGGCGGCCCGCCAGCCCGCCGTGTCCGAACTCGTCCGTTTCATCACCACGCCGAGGTGCACTCAGGCGATGATCCGCGGAAGCGGGGTGGGCGTGACTCGATTTCGGCCGAAGGTGCACGTGACCCTCTGGAGCTAGGGCACAGAATCGCAACCATGACCAGCCACGAGAACACGGCCGCGACCTGGCGAGAGACAGTCGACCGGCTCACCCCCGAGCAGGCCGCGCGGTTCGAACTCTTGGAGCGATCCGGCGACGACCCGGCGGCCCTGCTGGCGATGGCCCGGGAAATGGCGGCCGACAACGCGACCACCGGCGCCGGCGTGTTGTCGGGCGAGATCGCCGTCCCGCCCGACGCGGTGCGGACCTACGGCTGGCAGGACCACAACGGGCGAACGTGGCGCGAATTCGACGGCAGCACAAGGCGTGTCGGGGACGCGACGATCCGCGTCGTCGGCCGCCAGTTCGACGATGGCACCTGCGAGAGATGGATCAGCCTGTCGGCCACCTACGACGAAGAATTTCAGGCGGCGCAGGCCCGCGAGCTGGCGGCGGCGCTGCAGGCCGTCGCCGACGAGACCGAGCGGTTGGCCTAGCCGCAACCGGCACCAACTCGACCGACGCGGCGCTATAGGCTCGCAGAGGTTCTTTGAGCTGAGGAGACAGGCATGAGTGTGTACAAGGTGATCGACATCATCGGGACGAGCCCGGTGTCGTGGGAGCAGGCCGCGACGGAGGCGGTGGAGCGGGCGCGGTCAAGCGTCGACGACATCCGGGTCGCCCGAGTCATTGAGCAGGACATGTCGGTGAACGAAGCCGGCGATGTCACCTTCCGCATCAAGCTTGAAGTCTCGTTCAAGATGAGGCCGGTGAAACCGCACTGACGACCCTCACCACGCGCGCGAGAGATCCCCGTGCTGGCGGATCCACGCATGCATCGCGATCCCGGCCGCAACGCCGGCGTTGATGCTGCGCGTCGAGCCGAACTGGGCGATCGACACCGTGAGCGCCGCGCCCGCCCTGATGTCGTCGGTGATCCCCGGGCCTTCCTGCCCGAACACCAGCAGGCACTCCCGCGGCAGCGCGGTCTCTTCCAGCCGAGCCGCACCCGGGACGTTGTCCACTGCGACCACAGTCAAACCCGCGGCCGCCGCGAAGTCCACCAGCTCGGCGGTGCTCTCGTGGTGGCACAGGCGCTGATAACGATCGGTCACCATGGCGCCGCGGCGATTCCAGCGCCGCCGCCCGACGATGTGTACGGTGTGCACCGCGAAGGCGTTGGCGGTGCGCACCACGGAGCCGATGTTGGCGTCGTGGCCGAAGTTCTCAATCGCCACATGCAGGGGATGACGACGCCGGTCGATGTCGGCGATGATCGCCTCCCGGGTCCAGTAGCGGTAGGCGTCGACGACGTTGCGAGTATCGCCGTCGCGCAACAGAACCGGGTCGTACCGCGGGTCGTCGGGTGGGTCGCCCACCCACGGCCCGACGCCGCAGGCCGGTGTCCCCCATTCGGTGGGCCCTGGTTCGCTCATCGCTGGGTCCACACGCCGGCGTGGGTGCCATCGATCGCCACCGTCGCGTACAGCAACGCCTCGTTGATTTCACCCTGGGTGCACAAAGACGCGTTGACATGGACCGAGTCCAGCGACGCGTCGGGCAGAATCAACACCGAGGACCCGTACGCCGCGCAGGCCGGGTTCGACCCCGCGCCCGGCAAGGTCGGCGAGGCGAGCAGCATCATCGGACCGCCCCGGGTGGCGGAATCGTCGCGATAGCGGGCCGCGGCGGCGTCGGCTTCCAGCCCCAGCAGCATGTAGCCGTTGCCGGTGAACGCCCCCGGGTCGCCGAGCTGCGCCTTCGTCACCGGGGTGCCGTCGGCGCGCCAGGCCGACAGGCTCACGGTCTTGACCACCAGGCCGGTGTCGTTGCCGTTCGTCGACGGCAATCCCACCGGGAAAGCCGCCGGGTAAGCCGCCGAGGTGTTCGGGATCCGGTCACGGGGGGAGTAGCCGTACACCCCGCGGACCTGACTTCGATCCTTAAGCGGCCCAAGGCAAACCGTGCCCGTGAGCCGGTCGGGAGGCGCCGACAGCGGCGAGGCAATGTCGTGCACGCTGGCCGTCGCGATGTCGCAGCTGCCCAGACCGGCGGACTCCATCGGGTGCGCCAGCGCGCCGTAGAGGCCGAAGCGAATGTCCTCGGGTTTGGCGTGCGGCGCCTTGGGATCCGCCGGCGACGCCACAGCAGCTGAGACGTCGACCAGCACGTAATCGCCGTCCCAGCGCAGATTCGACACCGCCATATTCCAGCCCAGCAGCGCCAGCGACTCACCGAGCCGCGCGCCTTGGGCACCATAAGGGCGAACGGGATGGCCCGGGCCCGAGCAGCCCACCAGGCTGACCGCCAGGCAGGCGACCATCGCAACGAAGGTGCGCCCAGCGATGGCGGCCTAGCCCAATCCCAGATCGGCGAGGCCCAGCACGCTTCGGTACAACAGCCCCTCCGCCTCAATCGCCTCAGCCGCGCCGGTGGCGCGGTCCACCACGGTGGCCACACCGACCACGTCGCCGCCCGCGTCCTGGACGGCATGGACCGCCGTCAACGCCGAGGCGCCCGTGGTGCTCGTGTCCTCCACCACCAGCGCCCGCTTGCCGGTAACTTCGGCTCCCTCGATAAGCCGTTGCAGCCCATGGGTTTTCGCCGACTTACGCACGACGAACGCGTCGATCGGACGCCCCGGCGCGTGCATGACGGCCGTCGCGACCGGATCGGCACCCAGGGTCAGGCCCCCGACCACCGCGTAGTCCCAGTCGCTGGTGAGTTCGCGCATCAGCCTGCCGATCAACGCCGAAGCACGGTGGTGCAGGGTGGCGCGGCGCAGGTCGACGTAGTAGTCGGCCTCCTTGCCCGACGACAGCGTCACCCGGCCGTGCACCACCGACAGCCGCCGGACCAGCTCGGCCAACTCCTCGCGCGGGTCAGCTCCGGTCACGACCGCCGCCGACTCGTTTCGTAACGGCCCGCATCAGGCCCCGTGGCATCATTCGCCCAGCGGCGACGATCGCCTTGTACTGCCGGCCCGGAACGCTGATCACCTTGCCGGCGGCGACATCGGCCAGGCTCTGAGTGACCACGTCGTCGACCTCGAGCCACATGAACGACGGCAGCTTGGCCATTCCGATCCCCGCCCTGGCGTGGAATTCGGTGTGCACGAACCCCGGGCACACGGCGTGCACACCGACCCCGGTGCCGGACAAGGCGCCCGCCAGCCCCTCGCTGAACGAGATCACCCACGCCTTGGACGCAGAATAGGTCGACGACCGTCCGGACAGCAGCCCGGCGACGCTGGCGACGTTGATAACGGTGCCCGCGCCGCCGGCGACCATGGCGGGCACCGCCGCTCGGGTGAGCTGCAAGACCGCGGTCACGTTGACGTCGAGCTGCGCCTGCAGCAGCGCGGGATCGGCCGTCCAGAACTCGCCGGACGTGCCGAAGCCGGCGTTGTTCACCAGGACTTGCACTCCTCGGGCAAGGCGGTCGGCCACCTTACGACGGTCGGCCGCTTCGGCCAGGTCCGCGGGCAGAACCTCGATGTTGCCCCCCTGGCCCTCAAGTTCGGCAGCCAGTTTGGTCAACCGGTCCACGTCGCGGGCCACCAAAACCAGGTCGTAGCCATGGCTCGCAAAGCGTCGCGCGTAGCCCCCACCGATCCCGGAAGTAGGCCCGGTGATGAGGGCTACGGGTCGAGGCATGCGCTATCAGCGCTGGTAGTTGGTGGCCTGACGGCCGTTGCGCCCTGCTGGCGGCGGGCGGTGCATCGGCTCCGGGGCGCGGCGGGCCGCCTGAACGTCGGAGCCCAGCAGCCGGGACGCATCCTGCTGCGCGCGTCCGGGCGGCAACTCCGCGCGAACGGCCGGCGCCAGTGGACGGCTGGGTGACGCACTGCGAAGTCCCGCGTGCGCGCCCACCGCTTGAGGGCTCTCCTCCGGCATCGGCGGCAACACCCGCAACAGGTCGTTGAACTGGCGCACGGTGCGCAGGCCCTCGTCCCATTGGGCACGCGTGCTGGAGACCGGCATGGCGACCAACGTCCAGTTCTGCTCGTTCCACATGATCTCGGCGCAGTCGGGCGCGGTGTGCGCGAAGGTGACCATGCGCCGGTCGCAGGCCCGCCGGGCCGCGTCCAAATTGGTGGAGTACACCATCCGCGGCCCAATCGCGCCCAGCAGCCAAATGTCGCTCTCCCGAGGCTCTTTCAGTCCCTTGAGCCGCAGGTCGACCACGACGTTGGTGCCCACCTTGCGGTGCAGCGCGATCACCGTGGCGACTTCCTCGAGGTCGAAGATGTAAACCGCTTCGCCGCGGATCTGGCCCAGCACGACGTTGCGGGCGGGGACATCGCCCACCGTCGAGATCACACCGCGCTTCCAGCGCTTGAGGATGTCGGTCGACTCACGCTCGTAGTCGAATCCGTGCGACCGCGCCCACGATTTGCGGCGCCTGCTACGCCCGCGGCGTCGATCGATATCGACATACAGCAGCACGACCGCACCGACAAAGCACAGCGCGGAAAGCGTGAACCATAGGGGGACCATCCAAGACAGGGTATCTGCTGCCGGGCCGGAATAGAGAATCCGGCCAGGTCACAACCCCATCACAGCTAGCCCAGGACGAGCGAGTCGCCGTCCGGGCTGACATTGACCGGCACCACGTCGCCGTCGTGCACGTCGCCGGCCAGCAGCATCTTGGCCAGTTGGTCGCCGATGGCCTGTTGCACCAGCCGCCGCAATGGCCGGGCGCCGTACACCGGGTCGAACCCGCGCTGCGCCAACCAGCGCTTGGCCGGCAGCGAGACTTCCAGCTGCAACCGCCGCTGCGCCAGCCGCTTGCCCAGCTGCTCGAGCTGAATGTCGACGATCTGCACCAGCTCTTCGGGATTGAGCCCCTCGAAGATCAGCACGTCATCGAGCCGGTTGATGAACTCGGGCTTGAACGCCGCGCGCACCGCCGCCATCACCTGCTCCTCGCTGCCGCCCGACCCCAGGTTGGACGTCAGGATCAGGATGGTGTTGCGGAAGTCGACCGTGCGGCCCTGCCCGTCGGTGAGCCTGCCCTCGTCGAGGACCTGCAGCAGCACGTCGAACACATCCGGGTGCGCCTTCTCGACCTCGTCGAACAAGACGACGGTGTATGGCCGCCGGCGCACCGCCTCGGTCAGCTGACCACCCTGGTCGTAGCCGATGTAGCCGGGGGGCGCACCCACCAGGCGGGCCACCGAGTGCTTCTCGCCGTACTCGCTCATGTCGATGCGCACCATCGCCCGCTCGTCGTCGAACAGGAAGTCGGCCAATGCCTTGGCCAGCTCGGTCTTGCCGACGCCGGTGGGGCCGAGGAACAAAAACGATCCGGTCGGCCGGTTGGGGTCGGCGACCCCGGCGCGGGAGCGCCGTACGGCGTCGGAAACGGCCTGCACCGCCTTCTTCTGTCCGACCACCCGCTTGCCCAGCTCGTCTTCCATCCGCAGCAGCTTGGCGGTCTCGCCCTCCAGCAGCCGCCCGGCGGGGATGCCCGTCCACGCGGACACCACGTCGGCGATGTCGTCGGGACCGACCTCCTCCTTGAGCATCACATTCTCGCGAGCCTCGGCCTGCGGCAGCGCGGCGTCGAGCTTCTTCTCCACCTCGGGGATGCGCCCGTACCGCAGCTCGGCGGCCTTGGCCAGGTCGCCGTCGCGCTCGGCCCGCTCGGACTCGCCGCGCAGCGCCTCCAGCTGTTCTTTGAGCTCGCGGACGGTGTCGATCGAGTTCTTCTCGTTCTGCCACCTGGTGGTCAGCTCGGCCAGCTTTTCTTTCTGGTCGGCCAGCTCGGCGCGCAGCTTCTCCAGGCGCTCCTTGGACGCCTCGTCCTCTTCCTTGGCCAGCGCCATCTCCTCGATCTCGAGGCGGCGCACCAGCCGTTCGACCTCGTCGATCTCGACCGGCCGCGAGTCGATCTCCATCTTCAGCCGGCTGGCGGCCTCGTCGACCAGGTCGATGGCCTTGTCCGGCAGGAACCGGGCGGTGATGTAGCGGTCGGACAGCGTGGCCGCTGCGACCAGCGCGGAGTCGGTGATGCGCACGCCGTGGTGCACCTCGTAGCGATCCTTCAGGCCGCGCAGGATCCCGACGGTGTCCTCCACCGACGGCTCGCCGACGAACACCTGCTGGAAGCGCCGCTCCAGCGCGGCGTCCTTCTCGATGTACTTGCGGTATTCGTCGAGCGTGGTGGCGCCGACCAGGCGCAGTTCGCCTCGGGCCAGCATCGGCTTGATCATGTTGCCGGCGTCCATCGCCGACTCGCCGGTCGCGCCGGCCCCGACGATGGTGTGCAGCTCGTCGATGAACGTGATGATCTGCCCGGCGGAGTTCTTGATGTCGTCGAGCACGGCCTTGAGCCGTTCCTCGAACTCGCCGCGGTATTTGGCCCCGGCCACCATGGACCCGAGGTCCAGGGCGATCACGGTCTTGTCGCGCAGGCTGTCCGGCACGTCGCCGTCGACGATGCGCTGCGCGAGGCCCTCCACGATCGCGGTCTTGCCGACGCCGGGCTCACCGATGAGCACCGGGTTGTTCTTGGTGCGCCGGGAGAGCACTTGGACGACGCGCCGAATTTCGTTGTCCCGGCCAATAACCGGGTCGAGTTTGCCCTCGCGGGCCCGGGCGGTCAGGTCGGTGGAGTACTTCTCCAGCGCCTGATAGGTAGCCTCCGGATCGGCGCTGGTGACCCGCGCGCTGCCACGAACCTTGACGAATGCGTCCCGCAGCGCCTGCGGGGACGCCCCATGTCCGGTCAGCAGCTTGGCGACGTCGGAGTCGCCGGTGGCCAGCCCGACCATGAGGTGCTCGGTGGAGACGAATTCGTCGTCCATCTCGGTGGCCAGCTGCTGAGCCGTGGTGATTGCGGCCAGCGATTCGCGCGACAGCTGCGGTTGCGAGCTGGCACCGCTGGCGTGCGGCAGCTGGTCGAGAATGCGTTGCGCTTCGGCGCGGATGGTGGCGGGCTCGACGCCGACAGCCTCCAAAAGCGGCGCGGCGATCCCGTCGTTCTGCGTGAGCAGCGCCAGCAGCAGGTGAGCGGGCCTGATCTCGGGATTGCCGGCAGCCGACGCCGCCTGTAAAGCCGAAGTCAGAGCAGCCTGCGTCTTGGTTGTCGGGTTGAAAGAGTCCACGAACAGCCTCCGTTGGATCCAGAAAGGAACGTAGTGAAAATGCTTGTCGCGATATTCAACGCCGTCAAGGTTGAGTCTGTTCCGCTCAAGTTTGACTAATTTTGGCAGCATAGAATTGAGGCCCGTGAGCCTAGAGGACCCGGACGCGTTGCGGTTGCTGCGCGACGCCTTCAACCGGGACGACTCGGGCGCCGGCAGGGCGGACGAATTGGTGCACCGGTTCTACACCCACTGGTTTGCTCTCGACATCTCGGTACGCGACCTGTTCCCGCCTGAAATGGCTGGCCAGCGGACCGCTTTCGCCCACGCGATGCACTGGGTGTACGGCGAACTGGTCGCACAGCGCGCCGCCGAGCCGGTCGCCTTTCTCGCCCAGCTCGGCCGCGATCACCGTAAATACGGTGTGTTGCCAAGCCATTACGGCACGTTGCGTAGCGCGCTGCATGCGACGCTGCGCACCCATTTGGGCGACGACTGGACCGACGCCGTCGAGGCGGCGGCCACTTCGTCGCTCAACCTGATCACCGGGGTGATGAGCGGGGCGGCCGATGCCGACGAGGGACCCGCCTGGTGGGACGGCACCGTCATCGAGCACCTTCGGGTCTCGCGCGACCTCGCGGTCGTTCGCCTGCAACTGGACCGCGCCATGCACTATCACGCCGGCCAGTACGTCAACGTGTGCATTCCGCAGTGCCCGCGCCGCTGGCGCTATCTCAGCCCCGCGATTCCGGTGGACCCGGGCGGCGGAATCGAGTTCCATGTCCGCATGGTTCCCGGCGGCTTGGTCAGCACCGCCGTCGTCAACGAAACCCGGCCCGGCGACCGGTGGCGGCTGTCCAGTCCGCACGGCGGCCTGCAGGTCGACCGCGCCGGCGGCGACGTGCTGATGGTTGCCGGCAGCACCGGCCTGGCGCCCCTGCGGGCGCTGATCATGGACCTCAGCCGCTACGCGGAAAACCCGCGCACCCACCTTTTCTTCGGCGCGCGCTACCGCTGCGAGCTCTACGACCTGCCGACCCTCTGGCAGGTCGCGCAGCAGAATCCGTGGCTGTCGGTCTCGCCGGTCACGGAGTATCGCGGCGACCCGCCGTGGGCCGCCGAGTATCCCGACGTCACGCCGCCGCGCGGTCTGCACGTGCGCCAGACCGGCCGCCTGCCCGACGTGGTGACCCAATACGGCGCCTGGGGCGATCGGCAGATCCTGATCTGCGGCGGACCGGACATGGTCCGCGCCACCAAGGCCGCTCTGATCGCCAAAGGTGCTCCGCCGGAGCGCATTCAACACGACCCGCTGTCTAGGTAAGTCGAGGTAAGCCATGCGCATCGTCACCCTGACCGACCCGTCATCGCCGCTGGCCGCGCAGTTCGTCCCCGAGGCGGGCATGATCGGCA
>Ga0310913_10000534_pt1 | contig 17743 bp, 12 predicted proteins | sample GREbulkMGOX082_FD_203447 | JGI IMG/M metagenome (GOLD analysis project Ga0310913, IMG submission 203447) | Lab enrichment of tropical soil microbial communities from Luquillo Experimental Forest, Puerto Rico - GRE.bulkMG.OX082 | ecosystem: Environmental > Terrestrial > Soil > Tropical forest >...
ACTCCAAGGCCGGTTTCGTGGCAGAGCCAGAAACCGCTCCACATCCATCACCGTCACTGCATTCAAGACTAGGTGCTGTTGTTCCAGCCAGACCAGGAAAGTCAACAAATGAGCGCGTCGCACCTTGACGGTACGGGGAGAAAGCCCGCGCTCCTGAGCTAAGCATCGCTCGAACTCTGCTAACAGATCGGCGTGAGGCACAGGAGAACACTCGGGTTCTCGAAAGCGGCCTAGGAAGCAAAGCCACTTCGTTGCATCGCTGACAAACTTGGTGCGCGCCTTGTGTGGCCCAATAGCACGGCGGAAGCAGTGTCCTGGCTGTTTCATCCAGTCGTTTGCCGCGGCCTCAATCTGGGCCTCCGTTACGCCACCCTCACTGTCGATGTTCACCCGTGAAGCAAAGGCAGCTAGTTTGCACGCGGTACCGATCACTGTTGCGCGTTTCCAACCACGGCCCCGCAGGTGTTGCAAGTAACGCGCCCGTTCTTCGGCGGACGGACCATGACGGTGATAAGACGTGTCCAAGCGTCCCGAGAAAACATCTTCTAAAGCGCGGTTCATCCCTAAACCTCCTCAGTTTTGACAATGAAATCAGGTACTTCTTGCTGGAGGAGGTTAGCTCGAATCGACCGATCAGTAGAGGATAGCTCAGCTCTCAAGCGAACTCTCGGGGAGTTAACCCAAGCCAATCAGTATGGTATGAGTATCGGTTGGCGCACCTGCCGGAAAGGAGACCCCTGCTATGAGGAAATATCGCGTCCTTCTGACCACTGTTCTGCTCGTTTTGTTGCTGGGAGTTTTGGTCCCTCAATTTGCCCAGAACGTTCCCACCGGTCCCGAAGAGGCTGGCCGGCAAAGGCGCGCGACCGCTCTCGGACTCGTAAGGACAATCAACACGGCCGAAGTGGTAGAAGCTACTACCTATGGCTCCTTCGCGCAGTGGGAGACTCTGATAGCGCACCAGGGAGAATATATAAACAAGTGCACGCGCGAAAATGGCATGCGGCTGGGTCCCATGCCCGAAATATTGCCCGGCTGGAGTTTGCGTCTCAATGTGCGTGGAGATGGCCAAGCGTTCGACCTGATGCTCGAAGACGTCGCAAACAAACAGGTTCCGTATGCAGCCTACAGCAACGAAACCGGAGTAATTTGGAACGCAGCGCCAACGCAGTGAGGAGTTTTGGCGGAGCCTGAAGGCCTATTAGTTTAGGTTGTCCGTCGGTGCCTGCTACGTTCTAACGGCGAAACGGGACAAGTTGGTATCGGTACTCTGCTCCGCAGACCTTCTCCTGAGCTCAACTTTCTTGAGGCCACCGCTTCTGTGCTTCGCGTACAGTTAGCCAAAAGGCGATTAGTGCAGCGACCAACGAACATGGCACGGCGTCCATCGCCGGCCCAATCGTGAATGGGTTCGGATGGCCGAGACGCAATGTTTGAAGTTGGATGAGAATCCAATAAAACGGGAAATACGCAAGAGCGAGAGTCGCAATGGACACACCGAAGGCTAAGCCGTAGATGATTGCGGTACGTTTGACCATCGGCTTCATCTCTCTATTAGAAACCAACTTTGGGTGACTTGTGCCTGCGAAACGCCGAAACCGGAAACTGACCCACGACCCAGTCCGTCATAAGCTGGCAAAAGTTATGTTACGTCCAAATCGAGATGCTGCAGCATTTTAAAGGGCTTCCAGGCTCAGCGCCACATAACTGCGGACACAACATAAGTGGGCGAGCTCGTGGAACGTGGTCTTATGTGGGAGAGCGGCAACGGGATTCACTGCGATTTCACGACCGCGAGCGAAGCCTTGAATGTTGCCATTTATTTCATCAAACGGGGTCCGCGTGATGTTCAGCGCGCAAAGTGCCGTGTCAACATCAAAGCCGGGAATCGGGGGAATGGGGGTGTCTTCACCCTCGGTTTGGGCGAGCACAAACCAATACGCCCGAAACCGGAAGGCGTAGCAAGTCTGCGGTTCGGCTGTCTCGTTCGGGACGGCTTCGGTCTGGGCGTTTCTTTTGCACGCCATGGGCATGCAAAGAGTGATTCCTTTTTCTCCTTTGCGGACTTGCCGCTTCCGTTCGAGCCATCCGTTGTAGGTGTTGAGTGGTCCTCGTTGCAGATTGCGCCGCGTGCATTGTTCCAGTGCAAGTAAAGCGTTCCCGAGCGAAAAATTGTGAAAGGCGGTGTAAGCTTCGAGCATTCGCCCGGGCTTTTCGATCGCCTCCCGCAGTAGTTCTCCCCAATCGGCGTGTTGTCTTTCTGGCATTAGGTTCCTTCTTTCTTCCTTTTTTCAAGCGTGATTTCCGCTTGAAAAAAAGAAGCAAATGCCCTTCGTGGCGGTCCTCGGCGCTTTGCCGCACGCGCTGTCAAGGCCGCGGGTTTTGCGTTCATCGAAGCGAAGTGGAGAGCCTTGACAGCAAAAGCGGGCGGGGAAGCGCACTCTTGGGCAGGAAGGGCAAGGAAAGAGAGCGGTTTTCGTGGAGGGTTTCAGACTTTGAGGAAGCTGGTTGGCATCGTGCTGCTGGGTCTTCGGTAGTCTCGGTTTGATGTGCTCGTTCGAACAACTCTGTCCCTTAACCTCAAGTCCAATCAACATCCGAAATAGATCTGGGCCTCGGCCGCGTGGCGAACGCCGAACACCAGGCGTTTCGGAACCATTGGGGATATCTATATATAGGGCGTCTAGACACACTTATCCATTATGTACGGCTGCCAACCTGCCTATAACTGGCAACCCCAAACGCTAGCCGAATGGGGTTGGGCGACGCTCTCAGCCTTCTTACACATGTGTATCGATGGAAATTCGCCAAACTGATACTCGGCCCACCGAAAATCAACCGATCTACCAGCCTCCTGTGCTGGCATTACTCAGCAAAATTCCCTGCTACGGGACAATAGCTATGACGGGCAGTCTTACATCCTCACGTACTGTAGCGGATCTCCATATATGGGGCCTCCAGACACACTACTCCCTGGTCCGCAGTTCGTTACACAGCGCCAAATATAGCTAGCAACCCCAAACGCTAGCCGAATGGGGGCCGGATGGTGCTCTCAACCTCCTCACCAAATATATCGGTTGGGGTTCGCCAAACTGATACTCGTCGTTTGCCCTTCCAACCTCGTTTTAACTTCAATGTGGACGGAATCCGTGCAAAGGACAAGTTACATTTTCCATCTGCACGACAGTACTATCGTGTACTCCCCTGGAACTAGGGAAAACTGTCGCCAACTCTCACAGTTTTCTGTCCCGGTTCCGCCGTCCCATTCACCTCTAACTCATGAATTCGCTCGCCGTTTCCAAAAATGATACTGAGCACCCAGGTGACCCAGTCTCTCCCAGCGGGGACTACCAATTGATCGCCGATGCCGAGTGAATCTGATACTTCACTCGTTGGAGCCGGTGAAACCAGCCTGGACCCGCCACCTTCAGTCGCTCCCGTTCAGGAGTTTCATGCAACCACCCCGAAGGGGGTGCTAAGATGGCCACACCATGACGGATTCCCCATCCCTGCTGGGACTGAATGTTTCGCACTACCGCATTCTTGAAAAGCTCGGCGGGGGTGGTATGGGAGTCGTCTATAAGGCCCAGGACTCACGACTCGACCGCTTTGTCGCCCTGAAGTTTTTACCAGATCACCTTTCCCACGATCGCCAAGCTCTCGAGCGTTTTCGTCGCGAAGCAAAAGCCGCATCGACTCTGAATCATCCAAATATTTGTACGATTTATGACATCGGTGAGGACGCTGGCAAAGCCTTTATCGCCATGGAATATCTCGAAGGTAAAACCTTGAAGCACACGATAATGGGTCAGCTGGTAGATCTTGAGAGGTTGTTGACCGTCGGGATCGAAATCGCAGATGCATTGGATGCTGCCCATTCAAAAGGTATCATTCACCGCGATATTAAGCCTGCAAACATTTTTGTCACAAATCGTGGCCACGCCAAAATTCTCGATTTTGGTCTAGCCAAGGTCAGCTCAGCAGACAACGCTGAGACTTTGACCACAGAGGCTTTGGATAACGATCAACTGACTAGTCCGGGCAGTATGTTGGGAACCGTAGCCTACATGTCGCCGGAGCAGGTGCGGGCAAAGGTCTTGGATGCCCGCACGGACCTGTTCTCGTTTGGCGTGGTTCTCTACCAAATGGCCACCGGTGTTCTGCCATTCCGCGGCGAGAGTTCTGGACTCATTTTTGACGCGATTTTGAATCGTGAGCCGACTCCCCCAATTCGGCGGAATCCTGAGCTGCCTTCAAAACTGCAGCAAATTATTGGGCGCGCATTGGAAAAGGATCGCAATCTACGCTATCAGCACGCTTCGGAAATGCGCGCCGAGTTGCTGCGACTCAAACGGGACATCGATTCGAAGCAACATTTTGCCACATCTTTCAGCCAATCTGACGATAACCAACGCGTTATCGGCAGCACGGTGTCTGGAGTTTCAGATCTCAAGTCGGACCCCAGCCGAAAGATGAAATATATTCTGCTCGTGACCCTAGCGGTTGTGTCGATCGCTGCCTTGGTTTCCTTCGGACCACTAAGACGATTCTATCGATCTTGGCAAGGAACCTCTGAAAGAGCAGCCGTCTCTGAGAGAGCAGCCATTACGAACAGCAAGGTCTTGGCTGTGCTTCCCTTCAAACCCGTCCAGGGTGACCCCAAACTGACCGCCATAAGGCAAGGCCTGGCTGAAAACGTGAGTGCTAAATTGAAGCGCTTAAGTAATGGCCACCATTTGGAGATTATCCCGGCCAGCTACTTGCAGGAAAAACAGGTTACTTCCCTCGACGAGGCGCGGCGACAGTTCGGCGCAACTCTGGGCCTTTCGATCCTATTGGCTCAATCTGCAGGTTTGCTTCAGGTGTCATACTCACTGATCGACGCTCAAAGTGGCCATGCACTAGGGGGTGATTCGATTAATTTGCCGGCAGCGGACCTCTTCTCGGCAGAAGACGAAGTGGCGGGGGGTGTCGCGAAGGCACTCCAGCTAAATTTGCGACCGGAAGAGCAGGTTGCGCTAAAGGTGCACGGCACCAGTAATCCCACCGCCTATGGCTATTATCTGCAAGCTCGCGGCTATTTGGTGGATTACACAAACTCCGAGAACGTCGAAAATGCAATAGTCATGGCCCGCGAGGCCTCCAAGCTCGATCCGAACTCTGGCATGGCAAAGGCTACGCTCGGCGAAGCCTATTGGCGCAAATACTCACTGACCAAACAGAAGCAGTGGTCTGACCGTGCAAAAACCGAGTGCAACGAAGCGATCAAAACCGGTAACGCGGGCGCTGCCGGCCATATGTGCCTTGGATTGATCGATGCCGGGGTCGGCCAGTATCGCGAGGCTGCGGTCGAGTTCCAGCGTGCCTCCGAACTTGAACCCGGCAATGTAAGCGCCTCAATCGGGATGGCCTCGGCACTTGAACACCAGGGTGCGCTCCAGGAGGCGGAAAAGGCATACCAAAATGTCCTTGATTCGCATCCGCAGAGCTATTTCGCCTATAACGCTATGGGAGCTTTCTACTATCGTCGAGGTAATTATTCAAAGGCAATCCAAATGTTCCGCAAAGTGACCGAATTGGCGCCGGAGGGATATGTCGGCTACTTGAACTTGGGTGGCACCTACAATGACGTTGGTCGCTATCTTGATGCGATCGAACCACTGAAGCAATCCATCGCCCTCCATCCTAGTTATGGTGCTTATGCTAACTTGGGTACATCCTATTTTGGATTACACATCTTCAACCAAGCGATTGTCTCTTACCATAAAGCCATAGACCTCGACCCTCAGCAATATGTCACATGGGGGAACCTTGCTGATGCACAGTATTACGATGGGTCAGAGAAGGAATCTGCGCTGGCGTATCGCAAAGCAATTGAGCTTGCCAGCGCCGATCTAAAACTCAATCCGAGCGATTCAGAAGTGCTCAGCGACATTGCGCTATATCACTCGATGCTAGGTGACAAAGCCGCCGCCCTTGAGCATATCCGACAAGCCTTACAATTTGGCCACGGCGAAAAACAGCTATACTTCACCGCGGCGGAAGTTTACAACCACTTAGGTCAAACCGGACTGGCTTTGGAATGGCTGGCCAAAGCCGTACAAGCTGGCTACTCCACTAACCGGATACGCGATTTGCCCGCGTTTCAAAATCTCGTAGACAACCCACAATACCAACGGCTAATGTCTCAGCCCAGTTCTTCACCGTAAGTAACGTTCTTGAACCCTAGAACTGATATATCAAATCAGCAAAGGAGGAGCTTCCATTTATGCCCACTCATCATCATCGAGAACCCTGCAACGCTGGAACATGGCCAAGGCCTGGCGAGCCCCCGGCGTACCCAGGGGAAACTGTCACCTGGGAGCATTCCCAAGCACACCAACTTACCGTTCGTGCGCACCCGGCCAACGAATTTCCTTTCGAGCAGCCGGATGAACCGCATGTAGTGGCGCCTAATCATCCGTTTAATTGCAGGATTAAAAACCTCCCGCCAGGGCCTTATATTTACAATGTAGATCCCTGCCCTCATCTAGGGCCCAGTAGCCCAAAAACCATTATCATCAGCTAGCCGCAAAGCTATGGAGGGTGGAAAGAAGCCAGAAGGCTGAAACTTCTGAATGGTCGTCAACTAGAAAGCGAAATTCAAATGACAGCTCACGCTCATTTTCCCCTCCAACAATACGGATATGTTGTTCTCGGCATATTGATCAGCGTCGTCTTGCTCCTCCTTCGAAAAAAAAGCTACCCACGGTTTTTGCTGCGACGCCACTGCCACAGGGTGTCGCGGCCCCAGCTAAAATCTACCTTTATGTAGGTCTTTTCTCGCTGGTGAGCGCGATTCTAATCGTCGCCTACGGTGGCTCTTCTCGCCTCACGGTCATATCGTCTACCTGAACGGCCTCTCGCCATCATATAATCCGCAGGCAGGTGGCGATGTGATTACGGCCACAGGCCAACCAGGCCGTTTCTTTCGGGTCAGAGATCAAAAATGAGAAAGCTGCCTATAAACTTTGCATTTGCTGGTGTCCTCGTGCTTCTTGGTCTTAACCATTTTCAATATCTTTACTATCTTCGGGAAACGCCTGAAGTCGAGCGATTTGCTAGGCGCCCCGACGCGATGCAGGTAACCGTGTCGTTGGCGGTATTGGGAGCCAGCTTGTTTGTTGTGCTTCCAAAAAGTATGAGTCGGTGGACAAACACTGGGCGTTTGGAATAATTGGGACAATCATTGGCTTCTGGCTAAGAGTAGGATGAGATGGCTCAGCACCAGATGTGAAACCGAAGTCGTATGGCGGTCTCACGACCTCGGTTGCTTCTTCCGACGTGATGGGTGTTTTGCGTGCACGGGGCGCGGCGCGTTTCGAATCCACTCGCTTACTTCTTTCCAGTCGAAGAGTAGGTGCCGCCCGAGGTTGTAGCACGGCATCTTGTTGGGGCATCTGTTGCGGATGTGCGCGTCGAACATCAAGTCAAAATCGCAGATTTTATGAAGTGGCTTGAACGACCGGGTCGGACGCCGCGCGATATCACCCAGCGTCAGAAAATTCGAGGAATTCTCGGGATGTCTGTGTCAAGGTGATCTCACGCGTCGGCGGCATGTTTCAGCACGACAGGCCGGGCGGATAAAGACCAGGAGTGTCTTCGGTGGAGGAGGCGTGTTCTTCGGCGGGCGATTCTGGTGTCGCACCAGCAACTGAAAGCACGTGAGGATTCCTATTGCCCCAATCGCTTGCGGATTTCCGAAAGCAGCGGGTCTTCGCCGGCTCGCCCGCGAATATTCAGATAATTGCGGTAAGATTCTGCAAAGGCTGGACTCTTTAATCCTTCGCGAACCCGACCCTGGTAATAATAGACCACCGGAAGATATGCATAGGTGGGCACGTTATCCATGAAAAGCTCGAGCGCTTCGCCGCGTCGTTTGAGGCAGCGGTCCAGCTCTGAATCCGCGTCTACGAAGAGCCCGGCTTCCAGATAAGCTCGGCCCAATTCCAACCTACCAATCCAGGTATCCAGCAGTTTACTAGCTTCAGTGAATGCTTTAATCGCTTGGCGGTTGTCTCCCTGCTTCAGCGCGGATTTTCCTTCAATGATTTTGGCATAGGCTTGAGGTTCGGCTTGCAGCTCGGAGCCGAGGCTGGCGGCTAGTTTTTGGGCTTTGGCGATTTCTCCAGTCTCCGCAAAGATCCGGCCCGCCAAGAATCTGACTTGTACCGACTGGCTATGAGCTAAGGCCTTGTCGGCAGCGGCCACTGCTGCTCCCCTCTGTTCTTGCAGAAGCTGCGTGTGGGCCAACGTGACAAACTTGTCCGCAGCGCTGTCGGGGCTCTTTGCTTCGAGGTCGGTGGAGGTGCCTTTTTCCAGGAGGCGCACGGCATCCGTGAAGCGGCCTTCGTACGCTGCTAAGTCGGCCAGCCCTACCACAGCCATGGAAGCACCCAGGGCACTGAGCTTTTCAAGCTGGTGGTAGCTTTCGGCAGCTTGAGACATTTGGCCTTGCCCCAGTTGCGCCTCAGCCAGGTTGAGGTAGCCCTGATCCGAGGACGGATTGATCTGCAGGGCGGCCCTTGCCTCACGCTCGCTGCCCTGGAAATCGCCGCCGAAAGAAGTTTGAAACGACAGATTCAACCGCTGAACCACGCCGTTCGGGACAATCTCGACGGCTCTCCGCGAGGCCTCAATTGCTCTTGGAATGTTGCGCAACTGGAGAGCGCATACGGCCAGATTTGCTTGTCCAACTCTGTCCCCGGGATATTGATTCACGAGGATACTATATTCCTCAAAACATTTTTGGTAATCACCCGTCAAGAGGTAAAAGGAAGCGCGGGTATGGTAGCGCTCCCGCTCGGTCATGCGGTCATCGTGTTGCATGGCCAGCTTGATGTACTTCTCGGCATCCGCTTGACGCCCAAGCGCTGCAAGCGGCCCAGACATACCGGCGTAGGCCCGCGCGAAGTTTGGATCAAGCTCTACGGCTTTTGAAAAAGAGCGCAGGGACTCCTCCATCTTCCCCGCAAACTGTTGTTCCATGCCGACGTTGTAGAGGTGTACGACTTCCATGGAGGCAGCGGTAAAGGGTCCTGAGGCGGCGAGTTCGACTGACACTGGGGTGCTATCGCCAAGCGCTTTCCGAATGGGGGCCGCCAGCTTGGGGATGGTGAGCAAGAGACCGTCTTTGCTCCCTGCGCTGACTTCCGCATTTGCGATACTCTTGCCCCTTCTGGCATCCAGGGCTTCGACCGAAAGCTCGTAATCGTCGCCGCGGCGGCTCAGGGAACCGGTGACTACTGCGCCTATTCCTTGGCTAACGGCAACAAGCAGTGCCGACTCCCCGTCGAGCCTTTCCGAGGGGTGGGGAAGCTCGTGGGCAAGCTTACGCGCGCTGCTACGGTTGTAGGCATTGATGAAGCTGGCGCCTTCGAGCGCGACATTGAACATCGGCTCCAGCGTGTCGTCGAAAACCGGTTCGCCGGTGTGGTTCGTGAAGTCCGCCACAAGAACACTCACCGGGGGGTGAACTGCTTTCGGCTGGGGATTATAGAAACGAAACGAGACCACGGCGGCCACCAAAAGCAACGCGGCTAAGCCGGCGACAGAAATCACAATTTTCAAGGCAGAGAAGCGCGGCTTTTTGGAACGTGCAGCTGTGTCCATTGCGTTCATCTCTGCCGAGCGCCCGGAGTCGGTGTCCCGCTTCAGACGTTGCAGGTCAGCCCGCATCTCCGATGCGACCTGATAGCGCAGATTCCGGTCCTTCTCCAACGCCTTGTTGATAATCTCCGCCAATTTGGGCGGAAGGTCAGGATTTAGCTGAACGGGAGACACGGGAACGCGGTTCAGAAGGGAGTCAAAAATCGTCGCTGTACTATCTCCTCGGAACGGCAACTGCCCGGTCGCCATCTCATACAATACCGTTCCAAACGAAAATAAGTCCGTGCGTGCGTCCAGTTCCTTGGCGCGAGCCTGCTCCGGCGACATGTAGGCAACTGTTCCCAAGGTACTGCCCGGACTCGTGAGATGGTCGCGGTCCACGTCTTGCGTCTCCAGCGTTTCGCCTTCACCTGACATCACTCTTGCGGAACTGACCTTGGCTAGTCCGAAGTCGAGAATCTTTGCATGACCACCTTCGGTAACGAAAATGTTCGCAGGCTTGATGTCGCGGTGGACAATGCCTTTCGCGTGCGCGGCGTTCAGTCCGTCCGCCACGCCAGTAGCCACACCCAACAACGCCTCTAGTTCCATGGGCCGACCCGCAATGGTGTGTTTCAGGGTCTTGCCTTCCAGATACTCCATGACGATGAAGGACTGGTCTCCATCCTTACCGATTTCGTGGATAGTGCAGATGTTGGGATGGTTCAGCGCGGATGCCGCACGTGCTTCGCGACGAAAGCGTTCTAGTGCGTGCGAGTCTCGGGCTAGTTCGTTAGGCAGGAATTTGAGGGCGACAAAGCGGCCAAGTTCGGTATCCTCGGCCTTGTAAACCACACCCATCCCGCCACCGCCGAGTTTTTCGACAATGCGGTAATGCGAAATGGTTTGGCCGATGAGCCTGTCGGACTCCGCCATAGTGCCGCAATTCTAGGTTGCGACCTGAGGCAAGTCAACGAATCGAAGTGTTTTGGCGACAAACTAAGCACTAGGTCCTGGAACTAGTAGGCGGAACGTGGAGGTTTTGCGTCGAGTTACGCTTCACACTGCACCCCCTCATGGCGTGAGCCACCAAATCGCGGGCCCGAAGATCACTCCATGTCGATCAGGCGCAACGAGAGCACGACTTGCCGATTAGCCGGGACCTAATCGCTCGCTTTGCACGCTCCTGTTTCCCGTATCTCACAAACGTGGTATTGTTCGCCACAATCAGTAAGCATCTTCGTGTAGCACGGAACCACCGCACCACGATATTGCAAAACCCGGAAATTGGAGGGGATACAGACATGTCAGCCATTCCTGCACCGCAGCGGATCGAACTAAGTCCGGCAGTCAAAGCTATTCTGGATGCAGATACCCCAAAGTCTCAACTCCTCAGACACTACCTGCGCTTCTCAGATGCGATCATCGCGTCAGACCCGGCTGGCATAGATGGAGTCGTGACCCCCGATGCCCGCTTTCATGAGCTCGAAGCGATCGGATATCCACGCGGACCAGAAGGGTTTAAGATTTTCCGGCGGCAGGTGAATGCGGCTATTCCCGATGAACACATTTTTTTCAACGCTGTACGCTTTGAGGGAGACGACATCATAGAAGCAGATCTGGATATCAGCGCAACCCACACGGGAGAAGACTTCATGGGTATATGCGCGACAGGGCGGAAGATTCGCTTCGACGTCCTCGCCCGCGGCCGATTTGTTGATGGCAAGATGGCCGAACGCTGGGACCGAGCCGATTTCGAAGATATCAAGCGCCAGCTCTCTGGACCCACTCAGTAGAATATTGCCCCATGAAAAGAGCGAAATTTCCGGATCGCATCCGACTTGCTGACCGGACCGCCGAGTAGACTTGCTCTTCCACTGGCACGACCGGTAAATCGCCCATGACGCGATTCCTATGATTCGTGTTTGATTGTTGTTTCGATTAGCAAGTAGTCCATAGGTTCGCAAGCGTTTGAACATATTCGAAAACTTGATTGACATAGTTATGTCCGACGGTGTCCTATGACCCCAACGCTGGATTAATTTCACCATTCTCAAAACACTCAGGGAGAGGCGCTCAATGAAAAGAACCTTGACACGGTCGTTGCTCGGTTTGGTTTTGTTGGTGAGTGCCGCATGGTCGCAAGACGAGAAGCGCGGCGGTGAGACTGAGAAAGAGGTAGCGGCACTGGAACAACAGTGGCTTCAATCGCAAAAGGCAAACAATCCTGACCTGATCGCCCCGTTGTTGGCCGAGAAGTTCATAAACACGGGGGACGATGGAAAAGTCACCGGCAAGACCGAGTCGCTTGCGGATGCGAAAGCGACCAAGTATGACAGCGTCACCTACGACGATGTGAGGGTAATCGCATACGGCGGTACGGCCATCGCGACAGCCGCCTTCAAGGCTAGGGGGGCACTGATCCCTCGGGCAAGCCTTTTGATGTTCATTTGCGGTTTACTGATACCTGGGTGAAGATGCGCAACGGGCAATGGCAGTGTGTTGCGAGTCATCTGTCGATGGTAAAAATGTGAATCCCGCACAGGGGTGAGGTTGCGGCCGGGACCAGAACGATCCACGCATTCGGAGGCCATCGGGCCGATCGAGTGCAGAAACGCTGAGATCCGATGCTCAATTTGATCCTGCGAACACTGGCGGCAAGTTTCGCTTGACGATGGCTAGCGTGGAGCGCCAATCGCGCCAGAAACGCGACAGAGAAACCCAGAGGCCCTTTGCCTCAGATCTTTCCGAATTTTCGAGAGGGACTGTCAGATGCTCGACGAATTGTTGAATATAATCTGAAGTGCGTTGAGTATGCAGATTGAGCCTGCTGATACATGAATGTTTCATGCCACCGTTTAGACGATGAGGACTTCCCACTATGGAGCTTCACACCCACCAAAGTCGTCGCCAGTTCATCAAGCGCGCCTTCGCCATCGTCGGAACGTTGGGGCTGACGACAGCGCCTACTCAACTCGAAATCCGAGACGGAAGCCAAATCGATTCTGACGCACTCAAGAGATTCCGCGCACAGCTCAAGGGCGGTCTCATTCTCCCCACAGACCCCGGCTATGACGCAGCACGACGTGTCTATTTTTGGAATCCCGAAATAGAGAGACGACCAGCGCTCGTTGCACGGTGTGTCCACGCTGACGACGTTCGGTACGCGATCGAATTCGCCCGCAGACATGGACTGGAAGTCGCCGTGCGCGGCGGGGGCCATAGTCACATGGGCTGGGGCACCTCCAACGGCCTCGTCATCGACCTGCCCGGGCTAAACCGCGTGACTATCGACCCCGACAAGCGCACTTGCCACATCGATGCGGGACTGTCGAATGGTGAAGTCATACGGCTGGCGGGACGCTATGGGCTTGCTCCGGTACTCGGGCAATGTCCCGGTGTTGGAGCTGCCGGGCTAACTCTCGGCGGGGGCTTGGGCTGGCTTTCCGGACTTCATGGAGCGGCCTGCGACAATCTGCTTTCCGCTGATGTGGTCACCGCGGACGGTCGGATCCTGTCTGTGGATGCGGAGCGCAACTCGGACTTGTTGTGGGCCCTCCGGGGCGCCGGCGCTAATTTTGGCGTCATCACAAGCGTTGAGTGTCGACTCCAGTCTATCGGGCCTGTCACGGCTGGTGAACTTTACTACTCGATTCGAGAGGCTCGACCGGTTCTACGATTCTTCCGCAGCCTCATGGCCGAAGCGCCAGATTCGCTTCAAGCTGCACTCAACCTGACGACAGGAGAACGCGGAGTCTTTGTCCATCTCTGTCACGCCGGTGAGTGGTCCGAAGCGGAGCGATTACTCCGAACGTTCCGAACCGTGGCTACTCCTGTGAAAGACACCGTTAGGCGTCAGGAATTCGCGCAGTTCGCGGGCGGCCTGCCGGCAGGCAGACCCGACACCAGCTTCAGGTGCGTCGCGACCGTTTACCGGAATGAGTTGTCAGACGAGGTGATGGACAAGGTCCTCGATCGCTTTTCTGACGCCCCTCCTGAGACTAACCTTGGAATCGACCATTACATGCACGGCGAGGTTTGCCGCCCAAGGTCAGACTCGACGGCGTTCCCGCTCCGCCAATCCGGAGGCATTCACATTCGTATTAGCTTGGCTTGGAAAGATTCGGCCGAGGCGCAGCATCGCATGCTTTGGGCCGACGAAGCCCGTAAGCTACTACGGCCCTCGTCCGGGGAGCGCATCTATGCCAACTACCAGAGCTATGTCGGCAAAGGAACGGCTGAGGCAGTCTTTGACGCCAACCTTTCGCGCTTAGTCGTCTTGAAGACCAAATACGACCCCACCAATTTCTTTCGGCGAAACTCGAACGTGGAGCCGCGGCATGCTTGAATCAAGATGCGCCGGGGCCTGACGCGCCGCTCGTTCCGCAGCGCCAACGGTTGCCGCCGCTTAACTGCTGCAAACCTCGATTAGGCTCAAAACCCCCGGTCGAAGTAGAACAGGGCAGTCCAACGCGAAGCTTGCCCAGCGGACATCCCTCAAGGCGAAACTTATTTCGGACACAAGCCAGTCGGCTTCCAATCGCTGATCTTGGTGACCCAGGGTCGCGAACTGTCGTGAAGGACGAGTAAGACGGAACGTCGTGTCTCGGTGCCGACGCCTTGGATATTCATCGATGGGCCTTCCCGCACCATTGCGCTTTCGCCTGCGCGCGCAACTATTATGCCTTCGGGCGTCTCCAAGCATTGCGTCCCCGATAACACATACCAAGCCTCGGGTCCCGAATGCCGATGCGGTGCTCCCGCCATGCCCGGAGGGAACAGTGCCTCCATGTACCGGGCTGTATATTTCTTGCCGGGGGTTATCGGGAGCGGACCAATTACTGCGACGCGTTGACCGCCAGATGGCCTCCACTCGGCCTCGGCAATGGTATAAAGCCAGACCTTCCCAAACGACTCAACTACAGTCCCACGAGGTCCTTTGGCCGCCTCCGCCAAGGATCGGGTCGGATAATTGTACAAATGCCAATGCAGCGGAGTTTGAGGCAATTTGCCCAAATCCTCGCTGGCCACAAAGTAGCACCCCGCTTCACTGGTTCGCTCGCTGACTGGAGTCTCGCAGTGGCCAGGAACCTGCGCCAACAAAGGATTCGTCACCGCGAGCATCATCGACCACCAAACAATCGCAACCGCAGTGCAGCTTGCAAGCCGCGTAGTTGTCGTTCGGGTAGTCACCAGACCCTCCTTCGAGGCAACAACTAGATTTTGAATGAGAGCCGTAAGCAGCCGTTTGATTTCCGCCTGGACAGTGTCCCCTAACTGTTCACGACTATATCAGAAGGTTACGACATCAGGTAACTCAACGAATTGGCTACTGCAACTTCGCGTACTCCGCTTTGGCTTGTTTCAGGATAGGGATGTCGGGGTCGGCGTCTTTCCAGAACGTGAGGAAGCCCTGATAAACGCGCCTTTTCACATTGTCGAAGATTTATTTCTGGCCCAGAAGATACAGGTCGGCGTGACCGCCGGGACGCACATAGACGATTGTAGAAAGGTCGCGTGAAAAATCATATGTCCAACCCCATCCGTACAGCAGTGGAAAAGTAAAGGGGAGCTTCAGCGCGACCTGGGGTGTTCCGATGACCTTGCCGTCCTTCAAAGGCTGACGATAGATAGTGACTTCTCCCCGAGAGCCAACAGGATACAACAACGACTTACCACCTAGGGCGAAAATAGCGCCGCTCGTAACGCCTGGAAGCAATGGTATACATCTCCTTTCGGAAATGGGCACCTCAGAGACTCCAGCTTGTTCTCCGAATTGGAAGAGAGCGAGCAAGTATTTGCCGCCGGGGTCGATATCGTAAGCAAATCCGCATCCTCCCACTAACTTCTCGGGGTTCGAGCCGTCACTCCATTTCCAGATTGTATTGGTAGACCCCTGCGGATTCTCCGCTGCACTCACGTAAACAGATTTCTGGTCAGGACTCCAGACAGCGTTGGATATGAACATTTCTGCCATCGAGGGGAGTTGACGAAGGCCGTTGCCATCAGCCCCGACGATGAAGAGTTTGGGCCCTTGAGAAAAAGCCAGATGGAAACTGTCCGGCGCCCAATTGTGTAAAAGGAGATTTTCTCCCTGGGTTTCGTTGGTGGCGATTTTCACTCTGTTGCCACCATCGATGTCAGATGTCCAGAGTTCGAACTTCCCGAGTGTGGGCACAGTGGTGTACATCACCCGCTTCCCATCCCGCGAGATGAAGGGTTGTACTGCGCCGTCTGGCACGATGTCCGTCGATTGCTTTGAGTGCACGTGATACGCGGTCAGGGACCCGGAGAGTCTACCATTGACATAGTAAATTCCTTTTCCTCCCGGGTCTGGCATGGGTGAGACGTCCTCTCCGGTTCCGAAGGTAATCTGCGTCAGACTCCGGTCCTGCAAGCTGTATTTCCAGATGTTCGTCAGCCCATTTACTGTACGGCTGATAAGTATAGAATTCCCCGGTTCGGCCCACGCAACGTCACCAAGCAGTTGCTGGCCGGTAGGTTTCTCCCCCAAATCGACGGCCTCGTGGCTGGTCAAGCTGATTCTGAAAATGCGTGGATTCGACGAGTTCTGTCTCTCAGCAACAGCAAGCAGGTCATTGCCACCAGGGAACAGGAGAAGTGGGAAGAAAAACAAGCTATTATCTTGAGGCTTGTATACTAATTCTTCGTTAAGGCCAGATTTTCCCACACGAAATATTGCAGGGTTATCAGACTTCACATAAAAGAGAGAAGAGCCATCCAGCGATGGCAACACATAGTAAGCGGATGCCACACGGCGCGGACTCCCTCCGAGGGCAGGCACAGCCCAAGCCTCATCGCGACCGACAATTCTCCTGTAATAGACCTCCTTGCCGTCGGCCGAGAAATTGTTCACGAATTTGTCGCCTTCGTCGTTCGTAAGTTGAAGAGGCTCGCCACCAGAGGTGAGCATGAGGAATACTTGATTGATGCCGCTTACCGTGGAAGCAAACGCCAAGGCATGGCCGTCGGGAGATAGCCTCGCGCCGTTCATCGGTTTGTTCCACTGGCTGATTTGCGTAATCTTTGCGGGGCTGCTCGGATTGTTCGAGCGTGGCCAGAAATGATATACCGCAAAGGTTATTGCTAGAAGTGCGAAGCAAGCGGCCAAAGCAACATACCGCTTCGCTGTAAGCCCCATTGATGGTCGGGTCGATTCGACCAATTGAGTCCGCGGTTCCGCATGAGCTGTCCTACCTGCTGACGACGAAACACGTCCCGAATCCGTATCCCGCTTCAGGCGCTTCAGGTCAGCGCGAATATCCGAGGCGTGCTGGTAACGCAGGTCACGGTCCTTCTCCAGAGCCTTGCTGATGATTCGCTCAAGCTCCGCTGGGACGGAGGGATTTAGCCGTACAGGAGCAACGGGCGTCTGATTCAGAATCGCCTCGAAAATCGTCGCTGAAGTGTCGCCTCGAAATGGCAAGCGTCCAGTTGCCATCTCGTACAACACGGTTCCGAACGAAAACAAGTCCGTGCGTGGATCCAGTTCTCGGCCCCGAGCCTGCTCCGGCGACATACATGCGACCGTGCCCAAAGTACTGCCCGGACTCGTCAGATGGTCCGGGTCGACTTCCTGTGTGGCCAGTGTTTCCGCGTCAGCGGACGCTTTTGCAAAACTTATCTTCGCAAGGCCAAAGTCCAGAATCTTGGCGTGGCCATTCTTCGTCACAAAAATGTTTGCCGGCTTGACATCCCGATGGACGATCCCCTCGCTGTGCGCTGCATCCAGTCCCTCGGTCACTTCGATGGCGAGATCGAGAAGGCGCTCGAGTTCTATCGCCTGGCCATTGATTAGGTGCTTCAGCGTTGCTCCGTCCAGATATTCCATCGCGATGAAGGCACGCCCATTTTCTCCACCGATGTCGTAAATCGTGCAGATGTTGGGATGGTTTAGTGCCGAGACCGCCTGCGCTTCTCGCTGGAAGCGCGCCAGTGCCTGTGGGTCTTTTGCGACATTGTCCGCTAGGAATTTCAACGCCACGTTGCGGTGCAGCCGCGTATCTTCGGCTTTGTACACGACGCCCATTCCGCCACCACCCAGCTTTTCAATCACGCGGTAGTGGGAGACGGTCTGGCCGATGAGGGCGTCGGA
>Ga0310913_10000560_pt1 | contig 17403 bp, 19 predicted proteins | sample GREbulkMGOX082_FD_203447 | JGI IMG/M metagenome (GOLD analysis project Ga0310913, IMG submission 203447) | Lab enrichment of tropical soil microbial communities from Luquillo Experimental Forest, Puerto Rico - GRE.bulkMG.OX082 | ecosystem: Environmental > Terrestrial > Soil > Tropical forest >...
TCTCCCGCGCTCGTTTCCCAAGTGTACGAGCTATTGCATGCGGCGCGCCGTGCAGGCAGCACCGTTTTGCTGGTCGACCAGAACATCGAGGACGCGGTGCGTGAGGCCGATCACGTCTATCTCGTCGATCTCGGCCGCGTCCGCGCGCATGGCCTGGCGCGCGAGTTTCCGGGCGCACGTGTGAGGGCGTTAATTCAGGAGTGCTTGCTCCAATGACGCGCGCGGTATCACCGTGGTGGATCACGCGCGCGCCGTCATGGCTTGTCCGCTGGCGAAGGATTGCTGGCTTCTTCGCCTGCGCTGTGCTGCTCGCTCTACCGCCCTTCGTTGCCGGCGGTTTTGTTCTGAACCTCCTCACCACCGGCTTCTACTACACGATCCTGGCCGCCAGCTGGAATCTGCTCGCCGGCTTCACCGGCCAGTTCTCGCTCGCTCATCACGTCTTCGCGGCGGTTGGCGCCTACACGTCTGGGCTGCTGATCCGATATTTCGCGGTGCCGATCTGGGTCGGCATCACCAGCGGCGTCGCTGTCGCGGCGGCGCTCGGTTTCGCGCTCGGCCGCTTGGTGCTCGCGATGCGGGCCATCTATCTCGCCATCGCCACCTGGGCGTTCGCCGAGACGATCCATATCCTGCTTACCGCCGCCTATCCCATCACCCGAGGCGACCTCGGCCTCGCTGTCCCGCCGCTGTTCAACAACCTCGACCCGGTTGGGTATTACGCGCTATTCGCCAGCCTCGCGGTCCTTTCAGTCACAATAATGTACGTGATTGTCAGGAGCCCGCTGGGTCATTTCATGCGTGCAATCCGAGATGACGACCTGCGCGCGGAAAGTCTCGGCGTCGACACCGTGCGGGTGAAGCTCGTTGTCTTCACGGTCGCGAGCGCATTCGCTGGGCTCGCCGGCGCGTTTTACGGGCATTACCTCGTCGTACTCAGCCCCCAGATGGCCGACTTCAACGAGATGGCGAAGCTGATCATTATGGTCGTATTAGGCGGACTCGGCACCGTCATCGGTCCGCTTATCGGTGCCGCGCCGGTGCAGATGCTCACGACCTATCTACAAAAATACGGCGAATGGGACATGGTGATCTTCGCCCTTATCGTGATCGTGCTGATGCGCACCAATACGGGCGGCATAGCCGCACTCGTGCACGCAATTACGGCGCGGCTTACGACAGTGAACGCCCACTTGCCGACTGACGGCGCGAAGGTGTCGACCTAAGCGACCTGCTGGGCAAGGTTCAGCACCTTCGGCAGGTCGGCCCATGACTGCGGCGGGACCTGGAGTTTTCTTCCAGTCGGCAATGACATTGCCGACGTCTGGATCGTCTGGGTTGACTGGTTTTGCACAATTAATACGCGCCGGGAGGTCGCCCATATTGGCCGGTGGCAGGTGGGCCGTAGGGGGGCGTCCCCGGGGATGCGCCGTAGGGGTACGCTCCAGAAGGTGAGCCGTACTGCGGCGCGGGAGGAGGTAGTTCGGATCGCTGGATCCCGTGACTTGATCCATAGTCGGGACCAACAGGGGGCGACGCGGCGTAGGCAGCCTCCGGAGCTGCGCAATCACGCGCACAAGATGAGACGAGAACCGCGACCATGCCGACAAGCACGCAAGTGATGGGCGGCAGAAACCTGTTCATGGAATTAGTCCCCGTAAATAAGGATCGCCGCTTCCATAGCAGCGTGACCCTAACAGGAGACTTCTCAGGAGCACGAAACCGTGACGGGAGCCTCGCCCGCCTAATCAATCATTCATTCTTGGTTAACACGACAGAATAGGCGTTCGCGATCAGAGTGCGATTCCCCCTAGTGGGCTAGTTCTACTTTCCAGTCTTAACGCCAAGAGCTTAGTCTCGCGACGGGCGTTGTTTTCCGCCAGCCTCTGGAAAAATCCACATCGCCACGATCATGAAAGCTGCCGTCCCCAGCAGGAATGGTCCGAATTCTGGCCGGACCGGCGAGCCACTCCAATACGCCAGCACAATCGCAACAATAGCAACCGCGGCCGAGACATAGGCTTTGACATCATTGGGCATACGTTTTCCTGCTCGTTCGTGTGGCCCGAGCGGCCCGCTTATTAATAATTCCCCACCGGGAGTGCGGCGGCCTGATCCGGTAGCTTTGGCTGACCACGCAAGTTTTTCTTCAGGTGGCTAGTGTCATAGCCATTGAGTAGGTGCCCGATGATCCCCCGATCCAAATCCGACGTTCCAAACAGCCAATCCGCGATCGGAAAAGTTAGGTTCATATTGACTTCCATCATCAGTCGCCCGTTGTGATGAGCGGTGTGGTGTCGGCGCAGTGTGTTGACAAACGGGCAGTGGCGCACGAACCAATTTTCATCGACATGACAGCAGAAATGCATGAATTCGTAGATGAGATACATGCCTGTGGTCACACACATAAACAGCCAACCCACGTTTGGGGTGAGGAGCAGCCCAAGCACCACGGCCATCGGAATTGACATCAAAATGAAGACGACGAGCGCATAGGGCGGAAAAACCGTCACGCGCCAATCTTTCTGATCACGGAACCGCATTTCCTCATCCGTGAAGAACTGGTGATGGTTGAGCGTGTGTCGTTCGTAGATCGCGCGTAGACCTTTGATGTTGACCGGTCGATGCATGATGAACCGATGCACCGCCCATTCAAAAATATTAGTGAACAAAAACGCAAGTGGCACCGTCAGCCACTCCAACCAGGTCACGTTGTGGATATGCTGAACGTAGATATAGAAAGCTGCCGCACCCATCGCGTAGATAATCAGAATATGCACATAACCGTCGTACCAACCGACGATGCGCGAGCGATATTCTTGCCGGAATGCCTTTTGGCGTTCGCTGATCATGTCATGCTCCGTCCTAAACCTTTGCCGGGGCCCGTATCGCCACGGTGCCACTGCATCTTAACTTCCGTCTCTGATATATTACAAATCTATCACGATCGGAAGCCCCGTTAATCGGCTGTGGGAACCGTGTCGGCGGCGCCGGCGATTCTCGCCACGGTCGGGTTTTTTGCGGCTTCCTGCGGCGCGCCGGAAAAGATCACCTCGCCGCGCTCGATCACGTACAGTCGGTCGGCGAAGTCCGGCACATGGTGCATGTTCGATTCCGCGATCAAGACCGCGCGCCCCACCGAGCGGATTGAAGCGATGCCATCGATGATCGAGGGGACGATCGCGGGAGAAATTCCTTCGGTCGGCTCATCGAGCAGCAACAGCTTCGGCTCGGCGGCAAACGCGCGGGCGATCGAGACCATCTTGCGCTCGCCGCCCGACAATTGCTGGCCGCCGCGCGTGCGACAACGCTCGAGTGCGGGAAAGACCTTGTAAGCGAGCGCGATACGCACGACTCGATTGCGACCGCCCGCCTGCGGCCAGGTCGGCAAGGCGATGTTTTCGGCAACAGAGAGCTCGCCGAAGACTTCGCTCTCCTCCGGTGAAAAGCCAATCCCACGACGGGCGATTTCAAAAGGCTTATGGCCGAGAAGACTTTTGCCCTCGAAGTCGATTGTGCCGGAGATAGGCGCGCGAAAACCCATGATGCTGCGCAAGATAGTTGTCTTGCCGGCGCCGTTGCGGCCAACAATGCATACAAGTTCGCCCGCATGCGCTTCGAGCGAGATGCCGCGCAGGACGCGGCTTCCTTGGATATCGACCACGAGGTCGCGGACCGAAAGCATCAGCCGTGCCTCCGCTTGCCGACGACGATTTCGATCACGTCGGCGTTTTCGAAGAAGAGTTGCGGCGGCAGATCCGCGAGCAGCCTTCCTTCCGCGATCGCGACGATGCGGGTGGAATAGGCTGCGACCAGGTCCATGTCGTGCTCGACAAGGATCAGTGCTTTGACGCCTGCGCGCTCGGCGGCGGCGAGCAAGGTTTGCATGATGCCATGCTTCTCGGCGGTAGAAATCCCTGAGGTCGGCTCGTCGAGCAGAATCACCTCGGGATTGAGCGCAAAGGCGGAGGCTACGTCCAGAAGCTTTTTCTCGCCTTGTGAAAGCAACTGCGAGACAGTGTCGAGACGAGTTTCAAGACCGAAAATCCGCGCGACCTCGGCAACACGGGTGGCGATATTTTGGTCGGCAGCAAGATTGGAAAACAGGCGCCAGCGCTTCTTCTGGCGGGTGATCACGGCCGCCGCGATCGTCTCGGCGACTGTGAGCTTTGGAAAAATATGAACGAGCTGGAAGGCGCGGGCGAGGCCGCGCTCGGCGAGTTCTACCGGGCCGCGGCCGCGAATGTTCTCTTTCTTGAAATAGACCTCGCCCTCGCTGGGCGCGAGCAGGCCGGTCAAGAGATTGACAAGCGTTGTTTTGCCGGCTCCGTTCGGCCCGACGATCGAAAGCCGCTCACCGGCGGCGATCGAAAGGCTGACATCGGCGAGCGCGCGAAAGGGGCCGTAGGTCTTGCCGACGCCGCGCGCCTCCAGGAGCGCGCTCATGCGGCGGCTCCTCGCGCTTTCGGCCGATGCCGCGCGAGATCGGCCCATCCGGCGATGCCGGCCGGAAAGCCGATGACGAGCACCGCGAGGATCGCGCCGAGCACGAACCGCCAATATTGCGTCAGCGATTGCAACTGATCCTGCAGAAAAGTGAAGGCTAGCGCGCCGATTACGGGGCCGAGGAAGTTCTGAGAGCCGCCGAGTACCGTCATGAACACGAGTTGGCCGGATTGCGTCCAGTACACGAGTTCTGGATCGGCAAGCCCGATGCGGAAGCCGAGAATGGTGCCGCCAGCGGCGCCGTAGGCGGCGGAGATCACGAAGGCGGTGAGCCGGAACCGCCGCACATGCACGCCGAGATATTCGGCCTTGCGCGGATTTTCGCGGAGCGCCCTCAAGTGCAGGCCGAATGGGGAGCGCACGATGCGCCACATCGCAAAGGCGGCGATCAGCAACAGCGCGAGGCAGTAGTAATAGAACGGGCCGGTGAGGAACGTGATCTTATTATATTGCGCGAATTCCAGGTTTAGGATGTTCATGCGCGGGATGCGCATGCCACTGTCGCCGCCAGTGACGTAGTAGAATTTGAATAAGAACGAGTGGAACAGCATGCCGAAGGCGAGCGTCAACATGCCGAAGAAAATGCCGGTATAGCGCACGCACAGAAAGCCGATCGGGATCGCCGCGATGGCAGAGCCGACCACGACCGCGGCAAGCACAAGCTCGAAGCTCTTCACTCCAAAAACGCCCGCCATGACTGCGGCGCCATAGGCGCCGAAGCCGATGAACATCGCGTGCCCGAACGAAAGCAGCCCGCCATAGCCGAACAAAAGGTTGAACCCGAGGAGCGCGATCGCGTAGGCGAAAAACGGAATCATCAAGCCGACATAGTAGCTCGGCGCCAGCAGCGGGAAGATCGCAAGCGCCGATGCGCCGAGGATCGCCGCCAGAATCTGCGGGGGCCTTTTCATGTCGCCTGTTTCCCAAACAGGCCCGCAGGCCGCAACAGCAAAACGCCGATCACGATCAGATAGGTCGCGAGCAATTCGAGCTCGGGATAGACGACGATAGCGAACGCATGAATGAGACCGACGATCAGAGCGCCCGCGAGCGCGCCCGGCATAGAACCGAGCCCGCCGATGACAACGACGGCAAAAGCCTCGACGACGAGGTCGACCGCCATATCCAAGGAGGCCGCGGCGGTGGGTACGACGAGGGCGCCGGCGACCGTGCCGAGCACGGTGCCGGCGGTGAATACCGCGGCATAGACACGGGAGACATCGACGCCGAGAGCCTCAGCCATGGCGCGGTTCTCGGCGGTAGCGCGCAGCACGCGTCCGTAATTCGTCTTCTGCAGAAAGGCGCCGAGCCCCGCCGCGATCATAATTGCCGCAGCGATCACCAAGAGATTGTAGACGGGCACGGTGAAGTCGCCGCTCGTAACCTTGCCGTAAACGAGATAGTTCGCCTCGATCGAGAGCGGATTGGCGCCCCACAGAAAGCGAAAGACATCCTGAAACATCAAAAGTAGTGCGAAGGTGAGCAGCAATTGGAAGCTTTCGTCGCGGTCGTAAACCGTTCGCAGCATGCGCTCGATCGGCGGCCCGATCAGACCGAGGCTGAGGCCGGCGAGAATGAGTAACGGCAACAGCGCCCAGGCGGGCACCCCAAACTGAAGCGCGAGACTGACGAAGGTAATGCCGAAATAGGCGCCAAGCGCATAGAACGAGCCGCAGGCAAGATTCAGAATTTTCTGCACGCCGAAGATGAGCTGGAGCCCGGCGGCGACCAGAAAGAGGACGGCGGCGTGAAACACGCCGCCGAGCAAAATGTTAGCGAAAGCGGCCATCGATCCAGGCTAGGCCCGCCCTCAGACCTTGAAGTTCGCGGTCTTGATCCACTCCCAGAAATTGGCACCCGCCGGCTTCTGGAGCTCAGTCGAATACATCGTGTCGAACTTGTCGAGCGTGACGAAATCGTACCTGTTCTTGTGGGTGGTGAAGCCCTGGATGAAGGTCTGGTCGGCGATGTGGTCCTTGCGCCAGCCGCCCTTGCCGCCGAGGCTTTCGACTTCGAGGCCTTCGATCGCTCCAATGATGTCGTCAACGCTGGGCCAGCCGCCCTTCGCCTTGGCGGCTTTTTCGACCGCGTCTTTGTAAGAGATCAGCGAAAAATAGGCGCGGTCGGCCTCCCAATTCGGATAATCCTTGTGCTTGTCTTCGTACCAGGCGACGAATTCCTTACCGGCCGGGCCGTTGTTTGGATTGGCGAAGTAGAGGGTATTGTGGCCGAACCACATGCCCTCGGGCGTGAATTCCTTCTTCATCGCCGTGTGCTGCCAGCCGGCCGCCGGGAAGACGAGCTTAGCGTTCTTGGTGAGGCCGACGGCGTCCGCCTGTTTCATGAACACCGGAAGGTCGGCAAACAGGAGCGAAGAGAAGATGAGATCGGGCTTCGCCGCCTGCAAGGCGGCGACGTGGCTCGTGAGGTCCATGGTGCCGACCTTCGGCCACTGCTCGGTGACGACCTCATGGTCGATGTTGAAGCGCTTCAGGAGCGCGATGAAGGCGGCCTGATTGTTGCGCCCGTAGGAATAATCGGGGTTGATACCGGCGATTTTCTTGAACTGGCCCTTCCAATATTTGATTGCCGAGAGCGAAGCCATCACTGCTTCGCATTCGTTGTCGGTGCTCTTGAACAGGTAATGCCCATTCGGCAGCTTTTCGTCGACGCCGTCCTGGGTCGTGCCGTCCCAGAAGATCGTAAGCATGCGCGATTCTTCGACCACCGGACCGAGGGCGAGCCCGACGCCGGTCGAGACGATGCCCTGCACGTGATCGACGTTTTCTTGCTGCACGAGCTTGGAGAAGCGCTCGATCGTGTCCTTGGGCGAGGTTTCCTCGTCGTAAACGGCTTCGACCTTGCGGCCGGCAATGCCGCCGACGGCGTTCCATTTTTCCAGCGCCCATTCGGTAGCGCGAATGCCGGCAATGCCGGGGCTCGCGGCAAGTCCCGTGCGCGGGGCGAGTACACCGATCTTGAGCGGCTTGTTTTGCGCGATCGCCGGCGCGCTTACGCCGGCCGGTGCGAGCAAGGCGCTCGCGGCGGCAGACTTCAACAAGGCTCGGCGTGACAGCTTCATTTGATGTCTCCCGTTAGTTTGTTGTTTCATCGTTTTTCGATTTCGTTGATGACGCGATCAATCTCGTCGCCCTTCAACACCCAGTCGTTGTCGAGATTGGCGATGATCACTTGCATGAACGGCTTTGAGAGGCGCAGCGCGCGCTCCGGCTCACCGAGATAGTCGACCAGAATCGCGAGTGCGAGCTGCTGCGGGCTTTCACCCTCATAGGTCCACTCGAACCCGTATTTGGTGAAGCGCTTGACCTCGTAGTGCTCGTCGAGGCGTCTGCCGTCGGCAGTGATGACCAGGCCGTCGATGGTGCGCTTTCCCTCGTAGGTTTTCATTGCGACCTCAGACATTCACCGTCGCGCGCGTGAAGCTCGCGATGTAATCGAGGAGATTATCGGAAGCTTTCGCAGCGCGGGTGGGCTCGCCTTTGGCGATCGCTCGCGCCTGTTCGGCATGCAGCTGCGCGCAAAGTGGCAAGTCCGCTGCCTCCTTGTAGTGTAGGTACCAGAAGCGTCGCGACAGGCCCTGCAATAGCTTCATCGCGCGCGCGGCGTAGTCATTGTGCGCGGATTCGATCAACAGCTGATTGAGGTCCCGATCGAGCCGCATGAAGGCGATGTCGTCATTGGCCTTGCCGGCCTGATCCATGGCGCGCGCGATTTCCAGCAGTCGCGCCCGCTCTTCCCCGCTGGCGCGCGTGGCGCCGGTGACGCTGAGGAAGCGTTCGAGCTCACGGCGGACTTCGAGCACGAGCAATTGCTGACGGGGGTTGATTTCGGAGACGAGGATGCCCTTGCGCGGCAGGATGCGAACAAGGCCTTCCAGCGCAAGCCGCTGCAGCGCTTCGCGGATCGGTGTCCGCCCGATCTTGAGCGTCGCCGAGAGCGATTGCTCCGACAATACCTCGCCAGGCTTGAGCCGCAGCGTAACGATGCGCTCCTCGATCCGCCGATAGGCGAGATCGGTCAAGGTCTCGACTTGCCGCAGCACGCTGCCTTTGGGGATCGTCACGTGCTTGGTCATCGATGGGTTTCCCCCCGCAGATACAGTCAGAGCTGCTGGCGCTTTTGCACCATGGCGGCAAATTTCTCGTATTCTGCGTCGTTCACCGTGTAGGAGTGCTCGTCGTCTGGAAACGTTCCGTCCTTGACCTCTTTGATGTACTGACTGATCCCAGCGACCGCGACTTCAGTGAGCCGCGCAAATCGTTTGGTGAATTTCGGCTTGAAATCAGTAAACACGCCGAGCAGATCATGACACAACAAAATTTGGCCATCGGTGCCGACGCCGGCGCCGATGCCAATGGTGGGGATAGTCAATTGTTCGGAAATTAGCTTGGCGATTTTAGCAGGCACCGCCTCGAATTCGAGCATGAAGCAGCCGGCATCCTCGATGGCGAGAGCGTCCTCCAGGATCTTCATGGCCGCTTCGGCTGTCCGCCCCTGGATCTTGAAACCACCGAACATCGCAATGGTGTGCGGGGTCAGACCGATATGCGAGGCCGTTGGTATGCCGGCATCGACTAGCGCTTTGAGAATGTGCGCCTGCGACTTGCCGCCCTGCGGCTTGACGGCATCGGAGCCGGCCTGCTGCATGAATCGTGTGGCATTGGTCAGGGCGCGTTCGACGGTGTGGTAGCTCTGATAAGGCATGCAGCCTAAAACGAAAGTATTCGGCGCGCCGCGGCGGATCGCCTGCGCGTGCATGATCATCATGTCCATGGTGGCCGGAATGGTCGATGGATGGCCGTGCGCGATCATTGCCAGGCTATCGCCGACGACGGCGACGTCGACCCCGGCCAATTCTGCCCATTTGGCCGAGGTGTAGTCCGGCACCGACATATAGACCATTTTCTCTCCCGTCTTCTTGGAGTCCCGGATTTCACCGATGGTGCGCTTGTCGCGTTTTTTCTCGGCGGCTGGCGTCGTCGCCGGTTTCGCTGATTTTTGATCCGGTGATTTCTGGTCCGGTGATTTTTGATCCATGGCGCGCTCCCACACGACAATCGGGAGTAGTATATCTTTAATATACTAGAAACCAGCGCCGCCCTGCGGTCAAGGAGCGCGACTTGCACTGCCCTATCGAAGCGACCCCATCGCGTCATCGAGCATGATGCTTGCACTCTTCATTGTTGGAGTGACGGTGCTGACGTTATACGGCTTAACCGTCAGTGGACACTTTCCATTTGAGGCTCGGAGTAAAGAGCTGCAATCGCCCGTAGGCACATTTGTGATCGGCGCCACGCTACTGAGCTCAGGACTCGCCGCCTTGCTCCTGATTGTCACCGAGTTGAATGTGCTGCCTTGGACCGCGATCATCATCGGCGGCGGCGCCGCGTTGCTTGCGGGTCCTTTGCTGCTGCGCGTTTTTCCTGATGCTTTCGTTGACGGAATGGTTGGTCTGTTGACCTTTTCCGCAGCTGCGATGGTGGTCGCGCTCCTATTGCTGGCTTATTCGTGAGAGTGCTGTCGCTGGGATGCGAGGCAGAACGGAAAAATAACACCAAAGTTGAAAGAACATTAGATGGAGAATCTTAAATGATCGCCGTGATTTTCGAGGTGTGGCCTAAACCCGACAAGAAGCAGAATTATTTGGATATTGCCGCGGCGTTGCGGCCTATCCTTGAACATATTGATGGCTTTATCTCAATTGAGCGGTTCGAGAGCCTGACCGAGCCCGGCAAAATCCTCTCACTCTCGTTCTTCCGCGATGAGGCCGCCGTCGCCGCTTGGCGCAAAACCCAAGACCATCGTCGCGCCCAGGCAGCCGGGCGGAGCGACATCTTTGCCAATTACCGGCTTCGCGTCGCTTCAGTTATCAGAGACTATGGCATGCAAGAGCGAGAACAGGCGCCCGCCGATAGTCAGGCGCTGCATGGCTAAGCCGCTGGCTTCGTAGCGATGCATTCAGGATTTGGTCGCGGGGACTGGAAGCTGCATGAGCGCGAGTTCGAGGCTTTTGACGAGCTCAGTCATGAACGTAAAGTCAAGAGTATCGATCGTATCGCTGGGAAGGTGGTAGTTCGGGTTCCGGAAAAACGCCGTGTCCGTGATCATCAGTGCCGGCAACCCGGCATCCCAGAATGAAGCGTGATCGCTCATGCGAGTTTCCGGCAAGATTCGTCCGTCGAAGGGCAGGAATAGCGATTTGACTGGTAGCTCCTCGTTCATGCGGAAGCCGCTCAGAACAAAACGTCCGAAGCGCAGCGAGCGCCAGTTTCCAATGATGCCAATGAAATTGCCTTGGGAGGGGTAACCAGGCCAGCGGCGAAGGAATGGATAATGCTGGCGTGTTGCCGTATAGCCGACCATCTCTAGAATGAGCGCCCCAAACACGCAGTCGCCGCTACTCTGGCAGCTGCGAACAAAGATTCGACTGCCTTGATGACCGGTCAAATAGGCTGGTGGCTCTTCAAGTGTGAAGGCCGCGAAGAGAACCGGCGTCTGCAATCTGGCTTGCCGCACCCGCCGCGCTAGTTCCAACATGACTGCAACGGCACTTGCATTATCATCTGCCCCGGGCGTGCTCGGCACGGTGTCGTAGTGAGCGCCGACAACGTAATAGCTAGCTGCCCCAACGGTCTCTGGAACCGTGGCGAGCAAATTCGTCACCCGCTGGTTACCGTATTCATAATTCTGCTCCCTTATAGAGAGACCAGCACTATCAAATACTGAAGTGATGTAATTTGCGGCCCGCGCGAGGCTGCCGGGAGTCGTGGGCGTGCGAGGACCGATGTCAACGGCAAGAGCGTCGACATGTTTGCATAATGAGTCCCGAAGGATCTCTGGTTGACGACCGATCAAGCAGTATCCTGGCTGTAGCTGCCTCTTTATGCGCGCACGCCACCGAGTTCAACAATCCTACAAGGCATCGCAGCGCCTCCACATCAAAGGGCTTGCGTAAATCGGCAAATTAGGCGGCGCTGAAACAAATCGGCAAGGGCGGAGAAGGCGCGGTCTACGAGACTACGAAGACGACAGATATTGTTCCGATGCTGGCCTAACTGCAATTCTACGCAGCAACAAGAAGCCCCGCGTTCAAGCGGGGCTTCCTCGAATTGTTTTAAGCCCGCGATTCCAACGATAATCCGAGGCTAAACGCCTTTTGCCGCGTTGCCCCTTCGGTCCTCTTTAACGCGCGAGCAATCTTTGAAGCCGGCGTTTTCTTTCGGGCAAGCGCCTTTAATGTACGAACGTTTTCGGATGTCCACGCTCGCCGTTTTCCATTTCGCTTAGCCATTGTCTCTCCTTCAGGTCAAAGCGCAGCCTTTTAGCCGCACTCAACCTGAAAGAAAAGTCAAAATGTGGCGGTTCGGTCAAAAGTCGCTCAGCTCCGGTTTCAAACTATGATTGATGCCTGGAACGCCCGGGAGTTTTTTCATACCGTCCGAGATCGTCGTAGCTAATTGCATTACCCCTTTGCTCAGTTCGGTGTATTCCGCAACATCGCGTTGGATGCGACTTAAATCGGTCTCGAGTTTCTTTTGCAGTCCGTGAAACTCATCCACGAGGCTCCCGATTTCGCGCGTGGAGGCTTCCGACACTCGGCGCAATGAAGTATTGAGACTACTGGCCGCAGTTTCGACATCAGTATTGCGGGCTTGACGAGCGGAACCGCCGGCAAGTGTCAGTTCGTGGACATTTGCTTCTACATCCATTTCTGATGTTTGGTTGATCTCAGCAGATTCAATCAGCTTGGCACTTTCCATGAGACACCACCAGGAATCACGTGGTGTAAGCCTTTTATTTGTTTGTGACCGTTTTGTGCGAAATCCGTGCACACTTTGAGGAGTTTTGTGTCCAATGGAACCTAAAAGTTTTGTTTGTTCAATTTTTGCTAAAAAATTAATTTGTATTTTTTAGATTGCAAGTTGATTGTAAGCCTTTCTGTTGTGTTGGTGGTGACGAGGGTGGCCACGCGCGCGGTCAGGGAGTACAGAAAGCACGCTGAGGAGTGCCGACAACTGGCGGCGTTGTTGCACGACCCGGACAAGAAAGACATTTTGAAGCACCTAGCTCAGACTTGGGAGAGGCTCGCAGAATTTCGTGAACGTCTTAAGCCGGAGCTTGAGCTACCATCAAGCCTTCTGCACTAGCTCGGCCGGCGCCGCAATCGCTGCAGCGCGCCGTTTTAGGGCGCATTGTCATGCCGAACTACATGCCACCACCAAACCGTTGCGATCGCGATGACGCCGATGAATACGGCAATGTAGGTCAGCCATTCCGGACCAAAAATTCTGTAGATCACATATAAAAGCGCTACCGCTGCCAACGGCCATAAATAGATCGTCGCCACGGCAACCAGCAATGCGAGGATAACGGCGGGAATCCAGCCCAATCCGAAGCCCAACAAGAAGCCGTAAGTGACCGCGCAGTAAATCCAAACAGCAAGGAGCGTTGCTGGCCCGGTTAGGGCCGCGAATATCCATCCGAGATCGGTATATGTTGTTCTCGGCGGCGGTTTGTATTCCGGGGGCCTAATGGTCATCCTTTGGCGTCGGCACGAGCGGGCAATCGACTGCCCGCCAACACAAAGAACCCTAGCTTTCAGATGCCGTTAAGCTGGTGATGCACAGTTGGTGTTGCCACAGGCCAGATGAGAATCGTGGCGGGCTCGATTGAGCGAGCACTCGTGATTGTTTTGGTTGCCAGCTGTTAAGGCTGAAGCGTCGGGAAGCAGCAGAGCAGGCAGCTTAGTCGTCGGGAAGCGGCAAGCCGCTTATGTGCTGAAGCCGCTTATATGCTGACAGCGCATGCCTGCATCCCGTTTGGACCGTCGAGCAACCAGGCTGTCAGGGGCGACCCGCTAAAGCCTGTTCATAATTCCTTTGTTGAGTCGGGGCTAAGAGCTACTCGCAGCGAATCTCGCTGGAGGGGCGCATATCCCATGAAAACGGCCGCTGAATATCGGGCGATGGCCGATGAATGTCTCAAATGGGCGCGCGAAGCGCGAGCGGACGAAGTAGGTGTGTCCTTACTGCAGCTCGCCCAGGTCTGGCTTGATGCTGCGACTAAACTCGACGGCCTGTTTCTGACCCAGACCCGCGCGTTCGGCCGATTGGACCCGCGGCCGCAATGGGCGTTCGCGGCGCGACAAAAAAAACGTGGACTCATGATAGTGTTGATGGCGTTGGTCTCTGCGCAACCAGGGGGCGAGACATGTGCCTACTAGCTTCTCCGACACATTTCCGCAGTTTGGTAATTGTCCCTCTTTTGGCGGCAATGCTCGCTTTTCCTGCGAGGGCGCAGACCAGCTCCGACCCCAATAGCAGCGGTACCGCTGGCGCCGGGACACAGTCTGAGCCGATGCGTGGGCCTACCAGCTCCAATCCAGCGACCCCAAAAACTGGCTCCAATCCCGCTACCCCGAGCACAAGGACCGATTCTACGGCCACGACAACCGAATCTAAGCCTGGAAGTGCGCAGCCTGAATCGAATTCTGGAGCTAAAAAGGCCGGTTCAGCGGTCATTATCAACATCGACAAGACCAAACAAGAAATGACGGTTTTGGTAGATGGGATAGAAAAATATCACTGGCCGGTATCAACTGGTCGAGCGGGATATTCAACTCCATCAGGAACTTATACTGCCACTTCTATGAACGAAATTTGGTATAGCAAGCAGTGGGACAACTCCCCCATGCCGCATTCCATTTTCTTTATGAAGGATGGTCATGCCGTCCATGGGAGCTATGAGGTGAAGAGTCTTGGCAAACCCGTCTCGCATGGCTGCGTTCGCATCTCGCCTGAGAATGCCACCGCGCTTTATGCGCTGGTGGAGGAGAATGGCTTAGAGAATACGCAAGTTGTGCTGACCGGCGTTACTCCGGGCGGCGAGTTTAAATTCGCGAGGGTTCAGGCAGATTCCGGCTGGAGCTTTTTCGGGCCATCATTTGGCACTCCCTTTCCTCCCTTTGGCGGTCCCTCTTACAACGGACCTCGAGGTTACAACCGACCGTCGGGCTACTCACGGTGGTGAAGGTCGAGCTCTAGCATGCTTTTTTGAACCTCGGCGCGCGCCGGTTAATCTTCATCACGGCGTTACAAATGTGCTGGCGGCCGGGCGAAATCGGTCGTGATTCACTTTCCGAGTGACGCCGGTCACAGCCCCAATGCAGATCACAAGGTAAAAATAAAACGTTAGGCCAACGCTCGACGGCCGCCCCATCCCCCGACACCCCTGGCCGCCGAGCGGTAAAAGCCTAAGTTGAGGCAACCGAACTCCGAAGACTCGTTTCTTCGGGGTTCGTTTTCGTCGTGGCGATTGCCTGAACCACGGGATTTTGCAGACCGTGACCATGATTTGTGTGCGGCGAAGACCGCTGATAGCGACGGTGATCAGTATCGGTCCGGGGACCATATTGCGCTCCCCAAACAAACATCCGATCCGCCTAACGGCACCACGGTGCGAACAAAATTAAGGCTTCGTAACCGATTTCCGAACACGGCAATGGAAATTTTCGGTCGCCGCGGTAAGATGCGAGTCGGATGATCGGGGTGCGGGCGGCTACAAAGATAGGCGTTATTTTTGCAATTGCCCTGCTGGCGGTGGGGGTGGAAGGGCTCCGCGCCCAAGGCGCAAGCCAAGCGGCCTCCGAGAGTTGCGCGCGCGCCTTATTCCGCGTCGTGGTCGATGTCGGCCACACGGCCGATGTGCCCGGCGCAATGAGCGCGCGGGGTATCCCGGAATACGCCTTCAACCTCCAGCTCGCACGCGATATCAAGCAAGCCTTGATCGATGCTGGTTTCGAACAGACCGTGCTGCTGATCACCACGACGGCACCCCGGTTGGGCTTGGTGGAGCGCGCTGCGCGCGCTAACAGCATGCACGCGAATCTCTTCATCGCCATCCACCACGATTCCGTGCCCGACAATCTGAAGCATGGCTGGGATTACGGCGGACAGAAAAATGAGTTCAACGACGATTATCCGGGCTACGCGATTTTCATATCGAACGAAAATGCCGATCCCGCCGGCAGCCTGCGGTTCGGCCACTTGCTCGGGCGCGAATTGGAGCGCCGCAGCCTCTATTACACGCCGCATTACACCTTGGCGTTGATGGGCCATCACCGCCGCATCCTCCTCGACTCCGAGGCCGGCGTGTACCGTTACGACCAGTTGGTCGTGCTACGCCGGACTAGCATGCCGGCCGTGCTGCTCGAGGCTGGATCGATCGTTAACCGGCAGGAAGAACTCGAATTGGGAACGCCGGAGCGGCGTTCGCTCACCAGCGCCGCCATTGTCACCGCGGTGGAGAATTTCTGCGCCGCCCGCGCGCGACCGCCTGGTATCAGAGCCGCTGCTTCTCGGCATCGCCATGATGTGAACGCGGCGCCGTGAGTAAGCGGCCTCTCACAAAGTGAGCGACGGACCCGCGCCGAACGTCTGCTGGCGCTGCCGTTAGGGCCTTGTCCGCGCGTCTCGTTATTGCGCCGCCGGTTGCACCGATTTGGGTGGTGGTAGTGGAACGTGAACTGGCTTCGATGGCGTTGGCGGGGCGGAAACTTTCTGACTGGCGGAAACTTTCTGACTGACCTCCTGCTCGGCGGCCTGCAGTGTTGCCATGGTTTGCGCCAGTTGATCTTGCTTGCGGGCAAGTTGATCCAGATTGGACCCCAGTTGCTCAACGCTGCGCCGCACGAGGGCGAGGTCAACGGCTAGAGGTTTTAAGCCCACCTGCAAGTCGGCAGCGGTTAGAGATGGGACGGGTGCCGTCATCGTTGAAACCGGCGACAACCAGGCAAACGGCGGAAATATTTGGACTATCTCGTCACGGTACGACTGAGAGGCGAGCGTGCCCGCGACACCAACGAGAACCGCAGACAACAAGAGAGCAGCGCGGCGGGCTATTCGTTTGCTCATCGATGGCTTGTCGCTTCTGAACGACTTGTCGCTTCCCAACGGCTCGTCGCTTCCCAACGGCTTGTCGCTTCCCAACGGCTCGTCGCTTCTGAGGTGAAATTCCTCGCCGGAATAGCGATCAGGTCTCTCCTGTTTTTGTCGATATCCTCCATTCGATGGAGGATGCTCGCTGTCCGCATCGAGTTCAGCAAGAAGGCCCTTGAGAGATGCGGTTTGGGTAGAATGCATTTGCCCCGCGATCTTCGCTCGAACGTAGAACAGAGGCCATCACGATTGGACGGGAGGAGGGCGGTAAGGCGGCGTTGAGCCGAAATTAAAGCTTATGCACAGCTTTTATTCTCGCGTCAGAAATACAACTTAAACGGTGGACCCGTTTGGTTAACCCCGAATTCTATCCTCAAGTTCGTGGATAAGTGCGCGGTTCAGCTCGGAGAGCATGTAGGCGTTCAGGATCGCCGCCAGCGGCTTCCGTCAGGTCAGCATTTGATATGCCCCTTGTCTCGGCTTCCCAAACGCAGTCATGCGCGAGATGCTCCACCGTATTTTCATTCCCATACATCGTCGCGTTGACGTTCTCCGCAATCCACGACTGCAGGAAGTCGAAAGCATGATCGGACATCGCTACGCTCCGTAAAGCCAGACATCCCCGAGGATCAAGCGTTGCTGCCAATGTGGCTTCGGTGCGGCGTTTTCATTTTGAAAACTGGACTGCGAGTACAAAAAACGTGTACAAAAGTTACCGGCTCGGTCAGAAAAAGTTCTGTTTTTTCAGTTGGCTGCGAAGGGACGCTTAGTTTCCGCTCGACCGCAACAGAGGATCGCTGAGCGCGGACGGCGTCGCAGCCTACGGGTGGGACGGTGTTCCACCGGCTTTGTATTCAGTGTAACGCCGCATAGCTTCGGCTTCAGTCAGTTCTTTCTTTTTTACTGAGAGGACTAGCGTGTCTATGTACTGCATGAACAT
>Ga0310913_10000568_pt1 | contig 17341 bp, 13 predicted proteins | sample GREbulkMGOX082_FD_203447 | JGI IMG/M metagenome (GOLD analysis project Ga0310913, IMG submission 203447) | Lab enrichment of tropical soil microbial communities from Luquillo Experimental Forest, Puerto Rico - GRE.bulkMG.OX082 | ecosystem: Environmental > Terrestrial > Soil > Tropical forest >...
CATGCTGCCGAACCACGCCCCACTGGTCATCGCCGAGCAATTCGGCACGCTCGCCGCGCTGCATCCGGGGCGGGTCGAGCTGGGTCTGGGCCGTGCTCCGGGGTCGGATCAGATTACCAACCAAGCCATCCGCCGAAACCTGTACGGCGATGTCGACGATTTTCCGCGAGATGTTGTCGAGTTGATGAGCTACTTCCAGCCTGCCCAACCGGGTCAGGCGGTGCAGGCGGTCCCGGGCGCCGGGCTCGAGGTGCCGATCTGGATCCTCGGGTCGAGCACTTATGGCGCGCAGCTCGCGGCGTATCTCGGTCTGCCGTTCGCCTTCGCCTCGCATTTTGCGCCGGCGATGATGATGCCGGCGATGAAGATCTACCGCGAGCGGTTCCGCCCCTCCGCGCAACTCGCCCTGCCGCATGTCATGCTCGGGGTCGTCGTCGTCGCCGCGGAATCGGATGAGAAGGCGCGGTTTCTGTTCTCGTCATTGGAGCAATCGTCGCTGAACAACCGGATCGGTCGTCGCGGCCGGGTGCCGCCGCCGGTTGTGAATTTCGAATCCCGTCTCGACCCCCAGGCCCGCGCGATCCTCGCCGGCGCATTGAGCTGCGCCATCGTCGGCGGCCCCGACACCGTGCGCGACGGATTGGAGGATTTCATTGGCCGCACCGGGGCCGACGAGCTGATGGTGACGGCGAACATCTTCGACCACGGCAAACGCAAGCGCTCGTTCGAGATCGTGGCGGAAGTGCATGGTGCGATGAAGGCGCCGCGTAGCCGGGAGACGGCGCCTCAGCCTCTCGATGCCGACCAGTTATAGACCCGCGTAACCACGCCCTCCGTGGCGAGATGGCCCGGACGGCTCTAAATGCGCTTCGGTCGGAAGCCGACGCACGCTCACGATCTCACCTTGATCTTCCTGACCGCTCCCGGGCTGACGATAGCGGATAGGATAGGCCGTTGCTGCGCGTCATTCAGAAACGGATCGGCACTTGCCTACGGAATTACCGTAGCAAGGGATTGGTGCAATCAGTTGAGGGGCCAGGACGAACCGTGCTTTGGGAAATGGCGCGCGAAGCCAGTTCTAGGGCATGATCCTGATATCTATCCGTTGAGAAATATGCCGCTTTCGATGGGCTGCGATGTATTCTCCATCTATTTCTAAGTAACGCGTGGTAGGGCGCGGACCATAGATTTCGGCATCTGGATATCCAAACCAATCGCTAGTATGGTCAGTATATTGGCCGTGCAGCACAGCGTTTCTTGGACATGGGGTATCCGATAATTTTGCAATATTTTGATGTGTTTCGTGTATACTGGCGAGAGCTATTATAATCTCGATAGCTTCGTGTGCTGATAAATGAGGACACCGCATTTTATACCCTGCATCAGTAGCCAATAAAACGAATGGTATCGCGGCCGTTTGATTAGTTTTGGAATCCATTAGCACAGTTGTAGGAGTCTCGTGAACTTTAGCAAAAGATACGTTAGGAACTTTTGTATTCTGCGCAATCTTGGCTATCGGGGTTGTAGGCTGTATCAACAAATCAAGATCTTCATAGTTTCTGTTGCTTGAGTTCTCAACTGAAACACGAAGTTCTGTGAATTCTGGCCTAAAATTGATGTCAGCTATTTTTGTATCGGGAGGATACGAGGCATTCGTTATAGTTGCGACAACAGACAATGGCGATGGTGTGAATACAATCGCCCAGCTAAATGCGATGGCAATGACGCCTAATAATGACGTTATTCCTATTCTCAACCAATTATGAAGCGACCATTCGGGATCGCGCCACAGATCAAAGACGAGCCACGAGACGCCTGCATAAAAAATTACGACCCCTGTCCAGAACCAGTCCGTTAACAAGGTGCCGCTCCAGCCAAACAGTATGGCGGCAGTCCCCGCTCCTCGCATCCACCTGAGGAATCGGCTGAGTTTCGGCTTCCGTCTTTGTAGAGCAGATTTCGTAGGCGCCATGGACAAGCTCTGGGTGACTGCTCATACAATAACGATCGACGATTGGGTGCGCCTAGCATGTCGACGCAACCTGGCCCAGCGACGGGCGGAAGTTTAGACGGGTGTATTGCTACATAATTCCGGATCGCTGTCGGACAGCCGGTCGGTAACGCGAAACGCCTCGACGCCCTGCTCGGAGGCCCGCAACGCGACGGCGCGGGTCCAGTCGGTCATGACGGAACGCCGACCGTGCCTTTGGTCGCGGCTCACTCGGCGATTGTATAGGCCAACCAAGGATCGGTTCGGATCGACCGCCTTCGCGAATCCGAACCAGCTGGGATGACCGAACTTGCCGCGTAGGCCGCTGGCGGCGTGGTCAAGAAATAAGCGGACTTTGGCGGAGAGATGCCGTCCTTCTGGATGCACGATGTGTATTGGTGAGGGCGGCGGCTCGTACCCAGCAAGGACGGTCTGCAACCGGCCGGCTGCGACATGCGGCTCCGCCTGATAGGACCTGATGCAAGTGAACCCCAAGCCGTCGAGCGCCGCCTCGACCGCCCCTGCAGTCGTATTCACTACCAACCGAGGTCTCACGGCTACGGAGGTGACGCCGGTCGGACCGTGGAACGACCAGCGGTCGGGAATGGGTGTGACGGCGGTGCATGCCACCACATCGTGGCCGCCGAGATCCCGCGGAGTCGTTGGTACGCCGCGGCCGGCAATGTATTGCGGAGCCGCACAAATGACGCGTCGCACCTGCCCGACTCGGATCCCTCGCAGCGAGGAGTCGGGAAGCTGGCCGATCCTGACGCCGAGGTCGAGCCCCTCGTCTACCAATGAAACGACCCGGTCGAGCAGAAGCAGCCGAATGTCGACCTGCGGATATTCGTCGAGAAAGGTCCGCACGAGCGGCAGTACGTGAAGCCTGCCGAACATCGTTGGCGCTGTGACATTGATCCAGCCCCGCGACTGGACTTGCTCGCCGAGATTGACCGCCTCGAGCTCATCATAGGTTGCTAGCAGCCGCCGGCAGTTTTCGAGATAACGCCCGCCGGCATCGGTTAGCGCGACCGAGCGGGTCGTCCGATTGAAAAGTCGGGTTTGTAGACGCTCCTCGAGCGCCGCGACCGCCCGGGTGACTGACGCGGGCGAGCGGGTTAACTGCCGCGCGGCTTCGGCGAAGCTCTGCTGCTCCGCTACGGCCACGAATATCGTCAAGGCGTCAAGGCGGTCGAGCATAGTGTTGCGCCAACTGAAATAGAGAAACGCGAGTTCACCTAATTAAGGTGGCTGCTGCAACGCGTAAATCTGCGGGAGCACATCCGGCGCAAGGATAGGGGCGTCCCGCCCAGCGTTTACGAACCGCCAATTCCGCCTAAGGAGCCGCTGATGACCGCCACCCATTATCGTGCCGCTGAAGTCGATGGCCTTAAAATCTTTTATCGCGAGGCGGGGCCGCAGGACGCGCCAGTGCTTCTGCTGCTGCACGGCTTTCCGAGCGCCGGCCACATGTTTCGCGATTTGATCCCGCTGCTTGCCGATCGTTTTCACCTGGTGGCGCCTGACCTGCCCGGATTTGGTCAATCGGACATGCCCGCCCGTGATCAGTTCAAGTATACCTTCGACAATCTGGCGGGAGTGATCGGCCGCTTCACCGAAGTTATCGGCTTAGAGCGGTTCGCAATTTACATCTTCGATTACGGCGCTCCTGTCGGCTTGCGGCTTGCGATGAAACACCCGCAACGCATCACCGCCATCATCTCCCAGAACGGCAACGCTTACGAGCAGGGGCTAAGCGAAGACTGGAGCCCGATTCAGGCCTATTGGCGTGTGCCAACCCAGGCAAACCGCGATGCACTGCGCAGCTTTCTGGCGCCAGAGACTACGCTCTTCCAATACACCCACGGCGTGTCAGATTCCTCGCTCGTATCTCCCGATGGTCGCTCGCTGGATGATCATTATCTGGCACGCCCGGGAGCACACGAGGTGCAGCTCGATCTGCTGCTCGACTATGCCAGCAATATCGGCCTTTACCCCGAATTCCACGCCTATTTCCGAGATCACCAGCCGCGGTTTCTGGCGGTGTGGGGCAAAAACGACCCGTTTTTCCTGCCCGCCGGAGCCGAAGCGTTCAAGCGCGACATCCCACGGGCCGACGTCCGCTTTTTTGACACCGGCCATTTTGCGCTGGAGACGCACAGCGCCGAGATTGCTGCCGTCATTGGCGAATTCCTCGACCGGACGATCCGTCTGTAGTCCGGCGAGGCGTAACGCGCTTAGCACCTTAAACCTGTGCTCAACAGCAGACTCAATCCGGAGGATGCGTCATGCGTGCAATCGTCATCCAGAAGTTTGGGGGTCCTGAAAGCCTGGTGATCAAGGAGCTCCCCGACCCTGAACCGAAGCCGGGCCATGTCGTCATCCAAGTCAAAGCGTTCGGGATCAACCATGCCGAGATGCACATGCGAAGGGGGGAGTGGGCCGAAGCCGCAGAGGTCAGCGGAATCGAGTGTGTTGGCCTCGTCAACTCCTGCCCTGGCGGCGAATTTCGGGTCGGGACCAAGGTAGCCGCATTGATGGGTGGCATGGGTCGGACGATTAATGGCAGCTATGCCGAATACACCCGCCCGCCCGCGACAAATGTCGCGCAGATCGAGTCCAACCTCCCCTGGGATGACCTTGCCGCGCTCCCGGAATCTTACGCGACGGCCTGGACGTGCCTGTTCCGCAACCTGGAGCTCGTCGAGGGTCAGACGCTGGTCATCCGAGGGGCGATGTCGTCGTTTGGGCAAGCAGCTCTGAACATAGCGGTAAACGCCAGTGCACATGTTATTGCGACAGCGCGTAACCAAGATCGCTTCCAGAAGCTGGAGGCGCTCGGCGCACGCCGTGTCGAGATCGAGCGCCCAGACCTATCGGAGCGCATCCCTGAAGCGAAACGGATCGACGCTGTTCTCGACCTCGTCGGCAACAGCACGATCCTGGATTCCCTCGCCATGCTGCGACGCGGTGGGCGCGCGTGCCTGGCAGGCTTTCTAGGAGGGCTTGCGCCGGTGCCCGACTTCAACCCGCTGCTGCAAATGTCGAGCGGTGTTCACTTCAGCTTCTTTGGCAGTTTTGTCTTCGGCAAACCGGGCTTTCCGCTGTCCGACGTTCCGCTCCAGACCATCGCTGAGGAGGTGGCCGCCGGTCGCTATCAAGCGAAACCAGTGCGGGTGTTTCGCTTTGAAGACATTCGGGAAGCGCATCGGGTCATGGAATCGGGCCAGGCCGGTGGCAAAATGGTGGTGCTTGTCTGACCATTGAGTGCCAGGGATTTCTCTGAGGACATCTCGAAAGCTCGCCCCGGAAATCCTGAGCCATTTTTGCGGAATCGGTTCCACCACCGACAGCGGGCCAAAAATGCGCTTGATGTCCTCGACGGCGGCGGATCAGGTTTTTGACGCCGACCAGTTGTAGACCCGCGCCAAGGTATCTCCCATCAGCAACGCGCGATCGCTGTCGGACAGCCGGTCGGTGACGCGAAACGCCTCGACGCCCTGCTCATAGGTCAACAACCCGACCGCGCGGGTCCAGTCGGTGCCCCACATGCAGCGACCGAAGCGAAAGGCGTCGAAGATGCGCCCGAGCGGGTCCCAGATGTCTTTGTAAGGGAAGGGCTCGTGCGACAAGGTGCAGGCGCCACTGATCTTGATCGCGATGTTGGGGTGCACGGCCAGTGCCAGCACCTTCGGCAGTTCGGCAAAAGGCTGGGCCGGCGGCGGCGGCTCGAACGGCTGCTGCAGCCCGAGGTGATCGATCACCAGCTGCGTATTGGGGTTTCGCGCCGCCAGCTGGGCGGCCTGCTCGAGCCGCCCCCAGCACATCAAATTGACCGGCAGGGAATGGCGCGCCGCGGCGGCTAGAACGCGGTTGAGGCCGGGGTCGGCAGGATCGGTCGAAAGCTCGTCTCGCAGCATGACCCGAATGCCGACCGTGCCTTTGATAGACGCCCAGTCGGCGATCGTGTCGCCGACCGCCGGATCGGTCGGATCGACCGGCTTGACCAGCCGGAACCGGGTGGGGTGCTTGGCGAAGACCTCGACGGCGTAGCTCGCGTCGTAGCGGTACATGCTGAACGGCGAGACCAACACCGCGCCGTCGACCCCGACCTCGTCCATCGCGGCCACCATCTGGTCGCAGGTGACCTCCGCCGGCCCGTGAAGCGTGCCGGCCCAGGGGCGGCCGGGGTGGTTGCGTTCATAGGCGTGAACCTGGCTATCGAATATCGGCATAGCTTCCGATCCTCCCGTTGGCGCTATCGTTCAACGGCAATCTCGCGCTTCGTGTGAAGCCGAGTCAAACCACCGATGCAGTGGGCTTATACTGTCAGGGCGGCAAGGCGGCCGAGGTTGTCATTCCCGGACGCGCGTGAAACACTCGCGGTCGCGCGAGGAGCTCGGAGGAGTGCCATGGATGTCGGCATGATGATGGTGTTCGCCAGCTATGGCTGGGAGAACATCGGCGACGATCAGGTGTGGGACGAAGAGATCCGGCTGGCGCGGCTCGCCGCCGATCTCGGGTTCGACTGCCTGTGGTCGGCGGAGCATCACTTCAATGACTATTCGTTCGTGCCCGACAATCTGCAGCTGATGACCTATATGACAGCGCTCTGCCCGAATATCGATCTGGGTACGGCGGCCGTGATCGTGCCCTGGCACGACCCGCTGCGCGTCGCCGAGCAGGCGGCGGTGCTCGATATGCTCAGCAAGGGGCGGCTGAGGCTGGGGCTTGGGCGCGGCCTGGCGCGGCGGGAGTTCGCCGCCTTCCGGCTGAGCATGGATGAGTCGCGCGAGCGCTTCGACGAAGCTGCACCGATGATCGTCAAGGCGCTCGAGACCGGCTTTATCGAAGGCAACGGCAAATTCTACCAACAGCCGCGGATCGAAATCCGGCCGCGACCGCAATACGATTTCACCGGCCGCATCTATGCCGTCGCCTCGAGCGAGGACTCGATCGACTCGGCCGCAAAGCTCGGCGCCCATATCGTCATGTTCGCCGATCGCCCGTGGGAGATGCGGCTGCCGGCGATCGAGCGCGGCCGCGAATTGCACCGCAAATATCACGGCGCCCCGCCGCCGCAGATTATGCTGACCGAATTCTGCGTGTGCGGCACCAACCTCGCCCAAACCGAGGAGGAGGCGCGCCGATACCAGGGCAAGTTCGTCGAGAGCAATTTTTACCACTACGAATTCCTGGGCGAGCACTTCAAAACCGTGAAGGGCTACGACGCCTATCAGCAGAAGGCCGAAATCGCGCGGAAGGGCGGGATCGAAGGCGCCGTCGCCGGCTTTATGCGGGCCGCCAGTTGGGGGACGCCCGACAAGATCCTGCGCGGGCTCGAAGAGCGCCGGAAGATCGTCGGCGATTTCGAACTCAATGTCGCGTACCGCTTCGGCGGCATCCCGTTCGAGATCGCCGAGCGCAGCCTGAAACTGTTCGCCAAGGAAGTGCTGCCGGTCTTGAAGACCTGGCGGTTAGATGCAACCGCGCAAGCCGCAGAGTGAGGACCGCCGATGATAACGAAATTCGACAGCTCCTATTACGGCACCGCCGATATGGAGAACCTCGGCTATGCCGGCACGCCGATCAACGACCGCTGCTATTCGAAAACGGAATTGGGCAACGCGCTGCACAAGGTGGTGGCCTACGCCAAATGCATGGACGAGCGCGGCTACGACACCTTTTGGATGGCCGAGCATCATTTCCAGCCCGAAGGCACGGAATTGATCCCGAACCTGCTGATGATGGCGATGCACCTGTGCGGCGTCACCAGGAACATTAACATCGGGTGCGGCTTCAACATCGTGCCGATGTGGCATCCGCTGCGGCTGGCCGAGGATTACGCGATGGCCGACATCCTGACCGGCGGGCGGGTCATCTTCGGCGTCGGGCGCGGCTATCACACCCGCGAGGTCGAGAGTTTCGGCGCGCCGCTGCTCGACCAAAACGCCAACCGCGAGATGTTCGAAGAAGGTGTGGAGGTGCTGTTCAAGGCCTTCGAGGGCAAGCCCTTCTCGCACCAAGGCAAGTACTACACGATCCCGCCGGAGGTGCCCTATCGCGGCTACACCCTGAAGGAGATCACGCTTATCCCGGCGCCGCAGCGGCTTCCGGTCGAATGCTGGCAGCCGATCCAGAGCGGGTCCGACCGCGCCTTCGAGTTCATGGCTAAGTACGGCATCTGCGGCGTGATCGGCGGCGGCTCGGCCGAAGGCGGTGCCGTCGAGCGGCACATGCTCGGCTTCCAGTCCGCCTATGCCCGGCGCGGCATCAAGCTCGAATTGGGCGAGCGGCTGGCGCTCGGCTACCAGTTCCACATCGCGTCGAGCCGTGAGCGGGCGATCCGCGAGGCGGCCCCGCATTACGAAGAGAATATGAAGATGTTCGGTGAATTGCGCCTAGTGCGGGCATTGACCGACGAGCAGATCGTGGCAATGCGCGATCCGAAGCTGGCCGGCACGGTCAAATTGCCGACGATCGAGGATGCGGTGAAGGCCGGCGGCTTCCTCGCCGGTCGGCCCGAGGACATCATCGAGCAATTGAAGGCGGTCGAGGCGCGCTATCCCGGCCTCGACCGGGTCATTTGCGCGACCCCGCTCGGCACCCCGCTCGCCGTCCAGCTTGAAGACCTCGACCGTTTCGCCAGGGAAGTGATCCCGGCCTTCCGCGACACCCGGACCGCTGCCGCCGCGGAGTAGTCCAGCGGATCAGCCTCCAGCCGCCTCGTTCGGCGGCACGTCAGCGCCTCTGCGGGTCGCATTATGAACGACGTGATCCACCGACGTCATGTGCTGAGACGATGACGGCCTCGCGCCGAAAGCCGTCGGTTGTGCACCGATGCGGCCCCGCGTGCTCCAGCTATCTTGCCCGTTGTTACTGGCTCGGCGGGGGGTACGAGCCGATTCGCCGGTATCCCCCAGGGTCGTGGATCATCGGCGCCGCCTATGTTTTTCTCCGCCGGTTACGGGTCCGGGCCTGACGGGCCAGCCACACGGTAGTTTGAATCCTATAGCACTTCGGCCTCGCGAACTCCCGCGCGGTTGATGCCGTGCCGTGATATTGCTTTCAGCAGGGATCTGCGGCGGAAGATCTCAGGAGGAGCAGCATGCCGTCGCATCTAGGCAAAGGACATGCTTATCCGTACTTCAAAGTGCAGGCATGGGACCCGCGTAGTCTCGTATGGCGGGATCATCGCAGGGAAGCTTTTGATGACGAGGAGGCTGCAAGGGCGTATCGCGCGACCATAGACCGGACCGTTCGCACCCGTCTCGTAAGATGGGATAAAACCGGAAGTACGCCGATGCAGGATATTGAATGAAAACCGCTCAAAATAATGCGTCGGGTAGTGCACCGGATTTAGCAACGGTGATGCCATTAATAACGGGTATTGCCACAGCGCTTGCTGCTTGGAAACTCTTCGAACCTAAATTTGCAAGAATCCGCGCGCTCTACGAGGAAAATGGCCGCCTGGAGCCTGGCTTTATCGTCCTTTACGTAATTCCCCAGCGAATTCTCGCTTCTGTGTCGGCCGTAATAGCCGCAATTTTAATCATAGCCTTTGTTAATTCGGTATGGCCCATAGCGATTGCTCATTACATTCCGATTGCTTTTATAATAGAAATAACGACGCCATCGAATATCATATTGACCATATTCTTGATAAGTATAATTGCTGCCATTATTTATTGGAATATCGTCACGAGACTGCTTCTCTTGTTTTCACAATTGGTCGCGCTCCTCCCTCTTCCTCTCTTGAGAAATAGATTCGGACCACGCGGTTACAGTGTTGGATGGCACCAAACGAAGTGTGTCTGCGAGGGCCCTGATAAGGGTGCCCCGTTGCTGATCAGTCGCGCTGCCATTGAGCGGATCTCGTGGGAGGTCCTCGGCAAATTAGGTAACCCAGGCGTAAAGTTGCCGCATTTCGCAGCGGAACCGGCCGGGCTGTCTGCGTCGGAAAAGGCGAACCTTGCTCTATTCGGCTGCGTAATGGAGGAAAATTTTTACGCCAACCGCTGGGCACCCCCAGATTGGGCGGTGTTCTATGAGGGCCTGAGCGAAATTCACAAACAACGGCCCATCTTCAGACCCGATGAGCTCATGAGCTTTGGAAGCGGAGAGGCATTTTTCGATTTCTTTCGCCAACGTCTCGATTCTGTTTTGACCATAAAGGAACAAACGCCGCCGCCAAATCGCAGCCTTGCCGCTGCAGGTGACATTGCTAGCATTTGGAACCTGTTAGCTGAAAGAACTGATGGAGACCTTTTGCGCCTAATTCCCCGTTGGTCCTGGCTCTTGGGAGGAAAACTGTTCTGGTTGGATCAGAGGCTTCGATCGTTCCCTCGCCTGAAGAGCGAAGGGATGCGTCCCCAGTTGATAAAACTACTGATTCGATGGAACACTTTGCCGAACACGCGGGGAGGCGTTTTCGTACAGCCTTTCGCAAAGCGTCAGGTTTGGCTTCTTTTCCAAAAAGGCGTGCTACGCGCTCTGCCAGAGATGAAGGAAGTGACCTTCAACGGGACAGGGCAAGTGGCCATCGCCCGAATTGCGGCACGGAAGGTCGTAGAGAGGGTATCGGACCTGATTCTTGCGCGAGAGACGCCAGAAGCACAAGCCGCCCTTGCGCAGGTTGGCGATTCGCGGTGGGACACCGAAGCCGCCGCTGACTTCGCTTTGTGGAGTTGGGCCGCTACCAAGTACCGGACCGCTCAGGATGCAAACTGGGATAAAAACAAATGGCATTGGAAGTTTGACGTGGACGGGCGGGTCATTCGCCTAGCCTGATGGTTCGTACGCGTATTGATTTTTCGGAAATACGGGATGACTGGTACCGCGGCGCGGACCTTATGGCGCGTCTGATCGATCAATCTCGCCAAGGAGGGCCAATTCTCACCGGCTTTCCAGCTCAATGGTTGCCTCTCTTCACTCATTTTGACGCTAGATGGGCTAAGCCCGCGGCGCCGGAGCGGTTCATTCCGATCATATCCAACCTTAGGGTCGAGCAGCTGCTGGAGCTCATTAGGGCGGCCCAAGCAGAAGGCCAAACGCGATTGCTAGCAGAGGGGACTGCCGCCCTCGATCCTCTAATCGCTGATGTCCTTCATAAACTCGATCGCAGAGCGGCACCTCTAGCCCCGGCGACGCCGGCGAAAATTTGTTTTACCGGTTGGCAATCTTATGGCCGACCAGAGGTACTCGATTTTGAAGATCGCGTTCAGGCGAGTGCACTAGCAAATTCCCGAACGGCCATTTTGCTTCCATGCGCACGCAAACGCCCCTACCATCTAAGTCGAACCCATGCGCGGCTTTGGAGGGGACTGCGGCCGTTGGGCCAAGCCCCCGAGGCGGTCGATCAAATCGTAATAAGCTCGCTTGGCGTTGTGCCGTCGTCGTTTTGGGAAGATCCGATTGTCGCGGCGTATGATTCGGGTGTCCCCGACGTTTACCGCGTACTGCGCCTAATGCGGGCGTTCTTTAGTCGTGCCAGATATCAACAAGTGATCGATTGTCTTGAATTTGAACCCTATCGCGACTGCCTTCGAATTGTTGAGCGTGAACGGCTCGTCGGCGCGATTGTAGACGGTCCCCAACGCAACGTGCGAAGACTGCCTCGGCCGTGATTTCAGACCACGCATTCTTCAATCGTGGTTCGGGGTGTCGTTACAGGGTTTGGCTCGGTCAGAGCGCTCGAACGACCATTGTTACGGAAAGTTATCCTGAGTTGCAGAAAGCGCACTGGATGGCAAGCCTAGGTGACGCCGTCCACCGACCAAGAATGTTGCGCACCGTATTTACTCCGGGACTTAGGAACAGGTTGTCTATCACCGGCCCGCTGATGCTGGATTCCGGCGGTTTTACGATAATGATGCGAAACGCACATCTCACCGCAAGAGAGGTGGCGGCCGCATTTCGGGCCGTCGAGGCGGATGTTCTCGTCTCGCTTGACCATCCGCCCCTTTACTCCGACGCACCCGACGTTCGTCTTCGAAAGCATCAAAGAACACTCGAGAACCTTCAATACCTAAGCGAACAGATTGATCATCGGCGCTTGGCACCCGTGGTACACGGCATCTCTTTGGAGGAAGTAGAGGAGAGCTGCACAGCAGTGCGGACCGTGCTCCCTGATCCGCGTTGGGTCTGCTTAGGCGGTCTAGTGCCGCTTTTGCGACGTAGCGGCCGAAGAGACGATAAAGCGGCGGCAGCCCGCCAGACCCTGAGGGTAACCATTCGGCTCCTCCGCCGTGCCTTTCCCACATCAATGTTGCACATCCTAGGCGTCGGTTCCCCGCGTACCATTTCTATCGCCTTTGCAAGCGGAGCCAATTCTGTGGATTCCATAGGCTGGCGTCGGGCGGCCGGCTTCGGAACAATCTTTCTGCCTGGGGGAACAGAACGGTTCGTGGCGGGTAGGTCCCGAAAACGGGCAAAATCCCGTAAACTGCTTGATGAATACGATCTGGAGGTGCTCAGTTGCTGCGAGTGTCCGGCTTGTGAGCGGGCGGGTAACTTGGCAGGTCGAGTTTCATCTCTTGGGAATTCGTATTTGGCGCGAGCAGCACACAATGCTTGGGTATTGGTCGCCGTTGAGGATAGACCCGGATAGTCGATGAGCACCGACGCCGTCGAATTCGTCAGATACTGTCCCACCTGACTCGACACGTCTCGCTGATCCTTATTTTTCCGACCTGGGGTCGAGCATTTCAATGTCGAACCTGATCTCCTTCGCCTCGCGTGCACGCACGCGTAAGCGCGGCTACGACAGTTCTGGATGGCTGAGCACCATTTTCAGCCCGAGGGCACGGAACTCATTCCGAACCTGCTGATGATGGCGATGCATTTGTGCGGAGTGACCAAGAACCTGAAGATCGGCTGCGGCTTCAACATCGTGCCGATGTGGCATCCGCTGCGCCTGGCCGAAGACTATGCGATGGCCGACATCCTGAGCGGCGGGCGGGTGATCTTCGGCGTCGGCCGCGGCTACCACACCCGCGAGGTCGAGACCTTCGGCTCGCCACTGCTCGACCAGGCCGCCAATCGGGAGATGTTCGAGGAAGGTGTCGAAGTCCTGTTCAAAGCCTTCGAAGGCAAACCGTTCTCGCACAAGGGCAAGTACTACACGATCCCGCCGGAGGTGCCGTATCGCGGCTATACCTTGAAGGAGATAACCCTGATCCCGGCGCCGGAGCACTTGCCGGTCGAATGCTGGCAGCCGATCCAAAGCGGCTCGGAGCGCGCTTTCGATTTCATGGCGAAGTATGGCATCAGCGGCGTGATCGGCGGCGGCTCGGCCGAAGGCGGTGCGGTCGAGCGGCACATGCTCGGCTTCCAGGCGGCTTATGCCCGGCGCGGCATCAAACTCGACCTGGGCGAGCGGCTGGCGCTCGGCTACCAGTTCCACATCGCGTCCTCCCGCGAGCAGGCGATCCGCGAGGCCGCCCCGCATTACGAAGAGAACATGAAGATGTTCGGCGAATTGCGCCTTGTGCGGGCATTGACCGACGAGCAGATCGCGGCGATGCGCGACCCGAAGCTGGTCGGCACGGTCAAATTACCGACGATCGAGGATGCTGTGAAGGCTGGCGGCTTTTTGGCCGGCCGGCCGGAAGACATCATCGAGCAGCTGAAGGCGGTCGAGAAGCGCTATCCCGGGCTCGATCGCGTCATTTGCGCGACCCCGCAATAGCCTCCACGATCAGGCCGCCCGGCGCCCCGCTTGGCGCGGAATATCAGGTTCAGGCCGGACTGCCCTTGCGGCGCCGGACGTTAGATTTCTACCTCGGCACCAAGCTCGATGACCTGATCGGCGGGGATCCGGAAGAACTCGGTCGGATGCGTCGCAATGCGGGACAGCCCCGCATAGAGACGCTCGCGCCATCGTGCCATTCCGGGGCGCACGGTCGATTTGACATTGAACCGCCCGACAAAGAACGAGATTTGACCGGGATCAAGAATGAGCCCCGGTATATCTGCGCGGCCAAGCTCGCGCGGAACATTCGGCGTCTGCGCAAAGCCGAAATGAATCTCGATCTGCCAGAAGCCTTGGCCGAGTTGTTGTGCCCGAACCCGATCTTCACGTGGGACCCGCGGAATGTTCTCGGTGACGATGCGGACGAGCAGCACAGTCTTGTGCAACACCTTGTTGCGCTTGAAGTTGTTCAGCAACGGCATCGGCACATCGTCGGTGCGGTTCGTGAGATAGACCGCGGTGCCCGATACGCGCGCCTCGGCAGTTTCGCACGCAGTCGCGAGAAAAGAGGAGAAGGGAACGGATCTAGTCGAGAGTTGCGCAAAGACGAGCTGGCGCCCCTTGCGCCATGTTGACATCACGATGAACACGATCATCCCGATTACCAGCGGAAACCAACCACCGCTCGGTACCTTTAGGGCGTTGGAAGAGAACAGCGCGAGATCGACGAGCCCCAGCGGCAGGAAGGCAGCCGCCACACTCGACCAATGCCATCCCCAAATGCGGTGCGCCACCGCCAGGGCGAGGACGGTCGTAATCACCATCGTCCCGGTAACGGCAAAGCCGTAAGCCGCGGCGAGCGCGCTCGAGCTTTGGAAGCCAAGCACCAGCGCCAGGACGGCGACGAGCAGCAGCCAATTGAGCTGCGGGATGTAGATCTGTCCGGATATGTGGGTCGAGGTTTGCAGCACATCGAGGCGCGGCATCAGGTCCAGCTGCATTGCTTGTCGTGTCAGCGAGAAAGCTCCCGAAATTACCGCTTGGGAAGCGATGATGGTTGCCGCGGTGGCCAGCAGCACAAGCGGCAATATCGCCCAATCGGACGCCATCCGAAAAAACGGGTTCTCGATAACCCTTTTGTCGGCAAGAACCAGCGCACCCTGGCCGAGATAATTGAGCACGAGTGCGGGCAGAACCACGGCGAACCACGCGGCCCTGATCGGAAAGCGGCCGAAATGACCCATATCCGCGTAGAGCGCCTCGCCGCCGGTGATCGCTAGCGCGACCGCGCCTAGCACGACAAAGCTAACTGCCGGATGGGCGGTGAAAAAGTCGACGGCATGGATGGGGCTGATCGCCGCCAGAATGCGAGGGGAAGCGCCGATCTGGATCAGTCCGAGGATGCCGAGCACAGCAAACCACAGGGCCATGACGGGACCGAAATATTGGCCGACGCGTTCCGTGCCACGCTTTTGCACGATAAAGAGGGCGAGCAGTACGACCACAGTTATCGGCAGGACAAAGGGTTTGAGCGCGGGTATCGCCACCTCGAGCCCCTCGACGGCGCTCAGCACCGAAATCGCCGGCGTGATCATACTGTCACCGTAAAAGAGCGAGGCGCCCGCCAGGCCAAGCATGATCAGGAGCCAGGGCAGGTGCTTGCCGGGAGCGCCCCAGAGAGCCAGCGCGAGGAGCGCAAATATCCCCCCTTCGCCTTGGTTGTCGGCGCGCATGATCAGGAGGACGTATTTGACGGCAACGACAAGCAAGAGGGCCCAAATCAGGCAAGACAGAACGCCGAGAACATCGGCCTGTGTCAGCGCCAACCCATGCTCGGGATTGAAGCACTCGCGAAACGTGTAGACGGGACTTGTTCCGATGTCGCCGAAGACGACGCCAAGCGCCGCGACAACCAGACCGCCGTGGCCGGGTGGGGTATCCTGGTCATCCTCGGACACCTGGTCGGTCGGGCGGCCTGTCGCGAACGTTTGCTGGTGTGCCTCGCCAGATACGACCTCGCCGGCTTGGTCCGCCATGCCCTGCTCCTGTTCTCCGCCGATCTGTACACAACTATCGGGATGTTAAAGCGAACGCGCGCCCTTATTGCCAATGAACCAGAGTAAGGCGGCTACGAAACCCAAGCTAGATGGCGCCCACAAGGAGCGAACGACCGCGCCGCTGGCGCTCGGCCACCAGTTCCACATCGCGTCGAGCAGCGAGCATGCGATCCGCGAGGTCGCCTCGAAACTTGTCGTATCCTCAAACTGCCGGCGATCGAGGATGCCGTGAAGGCCGGCGACTTCCCCACCCAATCCGTTCCCTCAATTGACACGGGCCTTGCTAGGAACGTATAGGGAACGCATATGACAGGACCCTTGCCAAATCTACGACCGTTGGAGGCCCGCCCGCCCGTGCCAGTCGCTGAGATTGCTTACCGTCCGCTATCCCCCGCTGTTTTTTCGACCTGGAATCGAGTAATTTCAATCAGTTGAACCTGATCTCTCTGCACCTCGCGCGTACGCACGCATGCGCGCGAGCCCACTCGCCCTTCGAGCTAATGCGGTCGCGCCGGCATATCATCTATGTCGGCATGTCCGAAGACGTGGAGCGCGACTATAGTGGCGCCTCGATCGCGGTTGTAGGGTGAGGGAGGGCAGCATGACCGGCGATGCGAAGGGCGAGTACCGAGGGCTCGCTTATCGCGATGAGACGGCCCTGAAGGCGTGGCTCGCCAAGCGACCGCGCGAGGCGGCGCTGGAGCCGGCGCTGCCGATCATCGACCCGCACCATCATTTCTGGGACACGCCGCAGCGCGGGCGGTATCTGCTGACAGAACTGCTCGACGACCTTGGCGGCGGCCACAACATCGTCTCGACAGTCTTCCTCGAATGCCGTTCGATGTACAAGAAGGACGGGCCGGCCGAGACGGCGCCGGTCGGCGAGGTCGAGTTCGTCAACGGCATCGCGGCGATGAGTGCCTCCGGCGGTTACGGCCCCTGCCGCGTTGCCGAGGCCATCATCGGCCATGCCGACCTGACCCTCGGCGCCCGCATTCGCGAGGTGCTGGAGGCCGAGATCCGGGTCGGCGGCGGGCGTTTCCGCGGCATCCGCCACGGCGTCTCGTGGGACAGCAATGACGCGATCCAGAGATTCGCCACGCGTGTCGTGCCGCCGCATCTGGCGCGCGACCCCAAATTCCGCGAGGGCTTTGCCCAGCTCGCTCCGCTCGGCCTCAGCTTCGAATCCTGGCAATACCATCCGCAATTGCTGGACGCGATCGATCTCGCCCGCGCCTTTCCCAACACGACGATCATCCTCAACCATGTCGGCGGCGTGCTCGGGGTCGGCCCCTATACCGGGCATCGGCAAGAGATCCTCGCCGGCTGGAGGAAGGACATCGGCGAACTGGCCAAATGCCCCAACGTTAGCGTAAAGCTCGGCGGCGTCGGCATGACCTCGTTCGGCTTCGACTTCCACGAGCGCGACCTGCCGCCGTCCTCCGAAGAGCTCGCCGCTGCCTGGCGCCAGTACATCGAGCCCTGCATCGAAGCCTTCGGCTTCAATCGCTGCATGTTCGAGAGCAACTTCCCGCCCGACAAGCAGTCCGGCGGCTACACCGAACTGTGGAATGCGTTCAAGCGCATCACCTCAGGCGCCTC
>Ga0310913_10000571_pt1 | contig 17294 bp, 9 predicted proteins | sample GREbulkMGOX082_FD_203447 | JGI IMG/M metagenome (GOLD analysis project Ga0310913, IMG submission 203447) | Lab enrichment of tropical soil microbial communities from Luquillo Experimental Forest, Puerto Rico - GRE.bulkMG.OX082 | ecosystem: Environmental > Terrestrial > Soil > Tropical forest >...
GGGTTCTCAGGACGACGCCCCGTGGAGCACGTTCGTCGTGCGCGGCGGCGCGCTCGTCGCAGTGTTTGGATCCGACCTGCGCATCGACCCCACCAACGGAGAGGGCACGTCGATCGATCTCGAGAACGACCTCGGGTTTACGAAGGACGAGACGACCTTCTTCATCGACGGCCTGTGGCGCATCTCCCGCAGAAATCAACTGCAGGTCGATTTCGTACGCACGAGCCGGGACGTGTCCAACTCAATCGTCACGCACCCGATTACCATCCGAGGAACGACGTATACGGCCAACGCGGCGCTCGACGCATTTCTCGACACGCCGTACCTATCCGCCAACTACGGATTCGCCTTCGTCGCAACGCCGACACTCGAGGTCGGAGCGATGATCGGGGTCACGGTCATCCGCTTTCACAGCGGCTTTGGGCTGTCGGCCGGGATTCAGGGGGGCAAGAGCGTGTCGCGCGACCTGCACGACAACGTCCAGTTCACCGTGCCGGTCCCTCTCCCCGGTCTCTTCGTCAACGCGAAACTGAGCGACCGAGTGACGGCGCGTGGCTCACTCCGCTACCTCAAGATCAGCATCAACCAATTCGGTGGCGGCGAAACAGAGGGTGTCGCCGGCGCCGACGTCAAGTTGACCCGATGGTTCGGCATCGGCGGCTCGTACTACTACAATCGCTTGTCCGCTGATCACAGCGGCTCGGATTTCTTAGGCAGCATCATCTATTCCTTCGCCGGACCGCAGGTCTACGCGCTCTTCGCGTTCTAGGGCCCGGGACCAAGCCCCAAGTTCCAGGGCCCAAGAACCAGAGTTATTGCCCACGTGCGAGCGCGGCCGCCTCGAGGCGCGCGGCGACGTCGCGCATCCCGCGTTGTCGCGCCCACCGGGCGGCGGTTTGACCGCCCTTGCTCGTGGCTGACGGATCCGCGCCCGCTGCCAACAGCAGCTCAACGGTCCGTATGGCCTTCGCCTCGTCATCCGGCAGCCACCAGAACGGAGTGTGGCCGTCCTGACTGACGACCTGAGCCCGTGCGGGATCCTCTGACAGAATCTCGCTCAACCGTTCGACGCAGCCATTGAAACACAACGTCCAGATATCCCGGCTGTACGGGCTGAGAAATATCACCATTTCGGTCTTGTCGCCATGCGCCGCCCAACCAATCGGCGTGCCGTTATAAGTCGATTCGCGGGGGTCGATTTCCGCTCCGCGCGCGACGAGGAATTCCGCGGCGTGCAGGGCGTTGTTCGCGGCGGCCGTGTGCAGTGCGCGTTTGCCCGTGGAATCCGAAGTCTCGAGGGAAAATCCGAGGTCCAGCATGAGCGCCAGCACGTCAGGCCGATCGCGTTTCGCCGCTTCGAACAGGACGGCAGGCGAGTGCACGTATTCCGGGTGGACCAGCAGCGACCGGCGCGCGGCTTCGCGATCGAGCCTGAAGCACGCGTCGAGGAATCGTTCGTCGTCTCGAGTCAGGGCGGGAGCCGAGCGGGTGGCGCCGTGACGCGCGAGCAGCTCCGTCATGGCCGGAAGATCTTCGAGCAAGGCGAATTCGTACAGGCTTCGCTTGGGCAACCGCATATCGCGCGCGGGCGCCGCGTTCGGATTTGCGCCGTGCGCCAGCAGCCATGTGGCGAGCGGCATGTTGCGCGTCCTGATTGCAGTCTCGAGCAGGAAGCGCGCACCGGATCCGTAGGCGCCCATGTCGAACATCGACCAGTCGGGATCGTTCCACGCGGATCCGCGTGCCGTGTGGATGGTGTGGTTGTAGACGAGCTCGAGCCACCAGAGGACATCGCCGCTGAAATGCGTGTTGTAAAGCACCTGAATGTCGAACGGCTCCGCCCCGCGCTCGAGCAGCAGGTCGACGAGCGCACCGGCATACGGCTGCCGCGGTGAATCCTGTTCGCCTTCACCGGCAGCCCCGACCAGGACGGTGTATCGCGCGTCGCCAGCCATGTAGAAGTCGTTCGGATCCGCGCCGTTATCGAGCAGCTGCCGTGCGATGGCCAACGCATTCTCGATCGCCGGCTGATGCGTGAAGCGCGTGTAGGCCAGATACAAGATAGGCGTCCACCCGCGGGCGCCGCCGCGGTCGCGGGCGGCGCGGGGATTCACAGCAAGGATGCGCTGCACTTCGTCGAGGTTACCGCACACAATGGCCGTGTACAGGCTGTCGGCGGCGATCGACGGCTCCTCCGCCAGGATGCGCTGCGCCGCGCGGTCGTACATCCGATGATCCCCCTTGCCATGCACGTGATGGTCCCAGCAGGCAAATCGAAGGAAGGTAAAGACGCGGTCGGCATGTTCGACGTCGTCGGGCGTTCGCGCGCCGGCGCCCCGCTCGGTCAATGCTCGCACGGCGTTGACTTTCTGTTGTGCCGTTGCCCACTCGAGCGGTGTGCAGTCGGGTGCGGGCCACCACTGGTTTTCTCTCGTCTCGCACGACGCGTACGCCTTGAACGGCCGGTCGATGGCGCCCGGATCGCGGTCGAGAATATGACGGACGCGATCGGCGCGGTCGAAGGTGATGGCATCGAAGAGGTCGATGTCCGCGTCGAGGATCAGATCCGCCGTGGCGGGGTGCCCCGCATAGGCCGCCCAGCCCGCGGGCGTGCCGCAGTATTTCCCGTCGCGCGTCCGCGGATTGGCCCCGTGCGCCAGGAGCACAGCAACGGCGTCGTTGTTGCCGTGGAACGCCGCGGCATGGAGCGGTGTGTAGCCTGCCGCGCCGTCGATCGCCGTCTCCCGATCGTCCTCCATGTTCACGATCGACAGGCCTGCGCGATGGCGCATGACGGTTCGAAGCAGCGTCTCCACCACGCGTCCTGGCGAGTGCGCGCTCGCGTGCACGAGCAGCCGCGCCCACCGGCGGTTGTCCGTTGTCGACAGCGCGTCCCCGTCTTCGCGGAGCCGCCTCTCAACCTGATCCGTCCGATCGAGCGCGATGGCGGCAGGCAGCGTGATCGCCGCGCCCGCGTCGAGGAGCAGGCGCGTCAGCTCCTCCTCGCCGTCCAGAGCCGCCTGATCGAGGGGCGTGAGCCCGACGGCGTCCTCGAGATTCAGGCCGGCGCCGAGATCGATCAAGGCGCGGAGCGCCGCGACCTGTTTCTTGACGACGGCGAGGTGAAGCGGCGTCCGACGGTAGTTCGTGCGATCCATGCGCTGGTTGAGATCGGTGCCCGACTGAGCCAGCTCGCGAACAACGTCAGCTTCGCCCAGCGCGACCGCTGAGAAGAGCGTGTACTTTGCGCCGTGCGCAAGCAGGTATCGCGCGACGTCCGCGTGGGTCGCGTAGTCGAAACACACGGCCCAGCCGAGCACATCCAGCTCGTGCCCGGTGTCTGCCCCGATCGGGTCGGCGCCGTGCTCGATGAGCAGCCTGACGATAGGAAGATCGCCGCGTTCGGCCGCAAAGTGAATCGGGTATGCGTGATCGCCTTCGTCGCGGATGTTCGGGTCGGCGCCACGGTCGAGGAGCGTCCTCACGACCGATTCGTGCCTTGCGCCGAAGTGCAGCGCGGTCCGCAGGCCCGTGTGGCCGGTCAAAGTGCCTCGTTCGTTGATGATGCCGGGATGGGCGTCGAGGATCGCCGCGGCGGCGGCGGCGTCTCCCCGCCCGGCGGCGGCGAGGAGGTCGGCCAACGGCGCTTCCTGCGGGACATGTTCAGCGACCGCGCGGGTGAGGGCCATCCAACTCTCGTGACCGCGTTCGCGCGCGAGGGCATGCTGAACATCACGAAGAGTGACCCGTTCGGGCGCGCCTGGATAGACGCGAGCCAGCCGTGCGCGCGCGTGAGCGTCGCCGTCGCGCAGCGATTTCAGCCAGCGCTTGGCAGCCTTCCGCAGATTGACGAGGGTAGTCACGAGACGCCTCCTTCCGTTCAGTGCCTGGCGTCCGCTTACTTCAGGCCCGGAAGAAGGTTCGAGTCGCGGGACCGAACCAGATGGGTGGGAGGTGACTCCCTTGCCGCGGACAGGAGGCGCCCCAGTGCGCGCTGGGCTCAGTGTGCGCAAGCCGCGTCGTCCTGTCAACCGCGACTCGCCCGACGCACCTCGTTCCCGCGATTCGACGCGCGGAAACCGCCGGCGAAAGCGCGTGAGCACCGGAGGAAGCCAGTGATAACAGGTGTAGCACTCGGTGGTGATGCGCAGCCTGGACTCGACATCACGCAGCTGATGACTGAGAGCGGATTGAGTGATCACAGGAGGGGCTCATGCTGGGCGTCCACCGCGCAGCTGAACTGGCGAACGACGATCGAAGCGGATTCATGCTTGCGGCGGGCGACCTCAACCGTCTCCTCGCCTTGTGGCTGAGAAACCGCGGCTCAGAATAACTGGAACCAATCTTGCTCCCCAGCCGTGCATGAACGCTCGGGAAACCTGTCACGCCCTGCAAGCCCAACTGGACGCCGCACGGGAACTCCTCGCAGCCGGCGAGCGGTCGAAAGCGCTCGAGGCGATTGACGCTGCGCTGGAGATCGATCAGAACTTCCTTGGAGCTCAACTGCTGCGGAACCAAATTCAGATAGCTCCCGTCGCGACGCCGTCAACGTCGGGTCCAGCGCGGGGCGCCGCAAGTTTACACGCCGCCGCCACTCGATCGACTGGACCCACTCCACCGCCTGGACCCGCCGAACCAGCTCGACCTACGCGCACGGTCGCGCCCACTGAACCCCTCGAATCGAGGCGTCCCAACGACACTTCCAGTTGGTCGACGTCTGGTGCGTTGGCGGAGGGGTTCGCACAATTCGAGCAGCGCGCAAAGCGCCGGCGCGCCGAGCGTCGGCTCGAGACCCTGCGCGCGGCGATCGCCGCTCGACGCGAGAGGGAAGCGAAGCTGGCGATCGAAGAGCTGAACGAGCTCGATCCGGACCTCCCGGACTTGCGCGAGCTGATGGTGCAAGTCGACGACCTTCGTCGATCCAGCCTGCGACCGCGCGTCGGACGTTGGCTGGTGGTCGCGACAGCTTGCTTCGCCGTTACATTTGCGACGCTGTCATTCGAGCGCGCGCGCTCGCTCGGCAAGCGCACCAATACCGAGAGCGCTCCGTCCACCTCTTCCTCGACCGAGGCGAAGCAAGTGAATGCGCCGCGCGATCCCTCTTCGTTGGCCATTCTCGACGCCAGCCCGACGGTCCCGGTCGTTCCGTCGGTGGCGACGAGCGGTTGGAGCGTTCTCGAGGCTGAGCGTCGGGAGAATGCGACACTCAGTCGCTCGGCGATTCGACCCGACCCGCCGGCTCAGGTCGACGTGGTGACCGGCGAGCGCCCGAACGCTTCCCCAGTCCAGGGGCGCCAGGATCGATCATTCGAGTTGAATGCCGCGAATGCGGGACGCCCGACCATCCTTGACAATCGCCCGACGGGGAGCGCCGCCGCTGTCGCGGAACCGTCGGCGGTCGCAGCAAGCGCAGCAGCGCCCGAGGCGAAAGGTGCGGGCGTTCTCACCCCGGTTTCTCCTCCGGCTGCGGTCCCGGCCGTTGCCGTCCCGGATTCTGCAGTTGCAGTGCGCGATTCCGCCGTGCCGATTCCGGGTGGAGCGGTTTCCGCCGCAGCTTCGCCCGTTCCGAGTGACGATGAGCGCGTGAAATCGGTTTTGCAGCGATACCGGAGCGCGTTCGAACGGCTGGACGCCCATTCTGCCGCGGCGGTGTGGCCGGCCGTCAACGAAAACGCCTTGGCCCGAGCCTTCGACGGCCTTCACTCCCAAGCGCTCACGTTCGACGTGTGCTACGTGCGGTTGGAGGACGACATGGCCGCCGCAACCTGTCGCGGTTCCGCGCGCTACATTCCGAAGATCGGGAGCCGTGAGCCGCACATCGAGCCTCGGGTCTGGCGCTTCACGCTTCGAAAGAGCGGCAGCGAGTGGAAGATCGAGAACGCCAGGGCCGAGCAGTAGCGGCTACCGACCCAACTCGTAGTCCAACCCCACAAATGGTGTAACGGGCGCGGTCAGGCCTGCGTTTGTCAGCGGGATGCGGACGTTGGCGGCGAGCACCCAGGTGCTCGAAAGATTCCATTTCATGCCTGGCACGACCGAGACGATGTTCAGCTTGGAATCGCCCGGCACCAGGCGAATCGTCTCGACTCCCTGGAGCGTCGGATTCGGCGCCGAGCTCGGCACCACGCTCCCGGGCATATTGATCCAGCGCCCGATGACCTCGCCGACTACCGTGAGGCGTCCGGTGGCGGCGAGGGCCAGCGCCCCGCCGTAGTCGAATTCCGTCGCAAGCCCGCCGATGCTGACGCCCCCGTTGCCGTGAGTCGACAGCCGGCCGCGCTCCAGCGATCCGATAGCTGAAAACTTCACGGCCGTCGATCCCGCACCGAGAAGGTTCTGTTGTCGGCCCGTCGGCAGGCGGACGTCGACCGCGCCGGCCAGGCCGCTGGCCTCTCTCCTGTACACGTTGAGCTTGGCCCGCAGCACGACGTCGGCGAGCCCGAACGTCGTGGCGTGCGCGGTCGCTTGCGTGAACGTGCGGCCTCTATAAATGTTAGTCCGTGAGCCATCGAGAATGAGTGAAACCATCGGCGCGGCAAAGCCGACTTCCAGGTTGTCGGTCACGCCGAGACTGCCGTAGAGCGTCGCCACGCTCGCGTCGATGTTCAGCGTGAGTTGATCCACGTCGAACGGCGCGCGCTCGTCGACGAATTGGTTGGCGGTCGTCACCAGCGATCCATTGCGAAGATTGTTTCCGTCGAGCGACGTGAAGTGAAGCTGCTGGAACGACACGCCGAGAGACATCTGCTCGCGCCCCGCGGTCAGCGCGCGTTCCACAAAAAACGGCCCGAAGCTGGGCGTTACACGCTCCTCAGTCCCCAGCTCCGGGTTCAATCGATACAAGAAGCCGCTCGAGGACGTAGCAACCGGCAGCGTCGCCAGATCAGCGAGCAGAGCGCGCGAAATGGTCACGCTCGTTGCCTGGGCCGCAGCGCGATCGCGGTCAACGCTGCCCGTCTGGACTCCCTGGTTCGTGACGAGAAAGGTTAGGACGTCGGTGACCGATTGGCCGCTCGCGGTGTCCGAAGGCACGAGCGCCATTGTCAGCACAACCAGGCCGATTCCGTTCTTATTCATTGTCAGCTCTTGAGTTCGACGGTAGTGGCGAGCACAGTCTGGTTCACCTGCGTCACTCCGGTGACGGCAACGCTTTGTCCGTTGCGAAGGTTGCCGCAGGCTTCGCCGCGAAAAACCGTCGACGCGGCGGTGACCACGGTCCTTCCACCGACGACGAACGTCAGCAGGGGACAATTGCCCGACAGGTTCGACACCTTCCCGCTGATCGTGATCGGTGCGGGCGCGGCCTGGGTCACGTTGTACATCTGACTCGCCACGTGTACCTGACCCGCACGTTCGGTGCCGCTGTTCGCGGCTATCGACAGGCCGACCGACCCATTGCCGTTGCCGGTTTGGCCGGAGGTGATCGAAATCCAGCCGTCGCTCGTCGAGGCGGACCAGCTGCAACCGGTGAGGGTTGAGACGTTAAAGGAAAGCTGGCCGCCGTTTGACCCGATGGAGTCACCCGATCGGTTCAGCGAGATGATGCATGGCGCCCCGGCCTGACTGAGTGTCATGAAGTCGGGATTGACGCCAATTCCCCCGGAACGCGGTGACGGTACCGGGTTCGCTGCGACGGAATAGGTGACGGCCGCGTTGCCTTGTCCGCTGGAACTGCCGCCGATCGAAACCCAGCTGGCGTCACTCGTCACGGTCCACGTACAGTCGCGCGTCGTCGAGACTGTAACGGTTCCAGTCCCACCCGAGGCGGGGAAGGACGACGTCGAATTGCTGACCTGGACTTGACACTTACTATCAGAGGGCGCGGTGACCGACGTTTGAGCGGAGGTGCAGGACAGCGAAAGCGCTATCGACGCCGCTGCGACGCCGATCGCCAAAGCCTTGGTGCGCACCCGGGGCTCCGGCGCACCCGGTGCAAGCACCTCGCCACGCGAAAGTGGAAACGTTTTTCTTCTTGACGGCACTGCTGGGGACTGTCACTTTTTCCTGCTTGATCAATCGACTTCTGTAGCAAGCCGACGGAGATGCAGCACGAGCTGCCATCGCTGGGCCCCTGGTAAGAAACTGAACGACGGCATTCCCGCGCGGGTGTTGCCGCCCGAGATTTTCCAGAAAAGCGCGCCGTCGGTTTGAGCTTGAACGTCCGCCGCCACGAGGCTGGGAGCCCGAGTCGTCCCCCGGCCCTGACTGCCATGGCACGTGTGGCACCGCTGTCCGTACACCTTCTGCCCGCCCGTCACGATGTTCGCGCGCCCCGTGAAAGGGTTGGATTGGTCTGCGTCTTTCGCTGGCGCGGTCCAAGAAGGATCACGTTCGCGCACGCGATCGGTTTGGGCGACGAGTTGCCCGGCGAACGCAACCCACACGACGACGATAAGCCGTCCGGCGGCATTTCCTTTCACTCGCGCCTTCGCTTGCTCAACCTGCCTTTTCACTTGCCGCCCCGAAGCGACAGCTCGTAAGACCATCCCATCCGTACCAGGCAGCGATCGCTGCTCCCGGTCAGCCCGACTCCGACCGACGCCTTGAGGGTCGAGCGGTCGGTGACATGCCAGGCCAGGACGGGGGCGACGTAATGACGTTGCTGATCCTTGTCGAACGAGACGGTCGACCCCAAGCCCCCGTAGGCCTCGATGCCGGCCACAAAATTCTCTGCACAGAAATGGCAGGTCGTTCCGCTGGCCAGCGTGCCGATCGGTCGTGAGACGCCGACGCTGTATCCGAACTCCACACCCTCGTCCGCGGAGAGATTCTTTTCCACGATGAGGTTTTCGGACAGATTCCATGCGCGCGCGGCACTCGACAGGATCAGCTTCGCCTCGAGCTCACGCGCCGGATGGTCTCGCAACTCCGCGATCGGTTCGTATGCAACGCCGCCGCTCCCGACGATCTCTTTTTGTATCCGACTGGCTTCATTGATGCTCTCGTATTCGACGTACACGACGGGATTGACGCGATGTTCGCCGCGAAGCGGTCTGAAACGGTTCTCCCAGCGCCAACCGGTAAAACCGCTGCCGTCTCGCGTCGTCGTCACCGTTTCGACGTAAAGCTCAGCCGTCCACCAGCCGGTGAGGCCGTACTCGAGTTCGAGCCAGGGCGCGTTGTAGACGGCGTGATCGTTTTTCGGAACGCCGGTGGTGTTTGCCAAGGCAACTTCCAGGTTTCCTGGCTCTTCGAGGTAGTGGGTGTAGGTGACGAAGTACGGCCGCTCCTGGGCGGAAACTGTCGCAGCAGCACAGAACATGAGAGGCAAACACAGCACACACTGCCGGAACGAAGCCATGACACTCCTGTCGCGAGCGCATGGCTCGCGGAGGAGCCCGGAACGGAGCGGTTTGCGGCGAAGAAGCCGTCGGCTTACACTGCAGTCGAACGCCGCGTACGGGCTCGGGCCAACCGTGATCCGGCTCGGCGTCCTGCCCGCCTGGTGTGCACGCACCGAGGCGGGCTTTTGCTTCCGAGGTGGCTCTCCTCTAGTGAAGCCGCGGATCGGCAATTTTGAGATCCAGTCTCAAAATGCTCAGCCATCGTAGCCGCGAATCTCCGACCAGTCAAGTCGCCAATCGGTCGGTTTTGCCGTGCTATCGTTCGGCTTGTGCGGGTGCGCCCACTCTTTGCGGCACTTCTACTTGCCGTTTGCGTCGGCGCGCCAGTCTTGGAGATGGTCGACCGATGGGATCACACGCTCCAGGACGGCAACGACACGGAGAGCAACCTGGTCTTGGTCGTCATCTGCGTCGGCGTCGGCCTGATCGCGGCGACGGCGCTCCTCCGGCGTGTCCGTTCGTTCAGGACATGCGGATTTATCTTGCGCTCGTGCGCGTCGCGCATCCCTCACTCGGAACACCGATACGTTCTGCCGGGGTTCGACGCCAGTAGCCCGCCGCTGACCCTGCGGATTTAAACCTCCCCGCTGAATCGTTCACGAAGTCCCCGGGAAGCGTGTGCCATTCGGCACAACCCGCGCGTGGAGGACCATGCTGAAAGCGACGCTGGTGACGTTGGCGCTTGTCTTGCGGAGCGCCGGCGCGACATCGGCCCAGGCACCAACGAGTACGCTCGAAGGCACCGTCGTGGACTCGAGCGGCGGCGTCGTCGTCGGCGCAACGGCGATCGTGGTGAACACCGACACCAACCAGAGCCGGAGCCTGACGACAGACGGCGCAGGGGGATTCAGGTTCGCCCAACTGCCGGTCGGCACGTACTCGATCACAGTCACGTACTCCGGCTTCTCGGATTTCACGCAGAGTGGAGTGGTGATCACGATTGGTCAGACCGTTGGCCTCTCGATCACGCTGACGCCGAGTGGTGTCGCCGAGACCGTCAGCGTCACGGCTCAATCGGCTTCACCGCTCGACACTCGTCAGACTGCCGTCACGACCACGATCGACAACGAGCGCATCGAAGAGCTTCCGGTGCAGAGCCGCGATTACCTGCACTTCGTCCTGCTGGCACCCGGAGTCGTGTCTTCGCCATCAGGCGCGCCATCGTCCACCACATCGACGCTGTCCGACAGCGGATTCAGCTTCGCGGGTCTGCGGCCGCGCAGCAACATGCTGAGCATAGACGGCCTCGACAACAACGACCGCTACAGCGGCGCGAGCCGGACGGAGCTCTCGCTGGAAGTCGTGCGTGAGTTTCAGGTGGTCAGCAACGGGTGGTCGGCCGCGAACGGCGGCGCCGCAGGTGGGGCCATCAATGTCGTGACAAAGAGCGGGACGAACACGTTCCACGGCGATGCGTTCGTCTTTGGAGAATCCGGACGACTCAATGCGCCGCCGCCGCTTGAAGAGACCGCTGGCATCAAACCCGATCTGACACGGTTCCGCGGCGGCGTATCGGTTGGTGGACCGATAGTGAGGGACCGGACGTTCTTCTACACGGCGGTCGAACGGGAGCAGACCGACGGGCAGGCCGCGTCAGATATCGACCCGCAGGTCCTGTCGACGATCAACGCGAGGCTGGCGTCGGATCCCTACGCACTGCTCGGGACGCGGTTGACCGCCGGCCTCTTTCCGACCGCGCTGACGGAAACCGAGTGGTCGGGCAAGCTCAATCACCAGTTCACGCTGCGTCACTCGGCGATGGTCCGCCTTGCAGCGACCAAGCGCGACGAGACCGCAAACGCCTTCAATACCGGCGGTCTGACGGACGTCAGCGCCCGAGGGTCCAACAGCACCGGCGACACGACGCTGACTGCAACATGGACGAGCGTGCTCGGTTCGGGCATGACGAACGATGTGCGCGGGCAATTGGCGACTCGTCACGTGGATCTGCGCACGACCGACGCGCGCGGCCCGGGCGTGCTCATCGCGGGCGTTGCGGAGTTCGGCCGACCGTACGCCGGTAACGGCACCCACGACCAGCGATATGCGGAGCTCGGCGACACGTTCGGATGGAGTCGCGGCCCGCACTTCGTCACAGCGGGATTTGATCTCACCACTGTTCGGTTGACCGGAGAACGCACCGACGGCATGGGCGGCCTGTTTCAGTTCCGCACATTCGACGCGTTTCTTGCCGCCCGGCCCGATGCAATCAGGCAGGTGTTCGGGGCGACGGCCGTGGGCATGTCCTCGACTCATATCGGACTGTTCCTCCAGGACCACTGGACACCGGTGTCGCGGCTCACGCTCGACGCTGGGGCGCGCGTCGATCTCGAGAGACTGCCCGCGGGTTTCGACATAAGCGACACGCAGGTCAGTCCCCGAGTCGGAGTGGCGTGGGCGCCAGCCGCGAAATGGGTGGTGCGCGGCGGCGTCGGGACCTTTGCTGATCGCCTTTTGCTTGCCGCGTTCGAGCCCGCGGTGCTGCTGGACGGCCGGCAGGGGTACGAGCAGGTGGTCAACGACCCGGCGGCGTCCGCTGTGGTCAACCTCCTCCCGGGAACCCTGCCCCCGGGAGGTCTGACCGGCACGCGCGCCCTCGCCAATGCGCTACCTGATGTCGCGCCGTCCATCTATTCCGTTCAGCCGGGCACGTGGCATTCGTCGAGCCTGCAGGCGAGCGCCGGCATCGAGCGCGAGTTGACGCCGAATCTGACCGCGTCGTTGAATTACTTGTTCGCGCGCGGACGTCACCTGCCGCGCACGGTCAACGTGAATCTCCTGCCCCCGACGGTGCTCACGGCGGCCAACGCGCCCAGCCTTGGCGTCGATGAGCCGGTCCCCCAGCAGCTCGGGCGCCCGGTGTTTGGAACAGCCAGGCTCAATCCGGCGTTCGACGGGGTGTTCCAGTTACAGCCTTCCGCGGCATCCACCTACCACGGGGTCACCGTGTTGCTGAATCGTCGGCTTGCGAGCGAGCTGGAATGGTCGGCCGCCTATACGTGGTCCCGCGCCACCGATACCGCATCCGACTTCGACGAGCAACCGCAGAATCCCTACGACCCGGCCGCCGAGTCGGCCGATTCCCGCTACGACCAACGCCACCGGCTCGTTGCCAGTGCGCTGTTCGACTTGCCTATCGGTGAGGACGAGGACCGGCAACCGGGAGAGGCGCCCGGGCTCTGGACGCGCGTGTTCAGCAACATCGAGCTCGGGCCGATCCTTACGCTCGATTCGGGCCGGCCCGCCAACCCGCTGACCGGCGCGGATGACGCGCGCACCCAGGGGTTCCCCCCAACCGCGCGCCCGCTGGGAATGGCGCGAAACTCCCTGCGACTCCCGGCGTCCGCCACCGTCGACCTGCGCGTGCTGAAGTTCTTCCACGTCCAGCCCCACGGCAAGCTGGATATCGTGATCGAAGTGTTCAACCTTCTGAATCGACTGAACGTGACGCAGCTGAACGGTGTGTACGGACCGCTCGCCACACCGCCGCCCGCGTTTGGCCAGCCGGTCGACGCGTCGGGGCCGCGGCGCATGCAGTTCTCCCTTGATTTCGAGTTCTGACCAGCGCGTCAGGACCCTCGCGCCACGCCCTCTCGCACCGAGACCGCCTCACATCCCCGGATCGTCCGCCGAGGGCCCATAGATCGCTGGAACTTTCGCGCCCATCGGGCGCAGGTAGCTCGACAACTGCCCGCGGTGATGGATGGCGTCGAAGAGAAACCCAAAGAGCATATCGCCGAGCGGCGCTTCCCAGGCGACCGCTCCGTTGACCATGAATTGGGCCTTGGTGTCCCACTTTGCGTCGTCCAGCGTCTTGACGCGTTTCTGGAGGTCAGCGGCGTTTCGCTCGTACGCCGCGACCGCTTCGGGCACGGTCGGCGCGGGTTGCGCGCGGAAGTCTACCTTCCCTTCGTCGATGAGCGCGCAGGCGTCGCGGAGCTCGCTCGCGAGAAGCCATACGAGATCGCCGGCAGAGGTCGAACGCGGGTGGGGCCGGTACGCGGCCTGGTCGGGGGGTACTGCTTTCATGACGCGGACGAACTTCGGCGTTTCGGCGTCGAAGCATTCCCGGTAGTACTCGCGGAAATTCTTCATAGGGCTCCTCCTATCGTTAACGGTGCATCCTACTTGCCGATCATCAGAATCGTGAACGACCCCGGTATCGCCGGAGGGCGGGGCCCTCGGCCTCCGCCAGGCGGCGGTGGCGGGGCCGGCCCACGCTCGTCGCTCATCGTCAGGACATGGTTCGTCTTGCCGTCAAGGGTGATTGTCCGCGCGCCATTCATCGTCTGCAGGTCGTGCTCGACCTCGAAACTCGTGGGGCTGTTCTCCCTTTATACGGTCCGCCGGCGGAAGGCGGTTGCGCCGAGCCGGCCGCCACGGCGGAGAGGATTGCGCTCGTCAGGATTGCCGCAAAACGGTGCATTGGGAGTCTCCTCAACGACGGAGTCTATCCCGATCGTTTGTCGGCCGTTGAGGGATTTCAGCTTTTCAGCGAGCCACCGCTCTGCCTCGACTGAGCGAGTGGCCCGAGGTGATCGGCCCTGTGCGTGACCAAAAGGTGGTCGATCAGGCGCTGCATGTCGACACCTTTGGTGAAGAAGCGCTCGGCCCCGGCCTGCTCAATGGGATGGTAATCCTCCGTTCGCGGGTACATCGAGAGCCCGAGAATGTGAATGAACGGAAGTTCGGCGCGTATGTGGCGCGTCGCCTCGACACCGTCCATCTCGGGCATCGAGACATCCATCAAGACGGCATCAGGCCGGAGCACGCGTGCTTGGTCGATCGCCTCGAGTCCATTGGCGGCCTCGCCCGCCACCTGGAACTCGGGCCGCGCCTGTAATAACTCACGGAGGGCCTCGCGAACCGCGGTGTGATCATCGACGATCAGAATCCTCAGGGCGCTCGCCGCTGCGACGCCAGCGGCGTCACCAGACGCCAGTCCAGTGAGGGCGTGGCTCACCGGAGACTCTGCGCCGATGGCGGACTGCGCAGTGCCTGCAGGTGCGATCAAGCGGAATCTCGTCCCGCGCCCCGGCGCGCTCTCGATCTCGAACCGGCCGCCCAGCAACGTCAGCCGCTCTCGGATACTGAAAAGGCCCCATCCGACTTGCCCGGCCTTCGCCCGATCGATCACTTCGGCAGGATCAAACCCGATCCCACGGTCCGTCACAGTGATGGAAAGCATGTCGCCCGGTTCCCGCGCGAGATCTACCGTGACCCGATCGGTCTGTGCATGCTTGACTGCGTTAAAGAGCAGCTCTCGGACGGACTCGAAGAGCAGCGTGCAGACGTCCTTTCGCGTGGAATCGGCGAGCGGGTCGGCGGAGACTTGGACCTTGAGTCGGTATTTGCGGTGGCTCCAGTCCGCCAACCAGGTCAACGCGGTCGGCAATCCCGCACCTTGCAATAAGGGAGGAGACAACTCCACACTCAACGATCGTGCGGCGGCGATCGCTTCGTCGATCTGACGTTTCGCTTGGACGAGCAGCGCCGGTGGACCGTCCCGCCGCGAATCACGGTTCATCTGTTGCTCGAGATGTATTGCCGCGAGGGCCAGCATCTGCTGGAGGCCGTCGTGAAGCGTTTTGGCGAGCTGTTCACGCGCGTGTTGTTCGGCGAGTGTTAAGTCGGACGCCAACCGGCTCAACTGCGCCGATCGGCGTTCCAGTTCGACCGTTCGCTCTCGAAGGGCCGCGGCGGCGCGGCGGCGTTCCGTAATGTCGGTCACGAACGCGATGGCGTGCCCGCCGCCAGGGGTCGCGACGTGATTCAAACTGACTTCGATCGGGAAAATCGACCCGTCCTTCCGCTCACCGGCGAGATCACGGTCACCCGCCATCGGGCCGGGATGCGGTGCGGCGAAGTATCGGGTCCGATGCTCGGCATGCAGGTCACGGAACGACCGCGGCACGAGCCGCTCGATTGACTGACCGGTGAGCTCTCCGGGCTCCCAACCAAACATCATCTCGAGCGCTCGGTTGGCCATGAGGATGGTGCCTTGGGCGTCCACCGAAAGAATGCCCTGCGCAGCGGTTTCTAGTAGGAGGCGCAGTTCGCGATTGTGCTCCTCGTCGCGCCACGCCCGAAGCGCTTCCTCGGCCTGCCGCCGCGCCGTGACGTCCAGTTCAAGCCCAGCGAGCCGTGTGACCTCACCGGCCGCATCGCGCTCGACGCTGCCCAGGCTCTGTATCCACGACACCGTTCCGTCAGGCCGCAGGATCCGGAACGTCGTGTCCCATTCATCCCTCGTCGGGTGCAGCCGCTCGTCGACCAGCTCGAGCACCTTCGGACGGTCCTCCATGTGTATGCGGTCCAACCACCCATCGAAGGTTGCCGGTTGGTCGGGAGGAAACCCATAGAGCCGACGAAAGCCGTCGTCCCATTCGACATGATTGGCGCCGACGTCCCGCGTCCACGAGCCGGCTGCCGCCGCCTTGAGCACCAGACGCAGCCGTTCTTCGCGCGCCCGCAACGCTGCCTCAGCCTGGCGTTGTTCGAGCGCCGCCCAGACGCGTTGGGTGACCTTCCGGACCATCGTGACCTCGTCGGACGTCCACACGCGCGCCGCGCGGCTGTGAACCCCGAACGCGGCGACGACGCGCCCGTCCCTCGTCAGCAGCGAAGCGAGATACGCGCCGATCTCCGCAGCCCTCAGGGCCTCCCTCGCTCCCGCGGTCCGCGGATCGGTTTCCGTGTCGTTGACGACCAGAACGCCGAAGCGTTCGAGCTCATGGACGATCGTTACGTCGAAGTCCGTCCAGCGAACGCGCCCGATGATCGACGCCACACCGTCCACGTAGTTATCGAGGATCGTGTAGACGTCGCCATCGATCTCGCCATAGGTCACGCGGTTCACGCGAAGGTACGTCCCAAGCAGCTGGCACGTCTCCGCACAGATGCCTGCGGGATCGCGGAGCGGCCGGATCGCGTCGCCCACGCGGAACAGGAACGCCTCCCGTTCTTCGCTCATGGGGATGGTCGTGTTCGCTGAATGGACAGGTTCAATGGAGTCGAGTGACATGACTGTGGGTGGGTATTCTAAATCTCGCGGCTCGACAGGAGCGAGACTTTCGTCGACGGGTTCGGTCTTTAGTCAGTCAGGTTGTGGCAGGCGCCTTGACGCCTGGGCGCAGGAGGATCGCCGGAGCCTATTTGTTATTGTCGTTGCGCGTCATCTGGCAGGTTTTACACCAATGGTCCGGTAGAACTTACAGGGCTGAGGCATGCCATCGTCAACTCGTCTGTTTGACGGCCGAGATCTGCTGCCGGTGTTCCCGGCGCCGAATCGATCGAACGATCTGCTAGAACTTCGACGCCGCCGACTTCAGCAGCGCAATCACTTGATCCTTCTTGTCGCGCGCGTCGAATCCGTCGAGCTGCACCTCGACCATGCGGCCCTTTACGTAAGCGGCGGCATGAACGTAGATTGGCGAGTCAGCCTTGAAGGCGGCAGCTTCGCCGGCGCCCGATATGACCTCGTCGGCCGTCCCAGCTCTCACCGATGCCTGCAGTCCCTGTTTGATCAAGTCTGGAGACATGCCGGCAAACATCCGGGACGCTTCGCTGACGGTTACGTCCAGGGTAAAGCGCCCCATGCCGTCGCCCCAGGTGTATCGACACGTACTAAATCCGACGCCCTCGAGGGACGTCGAGACGCCATCAGCGACGCTCGATCTCGATGCAAGCGGCTGAACGTCGTCGGTCGTGACCAGCGCACACGGCCCAGAAGGCTGCGCCGCCGCGGTGCTGTCGCCCATTCCCAGCCCAGACAGCCCGGCGGCGACCATTATCGATCCGAAGAGGATGTCGGAGCCGAGCCATCCACCGTCCGAACCACGAAGCAGGCGCCGAATGTTCATCATGTCCAAATTGTAAGGCAACAGGACCGGTTCGTCGGACTCTTCAATTACCTCCCCGGAAGGAACTGAAATGTGCCGGACACATATG
>Ga0310913_10000576_pt1 | contig 17223 bp, 17 predicted proteins | sample GREbulkMGOX082_FD_203447 | JGI IMG/M metagenome (GOLD analysis project Ga0310913, IMG submission 203447) | Lab enrichment of tropical soil microbial communities from Luquillo Experimental Forest, Puerto Rico - GRE.bulkMG.OX082 | ecosystem: Environmental > Terrestrial > Soil > Tropical forest >...
GGCTTCTACGACAGCCAGGTCAACTACGCCGAACCTGCCAAGTGGGTCGCGAAGCTGCGGGCGAGCAAGACCGATAGTCATGACCTCGTGTTCAAGACGGATATGACCACCGGCCATAACGGACGCTCAGGACGACTCGGTTCAATCGATGAAAGCGCGGAGATCATGGGTTGGCTCATCGCGCATGCCCGCGATGGGCGTCTTCCTGACATGGCATCTGCAATCAGCTGGCCGGTGATCGAATGATAAGCGCAACCGTCGGCGTTCGGCACAAACGCCACCGCAAACATGCAACATGCAAAGGTTGCGGGGCCACGGGCACGAAGATGATCCCCGACCACGTATCAAACGAGTAGATCGACAAAGTGGGCCGGTGCGCAGGATGTTCACCCGCTGCGACACTGGCCCTAACCACCGGCGATATGTGGTCGATGGCTACAGAATTTTAGCAACAAGACGGTACACGGCTAGTCGGCGAACACATAACCCGTCGTCTTTCGTACGCGGTCCACGTCTAGAGCCGTTACCTTCCAGGCACGTTCAACCAATCTCTGCTTTCGGGGTGTAAAGCGGACATTCCTTCGATGCCCGTTTTTGACCCAAAGCGCGTTTTTCGCCGCGGAGTAATCGGCAGGTTCTGGACGTTTGCTTTCTGGGATGAAGAGTGACCAGCCTCAATCCTCTTCCTCTTCAGTCCGCTCTTCCGCGGCATTCCTTACCTCATGAAGCACGTAGAGCGTAAGGAACGCCATCCGCTGCTTCTGGTCGGGGCTCAGAGTTTTGTAGAGCGGCTCCCACGCACCAGCGAGTTTCTTGAGGTCGGCTGATCGTTGAGCCAATGCATCCGCGCGACGTTGCAAGAAAGCGACCGTATCACGGTTGCGCAAGACTTCGACCGGATTGCCCTCACGCAGTTCACCTACCCGTTTTTCGATGTCTGCGAAGCGGGCTTGCCGATTCTTGGCGCGGGCGCGAATAGCGTCCTCTATGGCCGGCCAGTATTTTTCCTGATCAGGCGTCAGTTTTAGCGCGGCCTTGACGACATCGATCCGCATGTCCGTCAAATTGTTCCAGTCCGCTGCGCTTGGAGTTGCAGCACTAGCGGCGGTCTGTGCGTAGGCAAGTGGGGACGCTGTAACGAAGAGTGCAGTTAGTCCGGCGGTTACTATCCTCAACATCGTGACCTCCTAAGCAGCACCCCAGAGGCGCCGCGATAGCAGAACGCTACGAAGTCATTCCTTGATTTGGGTCAAAGAGTGGGAAAGTCATAAATCTATCATCGCGATCAACCGCGACGCATAGTGCCGCGATAAATCCGTTCGCCGATCGCCGGGTTACCAATTGACGGGACGCGCGCGGCCCCGGCCAGGGGTTCGGGGGATGAGGCATCCGCGGGGCCATTGGGGGAATTAGATCGGTGCGCTGATCTTTCTCAAACAAATGCCTGCATTGTGTATTTGATCGAGATCAATCTAAGATCGTTCCTCTTTGTCGTAATCTTTTGCTTGAGTGAGGGCTTGGTATGATGGAGTTCCGAGATGTGCGACTTCAGCCTTCAGAGCGTCAAATCCCGCCCTGCGAAAGTCGGCGACAAGCTGACGACGCGGAGCTTTGGCACGGGCACGCGTGGCTTCGCGGCCTCAGAAGACGCGAACGTTGCGGTCTGCCTGTTACCAGGAACGGAGCTGTCTTTTTCCAGCGAGGTTACCTGTCAAACGATCGGTTTCTTGCCTTGGCGCAATAAAGTAATGAACCACACCACGGCGATCTTTCGGCAAATCAACAAGCAAAGAGTTGCCGCCCATCACGACGCATTGGAGTTTGCGGATGGGCAGATCGTACTGCTAACGTTGCTAGCTGGGGGACAGCAAGCGACGGTGCTTCAGCTGCCGGCGGAGCCTAAGTGTGCCGGTGATCTTGAGAAGCAGAAGCGGGCAACCTACGTGGGCTGACGCGCTTTCAGAAGGCTGCGGTGCTACAGCAAGCCCGCTAACTCGTGCGGTCATCCAAATAAAGGGGACCGGCCTCCGAAGCCGGTCAGTCCTCTCGTAATGCTCGGCCGCGCCGACCTTGCAGCGTCAGAGAAGGCACACTTCGGCCGATAAACGGCGCGATGCTTTAGTCCGGCTCTTTACCAACCGCGACGCCAAGCGGCAGCATAGAGACCGCGGCGAACAATGCCCCTGCCATAGCCGTAGCCGTAAGCCGGGTAGCTGTAACCGGTGCCATAGCCATAGCCGTACGACGGGTAGCTGTAGCCGGTGCCATAGCCGCTGTACCCGGTACCATAGCCATAGCCGTAAGCCGGATAACTGTAACCGGTGCCATAGCCATAAGCGGGGTAGCCGTAACCGTACCCGTAGTATGACGAAGCGGCGAGCGCGCTACCGGCTACCGCTGCGGCTGCAAGGCCCACTCCTGCACCGCGCCAGCCCCAGCCGCCTCCGCGCCAACCAATGCCGGCCCCGCGCCATCCGCCTCCGCGCCATCCGCCTCCGCGCCAAGCATCCGCCGAACTCGTGAGTATTGGAACGGCAGCGGTTATCAGCGCCGCCGTTAGAGCTGTAGTGCGTAGTAGTTTCATAATGCCCTCCTGCACCCGCCGCCTTAGTGACGGCACTCTAAACGAACAGTTCATGACGAGTTATCAACGCGACGGTCCTAGCAGGTCACACCCGTCGCGCAGCGTCGCACCGCCCGTCGGTCGGCTCGCCGTGCGACACCAGCGACGCTTCCTGGCGTGGCAGGCCTTCCAACACGTGCGACGGCCTTGTCCTGAGACACGGACAAATTCCTTTCCGCCGACCACTTGACCGAAATTGGGGAGGCCGAAAGGACCACTGCGCCGATCACGGTTGCGCCAATTAGAGCCAATTTATGCATAGTATTTCCTCCTATTGTGGCATCAGCATCCAAACCACAGCGGCTCCGACCAAAGCCTTGATCAGGATCAAGTTTCGCGATGCAGTCTGATAAACAAAAAGATCGGTGACCGATACGTTCGGATAGTGCAGGTTCAGTGATTTTTCTTTTCAATCGAAACTTACGGGAGTCATATTCTTTTGTTTGTTTGTTTGGCTGAGTATGGCGAAGATCACCGGTGATCCGCCGGGAGGCTTTAGGCGTCCGGCTTGTCCTACATGCGGCAGCCGCATGTTGCTCGTGCGCATCTTTCCCGACAAACCCGGTCATGACCAGCACACCTATGAATGTCCGCGGTGTGCGGATGAAATTACGGAAATTGTTCAAATCGAAAAGACGGACGCTTTTTACTGATCCCTGGCTTTTGTGTGCTTTGGCGTCGCCGTCCTACCGATAGTGACGGCCTGGAGGCGGTTCCATGAAAACGGCGGCCGAGTATCGTGCGATGGCCGACGAATGTTTTAAATGGGCGCGCGATACGCAAACGGATGAAGTTCGCGCGTCCTACCTGCAGCTCGCGCAGATCTGGCTCGACACTGCATCTAAAATTGACGGCCTTCCGCCGATCCGGACACCGTTAGCCCCAGACGAGCAAACCAAAACGACGCGCGCGGTAGGTGAAAACTAAACCTCAGGCGGGTTGTGACACGGCAGCGACCATCGACCCCGCCCAAACAATAAAAGTCGAAAGAAACGGCAGTGGCGACCGCAAAGCGGACATTCGCAGACTAAGGATTAATGTCCGCTTTCGGGGGTAGAGCGGACATCAAAATTTCAGTGAATGCTTGTATGTCTTGCTTGCGATGCAGCTAAAGAAGCGCAAGCATTCGGTTAGCTGGCGCCAATCCCATAATTTGTGCCCGAGTTGTTGGAGATCGGGTCGGAGCGAAATGCGATTGACCGAATGCGAGGGTTTGCGTGCAGTCGGCGCGTTGGCGGCCGCCGCGCTTTCGCTTGCAATAATCTGTGGCAGTCCTGTACGCGCACAAGAATCTGCCAGCAATGTGGGCGGCACGATAAATCTTGGAAGCCGCGGGTTGTCTCCGTCGTCCGAAAACAGACCGGAGCAAGCGGAAAATCAATTGGAATATGAAGTTCGTGCGGGCTTCGCAACTGACTACATTTACCGCGGGACAACCCAAAGCGACCATAAGCCAGCGGTCGGCGCCGCCATCGAACTCACATTCGGCCAACTTTACGCAGGCGTGACAATGATGAGCGTCAAGTTGCCGACGCAGCCCGCTGCCGAAATCGACCTCGCAGGCGGTATCCGCAAAACGATTGCTGATATCAATTTCGATCTGGGCCTAACCTATTTCGCCTATCCCGGGCAAACGTTGGTCGGTGGGACACCCGGCATCGATTATTGGGAAGCCGCTTTTCGCGCCGATAAGAAGATCGGTGAGTCGATACATGTTGCCGCAGGATTTGCTTACTCGCCGAACAACTCCAACACCGGTGCTTGGAGCTGGTATGCCGCCGCTGGGATGGGTTACGACGTCCCGAGCCGCCTGCTCCCAATGGACATCGGAGTGTCGATTACCGGCAGCACTGGTTACTCGTGGTTCGGACATCAATCTCCCGAGTTAGGCGGCTTTGCGCTTCCCGCTTATCTTAATTGGCAGGCGGGCGTAACGTTCACTCGCAAGAATTTCAATTTCGATTTGCGTTACTACGACACCAACCTCTCCAAAGAAAACTGTTTTGTCCTAACTGGCGATCCCCACGCGGTGCCAGGCGGCGCCATTAATCCGGAGACAAACCCGGAGGGTTTGATGTCGAACTGGTGCAGCGCCACGTTTGTTGCAAAGTTCTGGTTTGCACTGAATTAGCGGTACAGGCAGAAAGTGTCCCGTGGTGTTATCGAAAGCGACCGTGGGCGTTTTATGCCGGGCTTCGGCCATGCGCAACACTGGTTACGGCGATAGGCATGCCAAATGGCACGATGTCCGCCTCTGGCACAAAGCGAACATGTCAGTGATGTCCGCTTTTGGGGGCAAAGCGGACATTTCTTTAAGCGGCTCCGCAGTGCGCGCAACTATGGCGACATCGGCGCGATGCGCCCCTATAGGTTACCTCGCGCATGGACAACTGACCTCTGAACCCCATTCCGCCGGTCGCAAATCCCTGCTGTAATCACATCGATGTAATGTGGCGGAGTCCTGTGCCTTTTGGTGAGGCAATGCGACGACGCGATTTCATAAAAGCAGTTGCCGGATCAGTTGCCGTTTTGCTGCTCGCTGTGCACGCGCAGCAGCCGATGCTGCCGGTCGTCGGGTGGATCTCGCCCGACGCCCCTGATCTTGTTCAGGCGTTTCACGAGGGTCTGAAGGAGACGGGATACGTCGAGCACGAGAACATCGCGATTGAATTCCGTCCAGTACAAAATCAGCCAAAGCCGCCGGCCACGATGTCGCAACGGACTCTCCTTGCGTGGAAACTTATTGCTGTTCCAAGGGGGTGAAATCGCCCGGAGCCACACTGACATCGCTCTCGACTACGGTTTTGATAAGCGAGTTTTCCGACAGGTATTTGTGATATTGAGTTACAACCGCCTTGGCCTCCTTTAACGTGGCAAGCCTCCACTGAATCTCCAGATTTTCATTTCCAGCGATGCTTTCGACAATTCTGCGTTCTTCCACGAGCAACTTGAATTCACTCGGTTGATCGGCGTCTGCGGGGTCGCCGTTAACGTGAGTCGCAAAATCGATGCGCCCAGTAGCGACCCAATCCCGCTTTATCACGCCTTGGTTAGGTATTTTTTTGTGGCTCATCCCGCTCCTCCCACCTTTTGGTTCGAGCGTCCAGCTTTTCCAAGCGTTTGGTTTAGGCAACCAGCTTTTCCAATCTTTTGGTTCGGCCATTTCGTTCTCCTCTCTCTGCAACGGAAGCGAAATGGATTGGATGTACAGGATCCGCCTTGTGGATCTTAACGCAGAGCACGTGGGGCGGGTTTCAACGGCCGACCATGATGCCTAAGACCTTGGGACCAATATCACTACCAGCAACAGACACGCTGCAACCAACTGAAGGAAGTATGAAGGCCAAGTGAGCGATGGGGGCGTTGTTAAGATAGCCAACACCAGCATTGTCAGCGTTGCCCATAATAGAATGCGGTCTCTCGTGGGCAAATCTTCCTCCTTTCCGACTCGCTGATGGTGCTGTGTCTCGCTTAAAGCGCTTTGCGTATTCATCAACTAAAGCCGCTATTGGCGGTTGCAATTAATTCCTGGAAAGTTTCGAGAGCGTAAGCCTAGCAGGGCGGCCCGACGCCGGTAGAGCGCCGACGCGATGGTCGAATGGGGCATTTTGCTGCGCTGCCTATGACCGCTTTTGGCACAAAGCGGACATAGCGACGGCGCTCGGCCACGTCCGCTTTTGGGGGTAAAGCGGACATTCATTCGACTGTACCTTGATGTCCGCTTTTGACCCAAAGCGGACATCAAAACTGTGGGCGAGACTCAGCGCCGATAATTCTGCTGTTGATTCGGACCACCACCGAAGCCGCTTGCGTTAGTGCGCGCCTGTTTGGGCGTGGTGGTTTCTTTTGTTGCGTGAGTGCGCGGTGTGTCCCGAAGCTTCCTTTTTGCCGCTGTCAGACGCCGCGATGTCGTGCAGCCCTGAGAATGCGCCAGTCGCGGCAGGGCAGACAAGTTCATAAAGTTCAGAATACTTATGGCCATCCATGTTCGTTGCCGTCATGACCCCGGTTTTTCCATCGATGTAGCCAGTCGCATCTGTCACATTACTGCCGCCAAAATAAATGACGGCAGCGTCGACGTGGTCAATGTGAGCGACGTGGCCATCAAACGATACTGTGCGCTCGGCGAGGTTTACGACCACGCCCATTTTGGTGACGGGATTTATGCTCTCTTCACTTTTAAGATACGCTTTCGTCGTCCCGTCGCAGGACAGTGTGATGGCCATTGGTTCCTCAGCTTGGGCCAACGAAAAGCCGATCATTGTTAGCAGCGACGTACACAGCACCATCAGCAATCGTGTCATGACACCCGCATCTCAATAAGCTCAGTGCGTAGAAAGCCCCTGCGAGCCTCGCCCATGCCGTTATCCCAGTCTAGCCCAATCGTAAGACCGCCAAGGCGATGGATGTGCCTATCCCGGCGACTTTGCTTGCCACTGCCGACGAGGTGATCGAATAATCGAGCCTATGTCCGCTTTTGGCACAGAACAGACATCCCAACGCGCTCAGCCGATGTCCGCTTTTGGGGGTTCCCGGTAACTACATTGAAAACACAAGAGTTTTAGGCAGATTTGCCGATAGACCTACGGCTCGCCCCGCAGCGTGGCCGGAAAGGCCCGTGGAAGGCCGGTGGCTGCACCATTTCCGGGGGCCCGACCCGAAACGCGCATGGGCGAGCCCCGCGAGCGGCTCAGCGTTGTGCTCCATCACTCTAAGCCTTCCAATTCGAGCACCGCCGGAGCGCGCCACTGCCCCGGTCTTGTTGTCATGTCCGTTAATGTCCCCAACGCCACAAAAGCGGCATGAGAATGATCAGTCCAACGAGCGTGACAACGATAACCATAACCTCCACTTTTGGATCCTCGAAACTTTGATTTGCGACCACAAGTGCAGCAGCAGCGTTGCGTTGACCGGTGCCAAGCGCCATGACCCGCTTGATGTCAACGTCAGGTCCACCCAGTAGCCAGCCAGTTCCGAGTCCAAGCACAGTAAAGAGCAGTCCGGCGAATATCCCGAATGTGCCGAAGACTTGTAGAACCTTGTCGATGTTTGCAGCCGTGATCAATAACACCAACAGGATCAGGCTGAGGTTCGAAATCTTATCCAATAGAGGCTTTGCCCGTGTGGCCAACTGTCCGTAATATGATTTCAGGGCAAGCCCGGCGGCGAGCGGGAGAAACATGAACAGCACTAGGGGGCGATCAATCTGCCATGGATTAACGGTGACTCCGGGGAGTACTAATGGCAAAACGATAGGCATGTAACCCACAGTAACGACCATCAGCAGCACCATAACACCAACAGCAAACGCCAAGTTACCTTTGGCAAGCTCAGCGACCTTTGGGAGAAACGGTGCGCCGGCCGCGCAACCGAGCAGCAGAAGTCCAACACCAATTGGTTCGTCAAGCCGCAGCACTTTCGCGAGCGCAAGGGCACCAGCAGGCATCAACACGAAATTAGCAAGCAAAGCGAGAAACACCAGTCGGACGTTGCGCAGCGGCTCCATGATTCGAGGGACAGTGAGACCTGCCCCCGTTGCCAGCATGCTCGAAACGACAAAGCACAGCATCGCGACTGTTGCAGCCTTGCTCAATAAGTTCAGAAGCATGAGGTTGGACGGGACCCGGTATTAGGTGGATTTATCGCTAATGACCCGAAGCCGACGTCGTCGCTGGTGACCGTAAGCGAGCACGACGGACCGCTCGCGCAAGAGCATCCTTACAAGTATCGCTCAGGCTGGCGACAGCGGACCTCAGGCAAGCCCCGAACCGTCCCCCTCCACGCTCGACGTTCGCACACTGTTGCCGAAGGTGGGCACTGCACTCTTCGTTGAGCGACCGGCGAACCTCAGCGAACTTAGCAAGCGTCAGTAGGCATGGAAATGAGACATCGCGGATGTGCTCCCTCATGCAGGCCCGAAGGCGGTTGTTTCCCGGTTGAATACCCGGGCACAGCTTCTTGAGGTCGGCTACGCAATGCCCTACCGCCAACCTTTCTTGCGCCGTCGCATTTGATGACCACAAAATCAAGACGGCGCCAATCATCAGAATGATCTTCACCACGAAAGGGCCTCCCACCGCCGGTAGCTAAGTATCCGGCAGCGAAGAACTTATCGGCTTCGCGACGGTGTGAGATTGAGCTAAATCAAATGGGCGATACAGCCCTCGCGCCCACGTGGGCACGTCTGCGATTGGCACGGCTAGGCACCTACCGTGAAGCGCGAAGCCGAATAAAGCTGGGGGTCGCTAACACAGGGCTAGTTAAAAGGGCTGGGATGAACACGCGCCGCTTCCCGCCGCCCTCAATCATTTGTGCAGTTCTTGCAATATTCCCCAAGTGAGCGTTGCCAAGCCCAATAACGCGATCAATCCCCCTGCGGCGACGCTTGACCAAAAGCGGACAGGCTGACGCTGCCGATCTATGCGATGGACTTGCCATTTTCGGACGCGGTTCACTGTTGCTGAGATGCTTATGACGGCGAGAAGAGCACCGGCGATGATGAATATGTATCAACAGTCGGTGCGCTCGGTCGCACCATAAATAATCAACGCCGCTTCCCGCCGCCGTGGACGGTCGAAGAACTGGAAGCCCGCTTCGTGGCGGCGCTCACGACGGACAACAGCTCGCCTACATTTATTTCGGGGAAGAGCCAGGGCTTGCTTACTAAAGATGGCCGCAGCTACAAACCAATGGAGCGCAGTCGTAAGGCGCCGGCGCTGATAAAGTTGAACGTTTGTTAAGACAAGTCGGAAGGGAATTTTATCTGTAACGATGGATCCGGGGGAGCGTTTGTAGCTGCTATAATTTGTGCCGCAGAATCTAGGCTCTACCGGAAGGTGGCTATGTATAAGCACATTTTAGTGGCGATTGACGGGAGCGTTACCTCTGACCTTGCGCTGCGAGAAGCCATAGGGCTGGCAAAAAATCAAAATGCGACGCTTCGACTCGTTCATGTAGTTGATGGCTCACCACCAGCCTACGTGACGAGCGAGATCACTTCTACGCTCGCGACACAATTTCCGCTCGCTGAATATCAAAAAACATTGCAGGAGGCGGGAGAATACCTACTCAGAACTCGCGCCACTACTGCGCGTGAGGCCGGAGTCAATGTCGATACAAAATTGATTACAGTCGGGCCGCTTGGTGAACGCATTTATGAAGCGATTGAGGAGGAATCAAAACAGTGGCCTGCAGATCTCATCGTGGTCGGAACCGAGGGACGGCGGGGGTTTCAGCGTCTGATGATTGGCAGTGTAGCCGAAGGCTTGGTCCGGATTTCAACCAAACCAGTACTACTCATTCGCGGTACGTAACAAGCACTGACGTCGAATATCCGCTTGGCGCCGAAACATTGCCCGCAAGCGACGCTTGGAAGAGATAAGTGCACGGCGTCATCATATTTCGAGATGCGGCCGTCTAGTCGGCCAATACAAAGGAGGGACCTCGCTTAGGTGGGGAGCTTCTCCTTTGTCTCTGGCAGAAAGACCGCGAGAACCACCAGTGCGACGAGCCCCTCGCCCGCGAGGCTCGCAAACCCCGCCAAGTATCCAAGTTGATGGACGATCAAGCCCGAAAGTGTCGGACTGAGGGAGGCACCGACACCCGTTGCCGTGCCAAACATGCCCTGCGCAAGATTAAAGCGTCCAGTACCCTTCGTTACATCGGCGATGACCAGCGCCGTCATCACGCCCAGCACGGCCCCCGTAATACCGTCGAGTAGCTGAATTGCGACCAAAACAAGCGGATTGCTTGTCAAAGCGAACAGCACCGCACGGATTGGTAGGGCAGCGAACCCGACGAGCAGGAGCGGCTTACGACCATATTTTTCGGCCCACTGTCCGACTCCGGGCGCAAGCAGTGCCACGAGAAGCTGCGGAACAACGATCAAGGCCGCTACAAGTGGCGCTGCCTGACGCTTGCCCTCATAGGCTAGCATTTCACTCACGAGCGGCAGCATGGATGCATTGGCGAGTTGAAATAGAATCGAGCAGACGGCAAAGATCAGCAACCGGTGGTTCTTCAGAAGAGCCACCTGGCGCTTGGCTCGCTGGGTTTGGCCACCCTGGAAGTGTTTGGCGCCACCGGAGGCACGCTCGAAATCAATCTCCTCGGCGCGAATCTGACTCAAAGCGATGAGGACCGGAATGGCGAGTACGACAGGAACGAGCATTGCCCAGGGCAACTCGGAAAAAGCGACGAGAGCCATCGCGAGAGTAACAGTCACACCTCCAGCGGCGGCGAAACGCTGGTTCTGTCCGAGCCGTCCCGCTAACGCGGCGTGGCCTACCAGTCCGAGGGTAATAGCAACAACTGCCGGCCCGAGGACACCGCCTGTCATGCCTTGCAATACTTCCGCGAGGGCGACCACCGGGAAGTTGGGCCAAAGGCGAAATATCAAAGTACTCAAGGCGACGGTCACCACACCAACCGCGACCAGCAATCGTTTCGCTCGTACGGCATCCAGAAGCTCGCCACCAGGTACCTGACTAACCAGACTGGCGATACCGCCAATGCTGAGGACGAACCCGATGTCCTTGGTAGTCCACTGCTGAGCCGCAAGATACGCAGCAGCAATAGGTCCAAAGGCGGTCTGCACACCGGACAGAAAAAAGTTGAGCCAGCTCAAGGCGACCAAGCTCCGCTGCGACGGCGCAGCGGCCTTCTTCGCGGACGGCTGCTCAACGACACTCATATCTGCACCGTGAGTCCGGATAGTCCAACGCCCACCAGCCGAGCAGATGCTTCTCGAGCTTGTCAGTTCCCATTTTGACGCGCTTGAGTTGTTCTTCGCTTACCCGATGCCGCGTTTCGACAACTTCGGTTTGGTGGAAGCGGCGGAGGCTAGCCTACATCGCCACCTGGAGGGTCGCGCCCGCTGTCAATTTCCGCGTGGCAGTTGCGATACGCATCTCCATTGCCTCGCCCTTGAGCAACGTTGCTTGCACGGTCCTGCCAGCAATGTGGATCGCCACGGACCGACCTTTCCAGCACACGCGGAATGACAGGCTGCGCCACTGCGGCGGGAGCCTCGGATCGATTCCAAGCGTGTCACCCATCAGGTCGAGGCCGGCAAAGCCGAGCATGATCGCCTGCCACAGGGCCCCCAGCCCGGCAATGCGAACGCCGCCGGCGCTATTTGGGTCGAGGTCGAGGTCTGTGGCTGCGGTCTCGCGCAGGTAGCCCAGTGCCATCTCTGTATCGCCGAGACGGGCCGCGACCAACGCGTGCATCCCTGCGCTGAGGGAGCTGCCGTGAGCGCAGCGCGGCTCGTAGTGGCGGAAATTTGTTTCCGCCATCGCGCCGGGGAATTCCTCCGGCAGCAGCGCGATCAGCGCCACCACGTCGGCCTGCTTCACTACTTGCGAGCGCTGCGTCCGCTCGCGACCGATCACCACGTCGATGGGCACAGTGCGGTCGGCGTAGGCGGTGAGGTCGAGCGGTTCCAGCGCGTGGAAGCCTGCGAATTGCTCATAGATGCCTGTCGCATTATCTAGGCCGATCACAATGCGCGCAATCGCGTCGCGCCAGTCCGCAAGCTCGTCGTCGCCAAGCGCTAGTTTCTCCTGGAGCGTGGCGGCTTGGCCGGGCCAGCGGAGGCGCAGCAGGTCTATTGCCTCGAGTGCGTGCGCGATATTCCAGCGCGCCATCACGTTGGTGAATGCGTTGTCGTCCACGTCCTCATGGTACTCATCCGGCCCGATCACGTGGCGGATATGCCGCCGACCATCCGCCTCCGCCACGGCCCGGGACGCCCAGAACCGGGCCGTATCCAACAAAATCTCCGCGCCTGCATTAAGGAAAAAATCGTCGTCACCGGTCGCGCGCCAGTACTGCCACGCCGCATAGGCGACGTCGGCGCTAATGTGATGCTCCATTTTGCCGGTCAATATGTCGACGACCGTGCCGTCCGACACGACCACGCGTTCGGGCGTAGTCTCCATGCCCGTGTCCGCCGATTCCCAGGCATAAAGTGCACCCTTGAAGCCTAAATATGCTGCCTTCGCGCGCGCGGCGGGTAACGTGTGGTAGCGGTACATCAACAGCGCCCGCGCAGCCTCTGGCCAGACTGCGGTGTAGAAGGGCAGTAGGTAGATCTCCGTATCCCAGAAGACGTGGCCGAGATAGGCGTCGCCGGTGAGGGCGCGCGCGCCTATGGATACGCGGTCATCCTCGGGGTTGGCGGCGCTGGTCAGATGGTACACGGCGAAGCGCAGCGCTTGCTGCGATTCATCGTCGCCCTCGATGAATATGTCGCTCGCGGTCCAGCGCGCATTCCAGGCGGTCTCGTGCGCGGCCAGCACGGCGCGCCAGCCCACCGCACAGTTGCGCGCCAACGCGGCGCCGGCGGATGGGGCGGGATCGTCCTCCGGCGTGTCGGCCCGTGCCACCGCGACGAGGCGGTCGAATTCGGCCACCTGTCCGGCTACGGAGCGCCAGCGCCATGCCCAGCGCAGCGAGAACGGACGGTCGGGGGCGAGCGGATCGCCACCGAGCCGCAGCGTCGCAGCGCCCGTCATCGCCACACCCTTGCGCGTGCCCTCGGTACGCCAGGCGCCGAGGTCCTGCTCTAGACACACCGGCTCCATGCCAAGGCCGGCCATCGCGAAACTGGCCTCCAGCCTCACGTCGACACCGTCGCGGTCCAGCGAGAGCCGCAGGAGTTGCAGCCCTGCCGCGCGGTCCGCCAGCGACAGGAGGCGGAGCTCGCGCCCTGTTGCGGTGATGCCTGTGGGGGTACGGTGCGTCCAGGCCGACAACAGCAGGCCACGGCGCATGTCGAGTTTGCGGGTACCGAGGAGCACTTCGCCCTCGCGCGCCAGTAACGGCTCTCCGTCCAGCAGGATGCGCACGCGGGACCAGTCGGCGACAGGCACCAGCGCGGGCACTGGCGGCTCGGTGTTGGGCATGTCGAACAGGCCGGCGACGTAGCAGCGCGGCCAAGATGCCCATCTGCTATATCCTAGCCAGGCTACCCACGTCGGGCCTCGACTGACTGAGCGAGCGGCACGCATGCCCAAGAATCCGTTGCCGAACGCGAGGCGGGATTCGACGGCGCTCTCCGTCAAAACCTTGTAACCCTCGTGGCTGAGAATCCAGCCAGGATCTTGCGTCGGTTCCAGCGCCTCATGCATCGGGGCAGTCTCCGTGTCAGGTGCGCGCAATGCGCTGTCGGGCAGGGACAACGGCTTATAACATCATTGCTGGACCTGCCGACTTCGGACAGTCGAGACCGGCCCAACCGAGCAGGTCCTTCTCGAACGAGCCGCGGTGATCGAAGTGCAGCGGATTGTCAGTTGCTATTGACAAGTGTCACGAGGCCCCGCGGCACGCAACTGGTACGTGCGCGTTGCGGGTGTCGTTATAAGCGCCGGTAAAGAGCGCGACGCATTGGTCAGTCAACCAGTTCGCCTAAATCGGTCACTACCAGATGGGCGCCATGGTGCTTTAGCTCCTCGGCATTCCCCTTTCGGGCGACGCCGATCACGAATCCGAAGTTTCCAGCGGAGCCGGCCTGGATTCCAGAGATGGCATCTTCAATGACAACCGCTCGTGCCGGCTCAACTCCGAGGAGCTTTGCCCCCATCAAGAAGGTATCAGGGGCGGGCTTCCCGGCCAGCTGTTGCGCCTCGATCACGTTGCCGTCGACTTGGACATCAAATAAAGCCTCTAACTTGGCGGCCTTTAGGACGGCCGTGCAATTCTGACTCGAGGTGACAACGCCGATTTTGAATCGTCGATCGCGGAGCTGATGAATGAGCTTGACGCTCCCCTCGTAAGGTCTCACCCCCACCTCTTTAATGATATCGTTGATCAAGTCGTTCTTCCGGTTTCCGAGCCCGCCAACGGTTTCGACCTGCGGGGGGTCGCCTGGGCTTCCCTCGGGGAGGTTGATATCGCGTGATGCGAGAAAATCGCGAACGCCGTCGAAGCGAGGCTTCCCATCCACATAGAGCCGGTAGTCCGTCGCGAGATCGAAAGGCCGAAATGCCTCGCCTCTCTGCGTCGCACGCTTTCGAAGGTACTCGTCGAACATCTGTTTCCAACACGCCGCGTGGAGGCTGGCCGTGTCCGTTATCACGCCGTCGAGGTCAAGAAGGACGGCGTCGTACTGGTCCCTGGTGATCGCGCGCGTGCCCTTGGACTGTCGCATCGACCGCTCTCCTGTTGCCAAACGTCGTCCCTCCTGGGCAGTGCATCGCGTGGGTCCAGCTTCTGATGTGGCCGATTACCGCTCTGGTTTCAGATTAAAGCGCGTGTCAATTTCTCAGAGAGCAATTTTTGTCGCCGTCGCGTGAACAGACACTCTATCAGTGTTCGGCGCGATTTCATCACCTTTCTTGGCGGCACGGCAGCTTCGTGGCCGCTCGCTGCGCGTGTTCAGCTTAAAGCCGCGCGTTTGGGCGTGTTGGTCTTCTGTAGCTCTGATCCACAACTGCCGACTATTCAGGACCGCTTGCAGGAGCTGGGCTATGTCCTCAGGAAAAATCTGCTCGCCACGCAACGGGATGGTGAAGGCAGCTATGAGCGCTTACCCCAGTTCGCTGCCGAGCTTGTTGCTGAAAAGCCGGATTTGCTGCTGGCCTTGGGAGGCGATGTAGCACCTTATGCCGCCAAGGCCACTTCAACCATACCCATTGTGTTTATTAGCAGCGCCGACCCGGTTCGTTTGGGGTTGGCTGCCAGTCTAGCGCGACCCTCGCACACCGCCACAGGCGTCACGCTGTTGCTCGACGATACCGCTTCGAAGCGACTTGAGACTCATTAAAGAAGTTGTACCGCGTGTGCAGCGCACAGCCTTCTTGTGGAACCCGGACCATCCGGGTCCCGAAAACGCTTTTCGAAACGAAATTGGGAGCATGAGATGCTGCGTTTTACAATACTCTCTGTTGCGTTTTTCGCTTCACTTGCAAGCGCCTTCGCACAGACACCGATTCCGGCGGATAGTCGTCTAAAGTCTATTATCGACAACAAGACCGTTCGGATCGCGTACCGCACAGACGCAACGCCGTTTTCGTTTAAAAACGAAAAAGGCGAGCCCGCAGGTTTTTCTCTTGAACTGTGTCAACTAGTGATCCAATCCATCGGGCAGCAGTTCGGGGTGTCGGACATCAAGATAGAGTGGGTCCCCGTTACAGTTCAGACACGTTTCTCAACAATCTCCAGCGGTCAAGCTGATATGGAATGTGGCTCCAGCACTATCACGCTAGGACGCATGAAAGAAGTAGATTTTTCAAACATCACGTTCGTTGAATCTACGGGTGTCGTGGTCGCGCGGGCGGCGAATTTTCACGCCTTCACCGACATGGCCGGAAAAAAGATTGCTGTCGTCGCTGGCACTACCAACGAGGCGGCCGTAAATGAACAGAGTCGTGCACATGATCTCAAAATCACCGTGGTTATCGTGAAAGACCGCGACGAGGGGATCGATGCATTAGAGTCCGGCAGAGTTGACGGATATGCTGGCGATAAGTTGCTCTTGGTCGGATCGCAAGCCAAACATCCGGAAACACTCGTCCTGCTACCGGACGATCTGTCGATTGAGGCCTACGCGATCGCATTACCTCGCGGCGACTGGGCGCTGCGCTTGGCGGTGAATACGGGACTCGTCCCAGTGTTCCACAGCGGCCTCATCTTTGCAGGGTTCGAAAGGTGGTTTGGCCAGTTCGGCCTGCAGCCCGGCGTCTTGTCACAAGTGGCCTGGGCACTTGGAGCACTGTCGGACTAATCATCCCTTCTCCGCACACGGGGCCTATGCTCCGTTGGGTTCGAATGTCTGCTTTCGGGGGTAAGGCAGACATCACGCGGAAATGTCCTGATGTCTGCTTCTCTAATCGGCCGGTTGGGGTCAAGCGCTTTCAGGCTATCCGCCACTGCGGTGTCGATGTCGCTCGCGGGCTCGTGCTTCTCTCCGGACTCGGCGCTAGGGCCCTTCCATCATGGGATCCGAGGACAAGGTGGAACAATCTTTTGAGCGGCCTTTCCGTCAAGAGAACGATAGGTCCAAGCAGACATGCGAACTCACCTCATCCCTCGTCCCGCGAGGGACATTATTCCACCGCTTGGTGGAGCTCGAGTTTCCTCCTATCGCATTTGATGCTGAGCGGCCCTTAGGCCGCCGCAGCTTCTCTGGTCCATCTGAATTCAGTGCCATCAATCCAGATGCGATGCATAATCACGGCCAACCGTCGAGCCAGTGCAACGATTGCCTTTTTCATCCCGCGGTGCCTGGCGATCTTCATCGCCCAGGCCTTGAGCCACGACCATTTTGCCGAACGTAGCAGCATGACCTGGGCGGCTTCATAGAGTGTTGTCCGCATCATCTCGTCTCCGCAGCGAGATATGGCGCCAGGACGATCGCTCTCGCCAGATTGGTCCCGGGCGGGTGTCAATCCGAATACGGCCCCAACGGACTTTGACTTCCGAAAGCGCGCTGGCACATCGACAGTGGCGCGATAGGTCAGCGCCACCACTGGCCCGACACCGGGCACTGTCATCAGCCGGCGACACACCTCATCGTTACGCACGGCAGCCAGCACGCGCCGGTGCAGAATGCTGATCTGCTCGCGCAGCACCCGGCGGACAACAAGCAGTGGTTCGAC